>Ga0163179_10000185_pt1 | contig 43528 bp, 40 predicted proteins | sample AtlANTMetagenome_FD_109643 | JGI IMG/M metagenome (GOLD analysis project Ga0163179, IMG submission 109643) | Marine eukaryotic phytoplankton communities from the Atlantic Ocean - Atlantic ANT 2 Metagenome | ecosystem: Environmental > Aquatic > Marine > Oceanic | place: North Atlantic Ocean... | reverse complement strand
TTGTGCTCAACTAGGGTTGGAGGAAAAAAATGAAAGCAACCTCAATAGCAGACTTGCTCTGCCAGCAACTCGAAGAAGCAGAGTTTGGTAAGACGGGTCGGCGATCGTTCTTCGAATATCGCGACACCGGTTTAAGCGATTTGACTAATGGCGACTATCGGGCCCAGGTGATGAGATCTACAGATGTTATGGAAAGCACAGGATGGCACTATCACGAATGTGATTTGCAGTTCGTTTATGTTTTAAACGGCTGGGTAGATCTTGAGTTTGAAGGAGGCAGAACGGAACGAGTTGCGGCTGGCGCAGCGCTATCAATACCGTCCGGTCTGGTCCACAACGAAATCAGCTGCTCGCCAGACTTCGAGGCTCTTGAAGTCGTGGCACCTGCACAAATGGAAACTATTTCCTGTGAAGCGCCTGCTTAGCCCGACCTAATTCAAACTCTGAGCAACGGTGTCGATAGCTTGGCGAGTCACGCAAACCATCTCGTCTAGGTGGCTTTCTTCTACTGTGAAAGGGGGGCCAAACATCACGGCGTCATCAAACACCCCTGAACCAGATGGATATATCCACACTCCGTTGTCAAGCGCCACTTTGGACACAGAGTCAGCAAAAGAGGCCGATCTTGGGAATGGTTTCCCTGTTTCTCGATTAGCCACAAGACCTAAGCCCTGCAATAACCCGCGACCTCGAATATCTTCAACGTTGGGGTGATCTCGAAATTCTTCCTCGAGTCGTATTCGCAGCTCTCTCCCCATGGCAGCCGCTCGGTCGACCAAGTTTTCTGTTCTGATGATCTCAAGGACTTTGGTGGCAACGGCACAGCAGAGATCTTGACCGGCAAATGTGTAAAACATTAAGGCCAGGTCCGTCTTCCCAATCGGTTCTACTACGTTGGGCCCACAGTAGACACCTCCGATTGGGACATAACCTCCGCCGAGGCCCTTGCCGCCGGTGATTATGTCGGGTGTGAAGCCGAGCGCTGCGTGACCCATTTTTTCTCCGAGTCGACCAAAGCCAGTCATCACTTCGTCAGCTATTACAAGGATGTCGTGTCGAGCGCATATCTCGGAGATTCGTGTCCAGTAATCATCTGGTGGCACATAGGCACCAGCAGCGGCACCAATTACAGGTTCTCCGATGAAAGCGCTGATGGTTTCGGCCCCTTCGACTTCAATAACTTTTTCTAATTGGTCGGGGTCGTAATGACTGGTTTTAGGCATATCGGGGAGCAATTGTTCCAGCCCTTTGCGTCTCCGATTATGTGCACCGGCAGCCAGGGCGCCGACTGTTGCCCCGTGATAGGAAACATCTCGCCCGATTACTTTGTGCCTTTCAGGCCTGCCGCAGGCAACATGATGAAGTTGGGCGACCCTGAGTGCTGCGTCAACTGATTCGGAGCCACCGCTAACAAACACGCAACGCCATGAAGGGTCGGGTAGCCAATGGTCGCTTACTTCTTCAACTAACGCGACCCGGGCTTCCGTTGCAAACACAGGAACGACATAATCCAATTGGCTTAAGGCTTTCGCTGCTACTTCAGCTATCTCTTGCCTGCCGTGACCGATGTTCGTGACGATTGCCCCGCCGCCAGCATCAAGTATTCGACGGCCATCCGAAGTGTGAAACCACACACCGCTGTTATGGGTTACCAAAATCGGTGATGAGCCCGGTACTAAAGGAAAACGAGAAACATCCATAATGAAACAGTACTTCCATCCCCGCCTGCGGGCACTGGTCGTGGTTCACTAAAACCTGTGCGTTATCTCACCCGACCCATCGTGGCGGCACTTGTCGCCCTTTTCATATTGGCTAATGGTGGCGGCGCGGTAGAGCTTGTTATTGGGGCAGTTCTGTTTGCCCTGATAGATCTTGGTTCCCGTTACGTCATCAAACGCCGAAGCTGACCTTCGATATGACGACGACTAGGACGTTCAATTGACTCTTGACCAGATAGCCAATTGGGCTCAAATCTTGGAAGCCGTAATTCTGTCATTATCCATTGTGTTTATTGGCGCTGAAGCCCGCCAAACGTTGCAACATAGTCGGACACAATTCGGGCACGGTCTTACAGATCGGCTTTACGACCGATATTTCGCTATTTCCCGGGACCCAAATTTCAGTCAATTCTTAATAAAAGATTGGTCTAGTGATGATCTGCAGGGAGAAGAATACTTTCGAGCCCTGAACTTGTTAGGAGCTGACCTCATAGATCTTTTTGACACGTATGACGCATGGAAAGAAGGGCTTGTTGAACGAATGCACGTTGATATGCGTATGCAATTGATCAGGTTGGGTGCCTTCCTTTCTCCGGTTGGAAGAGCCACATGGGACCACTGGAAAGTAACGCGTAACCAAGAATTTCGCGACTGGTTCGAAACAGAAATCTATGGAGGCATTCTTTCGGATTAGAGCGCGAATGTATGAATCCGGGACTGGGTCAGCCCGTTAGACGTTTCGGTGACGGTTTTCAAAGGCTTGCTCTCCAACTAACTACTAAGTTGATGGGCTATGCGCGCAGTCTTATGTAACCAATTTGGTCCACCCGAAGATTTAGTAGTCGGAGAGGTGCCCGACCCAACCCCTGGACCAGGAGAAATTCTTATAGATGTAAAGGCAGCTCCGGTCACCTTTCCCGACACTTTGATGTTGGAGGACAAATACCAGTTCAAAGCCGACTTGCCTTACATCCCCGGTTCGGAAGTAGCTGGTGTCGTCACGGCACTAGGAGAAGGAGTAGACAACATACAGATAGGAAGTCGAGTCCTGTGTGGCTTAGGAGCGGTTGGCGGCTACGCAGAGTTCGCAGTTGCAAAGGCGGCGGTTGCGCGTATCTTGCCCGACGGAGTTAGCTTTGCCGATTCGACGGGTTTGTTGTATGCCCACGGAACTACCTATTACGGGCTGAAACAGCGCGGAAACCTGCAAAAAGGTGAAACACTGCTCGTTCTAGGTGCAGGCGGACATGTAGGTCTTTCAGCAGTTGAAATAGGAAAACTCATGGGAGCACGCGTTATTGCCGCAGCCTCTACCGAAGAAAAACTGGATCTCTGCAGAGAACGAGGCGCCGATGAGACGATCAATTACGCAGAAGAAAGTCTCAAGGACCGAGCTAAAGAACTAACCAATGGTGTCGGAGTCGACGTTGTGTACGACGTGGTCGGCGGCGACTACGCCGAACAAGCTCTTCGAGCGATCGCATGGGAAGGGCGCTTCTTAGTTATCGGATTTACCGCGGGAATACCGGCTATACCTTTGAACTTGACGTTGCTGAAGAGTTGCCAAATAGTGGGCGTTTTCTATGGGGCAATGACTGCTCGTGATCCAGAATTGTCAAACGAAATAGCTGAAGATCTCTTGCAATGGGTTAACAGCGGTGACCTCAGGCCACATATTTCAGCCAGGCACGGATTAGATGGGGCCGCCGAGGCTCTAAGAAGTCTGATGGATCGTAAATCTATTGGCAAAATCGTTATTGAGCCATAAACAGCTACCGAATCTTGGACGAAGTGTCGGTCTTAATTACCAACGATGAAGCGTTGATGGGTTCCTTCTGACACCAGTAGTTCGCCGTGAGTTACCTTCACATTGAATACAAGCCTTTTGCGGTCGATTTCTGCCAGTTCGGCAGCCACACGAACTTCTTCACCTGACGCCACAGCAGCTGAATGACTCACACATACATGGATTCCTACCGTTGTTTGGCCATCATCTAGGTGACTCTGCACACCGAAAAGGCAGGTGCCCTCGATCAGGCGAACCATGTCTGGAGTTGATAGCACCTTATTCGGAAGGTGGGGCGGTGACATGTCATCTGTTATTGCCACCGTGTCGCTGAATAATTGACCGACTTGAAGTTCACTCATCCGACTAAAGCTAGTAGCTGGCACGATTTCAATGCGCACAAAATCGCTGATGTGACTTACCAAGATCATTCTGATTTGAGGGATAACTAGACCACGAAAGACACATAAGCTCGCGACGAAATAGCTCGGTGCTTCTAGTTGCCTAGGGTTGACGCTTTTCGAGACGAAGTTCCGGTAAGGAGTTCCAAGTGGTGGCTTCTGATCTCTGGTGTTTGCCCTTGCACGAGCAGAAATAAAGCCTCTCTTGCCAACCGCTGTGCTTGTTGTTCAACAAACAACGCCGAGCCTCCAACTTGTGCCACCAAAGCCGACGTAGATCGGACACACAGATCACCCAAGATCGCGCGAGCCTTAGGCAGTTCATCGGCCGTAGCTGAGTTAATTTTGTCCCGGGCTTCATCCAGCTGTGCATCCAGAGGACTGGGACCTAATAGGCGTGTTGCTCTAGAGGCCACGCCAAGCGGATTTGAGCCATTCGAGCGCAGCCCGTGACGATATTTTTCAGCCCAGTCAGAAAAACCCTCCACTAACGTCACCGAGGCCTCGGATACACGATGGTTATCAAAACTGAGTTCAACAGTGACTGCCGAGTCGATGGCCGCCAATGATAAGCGGCGACTCGTGAGGGTCTCAGAGTCTTTAGCATCGAGCAGCGCCCACACTATTGAGTCTCCATGGCGAGCCGCAGTAAGAACTACGTCTATGTGTCCCCAACCTGTAACAAAAGGCGCAGATCCAGAAAATATCCATCCGTCACTGGTTGGCTCAGCACGAAGCATAGGAAACCCCGGCCGATTTAGATGAGCGAAAGCCACTCCACCACGCGATTCGCCGGTAGCAAGAGCTTCAGCCCAACGGGCCTTCATGGGTCCGGTAGTTTCTGCAGCGGCCCGAGTGGGACCGGCATGCTGAGCCCAAACGAAACTTGTTGTTAGGCAACCACCTGATATGGCTTCGTGTACAGCCCACTGAGTTTGAGGTGAAGCTCCAATGCCACCAAATTCGCTTGGAGCGAAAAGGCCGTGAAAACCAGCTTCGCGAATTAACTCGAGTTGGGCTACTGGCACAACTCCCTTAGCGTCTACTTGGAGCGCTTTTGGGAAAAGCTCATCGTCAGCGAGAATTACTGCTTGTTCGACGAGTTCATTATCTATCTGATTCATGTTCATTAAACAATTCGTAGATAACAGGAGAGTAAAGGTGCCCTAAGCCACGATCTACTATCTCATTGAAGCGGTCACGAACCAAACGAGCACCCGACGCATCTACCGATACTTGCCCGGCGAGCGCTAGAGCGTAGTCCAGGTCCTTCACAGAGTAGGTAGTTGGAAAGCGATCGGAGGGATACTCGCCACTTGTCATGAAAGAGCCGTGACGTCTCAGAGCAAAGCTGTCTGCTGACCCTTGTCCGAGTAGCTCGAATACGCGAGTCCGATCCACACCTGCCCTTGTTGCGATCGCCATCGCCTCAGCCAGGGCGGACACATTCTGAAATAGAACCATGTTGTTCATCAACTTCATAACCGTTCCGGTTCCCACTGGCCCACAGTGTGCAACGTCTGAACCCATGTGTTTTAGCCACGGGGCTATCTCATCGAAGATCTCTTCATCGGCGCCAACGGTGATGGACAAAGTACCTTCAACTGCGTTCGGGACTCCCCGTGCCACAGGGGCATCAGCAAAATAAGCACCCTCGAGCGCAAGCGCCTCGGCTACTTGAATGTTGATCGCCACTGTTGCCGTCGTGCAATCCACGATTATTTGTCCAGGTCGAGCTTGATCACATAGTCCTCCCGCACCCAGGCAGACTTCACGTGTCTCCGCTTCACCTGGCACACAAACGAAAATAATGTCGGCCTCAGCCACTGACGAAAGATTTTCTGCTTTGCGCGCCCCGCTGTTCACAGCCAAAGAGACTGCATCAAGGTTGAGGTCGTAGGCAATAACAGGGACATCTGATTTTGCAGCCAGATTCGCGCACATCGGCCCTCCGATCGCTCCGAGACCAACAAACGAAATGAGATTTATAGACGTATCTGCCATAAAGGGATTCTCTCGCAAAGCGAACCTCCGGTGACGCCATCTAGAGTAAAAGGAGGGGGCGCTCCATGGATAACGAAAACAAAAAATTGGACTGGGACATTAAACAGTTCGGTGAATATTGTGCTGAAGGCGAAATGCGAGCGCACAATCTGGGGAATAGGGGTCCAATCCGCTTCACCTCGGACGGACATCTTGATCCAACCATCATTGAGGCCTACGAGCAATTTGGTTTTTACGTCTTTGAGAAAGTGATAGGCGAAGAGGAACTTCAAGAATGTCGAGTTGAGGTCGACGACCTTTTAGCGCGAGCTCCCTGGCCTCATCGAAACTCAAAGGTAGATCGCGAAGGGAGACCAGCCTTGGGTCCCGAGTTTGCGATCAACCCGTGGGTAATGACTAAACCTTTAAGTGACCCGTTAGGTGGAACGTCAGAAAATAATGGGAGACATCCAGTGAAGATGTTCGAGCCGGAACCTGACGTGGACAGCCCGGCTCATGTGCCTTACCTGGTGGCAGGATGTTTGCAGTTACTTCCGACTTTCCTAAGAATTTTTGGCCACCCTGAAATCCTGAGAGTCGCTGAGGCGATAAATGGAGCAGATTTCACGCCGTTTACAGAGGTGCTCTTCGTAAAGGAGCCTGAAATTGGCCCCTCGGTTTCTTGGCATCAGGACGGACAAGTCCACTGGGATAACCCTCAATGGGATCAGAACATTCACGGCTATAACGTTCAAGTCCAGCTCTATGGAAGCACGCCAGCGAACGGTGTTTGGGTGCTGCCAGGAACTCACAGAGAAGGCAAAGTAGACATAGCAGCTCGGGTGTCAGCCAACAACGGGTCAGACTGGTTTGAGGAAGCAGTTCCTCTGGTATGCAAGCCAGGCGACGCGTTCATCACAAATAGGCAGACTGTTCATGGGTCTTTCCCCAACACGTCTAAAGATCGACGCATCACAGTAAATTTTGGTTTCCATCGGTATTCATCAGTGATTGGCCAGACCGGGAAACTAAGCGGAGAGGGAAAGCTTTACACCGAAGATTACATACGACAGAGATGCAGATGTATCCCGCTAGCGGTAGACGCGCGAGCGCAGCGCTTCCCAACCGAAGAACGCTATTGCTATCAACCCTTCGCCGGCTTAGAAGAAGAACATCGCTATCACTCCGACACGATTCGAGATATCTTGACTGACTACAACCTGCGAGACCTTGGTATTTAAAAATGACCCTGAGCACTGAAGAACAAACATTTTCCGACGCAATTGAAGTGGCGAATATTCCTACGCTGCTGATGGTTCTAGTCCAGTTGACGGGAGAACTTCATTGGCTGGAAGAGCCATATCTGCCTAAGCGGCAGCCAGGCTTGGGAGACAATGACACAGGTGGTCTTGAACCTCGACACCAAAAAGAGGTCCGAGAAGCAGCGCTGGAGGCAATATTGTCTTGGCGCGATGGTCGCCCCATTGCGCTTCCAGAACCCGATTACGAGCTAATAGTTCGAATGCTTAGTGTTTCGATGGCCGAAGCTGTGCCTTCTGAGTATGGACAGTTCACTGCCGCTCAGCTGGGGCAAGTTAAATTCTTAGATCATCAGAGCGTTAGTTCTCCTCCTGATTTTAAAGTACTGATTATCGGCGCTGGAGTGTCAGGTCTTTGTGCAGCGATAAACCTCCAAATGCTTGATATCGACTTCCAAGTTGTTGAACGGAATCCGACGGTTGGTGGGGTTTGGTGGGAGAATCGCTACCCCGGCGCAGGGGTCGACACTCCAAACCACCTTTATTCATACTCTTTTGCACCGTACGACTGGCAAAAGTATTTCTGCCTCCGTGACGAATTGCATGACTACCTAGAACAGGTTTGTGACAGTTTTGAGGTACGGGACGCCATTCGCTTCGAAACCACAGTTGAAGAAATCAAATACCAAGAGCACAAGCAAAATTGGTTTGTATCTCTTCGCTTGCCAGACGGTAGTCAAGAGGTAACTGAAGCCAATGTTGTGATTAGTGCTGCCGGAATTTTTAATCCTCCTGTTTCCCCCGACATTGAAGGTATCGAAGATTGGGAAGGGGAGAAGTGGCATACGGCACGTTGGCCTGAAGCAGCAAACCTCAAAGGCAAGAAAGTAGCGATTATCGGTAACGGTGCTAGTTGTATGCAGATCGGTCCCGAAATTCAAGACGAGGTTGAATCTCTTACGATTTTCCAAAAGTCGGTTCATTGGGCGGCACCGTTCGACCAGTTCCGAAAAGAAGTACCGGATCCACTCCGTTTCCTGTTGCGTGAAGTTCCCTTGTATCGAAACTGGTATCGAGTTCGACTTGGGTGGACGTTTAACGACCGAATTCATTCGGCGCTCCACAAGGACCCAGACTGGGAACACCCGGAAAGATCACTGAATGCCCAGAACGATGGGCACAGGAAGTACTTCACCGACTATGTCATTGACGAGCTAGGCGATGACGCACCGGAATTACTTGAACGTGTGTTGCCCACGTACCCTCCCTTCGGCAAACGAATGTTGATGGACAATGGTTGGTACCGGATGCTGCGAAACCCCAAAGTCCAATTGGTAGACGAACATGTCAGCAAGGTTGAGTCAACCTCTTTAGTCACTGAAAATGGCGAACAATATGAAGCTGATGTGCTGTTGTTAGCCACAGGCTTCGACGTTCTCAATTTCATTACCACTTACGAAGCGAAAGGACGTTCAGGCGCCTCCTTGATGAGTCAATGGGAAAATGACAACGCAAAGGCTTACCTCGGCACGGCTGTACCGAACTTTCCAAATTTCTTTACCCTCTACGGCCCCAATCTTCAACCGGGTCATGGTGGAAGCCTTATCTTTGTTGTCGAAATGCAAGTCCGATACATCATGGATGTCATCCAAAAAATGCTCGAGCAAAATCTCGGTGCAGTTGAAATCCGCCAAGAAATCCATGACAGCTACAACGAAGATGTCGATCGTGCTCACGCCAAGATGGTTTGGACTCACCCAGGTATGGAGTCCTACTACCGCAATGACGGAGGCCGAATCGTTGTCAACTCGCCATGGCGAAACGTTGATTTCTATTCGATGACCCGGGAAGCAGACCTAAACGAATATTTGACTGAACCTATTCCCGATTTGGTTGCCGATTAGGCCTTTAATTCCTCTGCGACGGCAGTGACAATGGTCTGAATATCAGCCTCGTTTACATCCAAGTGCAACACCATTCTGGTGTTAGTACCCGACCACCTTGTCATTATTCCTCGAGCAACGAGACGCCTTTCTAGATCTGAGTGTGCTGCCATAGTGTGAACAAAGACCATGTTTGTATCTTGGGCGTCAACCTGTAAGCCGTCGATCTCAGAAAGACCTTGCGCCAGAGCTTCAGCATTCCGATGGTCATCAACAAGACGCTCAATATGGTTGTTTATGGCGTGTTCCCCTGCCGCAGCAATCAGGCCAACCTGCCTCATGGCCCCACCGAGCATCTTTCGCCATTTTCGTGCTTCGCTGATTAACTCGTGAGACCCGCAAAGCACAGAACCAACTGGGGCACCTAAACCTTTGGAAAGGCAAACCGAGACAGTGTCGAACGGTGTAGCAATCTCACCAGGGGCTACTTCCAGAGCTACAGACGCATTCCAAAGACGGGCTCCGTCTAAGTGGTATCCAAGGTTGTGTTCATCAGCGAGGTCGCGACCTGACTGCAATTGCTGAAGATCGAGGACCTTGCCGTCAGTGGTGTTTTCAAGACACAAGAGACGAGTACGGGCGAAGTGAGCGTCATCAGGTTTTATCGATGCACGGGCAGCATCGAGATCTAACATCCCTGAGTCAAGCATCGGCACGGTTTGAGGTTGAATGCTGCCAAGTACCGCAGCCCCACCTCCCTCATACATGTAGGTGTGAGCGTGATCTCCAACCAAATACTCGTCGCCGCGCTGGCAGTGCGCCAATAGCGCACATAAATTCGATTGTGTTCCGGATGAAACAAAAACCGCTGCTTGTTTTCCTAGCAAATCAGCGACGAGTCGCTCGAGACGTTGCACGGTCGGATCATCCCCGAACACATCATCACCTACTTCCGCTCCAGCCATTGCCTGGCGCATTGCTTCGGTAGGTCGAGAAACGGTGTCAGATCTTAAGTCGATCACCCCATTAATGTGCCACGCGGAGAGGGCCCACGCATAGCCTGAGAGCATGAAAGCAATTACCGTCACTCCTGTTACCCCAAGAATTGGAGCAGAAATAGGTGGCGTTGACTTGCGCGAAAAACTTGCGGAAGAGACTGTCGAGCGGATTAGAGAAGCTTGGCTGGATCATCAAGTCATATTCTTCAGAGACCAAGATCTGACCCACCAACAACACATAGCGTTCGCTTCTCAGTTCGGGGAATTACATGTTCACCCCACTGTTCCGCACCACCCGGATCACCCAGAGGTGATAATTATCCATGCAGATGAAAATTCGCGGCAAGTAGCAGGCGACGGATGGCATAGCGATGTGACCTTCGAGGAGAACCCGCCAGTGGGAAGTGTTTTACGACTTACTGAAACCCCACCCGACGGCGGCGGCGCAACCTTGTTCAGCTCCATGTACTCAGCGTACGAAGCCCTCTCACCAGCATTTCAGGAATTCCTAGATGGTCGGGTCGCTCTGCATCAATTAGGAAACTTGCCAGGACACCGACAAGACGAGAACCCTCCCTCTTCTCAACATCCGGTTATCTTGACTCACCCAGAGACCGGCCGAAAAGGCATCTTCGTGAACCAGGGTTTTACCAAACGCATTGAGGACCTAAGTCGAGATGAGAGCCGAACGATTCTTCAATACCTGTACAGACACATCGAAAATCCTAACTTCCATGTGCGGTTTCAATGGAAAAAAAATTCTATAGCTATGTGGGATAACCGTTGCGTTCAACACTTGGCGACATGGGATTACTTCCCCGCTACTCGCCATGGCTACAGGGTGACGCTGAAAGGCGCCACAAACAACTAAGGGCGAACTGCCCGTTTTGAGCGTTGAGCTAGTTCGGCTAATTTCGGTTGTGCGAGATTTATGAAACGGCAAGCTAATGCCCTTGTTTCTCGTGGATCTATTAGGTCTACGACATCGCCTCGGTGCGCCGCTCTGAACGGAGATCTAAGTCGGAGAAGTCTGTCCTCTATCTCTGCTCGGTGAGCGTCTGGGTCATCTGCTTCTGCGATTTCTCGTCGATAAGCAGCAGCAACGCCACCTTCTATGGGAATGCCACCCCATTCACCGGACGGCCAGCCAAATCGGAGATTGATACTGTTAGGTAACCCGATTGAGTTCGGTGCATCCGCTGCAACTCCGTAGCTTTTGCGGACCATGAACTCAATCTTCGGAACCTGACATTCAGCCGATGCGATTAAAGCGCGAGCACCCCGTCGCATTGTCGCGATTCTCTCAGCATGCGAGCCCAACATGAAACCAGGCATATCGAGAAAGATAAGTAGAGGCAGATTGAAGGTGTCGCATAGGTCGAGAAAGTGGGTGTATTTGTCGGCGGCGTTGCCGTCCATTGCCCCTGCTTTACTCATTGGATCGCTCCCGATAACCCCTACCGACCAGCCATCTAGCCGGGCGAATCCTGTGATCAAGCCGCTTGCATACAATTCGCGCATCTCAAAAAAATCACCATTGTCAACAACATGGCGGATGAGAGCTCGAGCGTCGTAACCTTGCCTTCGGTTAGTAGGAACGAAGTCTAAGAGTTCTTGGGGTCTGCGTTCTGGGTCATCACCGGTGTTGACCCTCGGGGCAACTTCCCGCACTGTGTTCGGCAAATAGGAAAGAAATTCTCTTATCTGCTGAAATGCGTCATCCTCGTCTTCTGCGACGTTGTCTATTTGTCCGCTTTCGACGACATGCATCTTCCATCCGCCAAGCTCTTCTTTTGAAAGCTTTTCTCCAATTGCTCTCTCAACGACTGGAGGTCCGGATGGAAAGATTTGAGATTTTTCTTTAATCATTACGCTGAAGTGGGATAGCAAGGCGGCCGCGGCCGGCCAGCCCGCAACCGATCCAAGTATCGCCGAAGCAACGGGAACATTTCGAAGAAGTTCAACACCTTCGTGCCAGAGATCGCCTTGGGGAAGACCCATATGGCCATCTTGTTCATCTTGTTTAGACGAATGCCCGACGCCTTCACGTAGTTGGATGTAAGGGATGCCGTACTGGAGTGCCAGTGGTTGGGCAAAATGGTGAGGGATCTTGTGAACGTCGTGCGGGCTACCCCCTGAGAGCGTGAAGTCATCACCACCAACCGAAACTGGTCTCCCGGAAACTTCACCCAATCCCATCACGTAACCACCAGGAGAAAAGTCAGTTAGGTTCCCGTCCGAGTCGTACTCGGCAGCACCTATAAGGTGTCCCATCTCAAGGAAAGAACCCGGGTCACAAAACTTTTCCATCCGTTCCCGAACGGTGTATCTGCCGCCATCGTGTTGGCGTTGAACTCGCTCAGCGCCGCCCATTTCGTTAGCTAAGCCTTTGACGTATTCGATATCTTCGATGGCTTTGGCCCAGTCCATACCGGGCTTCCAGAATTGTCGATTTGGGTCTACAGGCACTCGTTAACCTTTGCCCTGACGAAGCAACTTGCCAGGCAGCGTAGAGTCAGGCGACACCGTGTCTTCTCCGTCGTGTCTGATAACGGTGCCGTTTACCACCACCGCATCTATTCCCTTAGCGTCTGAAATTAACCGGTCTGCGCCCGCAGGAAGATCATGCACACGGCGCTTTCCGTCGTGGCCTACTTGTTCCATGTCAAAGATAACAACATCGGCCCATCCACCTTCGCTGAGGGTGCCGCGGTCTTCAATGCCAAAGATCTGTGCTGGGCGTTGAGTCAACATGTGAACTGCTTCTTCTATTTCAAAACTTTGCCGTTCTCGCACAAAGGTCGAAAGAAACTCGGTCGAATATTTCGCGTCACATAACTGGCTTGCGTGGGCTCCCGCATCTGAAAGCCCAATCACTGTTGTTGGGTCGTGTAGGAGTTCATCAATCTCATCGCGATCATGGTTGAGGACATCTTGGAGTATTCGCATATCAAGATCCGCGTCTAAGGCCATATCCAGCATCAGATCTATGGGGTCTTCACCGCGTTCATCGGCGAGTTGTTGGACGTTGCGCCCTTCAAGGGAGGGGTCGGGCGGAAACCAAGTTATTTCTGTCCGAGACCACCGATCACCTACTTTGCCTCCGTTTCCCGCTTTTTCTTTAAACTTTTCTCGCCATTCTTGGTCTGCGTAATAGGTCTTTCTGCCATCATGGTCGCTTTTGGCTACTGGCTGAAATAAACGCATTCCTTCGTAGATAAAGGGTGCCTTCCAACTCATTTCAAACTGCACCGGTTGTACGGCGACCTGAGGGTAGACAGCGATGCCACGGTCAGCGAGCTGGTGAGCTTGTTCTACGTCTTTCAAATGACTTCCCGGTCCGATGGCGCTTGCGAGCAAAGCTGTCCAGCTGACGTTTGCTCCAGTAGTTTCAGCTACTTGAGCGAATTGCTCGTGGCTAAGTCCTCGACCTTGGGTAGCTTGCATAATTCCGCCGACATCACCGAGTGCTTGAGCTATCTCAATGATTTCTTCCGGCGTCGCTAGACGGCTGGGGACTGGACGACCTTCGTAGCCAACGTGAGTGTTGGCGCGGCTTGTCGCAAAACCCAACGCGCCTGCCTCAAGAGCTTCAGTAACGAGCTGGCGTTGGAGGGCGATTTCTGCTTCCGTGGCTTCTCGTTCCGTGGCCTCTTCGCCCATCACATACATGCGCAGAGCGGTGTGTCCTATCATCGCCGCCATATTCACAGCGCAACCATTGCTATCAAGGGCGTCGAGGTATTCGGGGAAGGTCTCGAAGCCCCAGTCGCCAAGCCCGGAGCGAAGAGCTTCAACGCTCATACCTTCTACATTCTCTAAGGTGCGCATAATTAAGTCTCGATGTTCAGGTCGAGTTGGCGCTACCGAGAAACCGCAATTGCCCATGACAATGGTGGTGACGCCATGCCAAGGGGAACAACTAACCAAAGGATCCCAGAGCACTTGAGCGTCATAGTGGGTGTGTATGTCTACGAAACCTGGTGTAACAATTCGGCCAGTTGCATCGATGGTTTTATCTGCTTCAGCCGGAGCATTGCCCATCGCTACGATTTTTTGGTCCTTTATTCCTAGATCTCCAGAAAATCGTGTGGCTCCTGTGCCGTCGACAATGGTGCCGCCGGTGATCTTGAGGTCGTAAGACATTTCGGTTCCCCTTGCTATGCAATAACTCTAAAATAGTTGGATTCGAGGAAGCTTGCTGATTTCTTGGCGCGTTAAGTTGCTCCGGTACACTGTAAAGAGATCTATTGAAGGGAAATTGGTTTGCCGAAACAGAAGGACGACGCCATCCTCCTTGAGGGTAAGACGGTTGAAGCGCTTAAGGGCGGCCACTTCCGTATCGAGTTGGATAATGGACATGAAGTTCTTGGTCACCTAAGTGGCAAAATGCGGAAGCATCACATTCGCATCCTTCCCGGAGACCGCGTCCAGGTTGAAGTCTCTGCTTATGACCTCACCCGAGGCCGAATCACATACCGTTATAAGTAGACCTGACTTAGATAAGTCTAATTTCTAGTCAACTGTCGGGGTTGCCGACCATTCACAAGGGGTAAGCAGTTGGAGCCAGTCGTAGCTGCCGACCTCCACAGATAGAACTTTTTGGTCGGTTTCAGATTTTGTGGAGAAAGTGACTTGCTGAAAGTCCTCACTCCCGACCTCTCGGACGGACACATTCGGGCTATCCGAACAAGTTGAACCCAGCTTGAATACCCAAGTGGTGTTTTCTTCGCTGCAAGGGGAATGACAGGCGTTGTAAACCCTTAAATCCCCAATGCCCTGCGCTTTTGGATTTTGTTCAGAGCCTACGAAAGCGAGACCGCTCGAGGAAAAGATCATGAATTCCCCGGCCTGCGGCAGATTTCCTGCATCAATTTGCTGATTCCAAAGGAAGGCATCGGGAAGAAGATCAATTTCCCAACCTCCGAGCGCCGTGACCGCTATCACTCGGACGTCTTGCGTAACTTCACTCAAAAATCGCAGACCTTCGATCGGAGAACTCTGTTCTGAGTAGCCCAATGAGAAAACCGGGACTTGAACATCGTTCTGGAGTTCGATAATCAGTTTGCTTCCCGAGTCGGTGTTTCTATAGATAAGGGTTTCGTAATTAGACCAGTCGCCAACCGTATCTGTGTCTACGAGGTAGGACCCGTATCCAGCGATTCTGGTGGCACCATCGGCTATTGGGGTTATCGACACTGGCCTCTGAACAGAGAGAGTCGTTGTGGGGGAGGCAGGAGTTGAAGCGATTGGGGCTGACGTATCTAAAGTTGGCATGACCGATGTAGACCGATCACTCGAGTTCGAGGGTTGACTAGATACGGAAGATGGAGCCGTTTCATTTTCGACCACATCCGGGGAGTCGCCACCTAAGAGTTGGACGAGTGCGGCAATTGCTATGAGAAGCCCGACAGTTAGGACTAGAAGCGTTGAACGATTTGGAGCCACCTGTTACAGAGTAAAGACAAGTTGGTCCGAGATAGCGGAATGCAGAAAGCTTTACCGAAGGTTTCGTTACATCGGCATTGGCTGGGGACCTACGATCACAAGGTGGACCAATCTGAACAAACACATCAACCCGGAGTCACCCCGTATTTGGAAGGTGTCACGGTTCTAGATTTTACTCAATATTTGGCGGGACCTTCGTGCACGAGATTGCTAGTAGAGATGGGGGCTGACGTCATCAAGGTTGAATACCCACCATATGGCGATCCGGTCAGACCGAGCCCCCCAAGACGAAACGGTCGTTCGGCTTATCACGTGCAACAAAATCGCGGAAAGCGAAGTCTGTCGGTTGATTTGACCAGACCCGAAGGAATATCTCTTATCGAAGATCTGATTCCTAAAGTCGATATCGTCGTAGAGAATTATAGCCCTGGGGTTATGGAGCGGCGAGGTCTCGGTTACTCGAGATTGAGAGAGTTGAACCCTCAAATAATCATGGCGTCAATCTCGGGGTTTGGGCAAACTGGCCCGCTGTCAGAGAAAACGGCTTTCGACTTTATCGCTCAAGCTTATTCAGGCTTGATGCATATGACGGGTGAGGCAGATGGCCCTCCGATGTTGATTGGTGCGGGAATAGCTGACACCTCAACGGGTGTTCACGCCTTCGCTGCCTTGGGGTACGCCTTATACCGACGCGATAGGACAGGTGAAGGCTCTCACCTAGATATTGGAATGGTTGATGTGATGTACCACATGCAAGAAACCGCAGTTTCGGGCCCTTCGTTGTCCGGGGGTGAGACAGTAGCGATGCGCACTGGGCGTCATTATGCCCCCGCTAGTCCAGCAGGAATATTTAAAGCTCCGCAGGGTTGGATAGTAGTTTTTGCGCTTGAGAATCAGATAATGAACCTCTGGGCGGCCTTAGGTCGTCCCGAGCTCGCAGAGGATCCTAGGTTTCAAAATAATCGGACTCGTCTGGAACACCGTGATGCTCTAACAGACATCATTGAAAAGTGGATGAGCAGCTTTGAAAGAGACACTGAAATTATCTCAGTCCTTGAACAGCACAGGGTCCCTTGCGGCCCGGTCGTAGAGCCAGTGAAACTTGCCGATACCCATCCACATTTTCTCGAACGGGGAACAGTCCGCGAAGTAAGTGACCCTCTGGCTGGGTCAATGTTAATACCGGGGTTCCCGCTTCGATTCTCAGATGCACCGGGATTGCCCGACCTTGTTGCAGCTGAAGTTGGTGAACACAACACTTCTGTGCTTGAAGACTTACTTGGAATGGACTCACACTCAGTTTCGGCGTTAGAAGAAGAAGGGGTTTTGTACAGGCGACCTCCTCGAGATTGACCTAGTTTTAAAGTATGACTGAATCAACGATGCCCAACGGCACAGTGCGTTTTGATCTTGAAGAAGGAGTCGCGACTGTGACTCTTGATCGTCCTGAGTCACTGAATTCAATGAATGACGACCTAATGCAGGATCTTAGTAGCGCGTTATCGGCGATAGAAAAAGATGAAAATGTGAGAGTTGCGGTTATAACGGGAGCCGGCCGAGGCTTTTGTTCTGGAGCTGACCTCAACAACGCTGCTGAATCAGATAGCGATATAAGTAACGTCACCCCTGCCTTTTCCGAGACTGATTTTTTTAATCCAGCACTTCGCTCGTTGCACCAGTGTCCTGTGCCAACGATCGCACGGGTAAATGGTGTTGCAGCTGGTGGAGGTCTGGGTATTGCCCTTGCTTGCGATCTTCAGATAGCAATCCGATCTACTTTTTTCGTCGCCACCTTTGGTCCTCGGCTCGGGATTGTGCCTGATATGGGGTCAACTTGGAGCCTCCCTCGGCGGGCGGGACGAGCTCGTGCGATGGGTATGGCCATGTTGGGTGAAAGAATTTCTGCTGAACAGGCTGCTGACTGGGGTCTCATCTGGAAATGTGTTGACGACGAGCAACTTGATGATGAAGTTCGGGCAGCTACTGCTGTCTTGAAGCGAACCAGTCCGGATGCGATGTTGCGAATCCGTCAGTCAATAGACGCAGCTTCGACTAACACCTTTGCAGACCAGCTGACTGCAGAGATGGAACACCAAGCAGTGCTTATTCCTCGAAATATGCAGGAAGGGGCACAGGCGTTTCTCGAAAAGCGTGAACCTACCTTCGACGGACGAAGGAACTAGGTTCCAACTTTTTTTAAATCAAGTGCTTGTTGGCTTGTCCTGATGGTGTTTCGTTAGCAAGACTGTCTATATGTCAGATACTGCCACCTCAAGTGCTAACCCAGAAGAGACGCAAGTCGCTTCTGCTATTGATTCGTTTCTTTCAGAAAACGACCCTAAGGAAATGAGTTACGAGGAATTCCGTGGAGCCCAGTTTGATCATGGTCTTGCTTGGGTGTACTTCGATAAGGGCCATGGCGGTCTTGGAGTAAACCCTGTTTTGCAAAGGAAAGTTGAGGTTGAACTGCGCGAAGCTGGAGCTGCACCGATGAAGCCGGCGATGTTCTTTATGCACCTTGCCGGTCCAACTATTCACACTCACGGAAGTGATGAGTCTAAAGACCGTTTCTTACGTCCAATGTTCACGGGTAAGGAGAGATGGTGTCAGCTGTTCAGTGAACCTGGAGCTGGTAGCGACTTTGCAGGGTTGGCAACGCGTGCCATCGAAGACGGTGACTCTTGGGTCGTTAACGGCCAAAAAGTATGGAACACAATGGCGCATCTGGGGGATTGGGGAATGTTGGTGACACGAACCGACCCAGATATGCCAAAGCACCGCGGGATGACCTATTTCGCCGTAGACATGAAAAGCCCTGGCGTCGATGTCCAACCCTTGAGACAAATCACGGGCGAAGCAGAGTTCAACGAAGTTTTTTTAACCGATGTGCAGATACCAGATTCTGACCGGATCGGAGATGTAGGAGATGGTTGGCGCGTCTCGTTAACAACTCTGATGAATGAGCGAAATGCGATCGGTGTTGGAAGTGGCGGCGGACCCCCAAAAGCAGGGTCAGGGCCAGTAGCAATTTTGACCAAGATGTGGCGAGATACCCCGGAAGATCTGCGTAAAAGCGTGGATCTTGATCGGATCATGGATCTTTATGTGCGATCAGAAACTCAGCGTTTAACCAATATCCGGGCAGGACAGAACCGTCGCAAGGGGAATCCGGGACCAGAAATGTCGATCGCTAAGCTTGCTTTTGCTGAATTGAATCAAGATATTTTGACAGCTGCTGTCGACTTGATGGGGATGGCTGGTCAAATCAACTATGACTACACCTTTCGGCGGCCCGAAGATTTATCGGTTGATGGTTCCGAGAGTGGAGTCCAGCACGGCTTCTTGCGTGTTAGGGCTAACTCTATTGAAGGTGGAACATCAGAGATCATGAGGAACATTCTCGGAGAACAAGTTCTTGGTCTTCCTGGTGAACCGCGGATAGACAAAGACGTGCCTTGGATTGAAGTGCCTCGTAGCTGATTTAGCCTTTCTTATTCGTTGAATCCAGTCTGAAGAAGTTCTTTGATTTTGGGTGCCCAGGTGAGGGTGCCCGGTCGGTCGGACTGGATGGAAGCACCCAAACTTTCAGCTGCCGGGTGTCCGCCCGACACGATCGCTACCTGCTGGGTGCAACGAGGGCTTCCATGGTTCCCTTTGGCTAGTGGCTCTCCGCGACCGAACATGCGATGAGGTTCGGTCCACACCAAATAAACATTGGGATCGGCCCAGACACCACCCTCGATACCGTCTACCCGCGCTATTTCTGTATGGACTTTGGCAAATTCCTGTTGGGAAATCTCCTCTGTAGCAATGACTATTGCTCCCGTCCCATCATTTCTTATTTGAACGGGCCATCCGGCTTTTTTAGCGTGGTCTCGAAGATTGACACAGTCCGGGTGATCAGTTGGTTCTTGGCAATGGTCACTCACTGTGATGAGGACCGTTTCGTCCCAGAGTGGTGCCAATAGATCGACGAGTTCCCCATAAGAGGCATCGCTGCGACGGTATTGGGTTAGCGCCTCACTGGAGTCCGGTCCGTACATGTGCATAGAGGTGTCGGGTTCGTTGAGATGGAAAAGTATGAAGTCTGCATCAAGGTCTGCTGCTGCTGCTGCTTCGATTACGGCTTCATCCTTGGGGTAGCCGTAGGCATCGAGAGGCGTGCCTGTTGGGGGACTCCCAGCCGGTGGCCATGACGTGTCTGCTTCTAAGGCACCCATTGTCGCTAATAACTTGTGGTCCCCGACGACAGCCACAGATCTTAAATCAGCTGCTTTGCAGTAATCGAACAATGTGTGTCCCTGGGGTCCGCTGTCATAGGTTTTTGCGAACTCGTTGTTTACCCAAGCCCAATTTCCCCAGTGTCCTGTCTTCGTTGGTGGCAATCCGGTCATAAAGGCCGCGTGATTTGAGTACGTGACGGAAAGCATTAACGATTCACCCCCAGATGGCGACATGCTTCCTAGCCTCGCTTGTTCCCATAAATTTGGGGTGATCTGGGCGTTAATTACCGAGTGAGGGAAGGCATCGAGGATGGCAAAGACAACACGCATGTCATCACCGTATGCGACGCGACAGCGATCTCCGGTCTACCTTAAGGGAATGAGCGAATACATCACCCTCGAGCAGCATGGCCACGTCAGCGTCCTCACTTTAAATAATGGTGAGAACAGGTGGACTACCAACATGGTAAGAGAAATGAATTTGGCGCTAGATGAAGTCGAACAAACCGAAGGTCCACAGGCTCTTGTCACTGCTTCTTCCGACCCCAAGTTTTTCTCGAACGGTCTCGACCTTGAATGGATTACAAGTGATGGTGAACATATAGGCGGGGACCGAAAAGTTTTTGGTGATGAAGCCATGAAGTTGTTCGCTCGTTTGATTACTTTTCCGATGCCCACGATCGCCGCCGTCAACGGACATGCATTCGGAGCGGGGTTCATGTGGGCGTTGTGTCACGATCAGCGGGTGATGCGTCAAGATAGAGGAATGATGTGTGCCAACGAGGTCGAAATTGGTATGGCAATTCCTGAACCGGAGCTTGCACTCTTCCATCACAAACTTCCACGTCACGCCTTTTATGAAACTGTTCAGTTTGCCAAACGTTGGACAGGTGAAGCAGCGTTCGACGCCGGGTTCGTCCAAGAACTAGCTCAAGAGGACGAGGTCACTGAGAAGGCAATTGAGCGGGGAGAGGAGCTCTCTCGGTTTGGGGGCAACAGAAAAGTTTTTGGATGGATGAAGGACCACATTTGGGGCCCAGAAGCCGCCATCAATAAAGTGGATGGACCTGCGCACATGCTTGCTAACAATGACGAATACCCTCATCCTCCCAGGTTTGGTTAGAAGGTTCGTCGCAGCCCCGGGCGGTTAGAGGTCGGTATCAAGCCGGTAACTATCACCGTCAATATGCATGGTTCCTGCAGTTGGCGTGCCGAAGTGAGTGCCGATTATTAAGGTTTCGCCGTCTGCCCAACGCGCAAAGGCTTCCTCCCGGGTTTCGCGAGCTAAATCGGGATCGGTGTCAAAGCTAGAACTCAACTCGGGTCTCGCTATTTGGATTGGACTGTGAGTCATATCACCAGTGATGATAGCTTTCTCGCCCTCAGACTCGATTCTCACACTCACGTGACCAGGAGTGTGGCCGGGAGTTGATTCGAAGCGCACAAACTCGCCGATAGTGTGATCTGACTTGACGAGGCTAGCCAAGCCAGCGTCTTGGATTGGTGCCACTGAGTCTTCGAATACTGGATCGCCAAAAAGATCTTCGGTGGTTGACCAATGATCGAATTCAGTGCCGACAAATAGATACTCCGCATTTGGGAAAGTTGGTACCCATTGACCGTCAACGAGTCGAGTGTTCCAACCCACGTGATCCACGTGTAAATGAGTGCAGATGACGTGTGTAATCGACTCCGTGGAATAGCCGGAGTCAGCGAGTGCTTCTAGAAATGGTCCTTGCTGTTCGTGCCAAAGAGGGTTGCCTCGCTGCTTATCGTTGCCGACGCAGGTGTCGACAGCGATGCGTTCGTCTCCTGTATCAATCACGCAGCAGTGAATCTTTTGCAGGAGATGCCCTTTTTCTCCAACAAATGGAGCCAGCCAAGGTGACTTACTGAGTAAATCCAACACCTCAACTTTGTCTATGGAAGAGAACATGAACTTTGGGGAAGTGGGATCAGATGATTCCGGAACCGAAGTAATGGTGACATCCCCAATTTGCCACCTCAAAAGCTCATCGTGCATGTGACGACGATAGCGCTGAAAATAAATACTTTCCCGATAGGTAGACGCAACGGCGCTTAGGTGTCCTCAAGCCGATTGGGAAAACCTGGGGCGGGGTGAGGCTTAGTCGAGGCCTGTCGAAAGTAACTGTTCACGATATGGGGCGGGATCGAAACCGAAAGCCCCATACCTTGCTTCTACAGCGTCAACTTTTTGTGCATCCCAATATGAGTCACCTGGAGCGGGAAAACCGAGGACCGAACGCTGCTCTGGGCTTAGTTTCGCTATGAGACGCTCCATTCGCTGGTCAGGTTTATACATAGCCCAAGCCCATCCAGGGTGAATAGTGCTAATCCACGACGCCTCAGCCTTGCGAAAAGTCAGGTTTTGAGCGAATCGGACTTTGTCGTTATGGAGTGGTGTGCCCCGGTGCCAAACGTCATGACGATAGAAGAGGACCGAGCCTTTTCGGTGCTGAGTGTATTTCTCTCGTTGGTACAGACGTTGTCTGAGTTCGGCCACTTCGGGTTGGTTCTGATGAAACCATGCTTCGGCCTGAGACCTGTCGTTAATCCAGGGAATATCGCCAATCCCCGGTGAGTGCACAAGAGGTGGCGCATACGCTTCGTCTTCAGCACTAATTCGGGGCACTATGGCCGTCGAGCCACCGACCTCGCTTTGGTCAGACAGATAGACAATTATCTCCACTGCCTCGGGTTCATCCCATTGAGGGGGATGGGTGAGACTGTGATTCGGGTAGTCCATATGTATGCGCTGGTCCTGGTTATCAAAGGCATCCTGCTCGTTGGTAGCGCTGTATTTTGGCCAAAGGTCAGATTGTGTGAGTCTCAGCTTTGCAACGAGAACGTCTAGCAATTGGGCCGAAGCCATCAAAAGCCGCGGGTTGAGTGTCAAGTTGTTGAAGTGTTCACTCTCACCGGGAAATGTGATTCCTTCCCCAAAGTCTTTAATAGCAGCGGCTTCTTTGGACCCAATTTTCGGGAACATTTCCGCAGCATCTGCGAGCAAGTGGTTGACAAGATCGAGTGAAACGACCCCGTCCACTAAAACAAAACCTTTGTTGCGCCACTCTTGAATTTGACGATCAGTTAATGGTGGATTGCCACGGTTGGCGTTGGATGGCTCCAGGAAGCTTTCTTGAGCCGCCTCCGTTGCCGGTGCTGTCAACGCGGGTCTCGTCCAATGAGGGCCAAAAATTTGTCTGACGCACTAGCGTCGCCAGCTATCTCGACCTCGTCGGCAACTAACCCCCACTTGTGGAGAGTTTCACGCATCCCCGAAATCACTTCGTGGCTAGCGGAAGCTAAATCATCAGGAATATGAGGTTCAATTCCTGCAGCTTTTGATATATCCCAAGCATGGGTGATTGGGTCCCACTGAACTACCTGTATCCATTGGTCCACCGACATTGGACCGAACCAGAATTTACCTTCGCGATCGAGAATCTCGGGTTCGTCGAGTTCGGCCAAAACGCTGTCGCGCGTCTCTGCCCAGACTGCAGCAGGTGTTTCAGCCGAATCTATCGGCTGGGGTGGCACTGTTTCTCCGCTCTTTAGAGTTGCTGCCATGGCTTGTAGAACACCACATTGGTGACGAAGTACGTCCCTAGCGGTCCATTCATCGCAGGGTGACTGGTTATCCCATTTGTCGCTTGGTACTCGTTGTACAACAGCGTCAAAAACGTATATTGCGCGGGTGAAATTTCGCTTGTTAAGGCTCATCGGCTCTCAATCATTTGGGTGCTTTCAATAAGTTAGGTCGAAATTAATCTCGGAGGTACACACGTAGTCCCCCTAAGGACACTTGATGGTCGTTTACGATGCAATCACGTTGTGTTGCACCTTCGAGAACGGCATCTCGATCATTGCAAATCAGGTCAATTCCACCGAGGCCGTCACCTCTGCCGTCGGTAGCTTCGACGAATCGAATCGTTGCGTTGTCAAACTCAATTGATGCATGTCCAGATTCATCGGCGACTACGTCGAGCTGGGCGATTTGTGCCCATCGAGCAGCGAGCTTTTCGGGTTCTGCGGCTTGAAGCTCCGCAGCGGAAATACCAGAAACTCGTTCGGTCCGAGAGAAAGCTGACCATCCAGACCCTGCTGGCCACCACGAACCGCTCAACTCTTCAGCGTCAGTGGTTTTCATTTGGTCCATTTCGAAGAAACTTCCGCCGGTGTCGGCAGGATGAAGTTGGAGTCCTTCGAAATTAGCTTTGTCGTACTCCATGTGGTTGGCAACTCGCACGCCGATGCTATCGACGTGGGCCATGCGAGAAGCTACGTCATCGACTTGGTTGATAACCATGTAGCCGGTATCGCCGCCGCGTCGTTGGATGTAGCGACCACCGGCGGTTTCTTCTTTTACTGGTGTAACACATTCAAGAAATTGGTTTCCTATCGGCCAAAGCGTATTTTTCAACCCGAATACGCCGACACCGGGATCGGTATGGCAGGCCTCTACCCCAAGGACCGTTTGAACGTCGAGCGACGTCTTTAATAGGTCGGAAGTAACAACGGCGATTTGTCTTAAACGAATCCACATGGGTCGAGCCTACGACGTTCGCGGGAAGTGATGCCGAGGCTTATCGTTAGTTGTTTGGAGTCCAGATAGCCAGTGACTGGCCACCGGTCTACCATTTAGCTATGGCCCTCCACCCAAATGGCGTTAACCACCTGGCAATAGCGACCCGCGATATGAAGGCCCAACTGACGTTCTTCGCTGAGGCCCTTGGGTGCCCAACAAAAGCTCTCTATTGGATGCATGGCGTTGAAGGTTGCTATCACGGTTTCGCCGAGTTGTCTGAAAGCTCCTACATCGCTTTCGTTCAACACCCCGAAAACGCTGAAGAAATAGAATGGGGAGTTACTCACGCAGGTAACGGAGGAGAATCAGTTACTAGGGGAGCTATGCAACATGTCGCGTTTAACGTCGACGACCTCGAAGAACTCTTGCAGCTCAGAGACCGGATTCGAGCCCACGATATTCAAGTGCTGGGCCCAATAGACCATGGATTCATTCAGTCCATGTACTTCGCTGGGCCCGAAGGCCTGAGCTTAGAGATTTGTGTCGGTAGCGATATCAATGCTTCAGCGTGGGTGGACCCTGAGGTGAGAGAGCTTTGTGGCATAGATGAAGCAGAGATGGATGCACTCAAAGAGCCAGCTGAATTCCACTCGAACGGTACCCCGCTACCGAACCCACCATATGACCCAGCTAAACCCCACATGAAATATCCCCCAGGAGTGCTGGAGAAAATGATGGCTGTTCCGGACGAAGTCGTATGGGAAAAGTTCAGCGAAACCACCCCGCCAGTCAACATCGACTGATCAGCAAACGAAGACGAACAAGTAATGCACGAAGAACGTCGTCCTTTAGTTTTTGCTGTCAACCAAAACGTGGCGGCTGGTCGTCCACACCACACACAAGAGCGCCTATTGACGGCCCAGTTCGGTGTCCTATGTCTATCGGCGCTGTTCTCGGCTTTAGGTTTTTCTTCGGTTATTCCAACAGTTGCCCGTTTCGTCGCGACGGACCTTGACGGTGGAGATCTGGAGGTAGGGATAGCTCTGGGCGTGTTCTCTTTTTCGGCAGTGCTTGCCCGACCTTGGATCGGCCGACTTGGAGATAGAAGAGGTCGACGTGTCCTGATTGCGGGTGGATCACTCATAACTTCAATAGTGCTTGCTGCACATGCACTTGCCGATAGCTACTTGGCTCTTTTGGTTGCTCGTTTGGTGATGGGGGCGGTCCAAGGAGCTTTCTTCGTCGGAACAGTCACTCTGACCACAGACCTCGCACCCGAACACCGTAGAGGAGAGGCAGCAAGCTATTTCTCAGTGGCGATATATGGGGGAATGGCATTTGGTCCGTGGCTAGGTGAGTGGGCTGCCGGTCGTTGGGGCTTTGACGGAGGCTTTTTGTTGGGCGGCCTTTGCATGGGGATAGCGGCGGTTATTGCATTCTGGCTGCCGGATTTTGTAGGCGATCAAGAACCGAACGTAGCAAGCGAAGAAAACACACGACGTAGGTCTCTTTTGTACCGGACAGCGATCTGGCCGGGCGTTGTTATGGCGTTGGGAATAATGATCTTCCCGGCTTTGCATGGTTTCATGCCGAAGTTGATGGACGAGCGAGCTCTGGGCGATGCTGGGCCGATATATGCCCTATACGGTTTACTGGTTTTAGTTTTGCGACTTGTCTGTAGCCGTCTGCCAGATACTCTCGGGACCGGCAAAACGGCCGCCGTTGCTCTTGTGGGTTCATCGGTTGGGATGTTGATAATGGGCAGCTTTGTCTCAAGGCCGGGCTTGTTCGTGGGAGCAGCGGTGCTGGCTATAGGCGGATCGCTGCTGTACCCAGCGCTTATGATTGCGGCAGTTGATGGCGTGCCAGCAAATGAACGGGCGCAAGCTATGAGCACCTTCACCATGTTCTTTGAATTGTCGGGTGGAATAGGGGCCCCCGTTTTGGGTGTGGTGGCCTGGTTAAGCGGCACCACAGTGGCAGCGTTTTATGGAGCTTCGGTCCTGGCTGCTATTGGCCTGCCAGTTCTATTTACCTGGAGGCGCAGGAACCCATCAATTACATGACAGTGGCAGCAGGTTTGTCACTTTTTCCAAGTCTGGGTTAAGAACTGGGGTGATGCCTAGCCAGAAATTCAGCTACAGCATCTGTGAAGGCGTCGTTGTCGTCACCTGCGACCATATGTCCAGTGCCCGCGACATCGACGAACTCGGCTTCGGGTACCAACCGCTGGAACTCTCTAACCGATTCTGGAGTGACAAGATCTGACTGTCCACCTCGAACAAGGAGTATCGGAACGGTAGTGGCCAGCATGCCCTCTGTCATAGTGCGGCTGACCCGTTCCATATGGCCAGCTAAAGCTGCCTCATCGCCGGCTTTGAAACCTGGCTTGGAGGTCACGTATGCGGGGTCCCATTTCCAAGTCCATCGTCCGTCAGGCCGTTGCTGTAAGACTCGAGTCAAGCCAGATGGATCGGATGGTCGTTCGCGATGCGGGTTATAAGCCGAGATCACATCAGCAGCTTCGTCGAGGCTTGAGAAGCCATCTGGGTTGCCAGACATGAAGCCAATGACTTTGCGGGCGCCTTTCGCGTCGAAGTGGGGAGTGATGTCAACAAGTATCAGAGCCGCAAAAAGTTGGTGTTTACAAACACGCTGAGCAGCGAGGCTTGCCATTCCTCCCATTGAGGCCCCGACCACGGCGGGAGGGGAGGTAAACCTATGAAGAACGGCCTCTAAGTCTTGTCCTATGTCTTCTGCATCATATTTGTGATCAGAAGACCAATCGCTATCGCCGTGGCCACGGGCATCAAGGGTTACGACGAACCATCCACGTTTGGACAGAATCTCCGCTGAAGTTTTCCAGGCATAACGATTTTGTCCCGCGCCATGACACATCAAAACTGCTGGTCGCGATGGGTCTCCCCATTCGTCTGCTGCGAGCAGAAGACCATCTGCTCCTTCTATTTTCACGGTACGCACAACCGAAGATATTAGGGCGCTCTGGCGTTTTTCGCGCAGCTACCACGGATGAACTGAACCATCCCATCTCAAGAACGATCCCGAGTCAGCATGTTGAAAAGTTTGTAATGTCGTAAGTATTCCTTGAGCTGACTCTTCCACACTGAGGTCGGCGCCCGAGCCACCCATGTCCGTTCTTACCCAGCCAGGGTGAAAAGCGACTACCGAAATACCGGCATCTTTAAGTTGACTTGCTAGTTGCACGGTGACCATGTTCATCACCGCTTTCGAAGTCGCATACGGCAAATCGTTGAAGTTCGCTCCAACGACCATTGATCCTATTTGGCTAGTGATATTTGCGACTTGGCTACCAGCTTCCAAACAATGCACAAGGTTTCTTGTGACAGATGCGGCGCTAAGACCGTTGATCCTTATCAAATCAAGCGTCAGGTCAATCGGAGCATCAATTACCCCAGCCCGATCACGGCTCAAACCCAAATTAGAAGCGCTAGTACCCGCATTGTTGATCAAAAGATCTATAGGCCCTTCTATGGACCGGGCGAAAGAAGCGATAGACGCCTCATCTCCGACGTCAAGTTCAAGAATTCTTTCAGGGACCAAGCCCATGAGCTCGTGGGCATCACCAGGTGAGCGACACCCGGCTATGACCGTGTCGCCTCGTTTTAGGCACTGGGCCGCTAGCTCAAGTCCAATCCCTCTGTTCGCACCTGTGATAACTGTGGTTGGCATCTGTGAGCCTGCCTTTATTCGCCCGAATTTGTAGGCACTCTAATGGGTAATGACACCGCCAACGGATTACCCGGCAGCGAGGTAGACCATTGCTGCGACGTAGATTCCGAGAAGCATAAACGCATCGGCTTTGCCGATCCGCCGCTTTAATGCTCCCCGAGCGTAGGCCCAGATAACAGCACCAAGCATCGCCAATAACGCGCCAGTAGTTAGTTTTGTGTCACCAATTCTGCCTGCGTTAGCGAGCCCCATCGCAGCTCCTCCCGCCAGACCATTAAATAGATTTGAACCGAACAGATTGCCAACTATAAGCCCAGCTTCGTTCTTTCGAGCTGCTGCAACTGCGGTGACTAGTTCTGGTAGCGACGTGCCTAAAGCAACAAGAGAGAAGCCAATAAATCCGCCGCTCAAACCCCAACTCTCGGCGAGTGTCGTCGCTCCCGAAACGGCAAGTTGGGCGCCTACTAGCACCCCACCCAATCCTAAAAGAGACATCAGGAGGCTTCGGCCGATGCTTTTGTCGGAATTTGTTTCGGTTAAAGCAGCCTCGTCCGGAGTTCTGATCAGGATCACCATCGCACCAGCCAAAAGAACCAAAAGGATTGTTCCATCGGATCGGTTAAGTTCTCCATCCCATACTGCTATAGCAAAAGCGGCTACAGCGGCTATCGAAAGTGGAGCCTGACGTCTAATCACCGATGTGCTCAGCGCTATAGGAGTAATCAGAGCAGCGACTCCCAGAACAAGAGAAAGATTGGCAACGTTAGAACCAACAATGTTGCCAACACCCAAGGCCGCATTGCCTCGCGCCGCAGCGATCGTAGATACGACAAGCTCAGGTGCCGATGTGCCAAACCCCAACACGATTGCGCCAATGACTACAGAACTCACCTTTAGAGATCGCGCGAGTTGAGCGGCGCCTTCAACAAAGATGTCGCCAGCTTTAACAAGAATGCATAAGCCAACTAAAAGTGAAATTGCAGCTAAGAGCACGTGACCTCTAATGGTTATTTCTTGGGGGTCCAAATTTGCGAGCAGTGTCCTGGTATTTCACTGCAGGTTTTAACACCATTCCTTCATCAAACTGTCCGACCATACCTCGTTGGATCTCCTGCCAAGGGGTATGGCTTTCGGGAAAATGAAAACCGCCAGCCTGCTCGAGCTCGCGACGACGTACCTCAATCTCCTCATCGGAGACCAACATGTTGGCAGTACCAAGCTTCAGATCAATCCGTATTTGGTCACCAGTTTTCAAAATAGCTAAACCTCCGCCCGCCGCCGCTTCCGGAGAAGCATTCAAAATAGAAGGCGAACCTGAGGTACCCGACTGTCGGCCATCGCCAATGCAAGGCAAGGCATGGATCCCGCGTACGAGTAAGGCTGCCGGTGGCTGCATGTTGACTACTTCGGCGCCACCGGGGTAACCGATCGGTCCAGCTCCTCGAATAATCAACATCGATTTCTCGTCGATTTCCAGTGAGGAATCATCGATCCTGTCGTGATAGTCCTCCGGTCCTTCGAACACCACAGCCTTACCTTCGAAAGCATCGGGATCAGCGGGATTGGAGAGATAACGGCTTCGGAACTCTTCGCTAATCACGCTGATTTTCATTATCGCGCTCTCAAAAAGATTTCCTGAAAGGTGAACGAAACCAGCATTAGGAAGCAACGGCTCGTCAATAGGCCAAATGACATTTGTATCAAGGACCTTGGCGTCGTCACAGTTGTTGCCGATTGTTGACCCGTTAACAGTCATTGCATCTGTGTGTGGTAGCAGACGCGCATCTATTAGCTGTTTGATGACAGCGGGAACTCCGCCAGCATGAAAGTAATCTTCGCCTAAGTATTCTCCGGCGGGTTGCATGTTCACTATCAAAGGAACTTCTAATCCCAGGTTTTGCCAGTCGTTGTTATCGAGCGGAACTGAAAGATGCCGCGCGATCGCGTTGAGGTGAATGGGGGCGTTTGTCGAGCCGCCGATCGCAGAGTTCACGACGATGGCGTTTTCGAATGCCTCTCGGGTCATTATGTCTGACGGTCGAACGTCTTCTTTGACTAGGTCAACGATGCGCAAACCTGTTTGGTAGGCGATCTGCGCTCTTTCCCGATAAGGAGCTGGGATAGCGGCGGCCCCGGGTAGTTGCATCCCGAGAGCTTCAGCCAACGAATTCATAGTTGTAGCAGTGCCCATCGTTGAGCAGTACCCAGTTGATGTAGCAGACGAAGCAACTAGATCTGCGAATTCACCGTCATCGATCTCGCCTGCCGCATGCATTTCGCGGGCCTTCCACACAATGGTTCCAGAACCCGTTCGCTGCCCCTGGTGCCAACCATTCAGCATTGGGCCAACTGACAAAGCGATTGAAGGAATGTTTACCGTTGCGGCAGCCATAAGACATGCGGGAGTAGTTTTGTCACAGCCAATCGTGAGAACGACACCGTCTAATGGGTAGCCCTGCAGGATCTCGACCAATCCCAGATAGGCCAAGTTTCTGTCTAAAGCAGCTGTGGGCCTTTTGCCTGTTTCTTGAATTGGGTGCACTGGAAACTCAAAACAGATTCCACCTGCTTCGCGGATCCCTTCTCTGATTCTTTTTGCAAGTTCCAGATGATGTCTATTGCAAGGGGAGAGGTCTGAACCTGTCTGAGCGATACCGATTATGGGTTTACCAGACTGAAGTTCCTCTCTTGTTAGGCCGAAGTTGACGTAGCGCTCAAGGTAGAGCGCTGTCATCAATGGGTCACCGGGAATATCGAACCACGCCGCGGACCTAAGTTTCATTTTCTCGTTACTTTGCACCACGCCCTCCAGTGTGCAGCCTCGCCTCGGTTCTAGCAGCCCAAGACGAAACCACCTGAAAAAGGCCTTAAAATTTCCGTTCACGATGATGGTCGCCCACAACGGGGCATAGCTGCGCTTAGTCTTTGGAAGCGCAACCGCCTAGCGAAGCAGGTAGAGCGGTGAGGAACGGTCACGGAGTGAGGTCATCGGTGAGTGAGGAGCCCATAACGCTATTCGTAGCTAAGAAAATTGTGACCATGGATCCGGCCACTCCGGCTGCAACTGCGATAGCGGTGCAAGGTGACCGCATCGTGGGAATTGGTGACAGCGAAGATCCTGACATGAGGAAGGCGACGCAGATCGATGACCGCTTTCGCCAGCATGTCTTGCTACCGGGATTTGTGGAAGCTCATGCCCATGTCATGTCGGGCGGTTTGTGGGAATTTCCGTACGTCGGTTTTTATGAACGGGCAGACCCAACAGGACGTTCTTGGAAAGGATGTGGCGATATCGACTCAGTAGTCGAGTGCCTCGTCGAATACGACGAACAAATGAAAGATCCCGCTCAAACGCTAATTGCCTGGGGCTTAGACCCGATATTCCTAAAAGGAGCCCGACTTTCCTCGACACACCTCGATCGGGTGTCGCGTACACGTCCAATATTTGTACTTCATGCCAGTGGACACCTGGCCACAGTGAACTCCGAAATGATGCGTAAATCGAGCATTGATAGACATAGCCCCACACCAGGAGTAGCTCGAGATAATGATGGTGAACCAACTGGTGAGCTTCAAGAGCCGGCGGCGATGTCGTTGGCCTTAGAGGGACTTTCCACTATCGGGAAAGCCATGATGTCATCAGAAGCTAAGTGGAACTTTGGCCTCGAGGCTCGCAACTGCGGGGTTACAACCGTCGCCGATCTCGGAACAACACGTTTGGCTCTAGAAGGGCAACTGGAAGCATGGCGAGAAGTAACGGATGCAAGAAACTATCCAGCTCGTGTGGTTGTTGCATTCGGTCATTATGACTCGGGCTCAAGTCCAACAGACATCGATGACCTTGCAGCTATAGCCGCTCGACTTAGCAACGAAGAGGAGACAACAAAGCTGCGGTTCGGTATCGTCAAGCTAATACTCGATGGCTCAATCCAAGGTTTCACTGCGCGTCTCTCACCACCACATTATTTTGACCCGCCCCCAGGCCATCAAGGGAATGGGCTTTGGCTGATACCACCAGAGCAGATGTCAAAAATCGTAGCCTCGTACCATAAAGCTGGATTAACGGTGCATTGTCATTGCAACGGAGATGAGGCCTCACAAGTGTTCATAGACGCAGTGGAAGAGGCCCTCGCCGACCACCCTAGGGATGATCATCGTCATACGGTTCAACATTCACAACTGACGACTGTAAAGCAGTACAGAAAGATGGCTTCGTTAGGAATGAATGCCAATATTTTCAGTAACCACATTTTCTATTGGGGCGACCAGCATGCTGAGATAACACTCGGGGCACAGCGGGCCGCAGCTATGGACGCGTGTGCGACTGCTGAACGAGAAAACGTCAAATTCTCAATTCATAGTGATGCACCAATTACTCCAATGAGTCAGCTGCACACCATCTGGTGTGCAGTAAATCGACAGACTGCCTCTGGAAAGATCCTTGGTCCCAATGAACGGATCGGTGTACATAAAGCCATAGAAGCGTGCACTATTGATGCTGCCCACCAACTTCGACTTGATAACGAAATTGGCTCTCTCCAAGTCGGAAAATTCGCTGACTTTACTGTCCTTGAGGCTGACCCCTACGAAGTGGAACCAGACAAATTGAAAGATATTCCAGTTTGGGGCACCGTCGTCGGAGGAGTTGTTCACGAAGCTGCATCAGAGTGAAGAACTTGAAGACTCTTTCTCAGACGGCAATCGAAGTGACCGTAGTTGGCGGCTACCTAGGCGCCGGCAAGACGACCTTGATGAATCACATACTCACAGCTTCTAAAGAGCCAGTGGCGGTGCTGATTAACGACTTCGGTGACATAAATATCGACAGCGAACTGGTCGAATCAGTTGACGGCAACAGCATTGCGTTGACTAATGGCTGTATTTGTTGCTCTCTGGTCGACGGATATGTCAGTGCCTTGGAAGAACTCAGACTCAGAGAACCAACGCCCAAACGGATCATCATTGAGGCCAGTGGAGTTGCAGATCCAGCTTCCGTTGCGGCTTATGGTCATGCTCCTGGCCTCTACCTCAATGCTGTTGTGGTGATGGTCGACGGAGCTAACGTCATGGAGCAACTAGACGATTCGTTAGTCGCACAAACCGTTGCTGCCCAGATAGCTACAGCAGATCTCCTCGCTGTAAACAAAAAAGATCTTCTAAAAGATTTGGGCACAGTCCGAAATCAATTGAAGAAATTAAACGCTGAAGCCTTAATCACCGACTGCACTAACTCTCAGATTGACTTAGACGTGCTTTTCGGTTCTGAAGTGGCAACGGAAGCGGTAGTGGCCGCTGAGATGAATCAGTTTGATTCGCGAAGTCACAGGTCAAACGATCCGATTTCAAGACAAGCTTTAACTGAATGGGTTGAGCGGTTACCTGACGAAGTGCAACGAGCGAAGGGAGTCCTCCGTCTCGACGAGGAACCACAAATTCCTATGGTGTTTCAACTTGTTGGGAAAAGGTGGAACTTGCGAGCGCTCGCCGAACGCAAAAACCCTCCCCTCGGAAACCAAATCGTTGTCGTTGGCCCTAAAGGGTCAGTACCAGAAGATTGGGATGTAGGGCTTCGGTAACGCAGTAGATAAGGGACAACCCACCAATCCAAAAATCGCGACCTAAGACAGGTTCATGATCTGAGCTAAAGCCCCAACGCCCTCCCGGATTGCTTCCTCAGTTGGATTGCCAAAACAAAGACGCATTTTGTTTGCTCCCCACTTTGGGTCTACAGACCACCCGGCTCCAGCATTGAATTCGATACCGTTTTGAGCAGCTTCTGCGGCGAACCGAGCAGTGTCGATGTTCTCGGAGAAAGTCAGCCACATGAAGATTCCGCCTTGAGGCATATGGAAGCTGACTGCGTCTCCGAAAGCCTCTTTGACCGCCTCAGACATCACCTGAGCCTTGGTGTGCAGGACTGAGGTCAGTTGCTCTGCGTGGTCATCAAAATGAGAAGCGGCGTACTCAGCTACAACCATCTGTTCCAAGGCACCAGAACCGGCATCTGTCTTCAAAGAAAGTATCTGTTGAAGTATTGACGAATCAGCAACGAGGTAACCCACTCGAAGGGCAGGGGCGATGGACTTTGAGAAGGAACCGCAATAAATGACCCTCGTATCGGACTTGTCTAACTCCCATAAGGTTGGAGGTCGAGGGCAGCCCCACAACAGATCGGCGTAGCAATCATCTTCAAAAATGGCTGTCTGATGTCCCCCCATCACCTGGAGAATGTCAAGGCGACGCTGTAAAGGCATGCAGGTGCCAGTCGGGTTTTGAACGGTGGGTATTGTGTATAGATATTTCGCCGGCCGACCTTGGTTGGAGCACTGCTCTAATAGTTCCCCTAGATGGTCAGGACGGACGCCTTGCTCATCTAGATGGACACCGTGGACAATGACGCCCAGTCGGTTCAATCGACTAATCATCCCGCCGTAGGTAGCTTCCTCGACGATGACGTTGTCGCCGGGTTCCAACAAAAGATTGTTAACTAAATCAAGACCTTGAAGTGAGCCAGAGGTAATTAAAACCTCATCGAGGTGTACTTTTGTTGACGCTCGAATGTCGAGTTTGCGACAGATGAAACTGCGTAACTCTTCGTGACCTAAGGGGCTTCCGCCTAAGTTGTACACGGCAAGTTTGCGACCTTCTCGTTGAAACACGCGAGTTGCTGCTTCTGAAAGGCCAGCAACAGGGACATTCGCCTCGTCGTTATTGCCCCCAACGAAGCTGAAGGGTGGGATACCTGACCACTTTCCCTCTGGAGCAGGGAGATCATCCCGATACAAATTGTTGATGCTGAAAGTCACTTGTCCCCCTCAAACTCTGCCTGCCGCATCGTAGAGCCGAAAATGTGCATAGCGCGGCAAGTAGCTTGGTGCGGGGCCGCACGATCTAAGAGAAAGAGAGTTCATTGTCCAACTACGAGGTTCATGCGATCAAATACGCCGAACGAGATGCAGTGCGCGCTGAACATTTCATCGGCGGAGACCCTCACGACAACACTCCAATGCCAATGGATTATTTCGTGTGGCTAATCCGAAACGAGGAAGGCAGAGAGTGGGTTGTTGATACGGGATTTGAAAAAGATGACGCTCTCGCAAGAGGAAGAACACTGCTCCGAACAGCCAGCGAAGGGGTAGGGCTCCTAGGAGTTGAGCCTGATTCAGTCGCTGACGTAATCATGACTCACTTTCATTACGACCACGCTGGAGGGGTTAACCAATTCCCTAACGCAACGTTTCATGCCCAAGACCAAGAGATGCACTTCGCTACTGGACGAGACATGACGCGAAAGGCGTTCAATCACGCCTTCAACGTGAGACACGTGCAGGATCTTGTCGGTCGAGTCTTCGCCGATAGGGTCAAGTTTCACGATGGCGATACGCAGCTTGCCCCAGGATTGACTCTTCACCTGATTGGGGGACATACACGCGGCCTGCAAGTCGTACGAATTGAAACCAAAAACGGAGTTGTCGTGCTTGCTTCTGACGCCAGTCACTATTGGGCGAATATGAATGAAGGCCGTCCATTCCCAATCGTTGAAGACTTATCAAAAATGATTGAAGGATGGGAAACCTTGAAAGAACTAGCTGGCCCTGACGGAGTTATCGTGCCTGGTCATGACCCGCTGGTCTTCGATCGCTTTCCAGCATCGACTCCAGATCTAAAAGGGATAGCGGTCCGCCTTGATTAACGGGACCCCCGCTCCGAATCAAACTTAAAACGCAGGATCGCCTGCATCTAGATCGAGTAGCACTCGGCCAGCGGTGTCTATTTGGTAAGAGCCGACCATGAAGTGTCCAGCAACCGCACGAGCATCATCCAATAAGGCCATAAGTCCAGAACCTTCGAAGTTAGCTGTGCTTCCCGCCGCATCGACTAAATGTTGAATAGCAGAGATCGCGTTTTGTACAGACCAAGAGCACGCCAGACGAACTTTCGCATGCGTCTGATCGCTAACTTCATCACCCCGCTCAGCAGCTGTCCAAATGGTTTCCAGCTGTTCAAAAACCCACGCTTGCCCTGCGCCAACTAGGGCCTCGGCTTTCGCGATCGACGTTGCAGCGTCAGGCCGATCACGGAGCTTTTTTTTCGAAGTAAGAGGAGTTTTGCTTTGGGTAAGTTCCTTGAAATCTGCGATAGCGCGGCTTGCCAAACCAGCCGCCACCCCCGTCTTGGGAAATGGGAACCTGAGAGCCGAGGGCAGTCGATAGAAAGGCAGGTCCGGTATGGGAAGTGAGTTGTTATCGACAACCCCACACCAAGTATCAGACACAAGTAGGTCTTCTAATACGACGTCATGGGAACCGGTGCCTCGCAGTCCAACTGTATGCCACGTGTCTTCAATGAACTCTGGGTTTGCTTCTACTACAGCAAAACATAATTTGATTGGAGAGCTGCCCTCTACCACGCTGTTGAACACCCATTTGTCCGCGGTTGTGCAGCCACTTACAAAATTCCACCTCCCGGTAATTCGCCAACCATCTTTTGTGCGCCGAGCCTTCCCCTTGGCAACTCCAGAACCGGCAATGACGATGGAAGGATTGTCAGCCCACAACCTGCGACATGTCTCCGGTGGCAAATACGCAGATACAAGTTCGGCTTCTTCGTTGCATGTCATTGTGACCCACGCTGTAGAACCGTGAATTTCAGCCAGACGCTTCGTGAAATTAATTAACTCCTTTGGGTGCAGTTCGTGGCCGCCGTATTCTTTCGGAACAAGGAGCCGCATGAGTCCTAAGTTGCCGAGAGACTCAATGACCTCCCGATTGGGCTGCCTTAATTGATCCGACTGCTGAGCGCTATCTGAGATCAGATTCTCGACAGGAGAAAGGAGTTGTTCAAGCTCTAAAGAGGCCGCTGCCATAAACGCAAACTATCGTCTGGGATTAGAAGAGGAGAAGGCAAGTAGTGAATTCAGTTCAGTCTGGGGTCAGCGAAGAAGAGCAAACTAATCATTCGCGTCCACTTGAAGGAATGCGAGTTATCGACCTTACGGACCACCGTGGCGATGTCGGGCCTTGGATGTTGGGCGAATTAGGCGCTGACGTGATCAAGGTTGAACCCCCAGGGGGTTGCTCAACGCGTGCACTAAATCCCATTCGAAAAGATGATATTTCTGACTTGCGTAGTTTGCATTTCAGCTCTTATTCATCCAATAAGCGGTCGATCGTGCTGGATTTGGAAGATCCAGGAGAACGAGCAACGTTTTTGAAGTTAGTTGAAAGCGCCGATTTCCTTTACGAGTCAGGTTTGCCAACGCCTTTGTCGCAAATGGGGATTGACAGAAACGAACTCAGAGCGATCAACGAAGAAATGGTCCACGTGGTGGTCACGCCCTTTGGTATTGACGGACCCCGATCGGGGGACCCTCATAGTGAATTGTCTATAGCTTCACTTGGAGGCTCACCCAATTTGCAAGGAACACCAGATCGTCCTCCCGTAAAGGCCTCGATACCCCAAGTTTGGCGACACGCCGGTGCAGAATCAGCTGTGGCTGGCTTGGTTGCGCACTCTCGGATGTTGAGTACCGGTCGAGAACAACAGGTAGTTGTGTCGGCGCAATCCTGTGTGACATGGACATTGTTGAATGCGATGGAAGCCCACGCGATCCAAGGGGCTGATATTCACCGAACTGGAACTGAAATCTTGACTGACCCTCCACTGCAAATCCGGGTTCAAGCAGCAGATGGATGGTTGATTGGAGTAAGTCGAGGTGACCTCGCTGAGGCGCTTGCGCCATGGTTGATCGAAGAAGGCATAGTCGAATCAAGTTGGTTAAACGAAGATTGGTCAACTTTTGACCATCGATCCATCAGCGGTGAGGCCACCATCTACTCTTTCGCCGATATTTATGAAGCTCTCAGTGCTCTGTGTATCCGATACCCACGTGACACCTTAATGAGGAGAGGCCTTGAGCTTGGAGCCACACTTGCGCCGATTAATGACGTCGAAGATTTACTCGGATTCGACCATCTCGAGCTTAGAAAGTTTTGGCGAACGGCAACTGAGGACAGGGGATTTACTGACGAACGAATCCCTGGTGGATTCCTATCGTTCAGCGGCCGCCGGCTAAACGCGAAGCGGCAACCACCGCATTTAGATGAACACAGGCAAGAAATCCTCCATGATCTAGTGACGCCAGCTAACTCTAAGAAAACAAACGTGATCAGCGAGTCAACGTTGCCACTGAAAGGCCTGAAGGTTGCAGACTTCTCGTGGGTGGGAGTTGGGCCTATCACTGCTAAGGCGTTAGCCGATCATGGGGCAACAGTCGTCAGGGTTGAATCTGGTGGGAGGCTCGACCCGTTGCGCGTAAACCCCCCCTTCAAAGATCAAATCTTTGGAGAAAACATGTCACAGTTTTTTGGCACTTTTAATACCTCAAAACTAAGTATCGATATCGACTTAAAAAACGAGACGGGTGTCGAGATAGCTCGCAAGCTAATCTCTTGGGCTGATGTAATCATTGAGGCCTGGAGTCCCGGCGCTTTTGCTCGGACAGGCTTTACAGATGAGGTAATACGGTCGCTAAATCCTTCGGCCATCATTGTGCATACGTCACTGCTTGCTAGTGGAGGACCGTTATCGCCGCTCGCAGGCTACGGCTACCATGCTGCAGCGATTGCCGGCTACTACGAAGTAGTTGGTTGGCCGGACTCACCACCAGATGGTCCTTACCTTGCCTACACCGACACCATCGCTCCAAGGTTCATAACCTCTGCGCTGTTAGCAGCTATTGACCACCGAAGGCGAACTGGATCAGCGCATACGATCGAAGCGGCACAGTTGGAATGTGGGCTGCAACTCATGGCCCCAGAACTGCTGGATTTCCAGATTAACGATGTTAAAGCAACGCGCATAGGAAACCGTGACCTCGATATGTCCCCGCAAGGCATTTACCCCGTCAGCGGAGAGGATCGGTGGATAGGAATAACCGTTGCTAATGACTCGAATTGGGTCGCTCTCCAAAAACTCATGGGAGAACCTGACTGGGCTAAGGAAAAGCGATACGAAACTGTTGCTGGCCGGATAGAAGCAGCAGGCTTTCTAGACGAACAAATAGGGGAGTGGACCCATGTTCGTGACGGCAAGGCACTGGAGACCCGCTTGCTGGATGAGGGTATTCCAGCAGGACTTGTCTCGCGAAGTAGCGATTTGCTTTCGGACCCTCAATACAAGCATCTAGGTTTCTATCGCTGGCACGAACATGGAGCTATGGGCAACATTCCCTACGCAGGTCATCAGTACTCAATCGATGGATACGACCATGGACCCAGATCGGCTGCTCCATTATTGGGTGAACACACCTTCGAAGTGTTAAGCGACCTATTGGGGATCGATGCTGAGGAGATTGCAGAAATCGCTATCAGTGGAGCGCTCGGATGAGCGCGACGACGTTCACTAATGTAATTGCAGCCGCCAACGAACTGGCAAGGGTTCTGAGAAAGAGCAGCGCGTCTGTTGCTGTTTCGGAGTCGGCTGCCGGAGGTCTCATCAGCGCTGCCCTTGTCGCCATACCCGGCGCCAGTGATTTCTATAAAGGTGGAATGATCGTTTATACGAGCTCGGGTCGCGATGTTTTGTTCGGCGTCGACCCATCACCGAAGAATCTGCGAGGCGCCACTGAAGAGTTTGCAAAGGTGCAAGCTGTTCGAGCTAAGCACCTCTATCAAGCAGACTGGGGTATCGGGGAGACAGGCGCGACGGGGCCTTTAGGTAACCCTTATGGAGACCCCCCGGGCTTTGGCTGGGTCGCGTGCAGCGGGGCAGTCGAGGCGAGTTTTCGATTGAGTACCGGGATAGAAGAACGCGAGTCAAATATGTATACGTTTGCAATTGCTGCTTTAGAACTGACAGTTCAGACAATAAAGGCGTAGATTTTTAGCTGTGAACTACATACCCCTATCGGTGCTCGACCTTGCAACTGTTTCAAGTGATGCGACCAGTGCTCAAGCGTTATCTGATGCAACCGAATTGGCAGTGAAATCGGAAGAATTCGGCTATTCGAGATTCTGGGTAGCAGAGCACCACAACATGAATACGGTTGCGAGTACCTCGCCAGCGGTTCTGATCGCACACGTAGCTGCATCAACCAAGAACATAAAAGTCGGGTCAGGCGGAGTCATGTTGCCGAACCACGCTCCTTTGGTGATCGCCGAACAATTTGCGCTTTTAGAAGCACTTCATCCTGGCCGCATCGATCTAGGAATCGGTCGCGCTCCCGGAAGTGACCGACAAACCATGGCGGTTATCAGAGGTTCCGCCAGCGCCCTAGCCGTTGAAGACTTCCCACGAGACCTAATTGATGTGATGGGTCTTTTGGGTGATGTAAGGACTGATAATGGTCTTTGGAACAAATTCTCAGCTACCCCCGTCGCTACCTCTTCTCCTGCTGTGATCCTGCTCGGATCTAGTGGATTCAGTGCACAGTTAGCTGGTGTCTTGGGGCTCCCCTTTACCTTCGCCAATCACTTCGATACTGGCGGCACGTTGGAAGCAGCAGCAATTTACCGGGAAGCATTTCGGCCGTCACCAACTCTTGACGAGCCATACACAATAGTCTCAGCGTCGGTTATGGCAGCTCCGACCACGGAAGAGGCAGAAAAGCTAGGGGCGCCAAGCCGACTCAGGAAGTACGGGATGCGAACCGGTCGGTTCTGGTCTTTGGTTGAGCCAGAGGAAGCTCGAGCACACCCTGAATGGGATAAGGCAGCAGCGATGCCGAGCAACGCCATCAATGGGACTGCAGATGAAGTTGCCCAGGGTCTTGAGCACCTAGCCAAAGAGACCCAAGCCAATGAACTATTCCTTCATTGTTCAACTTTTGGACTTACTGAACGTGTTAGAAGTCTTCAACTGATAGCTGAACGATGGGGAACTCAAATAGAGCAGAGTTTGAAAGTCGGAGCTCTTCCCCAATAGCCATGAACAAAATCACTTCTCTGGGAACTCACTTTGGGCCGTACCGAATCGAAAGCCGAGGTAACGAAATAGTTGCTGTTCATGGTCACGAACTCGACCCTTCGCCATCAGAAATTGGCCAGTCGTATCTCCACAGATCAGACCTTCGAATTCTTCGCCCAGCTATCAGGAAATCATGGTTAGAAGGCGGTCCCGGAACGAGAGGTGACCTGCGTGGCCAAGAGCCGTTTATTGAAGTCGAGTGGGATCAGGCGATAGCGCTGGCTTCAGATGAGTTAAAACGCATTCGTAGAAGCTACGGATCGCAGTCTCTTTTCGCAGGCTCTTATGGGTGGGGCTCCTCGGGAAGAGTTCATGCGCCTGGAGCTCTCCTTTTCCGTTTACTCAGGATGTACGGAGGCTTTACAGATGTCTGGGGTACTTATTCCTCCTCAGCGGCCGAGGCAATTGTTCCCTACTTCCTCGGAATGAGGTACCACGCAGCCATTGGTCGTGGAACTAGTTGGTCTGTGATAGTCGAAGAAACCGACTTGTTCGTTTCATTCGGAGGCCTGCGGCGTTCCAACACTGAGGTGACCTATGGAGGCCAAGGTACCCATCACACTGAGCAGTGGATGAAAAAGGCGAAAGCCAGCGGGACAGATTTCTTAAACATTGGCCCCCTCCGCGATGATATCGACCCACAAATCCAGCCTCGTTGGCAGCCCATAAGACCAGGTACCGACGTCGCTTTTATTCTCGCGTGCATACATACGTTGATCGATAAAGACCTGATAGATGATGGCTTCGTGGGCACCTATGTTCACGGATGGGAGAAATTCTCTGACTACGTAATGGGAAAATCTGATCAACAGGCGAAGTCAGCTGAGTGGGCGTCGGGCATCACTGGAATAGATGCAAGGACTATCGAAGATTTAGCTCTCGAGATGTCTAATCGGCGGACTCTGATCAACGTTGGGCTGTCTGTTCAACGAGCTGACCATGGAGAGCAGTCCTATTGGGCTGCTACCGCTCTGGCATGCGCCTTAGGTCAGGTTGGGTTACCAGGCGGAGGTATCGCCTTCCCGTTCGGGGCACAAGGCAACGTGGGAGCCGGCCAAGTTCGCAAAAGAGTGCCTGGGATGCCGGTGCCGCCCAGACCCCAAGGGCCTCCAGTGATTTCAGTGTCTCGGTTTCGAGAGTTGTTGGCGAACCCGGGGGAGAGATACGACTTCAATGGAGAGTCCGGGGAATTCCCAGACATAAAAATGGTTTGGTGGGCGGGCGGAAACCCGTTCCATCATCACCAAAATTTGGCTGAACTAGTAACGGCATGGGAGCGCCCAGAGACAATCGTGGTCCAAGAGCCGTTTTGGACGCCTACGGCGCGACGGGCGGACATCGTGTTCCCATCCTCGACGCCACTGGAGCGAAACGATATTGGTGGGGCCGAGAACCTGCTTATCTCTCATGAGCGGGCCGTTGACCCTCCAGGAGAAGCTCGTGATGACTATGAAATTATGGCCTTGGTGGCAGAGCACCTTGATCTGAACGAACAATTCACAGAGGGAAGAAGCGCAGACGAGTGGGTTCAAGTTCTATACGAATTGTTCAGAGCCGAAAATGATTGGGCTCCGGGCTTCGAAGAGTTTCGCGAAGTCGGCTACCTCCGCTACCCCGGGATGAGCGAGATGGGAGAAAACGAACAGATCTTTTTGAGTGAGTTTCGCTCCGACCCCATTGCCCACCCGTTAGGAACACCAAGCGGCCGCATTGAATTGTGGTCGGAAACCATCGCAGCATTTGATTATGAGGACTGCCCGCCGCACCCGTCATGGATGGAACCATATGAGCGTTTAGGGGGGCGGAACTCAAGCAAATGGCCTTTGCATTTAGTCTCGAACCAGCCGACTGTTCGAATACACAGCCAATATGACCACACTGAGCCAAGTACGGGGTCAAAAGTGGCAGGCCGGGAACCGATCCGCATTCACCCAGAAACGGCTCGCGAACGAGGTATTTCCGAAGGTGACGTAGTTCGAGTCTTTAACGACAGAGGCAGTTGCCTCGCTGGTGTCGTCATTGATGACGCCTTAATGCCCGAGGTAGTTCAGCTATCAACTGGAGCTTGGTACGACCCGGACCCAGAAGGTATGTGTCGTGCTGGCAACCCGAATGCTCTAACGAGAGACAAGGGCACTTCCAAGCTGGCGCAAGGCCCGTCGGCGCACACTTGCTTAGTGGATGTAGAAGTATTCGTAGGAATCGCACCTCGGGTCGAGTCGTACGACCCTCCCGAATTCTTTAATCAAAGGTAAAGGGGAAGAACTAATGTCAGACGACAAACCTTCGGCACAAGAGTGGCTTTCCGGATTTGCAGCTGAAATAGGTCTCGATGCGCCAAGTCCGAAGGAGATTGAGAGTCTCCTAAACCTTGCAGGTATAGCCGCTCACAGTTCTGAACGCATAGCCGCACCGATTGCATGTTGGATGGTTGGTGTAGCCGGAATTGACCCCGAAGAGGCCTTAGGTTTGGTTCAAAAATATGAGAACGGACGCGATAGCTAAAGCATTACCTACAATCGGAGTCTGTGAACGACAGAAATTGGGGATTCAGAACTAGAGCACTTCATGCTGGAGGCAGGCCGGATCCAGCTACCGGCTCT
>Ga0163179_10000183_pt1 | contig 43867 bp, 33 predicted proteins | sample AtlANTMetagenome_FD_109643 | JGI IMG/M metagenome (GOLD analysis project Ga0163179, IMG submission 109643) | Marine eukaryotic phytoplankton communities from the Atlantic Ocean - Atlantic ANT 2 Metagenome | ecosystem: Environmental > Aquatic > Marine > Oceanic | place: North Atlantic Ocean... | reverse complement strand
CCCTTCTGCGCCGATGGAAGATGTTTCCTTGGCCCATCCGTTTTTTTTAGGATTCGCTGCCCATGTTCAAATATAAAAACCGATTTCTTACTCTGTGTGCACTATTACCTGCTATTACCCTTACAGTAGGTTGTAGCGAACAAGACCACGACAACGAAATTCAAAAGTCAATCAACAGCCTGCTACTCGACTTAGAAATCGCAACTACTGGCAGCAATCTAGAGGGCCTTGAAGCAGTCATCCAAACTGCAAGTAGTGTTCAACCAACATCTCAATCACAAAAACAAAGTAAAGCATTTTTACTTTCTACCGCAAAAGAAAAATTAGCAAATCTGCAATTTCAACTACTCTCACAAGATAGCGTTGCACTCTCAACAATTTTTGAACTTGCGAAAGATCAAGCCGTTCAAGCGTCTCTCCTACGCAGCTCCGCAGATGCCATTGCCAATGCGCAAGAAAAATCAAGCCCCGCAAAAAGCCAAGAGATTTCTCTGCAACAAATTTCCAAACAACAAAAATTTGATGAGCAATTAACGCAAGCTAATTCGAAGATATCTGACTTAAACTCGAAAAGCAAAAAAGCACGAGAAGAATCAAACACATTGCGAAGTAAGGCTGATAGCCTCTTAAATGAAGCCGAAGAATTAGGAATTGTCAACGGCCATTCAACTTATAAAACAGGCGCGAAAACACTTCGAAAATCTCAACAGATTGGTCTAGGCGCAGCTGACATTGATCTACAAAATCAAATGCAGGCACAACCACTAAAGGAAGAAGCAGCCCTAGAACTAGAAGCTATTGCCTCGATGTTGCTTGGAATGCAAAATACAGAGAAACTCCTCAAACAGCTTCAAAGCACTTCTATACAAAACGCTGCTGATTTTAGAGAGCTTGCGGATGAACTGGATACTCTCTCAGCAGAAACTATGAATGCCGCCATTACTGCTTGCAGTTCACTCAAGGATCGATGGCAAAAACTGTCTTCTCTTATTCAAGGAGCAATACAAGGCAGTGACAGACTGCGTGACGTCACAAGAGAAACAAAGCAAACAGCAGCTATTTGGAAATTGGATTTAGAATGGACTCTTGGCCAAATCGAGGAAAGAAAGCGCGCGCTACTTAATGAAGAATTGCAGGCAGTTCAAACACTCATTAGCCAGAATATTTTAACTTCTTCAACAAAATGGCCAGATGTCTCCGAGACAATCCGATCTGAAATTGAGCAAGCGACAGTAGCCGCAATGTCTGCATATGAAAACGCAAAATTGCTCGCAAGTAACACTGGGGCACAGGCAAATGATTTAATCGACCAACTCGATCGACGGCTCGCACTTTTAAGTGGAGAAATTTTACAACCAACTGCCCAAGCAATATCACCCTCAACACCTATGACTTCTGCTGAGGGTTTTGCGACTCCACAAGATCTTATCGAAGCATTCAATAGTTCTGTTGCGGTTGCTGACTTCACAGGCCAGTCAAAAATGCCAAACATAAATGACTACTATGAGAGTGCGGATCCGGAAGCGGCTAAGTTTGTTAATTTTCTTCATGAATCTGTAAATGTCACAGGAAACGCGCTAGTAGCAATACGAACTCACATGGGCGAAGATGTATTTAAACAATTCATTGCCGAGAACCCTCTACCTGCTGAACAACTTATACCACCCATTGACACTTCCTCGATTTCGATGATTGGGGATGACAGTGCGTCTGCACGTGACATAAGTGGGAAAATTATGCAACTCAAAAAAACATCGAACGGTTGGAGAATCTTCCTCTCTTCAAAAGCAAACGCAGATGAGCTCGCAATGGCATCAATGATGGTTGAAATGTTAAGCCCAATTTTTGAAGCAATGAAAACTGCAACTAAAAAAATCCAATCTGGGGAAATCAATACTCTCGATCAACTCAACGCAGAGATGATGTCTGCCATGGGGGCAGGCATTGGTTTTTAATCGAGCTGCTTGAGAACCTCTTCTGCTGTTCGCTTTACAAGCTCGTCTTCTTCAATTGCTGCAATTTTTTTGACGGCTGAGCGAAGTTCAGAATTATCTTGATTCCTCAAAATATTGCCAGCGACAATAATTGCATTCCGACGGATCATCCCAAGCTTCGCACGCTTCATTGAAGAGCCACGGAATGCTTCCCTACGTTGCTTTTCATCCCAGAACATTACTTCAAGAATATTGAGAGAATGTATCTTTGCAGAATACTCCGGATTAATCGAAATATTTTCTTTTTTATCTGTGAGTTGGTTATGCGGACAAACTTCTTGACATACATCACAGCCAAATAACCAGTGACCAATTCCTTCAAAAAATTCAGGGTCAATAATCGTTCGATGCTCAATCGTAAGATAGCTTACACAGCGGCGGGCATCCAGATGCCAAGGCGTCAGTGCATCTGTTGGGCAGGAATCAATGCACCGAGTACAGGTTGAACAAGGGTCATTCGTGACACGCATATTTGGCTGAAGCTTCGCGGTTGTCACTATGACCCCAAGTAAAAACCAACTTCCTACGCCCTGATCTAGGAGGAGAGTATGTTTTCCGATAGAACCAATTCCTGCGCGAGCTGAAAACTCTCGCTCCATCACAGGCGCAGTGTCAACACATGCACGAAATGATTCCTCAGGAAAATGTTTTTGCAGACTATCGCAAATGTAATGCAAACGTTTCTTCATAACTTTGTGATAATCGCTACCGCGCGCATATCGAGCTATTTTCCCGCTATTTGGTTTATTTAGATTGTCTTGCAGAGCACCGTACCGGTCTGCTACACATACAACTGAACGAGCGCCACCGAGGAGTACTTGAGGATTGAGCCGCATACTGACATTTTTTTCTAACCACCCCATCTCACCATGTTTTCCATCAGCTAACCACTGCTTAAACTCATCAATATAATCCGAGCATGTTGCGCTTGCAATTCCGGCTTGAGCAAAGCCCTCCGCCAAACAAACATTAATAATGTCTTCCGAATTCATGAGTTAAAATTGTGTTGTCACTAACTCTAGTTTTGCATATTCAAGAACAAGGTGCTTTTCGCCACTTTTAAACTTGATAGTAACGGTAGAACCCCTAGGCCTCCTAATAACTCGCTGTACTTTTCCGACTCCAAATCGCTTGTGCCGTACGAGTGAACCAACTGTAATTTCTTTACTAAAGCTGTCAGCTGGATCAGGGTCTGGAACATCCCATGGATCAACTGTGATTTGTTCAATATAAGGCTCGCCAGTCATTTCACGTATAAAACGGCTTGCGATTGTCCTCTTGCTCATCCCGCGCTGAGTACGTCTACGGGCATTTGTCAGGAGTAAATTAGTTCTTGCTCGCGTGATGCCTACATAACAAAGTCGGCGTTCTTCTTCCATCTGAGTGTCGTCATACACTGCTCTTTCATGTGGCAGCAAGCCATCTTCTAAACCGGCAATTGTAACAAAATCAAATTCCAGACCTTTGGAAGCATGCAATGTCATTAACGTTACCGCCCCATTTTCTGGATCTATCGCATCTGAATCGCTTACTAATGCTACATTTTCTAAAAAAGCAAACAATAGGCGCAGCGGAGTTGCAACAACACCTTCATTTTCAGTTTCGAACCGGTCTTCAAAATCTGTTGCCGCGGATACCAATTCTTCAAGATTCTGCAAACGATCGACATCTTCTTCACTGGATGATTTTGAATAAAATTCTTCAAGACCCGACTCACGAATAACTCGTTCAACTAAATCAGCCAAAGATGCAGTCGCAGTTAAACTTTCATCAGAACAACTATCTACTTGCCATTGCCTATAAATATCTGCAAAATTTTTCATTGAAGTTACGGAACGAGCAGTGAAACCATTTTCTTTGGACGCAAAAGTAATTGATTCTAGAAGTGACCAACTACGTTCATATGCAAGTGCTGCGAGTCGATTCAGAGAAGTAGCGCCTATTCCCCTTGTAGGCGTATTAATTATTCTTAAAAAGGCAACATCATCTTTAGCGTTAATTAGCAATCGAAGATATGAAAGCGCTTGCTTGATTTCTTTACGCTCATAGAATGCGGTGCCTCGCGCAACGACATAGGGCACCCCTGCATTTCGAAATGATTCCTCAAGCACGCGACTCAGTGAATTCACTCTATAGAGCACGGCCATCTCTTTATATGGAACTCCAATGTTATGCAAGCGAAGGGCTTCACAAACGATTGACTCTGCCTCTTCATGCTCATCATCTAGTGAAATTATAGAGGGCTCATGGCCCTCTTCGAGTTCTGTATAGAGTTTCTTATCTTTACGCTGCGTATTATGTTCAATTAAATTTGCTGCCGTCTTAACAATATGCCCAGTGCTTCTAAAGTTTCGGCCAAGAGGAATGACTGTACCTTCGCCATAGTGTTTTTCAAAATCCAAAATGTTTGAAATATCAGCGCCGCGCCAGGCATAAATAGATTGATCCGGATCACCAACCACACATATATTCCTGTGATTTGATGCAATTTTATTTGCAATAACAAACTGCGTGTAGTTTGTGTCCTGGTATTCGTCAATCATGACATATTGAAATCTGTCTTCAAGTTGTTTTCTTACGTCACCATCTTGATCAAGAAGTTTGGCGGTCTGCAATAGCAAATCGTCAAAATCTACAGCATCATTTCCGCGAAGAATACTATCGTAAGATTTGTAAATTTTTGCGATAGACTTGCTGTAAAAATCTGAAGCCTCCTGCTGAAAAGTATCTGCATCAATAAGTTTATTTTTAGCATTACTAATTGCAGACAATACTGCTCCTGGCTTCCAATTCGAATCATTCATCCCGCATGCTTTTAGTGCTTGTTTGACTGCACTTTTTTGATCTGCCGTGTCATAAATTGTAAATGTTGTTGTGCCAATGACTCGATCACCCCAATCACGCAAAAGCCGAGCACAAAAGGAGTGGAATGTTGAAACTGTCATACCTGGCGCACGCATTCCACTTTCATCAATTAATGATTGGACACGGCCACGCATTTCTTTCGCCGCTTTGTTAGTGAATGTTAAAGCAAGTATTTGCCATGGCTGTACACCACTTAAAAGCAACTGTGCAATACGTTGTGTAACTACAGTTGTTTTTCCAGACCCTGGCCCAGCAAGCACGAGCAAGGGACCTTCCCTATGTTGCACTGCTTGCTGCTGTGCTTCGGTGAGTGCCCTTGACTTTGAATCCATTCTTGTCATCACAGCAGTGTAATATTAATGAAGCACAAACTTACTAAAAACCGTATTTATTCATCAAAAAACAGGCTCCTAAGCCTTCGATATACACTGAATACCGAATATTCACATGCAGATTGAACAATTGTCCATTTGTAAGTCCCGATAGAAACCGCGTTTAGAATAATTTTAAAAGAGGTTCCATATTTTGTGCCTTTGGGTATTGCAGACACAAGATGTAGTAGTACGATAAGCACTTGTGGGAGACTGTATTTTTGTAACATGGAAAGCGACTAATTTGAAGCGAACTAGACAAAAAATACATGAAAACCACATGAATTGATTGTTTTTCACAGGAAAAACAAGTGTTTTAAAGCCCCCCATTCATTCTGAATGAGAATGAAGTTAATCAGGTATTTGGTAGATGAAAAGAATAAGTGAAGACAACTTGTAAAAAAATAAAGAGCATTTCTTTCTCGAAGACAATGGAATGCTCTGAATTAAATTGATGGTAGTGATATAGCAAAGAAGAAAAATTAGCACGGAAGCAAAGCAGAAAATATGAAAATAACAAGAAGATTTACAGCAACTGGAGAAAATGTTTGGGATTCCGTTGAATGGGCAAGCCGTTCAACAAAAATTACAAACGCAGACGGTTCGGTTGTTTTCGAAATGAACGATGCAGAAATACCCGCTGAGTGGAGCCAACTTGCCTCAGATATCATGGTAAGTAAATATTTCCGCAAAGCAGGTGTACCTCAAAGCAACACTGATGGAACACCGGAACTCGATTCTGATGGCCAACCTGTTACTGGACCAGAACAATCTGCTCGCCAAGTTATTCATCGTCTTGTTGGATGCTGGCGTAGCTGGGGTGAATCGCACGGTTATTTTGATACTGCAGAAGATGCGGAAGCGTTCTACGATGAACTCTGTTGGATGATGCTTCACCAAGTAAGTGCACCAAATAGTCCTCAATGGTTTAACACGGGTCTAAATTGGGCCTATGGAATTTCTGGGCCAGCACAAGGCCACTATGTTGCAGATCCTGAAACAGGAAATGTAGACCTTGCAGATGATGCATACTCTCACCCACAACCACACGCCTGCTTTATTCAGTCTGTCAGTGACGATCTCGTAAACGAAGGCGGTATCATGGATCTTTGGACACGTGAAGCCCGTCTATTTAAGTATGGGTCGGGCACAGGGTCCAACTTCTCAACGCTTCGTGGCGGTGAAGAGCCACTCTCAGGCGGTGGAAAGTCCAGCGGGCTCATGAGCTTCCTCAAAATTGGCGATAGTGCTGCTGGTGCAATTAAATCTGGGGGAACAACCCGACGTGCAGCCAAAATGGTCTGCCTGGATGTCAACCACCCAGATATTGAGGAATTCGTACAGTGGAAAGTGCGAGAAGAACTCAAAGTTGCGGCACTCGTTGAGGGCATGAAACATCTTTCAATTGAACAGAAAGAACAAGCGGAGGCACTAGGGCTAACACTTGATTATGACTTTAATGGTGAAGCATATCAAACAGTTGCTGGGCAAAACTCTAACAACTCTGTCCGCCTTTCACACGATTTCTTAGAAGCCGTTAATCGTGAAGACACATGGGATCTTATACGTCGAACAGACAGCGAAGTTGCAAAGTCAATCCCCGCAAAAGGACTTTGGAATCAAATCTGTGATGCTGCCTGGCATTGCGCTGATCCAGGAGTACAGTTTGATACTGCGATAAATGATTGGCATACATGCCCACAAAGTGGTCGCATCAATGCTTCAAATCCATGTAGCGAATATATGTTCCTGGATGACACCGCGTGCAACCTTGCATCGCTGAATCTGTTGAAGTTCTATCAAAGCGATACGCGAATGTTCGATGTAGATTCCTTTGAGCACGCCATTCGACTTTGGACAATCGTTTTAGAAATATCTGTCCTGATGGCAGCGTTCCCTTCCGAAGCCATTGCTTACCAAAGTTGGCGCTACCGTACGCTTGGACTTGGCTTTGCAAACCTTGGCGCAATGCTTATGCAAGCAGGTATACCTTACGACAGTGAAGCTGGACGTGCAGTTTGCGGAGCAATTACTGCAACCCTAACCGGTCGATCGTATGCCGTCAGCGCTGAAATGGCTGGTGAACTTGGTCCTTTCGAAGGTTTTGCAGATAACGCGGATGATATGATGCGAGTTATTCGAAACCACAGACATGCAGCTCATGGCATGACTCGCGATTCTGGCGAGTATGAAAAACTTCGCATCCCACCAGTCCCAATCAACCATGCACTCTTCAATGATGATTCGATAAATATCACTAATGCAGGTGATCTTCTTGGGCGGGCGGTTCAAGCATGGGATGAAGCACTTGATATGGGCAGCAGACATGGCTTCAGAAACGCTCAAGTGACAGTCATTGCCCCAACAGGCACAATTGGCCTTTTGATGGACTGCGATACGACAGGTGTTGAACCAGATTTTGCGTTGACAAAATTCAAAAAGCTTGCAGGAGGTGGCTACTTCAAAATTGCAAACCAATCCTTGAAGCCAGCACTTATTGCGCTCGGTTATGAATCCCATGATGTAAAACAAATATTGCAGTATGTCATGGGAACCCTCACACTCAACACACCTATGCCTAAATCTATTTCTGAAAATGGCAAAGAAGTAAGCTTCAGCAACTTCCTACTCTCGAAGGGGTATCTAGCTGAAGATATAGAAAAAATCGAAGATGCAATTCCAACATACTTTGATCTATCATTCGCATTTGCTGCATGGGCCATGCCGGAACATGTCCTTGAAACGTTTGGGCTCACTCGAGAGCAAGCAACAGCGGATGCGCAATTTAACGGCCTCAAACTCCTAGGCCTAAATTCAGATGAGCGCGTAGATTTAAATCGACGCATCTGCGGCACAGGTACTATTGAAGGCGCTCCAAATCTAGAAGATGAACATCTCGAAGTTTTTGATTGTGCAAACCGCTGTGGCGAGACTGGTGTTCGTTTTATTGCGCCAGAAGGTCATATCAGAATGATGGCGGCATGCCAGCCATTTATTACTGGCGCAATTTCAAAAACTATTAACCTCCCGAATGAAGCAACAACTGAAGATATTGCGAAATCATACTGGCTTAGCTGGGAACTTGGCCTAAAAGCAAATGCACTATATCGGGACGGATGCAAATTAAGCCAACCGTTAAATGCGAAAGCGGATATTGAAATTGATGATGATGCTGATGATGATGCTCTCGAAATGTCAACGGCCCACGAAGAGATTGCCAGTGAGGTTGTTGCAGCAGCAGACTTAGCCGCTACAGATCAACCTCAAGTTATTGAACGGATTGTTGAAAAAATCATTGAACGCCCTATGCGTAAACGATTGCCAGATACACGAAGTAGTATTACTCACCACTTCAATGTAGCTGGACATGAAGGGTACCTCACAGTTGGCAAATATGACAATGGACAGCCTGGCGAACTCTTCATTACGATGTCGAAGGAGGGCTCAACAATCGGTGGTCTTATGGACAGTCTAGGAACGGCAATTAGTGTTGCTTTGCAATATGGAGTTCCTATCGAGAGTCTTGTGAGCAAATTCGCGTATCAGCGCTTTGAACCGCAAGGCATTACGACTAATAGAGATATTCCTTTTGCAAAAAGCCTTGTCGATTACATCTTCCAGTGGATGGGAATGCAATTTATCGAGGGGTATCGTGAAGCAAATATCCCAAAGCGTAGCACCACCGATACAACTAAAAAAACCACTACCGTCAAGGAGGACACAAGATGGAATACAGACACTTCGACTACAACAGCCCGCCCTTCAGCGACCACATCGCTTGGTGGCATTTCGCCCAGAACGGATTCCGCAAAGGCGAAGACCGGGGCTGCAAGCGCAACACAACGACAAGTGAGAACGGAAGCGACAACAGCCACCATTACAGCAGATGGAGCCGGGATGACGAAAGTTGTCGTCGAAGAAACAACACTAAACCAAGCAATGTCGTCAATGCAAGGTGACGCACCAGCATGTTCAGACTGCGGTGCAATTACTGTTCGAAATGGCACTTGTTATAAATGCATGAATTGCGGCACCTCCCAAGGGTGCTCATAAACATTTGGAGAGAACTGGATGGGAATTGTTAGAATCAAAACACGGATGACTAAGCATGTAATAGTAGGCGGAAGGAACCGCCTGCTCGAAAGGTTTACCGATGGAACGGAAGACCATTCATGTTTTGTAGAGATGCAAAACACCATGTTTAGAAAACTTGATTCTTTCAATTGTGACCTTCGCCCAGCTCATGGATGACTGAGGCAACTTAAGTGGAGATTCCCCCGCCCTGCGGCGGGTCAACTTCTTCTCTTCCCTCCCCCCTGAGGCGGACCCACCACCGCCTTGGGGGGTTTTTAAATGTAAATGTGATATAATTTACAGCTAATGAACTTCGTTAATTACCTCCCCGTTTTACTTATCATCCTTATGGCTGTTGGGTTTGGCGTGATTAATATTATTGCCTCAGGCATTCTTGGACCGAAGCGATCAGGCGATGTCAAAGACTCAACATACGAATCAGGAATGAATCCAATTGGCACTGCTAGAAAGCGTTTTAATATACGTTTTTATATCCTTGCGATGACTTTTCTTGTCTTCGATATTGAAATCATCTTCCTGTATCCATGGGCGGTAGATTTTTCACAACTAGCTCAAGGAAGCGAACAGGCAACCTTATTCCTCGGAAGAATCCTATTTTTCCTAGGAACCAGCATTGTTGCATATATCTATGCATGGAAAAAAGGCGTGTTTAACTGGGACTAGAACCACCCTTTTCATGTAGAATGCCTCGTCCGCAACTACGCGGGGTGTAGCTCAGCTTGGCAGAGCGCTTGTTTTGGGAACAAGAGGTCGCAGGTTCAAATCCTGTCACCCCGATTAGGCCCAATTTATACTCAATTCAAAGCCATAATCCTATTTAATACATTGATATCCGCTATCGGACGGATAGGCCCGTCAAATACCCCAAAATTAAAAAAAATACTAGCCAGAGACAGTAATTTATGGCATATTGAATGATGGTATCGTCGCTTAAAAGTGAGGAGAAAATTATGTTTAAAATAATCATCGCATTATTTGTGTCTGTGACCTCATTCAGCATGAGTGTCTATGCTCAGCCAGCGCCGGGGGATGAATGTGCTAATGCGCTAGATGCGTATATTGGCGAACAACCATTTAGTACTGACAATATGACGTCAAGTAATGGCGCGCCTACTGACAAGATGTGTCCAGATACATTCTTAAATTGGGGTGAAAATAATCCGGATGTCTGGTTCAAATTCTCCCCTAGTGAAACTGCGACCTATGAATTTACTACCTGCGACGTGGACTCGTATGACACCTCGATGGTGCTGTACGCGGAGTCATGTGCAAATCAAATAGCATGCAATGGCGATTCAGAAGATGATGACACAGGTTGTCAATCTTATTATTCTAAAATTGCATCTACTTTAATAGGAAATCAGACATATTTTATTCGAATCGGTGGTTACAGCGGTGACAGTGGCGATGGCACATTAACAATTCAACAATTTGGTGGAGAAGGCCCCACTGTTATCTATGTCAATATAAATAATAAAAATCCAGGCGATGGTACGACATGGTCTAATGCATTTAATCGATTGCAAGATGCTTTAGATGTTGCTAAAGCAGGTGACCAAATCTGGATTGCACAGGGAACATACATTCCTACGTATGGACATGGTTCGCAAGACCCTCGAGATGTAACATTCAAACTGATTAGTGGCGTGGAAATTTTCGGAGGCTTCTTTGGAAATGAAGTTAGTGTTGATCAAAGAAATGCAGAACAGTTCCCAGTTATTTTATCGGGCGATTTATACGATAATGATGACCAAGGCCAAGACAATTCAAATAATGAGAATGCCTATCATGTGTTAACCGCAGATTATCTATTTGACACTAACGCCGTCCTAGACAGTGTTACGATTACTCGCGGCAATGCCAATGGTGATGGGGATAACAAATTTGGAGGCGGACTAATAATTAAAAATACAGACTCTGCATACTTCGCATCTGCTGTAATAAGCAACTCCCGCTTTATCCTAAACTCTGCAACATATGGTGGAGCTATTTTTATAAAAAGTGAAGATGACAAGTCGATTCTGAATAGCTGCACCATAGAGATGAATAATTCATCAATATATGGTGGCGCAATAGCCAACAATGGTCGCATTGAGCTGTGGAGCTGCCTTGTCACTAGAAATACTACTGGGAATATCGGTGGTGCTATCTACAGTGTTGGTGAAGAAGTTGCGTTCTACAACTGTACCGTTGTGCAAAACAATGCGTATTCCGGTGGTGGAATTTATGTTTTAACTGGTACTAATGAATCGTATAACTCCATATTTTGGGGTAACACCGGCAGCTTTGGTAACAACTCACAAATTATTTTAAATGGCTCCGCATCTTGGATTGGTACATATAACTGTATCCAAGGTGAGATCATTGCTGGCCAAGGAAATACCAATGTCAATCCGCGATTTGTAGATGAATTTGGACCTGATGGCATTTCTAATACTGCTGATGAAAACTTCCGATTGCTACAGCAATCACCATTGATTGATGCAGGCAATAATGCCAAAGTAGGTCGTGATTTTGATTTAGATGGAAATGACCGGATAATTAATGACCCCTACTCAGCCGATACTGGGTCTGACCCAGGTGACATTAACAGGATTGTAGACTTTGGGGCCTACGAACATGTACCAAACTCAAACAACACCCTAATATGGACTGGAAGCAATAGCCCCTACTTCAATGACCAATACAATTGGCTGCCAAATAGCAGTCCTAATTATGAATCAAGATCGCTTTTTAATAGTACTAGTTTTCAAACAGTTGAGCTAGATAGTGAAAGCCTCATAGATTCGATACTAATCTCTGAGGGGTCTACGGAATTTCGTTTAGAAGATTCCGTATTTTCGCTATACAACAGCACAGAAAGATCTATTCAAGTTGATGCTTATAGAAACGGTGCCACGGCGATATTTAAGGGTCCTGGTCTAATAAATACTCAGGGGCTGAACTTAAATGGTGGAAATATATTATTTCACAATAATATTGAACTTCAAGTAGGACATCTTCGCATTGGTCCAAGAACAAAACTAGGTTTTGATGGAATCATGTATGGTGACCTTACCAATAAAGGTGGGTCTATCCAACCCGGTGGCGATTCCGCAGGCATTTTCTACCTGTATGGATCTCTGACAAATCAAGATAGCGACAACGACCCCTCTTCAGGAAAATTAATTGGATCCCTCACATTTGATATTGCAGGAAATGTAAGTGGAGAAAGTCATGATCAAATCCAAATTAACAACCACATTAATTTGTCTTCCGTTGTTGAATTACGTTGGGACAGATCCTATACACCAATTATGGGTGATTCATTCGATCTGATTTATGCAAATAGTGCTAGTGGTAATCCTACTCTCGTATACAACAGAGGGCTTCCCTCCAATCTAAAATGCGGTTGGGGATATAACCAAACATCTGGTGTGGGGTCTGGAAGTAGTGACGTGGTAATAGAAACTACTGGTCCAATACTTTTTGAGAGTGAATCAACTTATTCACTCAGCCAAACGCCAAGTGAAATAGCGGTGGCTGATTTCGATAATGCAAACGGTCCTGACATTGCAATTAGCGTACCCGATCCTGCATTTGGAAAAGGTGATGTCATTATTTTTCTGAATCAAGGAATGTCTGATGGTATTTGGCAAGGCTTCTCAGAATACGACTCTATTAGCGTCGGCATAGAACCAGTAGATATTAAAGTTATCAATGTAGCTAATGATAGTACTCCTAATGATCTTGTCATTGCTAACTATTTAGACAGCACATTAACTATCTTGATTAATGATGAATCTGGAAGTTTTAGTCAAATTGAAATCGATGTTGATACTAATCCAGCTTGTTTAGCTGTGGGCAATTTTGTAACTACTGGTGCAAATCAATTAGATGACATTGCCGTTGGATGCGACTCTTTCCAAATGTCAATTGTAGAAAATACGACTTCATTGACTGGCGCTTCTTTTTATCATATTGGATCTGTCGGCATATCTGAACCAAGCGACATTCTGCCTGGTGATGTAAATGATGACAAAGATCTTGACTACTTTATACTCGCAGGATCTTCTGGCAATATTGAAGTACTGGAAGGTGATGGCACTGGTACTTTTGCTCCATTTACGCAAGCTACTACTAGTGCATTACCCGAAGGAAGTGCTGCTGCTGAATTTTCCGTAACTAATTTAAATTTTGACGCATATGAAGACATAATAACTGTCAATGAAAATGGCTCGAGTATAAGCATATTGCAAGGCAATGGAACCACACTAGGAAATACCTCTACCGCAAGTACTGGAGCATCACCCAACGAAATATCCGTCGCTGATTTTGATAATGATGGAGATAATGATTTTGTGATATCAGCAATTGGCAGCGTGTCTGGAGAACGCGAATTAATTGTGATTCGAAATGATACTGAGTCAGCAATAGTGCTATCTGAAGGCGATGCTGCTGCCAGTGGAAATAACCCAAGCAGAATTCAGCATGGGGACTTTAATCAAGATGGCTTAGAAGACTTGGTTTGCAGTATAGATCTTACGCATGGTGTAATTAGCGGTAATTCACCTGCTATTGGCGTCTACCTAAATACTACTGAAGTGGTTATTGATTGCCCAGCTGATTTGGATGGCGATGGCTTAGTTGCAGTAAGTGACATCCTCGCAATAATTGCTGCTTGGGGAAGCACTGATGCAAGTATCGATTTAGATGGAAGCGGAACGGTAGACGTTGCTGATTTATTAGTCATTATTGCTGCATGGGGGGCATGCTAATTGAGACTATAAATTAGTTACCGTCGCCCCCAACGCCATTCGCTAGCAGGAGCAACGCTTGGTCTTAAACCAGGAACTTCCTTAATTTGATCCTCATTTAAAATCATTCGAAGTCGCATTTCTATTCTATTTTTCAATTCTCGTCTTTGGAAACGAAGAGTCTCAAGTGATAGCATTCGATCAATATCACCTTTATTCATCATGCCATCACCAGATTCCGCTGATGCACTTAATTGATGAGTCGCAATCATTGCTTCAGAAATGTTCCAAAAATCATATCTGTAATCATTTGAAAGAGAATCTAATTTGCCTATTTGAATTTGATTTAAAGTAGGTAGCGATTGAGCAACAGTCAACATTGGTGTCGCATCAGAACTCTGTTGAAAAACCTCTGGGTAAGCTTTCTTGACAAATCCAGTTCGGATTGTCCAATAATCTTCTTCAGGAATAGAGGAAAGCAATGACTCTACAAAAGTTTGATTTGCTAAGAGAAAAGCACGCTTAGAATCTCGAACACTTGTATATGCATCCTGCCATCTCTTACGAATCGATTCTGCCATTCGCTCATTTTGTTGTTCATCCTCAAAAAGATACATCGCTTCCTGCAAACGTTCGAGGTTCAATAACGATTCCACATATTTTTCATGCTCATCAGAAACTTGATCATGATAGGACTGCATAGCTTTTTGCATCGCATTTCTTGACTTTTGACCAATCCCCTCCTGCAGCTCATCGCCTTCTTTAGACATTACATACAAGGCCACTATATCAATCGTATCACCCTCGCCGCCTCTCCAGCTAAATGGATTGTCCGGAGTTGCATTACGTTGGCGAGATCGATGATGCTCTAACATTTTCAAATTTAAATCTTCGCGATCTAATGAAATCACTGTAGCCAAATCATCAAAAAATGAAACATCTAATAAGGCAACTTGGTTTGAGGCTTCTTCAGAGGCTTCACGAATATCTCGCATACGTCTCGCCTGAGAAAGCTCACTGTCAGAATCAATCATTTTTGATTTTAAGACGATTGCATCTCTTGCTTCAGCGTACTTTTCGCGATATTCATCGTATACCGCTTGAATAATAACTTCACCTGTGATGTCAAAATTGAAAATTTTTGAGGCGCGAGCAGAAAAAGATGGCGCAATTGGCTCTGGGATTGTTGCACCACCTGCCAAAGCCTCTTGTTTTACATCTTCTTCAAAGAGTGGGTCGATTTCTTCTGCAGCCGGCATATGAAGCTGAGAATGCTCCGTTTCGCCAGTATGAGAATGCTCCGTTTCGCCAGTAACTACATAACCGCCTTCAATCCTCTCTGCACTCTGCCATTTTAATTCGTCTTTTTTACGCGAAGCATCTTTTAGCTCGGCAACTAAATCAGAACCTAAGATTGAATCTACTCGATTTTCAACTGTCTCAACATAAGATGCTCGCTTATCTTTCAAAGCTAAAAGTTGCGACTCAAAGGCATTGGGCTCATCACCCATCTCCATTGCAATAGTACGTTTTTTCCTTGAATTTTCTATTACTTCTGCATATTTTCGAGAATCTTTCGACCACTTTATTCGAAACTGTTTTTCTAATTCTTGTAAGTCTATCTTTTGAGATTCACTTAGACTATCTAAAGAAAGAGCCCGTTCAATATAACCATCTGTCTTAGAGCCACCGCGCACTGCGTCTCTAAAAGATCTGCCAAAATACCTCTTTTGTAATTTATAGGCACTTTCAGCATCAAGGAGATTTCTAATGCGATTCCACGTTTTCCAATTCACTTGGCTTAACTTATACGCTTGGTCCATCAGCGGCTTAATAAGGATCTCGCCACGTCGCTTTAAATCCTCTATTGCTTCTGGATCTGCCATAAACCGCATAGCCAACTCTTGCTGGCTGACACCTCTAACACCTATTTCATCAATCTGATCAAGACCAAGGCGCACAGCCATAATCATTGAATCAAAACCGGATTCTGTCTCAGCAAGGTACCGTTGGTCATAAATGTCAAGTGCTTCTTGAAGTTCACGATCAAGTTCTATATCAAGTTCGTTTACATACTTTCTTATCGAACCACGTGCTCCTCGATTCATTTCTCCCATCATTCCCAAAACAACTAGTTCATATGCTTGAAGCTTTCGTGCCATTTCCTGTCTATCAAGATTGACTTTTTGATTATCAGATAGCATGCCAGACAGTTCTTCGAAGAACTGGGCATCCACTCGCTGAATACCTCGCATTGCTCGCTGAGCCTTTCGTATTAACTCCTCAACAAGATCGCGTTCAGGAATACTAAATTGCATGAAACCAAAGGTTTCTGCTGCGCTACCAATCGAATCTTCAAAATCTTTAATTTCACCTAATTTCACTTGAGCAAATTGATCTATATAGCCATCATATACATCTATAGCAGCCTCTTGCTGTGCTAGCGTGAGATCGAGTCTATTTGACATCAATTCAAATTCTTGCACTTTAATTGGATCAGATAGTATAGGAATTGACTGCGCACTAGAATCCACGCACAGACAAAACATACTATAAATTAAAACAAATACATATTTAACTTTCGTGGCATTCATAGACAGAACCTTTCACTAAATATTCTAACAAAAAAATAGTGCAATAAACACTAAGTTTATTGCACTATTGGGTTTTGCAAAATAGAAATTATTTAGTTTACTATGCTGCCTTACTGGCCTGAATATTACGACCAACAGTGCGCTGGTCTTCGCTTGCACGACGGCTAGACTCTTGCGTAATTTTTACCTTAAGATCGGCTGGGCTATTCGCCCATAAATCTGCACCAATTTCTTCAGCGAGGCCCTCAACTCTATTAAAGAGTCCCCCACCAACAACTATTTGCGTATTTGGTGAAGCGCCAATCGATTTGACAGTATCAATAATGTTTCGAATGTGTGGCGCATCACATGGTGCGGAAGAGAACATGCAAAGTGCATCTGGTTTATATTCATTTGTTTCTGCAAGAATCTCATCTACAGGGACTCCGCCGCCGCCGAATCGAACCTCCCAACCGTCAGCTTCACAAAGATCCGCAACAATTTGCGCTGCTAAATCATCAGATTCACTTGGTCCACAAAAAAGTAAGATAGATTTGTTGTTTGACGAATTTTGTGTGTAACCTGCTTGAACTTGGTCAACGAGACTTCGAAGAAGACGAGTAGCATAATGGTGTGCAACACTTGTCATCTGATCACCCCGGTAGAGTTCGTTAATTGCATCAAGCACAGGCCAGAAACCGTTTTCTGCAATTTCTTCAGAAGTCCATCCGCATTCAATTGCTTCAGCAATAAATGATCTGGCGGACTTTCGATCGCCTGTAATAAGTAGTGGAAATAGTTTTTCGATAAATGTATCAGTTTTCACAGCAAAACCCCTTTTGCGTTACATGCCTCTTATCCACGAGGCGCGAGAGTTCCTTACCATTACGGTAATGTTGTTGGAATACCCACCAAAGGTATATTGAACCAACGACAACTTAACAATCGTACGGTCCATTCTTTTCGCTCGATAAATTACAAACATTGTGAAAAAGTTGCGATATCGGACGAGGCTAGACAGACATATCTGCCAACCAACATTCGTTAGAAGAAAATGAAGAATACAATTATAGGACTTGCCTATTTCTGTAAACCACTACAAAGAATACACTTAGAACTATTTTAGCGGGGTGCTAAAAATACACCATCCACTTTAGAAATCGCAATTTCGAGGAGCGCGAGAAAATGGAATGACATCACGAATATTGGTCATGCCTGTCGCATACAAAATAGTGCGTTCAAAACCAAGGCCAAATCCGGCATGGGGAACTGTTCCATACTTGCGTAAATCTCGATACCACCAATAGGGCTCCAAATCTAAGCCACACTCCTCTATCCGTCGATCAAGCACATCGAGCCGTTCTTCCCTCTGTGACCCACCAATTATCTCTCCAATTCCTGGAGCTAACACATCCATCGCAGCCACTGTTTTTCCATCATCATTCAGACGCATATAAAAAGCTTTTATGTCTTTTGGATAGTTCATCACAACAACTGGCCGACCAATGTGCTCTTCTGTTAACCAACGCTCATGTTCTGATTGCAAATCGCACCCCCATGAAATTGGGAAATCAAACTTTGTACCAGAATCTTGCGCTTTTACTAATGCTGCAATGGCATCGGTATATTCCATTCGCTCGAAACTTGCTGAAACAAAATTTTCTAATCTACTAATGCATCCTTTGTCGATCCTTTGTTCGAAAAAATTCATGTCATCTGATCGCTCGTTGAGCAAGTCAGTAAAAATAGATTTCAAAAAATCTTCCGCAAGATCGGCGTTATCATTTAAATCAGCAAAGGCTATCTCAGGCTCAATCATCCAAAATTCTGACAAGTGCCTTGATGTATTCGAATTCTCTGCTCGAAAAGTTGGCCCAAAGGTATAGACTCTGCTCATTGAACAAGCATAAGATTCAACATTAATTTGCCCAGATACCGTCAAAAAAGCTTCTTTTCCAAAAAAATCTTTATCAAAATCTACGCTGCCTTCTTCTGTCATTGGGGTATTTACTAAATCAAGCGTTGATACGCGAAACATCTCACCCGCACCTTCACAATCTGACGCTGTAATAATTGGAGTATGAACCCAAAGAAAATTATTTTGATGGAAGTAACGGTGTACTGCCTGTGAAAGACAATCGCGAACGCGTGCAATTGCCGCAAAAGTGTTTGTTCTTGTGCGCAAGTGTGAAACCGTTCTTAAATATTCAAACGTATGTCGCTTGGCAGCAACTGGGTAGGTATCTGGATCTTCAACAAAACCAAGTATTTTCACCTTAGAAGCTTGAAGTTCTACTGTTTGCCCTTTTCCTTGTGATTCAACAAGCTCCCCACTAATTTCAACAGATGCTCCAGTCGTTATCCGCAATATTTCATCTTCATAATTCGACAATTCATTGCTCGCAACAATTTGAAGCAAATCAAAACAACTGCCATCTGAAATTTGAATAAATGATAATCCAGCCTTTGAATCCCGCCTTGAGCGTACCCACCCCTGAACTGTCACGGTGCTCCCCACAGGCACTCGTATATCAGCATCTCCAGTAAGAATTGAACACAATAAAGTTGCTTTTGATTTATAAGTCATGGAGGGTGGAATAGTACCACCGAACACATTATTAGGTCTAAAACTTAGTTCTACTATGTAGGAAGAGATTGTTTTTTCTTTGCTTACGAGAATCTAATGCTAATAGACTGCCAAGACGGCAGGATGTATTGCGACCTGAGTAGCGCTGACAGCCCAAAAAGTACTAATCCAGTCGGCATACGGTTTGCGTACTAAGTAAATAATGGAAAAATTACCTTCAAATTCTACTCCGCAGCCCTCCCAAAAAGAACGGCTCAATCTACTGCTAACCTGCGGTTCTTGGAGAGATGATTCGCCAATTCGACAATTGCCTAGATTGCTTGGACCATTTGGAATTCGCAGTTTAAGAGCAAAAAACGGTGAAGAAGCCGTTAAAATGATTGAACAAGCGGATATACATATTGCTATTGTGGACCTCTCTATTCCTTTTTCCGAGCGCACTACTGCAAGGCGTCCAGGGGGAGAGCGAGTCCTCCAATTACTTCGGCGGCTTAACCCACAACCACCTACAATTGTCATTCGGCCACGACAGGGATCTGTTCGTGAAAATGCCCGAAGTTTGGCACGCTCTCTGCAAGAAGGTGCTTTCACAGTGGTAGATCGTCCTGCGGTCCTCGAAACACTTCTCGATGCCCTGCATCGAGCATTACGAAGACACTACGCAGACCGATGGCCAGAGCGTGACTGGAACATGAAATAGCATCCTCCAGGATAGGATTAGAAATAGGAAAAGAAAGTTAGGAGTAACAAATGAATGTAAAACCATTAGGCGACAAACTAATCGTTCAACGTGCAGAAGCACAACAGCAAACGGAAAGTGGAATCTATCTTCCGGAATCAGCGAAGGATAAGCCAAAAGAAGGAAAAATCATCGCAATAGGTGACGGGAGACTAAATCATGATACCGGTGACCGCATACCTTTCACCGTAAAGAAGGGTGACCATGTTTTATTCACCTCATATGCAGGCACTGAAATTAAAATCGATAACAACGAGTACTTGATTATGACTGAGGATGACATCCTTGGCATCATCGACTAACGAATAAAGGGCGTCGTTATGGAACGCGGACCACTCCTTGAAATATTAACGGATATGATTGGTACAGATAAAGAATTGTCAGTGACCTTTTGGGGTCAAGACTCAGCGCTTGAAATTCGAAATGTACAACATGCTGAAAAACTAACAAGTTCACAGGGTATTCTTGTAGAAACTGCAACAAATCAGATTTGGATCGATAGTGCACATGTCTCTGCTGCATGGCAAGCTCGTGACGATATAAAATAAAAAAGAAAGAGATACACATGACTGCAAAACAAATTGCATTTGACATTGAAGCACGCGAAAAAATGCTACATGGCATTCAAAAACTCGCGAAAGCTGTAAAAACAACTCTTGGGCCATCGGGCAGAGTTGTTGTTCTAGAAAAATCATTTGGCGCACCGACCGTTACTAAAGACGGCGTAACTGTTGCCAAAGAAATTGAACTTGAAGACGCATGGGAAAACATGGGTGCACAAATGGTAAAAGAAGTCGCATCGAAATGTTCAAAAGATGCGGGTGATGGAACAACAACCGCAACTGTCTATGCTGAGGCAATTTTCACTGAAGGTCTCAAAAACATTACTGCTGGAGCACATGCCAATCAAGTCCGAAAAGGAATAGACTTAGGAGTTGCAGCCATTGTTGCTGAACTTAACAAGATGTCTAACGATGTAAAAGACTCGAGTGAAATCTCACAAGTTGGCACTTGCGCCGCTAATCAAGACAGTGAGATCGGTGCAATCATTGCAAAAGCAATGGACAAAGTTGGAAAAGATGGTGTAATCACTGTCGAAGAAGGACAATCACTCGATACAAATGTTGAACTTGTTGAAGGCATGCAGTTTGACAAAGGCTATCTCAGCCCCCACTTTGTAACAGATACAGCTGCAATGATCTCAAATATGGATGATTGCTACGTACTTATCCATGAAAAAAAAATAAGCACAGCAAAAGACCTTCTTCCCATTTTAGGCAAAGTTGCTGAATCGGGAAAAGCACTGCTCATCATTGCTGAAGATGTTGATGCTGAGGCTCTCGCTACTCTTGTTGTTAACAAACTTAGAGGCACGATCAAAGTATGTGCCGTTAAAGCTCCTGGCTTTGGAGATCGTCGCAAAGCAATGCTGCAAGATATAGCAATTCTCACTGGCGGGGAACCCGTTCTTGAAGAGCTTGGAATGAGTCTTGAAGCAATGGAGCTCAACCAACTTGGTCGAGCAAAAAAAGTTTCAATCGAAAAAGATTCAACAACCCTCATCGAAGGTGCTGGAAAATCATCTGAAATTAAAGGTCGTATTGACCAAATCAGAGCTCAAATTGATAATACGAGTTCTGATTATGACTCAGAAAAATTGCAAGAACGGCTTGCGAAACTTGCAGGTGGTGTAGCACAAATAAATGTAGGTGCTGCAACAGAAGTTGAAATGAAAGAAAAGAAAGCTCGTGTCGAAGATGCGCTTCACGCATGCCGTGCCGCTGTTGAAGAAGGCGTGCTTCCTGGCGGTGGCGTTTCAGTCATCCGAGCAAAACGTGCATTAGAAGGTGCTCGTAAAAAAGCCCGAGGCGACGAAAAACTTGGTATTGAGATTCTTGGCCGTGCTCTTACAGCACCAATACGCCAGATTGCAGAAAACTGTGGCCTTGATGGTTCAATTGTTTGTCAAAAAGTTGAAGAATCATCTGACAATAACTTTGGATTTAATGGTCTGTCTGGTCAGTATGAAGATCTCATCAAAGCAGGCGTTATCGTCCCCACAAAAGTTGAGCGTGTTGCAATTCAAAATGCAGCTAGTATAAGCGGCTTGCTTTTAACTACAGACTGCGCTATCACAGACATAAAAGAATCTGCTGCAGCAGGTGCTGAAGATATGGCTGGTATGGGTTACTAAAAAATTATTTTACAGAATTAAAAAGGGTGAGTTGTGTTGTCATAACTCACCCTTTTCATATACCTATTAGTTTTCCCCTCCAAAAACTAACAAACACCTTCTCTTAATATAAGATTCGTGCCATTCCCAAAAACGGTTGCATCTTCTCTTTGATAGAATTGCACTTATGAAAAAAACCGATTCGCATCGAAGAAAACATCGGCTGTTGAGTCACAAACAATCGCATGAAGATGGCACTATTACACCCATCCTACAAGGAAACCCACTTGTCTCAACTGAAGATGCTCTATGGATTGATAAAGAGCAGGATTTTCTCTCACTATGCAAAGAGTTGAAAGAAAACGGTGTTTTTGCCTTTGATACAGAGTTTATCGGAGAGGATTCATATCACCCATTCATCTGTCTCATCCAAGTTGCCACAGCTAAAACAGTGGCGCTTATTGACCCATTCAAAATTAAAAATCTAACACCACTTTTTGAACTTATTGTAGATCCAGAAATAATAACAATCCTTCATTCAGCCTCTCAAGACCTAGGGCCGGTTTACAGAAAACTTGGCGAGTTACCGAAAGGCATCTTTGATACGCAGATTGCCGCTGGACTAATTGGTTATCCATGGCCTCTCTCACTAACCAAATGCATCGAAACCGTTCTCAACCATAATGTTGGTGGACATTTTACTTTTTCACAATGGGATGCAAGGCCACTTTCAAGTAGGCAGAAAATCTATGCTGCCGATGATGTCAGGTACCTATTCGCTATTTATACAATTTTTAAAGCTCGCCTAGATGAACTTGACCGTCAACAATGGGCGAAAGAAGAATTCGACAAATTTTCGAGTGCCACATATTATGAAAGCAACCTCCACTCTATTGTCAAGAAAATATGCCGCTCAAAAAGTCCTCAAAAAAAAGAGTTGCAACGCATTCAATCAATAGCACAAATTCGTGAAAAAATCGCATTCTCTAGGAATCTTCCCACAAGAGCTATTATTCCAAATGAGTGCGTACTTGCACTTGGGAAAAAACCTGTTGAAACAATAGAACAATTAGCCAATATGCGTGGATTTCCAAGAAATATGGCTAACCAGTATGGCGAACGTATCATCAAAGCCATTCAAGATTCGCCATCACAAGAACCCGTTAAACTACGACGCACCAACCCTATCGAGAAAGATGCCGTAATGCGACAAGAACTTGACGGCGCATGGTCTCTTTTTAATGCTTGGTGCATCGGAAATAAAATTTCATCAGGATTAACCACAAATAGACCAGTCTTTACCGACTGGTATCTCGCTATAGCATCAGGCAAAAAATTGCCGAATTCTCCACTAACAAGCGGCTGGAGAAAACAAATCGCTGATGATTTTGCATCGATGATTATTGGTGAATCTCAACTCATATTCTGGAAAAAGGATGTCTTAACCGCAACAAAGTTCATGCAATGAGAAAGGAATTTGCTTCTCATCAAGTTATCTCAAAAATACAATAGGAGTTTTGTGACCCTACTAACACGAAAGCGTGTTACCTGATACCCTGAATACATGGCCAGAGAACGGATTATCTCACCGGAACAACAGCAATCGGACAATGAAGTCTCAACAAAGGTTGCAGAGCCTTCGCACTCTGTTCGACCAACAACGCTCAAGCAATACTTAGGCCAGTCTGAATTGCGAGAACGCTTGTCTATCGCGCTTGATGCTGCAAAAGAACGCAAAGATCCAATGGATCATGCATTACTCTATGGGCCACCAGGTCTCGGAAAAACGACTCTTGCGCATGTAATCGCAAATGAACTTGGCACTAGAGCCTGGGTCACATCTGGACCAGCGCTTACAAAGGGGAGCGATTTAGTTGGCACATTAACTCGAATGGAACCAAATGATGTTTTATTCATTGATGAGATACATCGATTACCTGCAGCTGTGGAAGAATACATTTACCCAGCAATGGAAGACTACAAAATTGACTTTACACTAGATTCGGGCATGCACGCAAGAGTTGTGACTTACGCACTTCAACCTTTCACACTAATAGGCGCGACAACACGAGCTGGATTATTGACTGGTGCATTAAGGAGTCGATTCGGGCTTGTACACAACATCCGCTTCTATAATCAGGAAGAACTTACCGCAATTTTAAAACAAGCTGCGCCAAAATTAAACATGCGAATTAATTGCACCCATTCACTAGAGTGTATCGCATCCCGCAGCAGAGGAACACCACGTATTGCTCTTAGGCTCTTGCGAAGAGTCCGAGATTTCGCGCAAGTACGCCACAATAACTCGATCGATCTCGATATCGTGAATGCTGCTTTAATGCTTGAGGGCATTGATTCGCAAGGCCTTGATTGCCTTGACCATACCTATCTTCAAACGCTGGCTGATATCTATGAAGGCGGCCCTGTCGGAGTTGAAGCAATCGCTGCGACAATGGGGGAAGATTCAGGAACATTAGAGGACGTCGTCGAACCCTACCTTCTTCAAGCAGGACTGCTCGCTCGCACTAGACAAGGTCGAAAGTTGACTAACAATGGCCTCGATTATCTTCAAAACAGGTCCAAATAACTCGTTTTATGGCTTTTACTCTATTAAATAGTTAAAAACTCATTTTTTTTACAAAAAATAGACTAGGCAGGCGAAGCCTTTTCATCAATGATATACATGGTCAGCGAGGGCGAGCGTCCTTTTTATCACAGATGTTGGCCGCATGTCTTTGTAATCTGTGATTTGTTCGGTAGTTTATTTACTACCTATTTGTTTATGAAAAGATTGTGGTTTTTTGAAGCCGCAACCTGCGTTAGGCGTATTTAATAGAAACGCATAAAAGGAAAAAAGTTTATGAAACAACAGAATGAAAAAGGCTTCACTATCGTTGAGCTGCTCGTGGTTATCTCAATCATCGCGTTGCTCGTCGGCATCTTGGTCCCTGCAGTCCAAAAAGCACGAGACTCTGCCAAGGTGACACAATCAAAATCCAACATTCACCAAGTTATGATTGCAATGCAAACATACGCATCAGATCATAACGACCGTCAATTCACTGCTGCACCAGATAATCTTGCTAGCGGCGATCGAACAGGCATGGATATTGAGGATGCAATTGATGAAGTTTCAGTTGGTGGAGCATACCCGTGGGGTGTCCGACTTGGAGAATACGAAGGTAGTGGTGTAATCTACTTTATTAGTATTGATCCTTGGTACGGTGGTGAAACTGGCGGCGTTGCACCTTACTGTTTTCAATCTGGCCTCACAACAAGTTCCACCGGTAAAGCCGGCTATGGTGTATGGCGTTACCCAAACGCTATGCAAGTTGCAGAATACATGGAAGGCATGACTCTGCACGGCGCTTACTTTGCACCTAAGGATACTGTTCCGCTGAAAGTAATTGAAGATTGTGATGACCTAGCAGGTTCATACTGTCCAACAACTGGAATGGTTGAAGCTGTTGGAACAGGCACTGCTGCAATTACATCAAACTTGATGGCAATCCCATCGAGCTATTGCATCTCCCCAGCGATGATGTATAACCCTTCTGTGTATCAATACAACATTGCTGCTGGACAGCGCCCTACAGATCCAATGGAGCTTCCTCGCGGATTTAAACCACCATCAATCGACCAAGCACGTTTTCCTGCTCACAAAAGTTGGTTGATGGAGCACAACTGGCTACAGAACCTTTCGGCTAACGAATGTAGTCGGCGACTGGTTGGTTCATGGTTCCTTAATGGCGATGGCTGCTACGATGGTTGTGAACCAAGTCACTACAACGCGCATCCAGATTCAGAGCCTGTAACAGTATTCGCAGATGGCGCGACTATGACATATAGCCTGAATGATTTCATCATCGATGATGAGCTATCAAAAGAAAATAATGACCCATGGGACACTCAAGGTCTATGGCTTCGAAACCTAGGCAGTTTCGGTTTTGACAATGGAAGCAGCCTAGGCTACTTCTCAGAAGCAAACGAAATCGTCGGTGTGCGATGGTCAGGCCACACACACACTAAATTCGGCATCCGTGGCCGAGACAAAATCGCAAAATAATTGCAATAAGTTTTTCCTTTAGAAGAGGTCACGCAAAAGCGTGGCCTCTTTTTTTCTTCTATTTTCGGTACACTGCGCACATGCAAGAACTATCACACTCCTTACCAGCAGTCGTTGACTCAGTCCTCGATTTAGTTGGCAACACACCAATGGTAAAAACACATGCTCTTGATACTGGCCCATGTGACCTTTTCTTAAAGATGGAGTCCCAAAATCCAGGGCAATCAATTAAAGACCGCATTGCCATCACAATGATTGAAAAAGCTGAACAAGAAGGCGACCTCAAAAAAGGTGTTCGTATTATTGAGGCTACAGCGGGCAACACAGGAATCTCACTTGCATTAATTGCATCTTTAAAGGGTTACGATATTACTGTTGTTGTGCCAGATAAAATGAGTGAAGGGAAAATCGCGCACTTGCGAGCCATGGGTGCGCAAGTAATAATGGCTCGAAGCGATGTAGAAAAAGGCCATCCTGAATATTACCAAGATGTTGCAAAGAGACTTGCCGATGAAAATGGCTGGTTCTTTGTAAACCAATTTTCAAATGATGCCAATGTTGAGGCGCATTACACGACAACAGGGCCAGAAATCTGGAACCAAATGTCTGGACAGATAGACGCGATTGTAATTGGAGTAGGGTCCGGCGGAACTATCACAGGCGTTGGAAAATACCTCAAAGAACAAAATCCTAATATTGAAATCATACTTGCTGACCCAGATGGTTCTGTGCTCGCGCCACTTGTCAACGACGGTAAAACTGTTGCCGCAGGTAGTTGGCTTGTAGAGGGTATTGGTGAAGATTTTGTCCCCTCAATCACCGATTTAAATCTCGTCACAAAAGCCTATTGGGTAACAGACAAGGAATCATTTGAGAGCGCTCGAAAATTACTCTGCAAGGAAGGAATCCTCGCAGGCTCCTCATCAGGCGCTCTAATTGCAACCGCATTGAAATGGTGCCATGAACAAAGTGAGCCAAAGAGGGTAGTAACATTCGCTTGCGATCATGGCTCGAAATACCTAAACAAAATGTTTAACGACTATTGGATGATTGACCAGGGATTCATAGAGCGGGAACAACATTGCGACCTTAGAGATTTGATTACTAGAAGACACGATACTTCTGAAGACTTCACCTTACTCGAAACGACTCCAGTCATTCAAGCAATCAAAAATATGCACTTGTACGATATCAGTCAACTTGCTGTTCTCAATAATGAGTTTAACGTTGTCGGAATTCTCGATGAAAGCGATGTACTACTTGCAGTTTCAAAGGATGAAAATAATTTCAATAAACCTGTCAAAGAGTTTATGACGAAAGATTTATGCACGCTCAAAGCCACTGATAGTATTGACCACTTGCTCCCCCTATTCAATGAAGACAAGGTTGCCATCGTTTTTGACGAAGGCGAATACCTTGGCCTTATTACAAAAATTGACCTAATTAACCATTTAAGAAAGCAGTTACCACGTTGAAAAATGCCACGCACTTTGATTCAAAAGTTGTTCATGCTGGGCAACAAGCCGAGCCTGTAACTGGCGCCGTGATGCCGCCCATATTCTTGTCATCAACATACGCGCAAGAATCACCTGGTGTCCATAAAGGTTTTGAATACACACGAAGCCACAATCCAACCAGGTACGCACTTGAACGTTGTCTGGCACGAATTGAGGGATCAGCCCTTACCGAAGAGCAAGATCCTTCATTTGGCGGGTTTGCGTTTGCCAGTGGAATGGCCGCTATATCTACGACGCTGGACTTACTTGACAGTGGCGACCATGTTATCGCTATGGATGATTTATACGGCGGGACAAATCGGCTATTTAATAAAGTAAAACGCAGATCATCAGGACTAGATTTCTCTTTCATTGATCTTACCAATTTAGAATTGCTCGAAAGTTCAATTAATGATCAGACAAAGCTAATTTGGATTGAAACTCCCACGAACCCTATGCTCAAAATCGTGGACTTAGAAGGTATTGTGCGGATTGCCAAAAATAGAGGAATAATACTTGCTTGCGACAACACTTTTGCGACTCCAGCTCTTCAAAATCCACTTGAAATAGGATTTGATATAGTCATGCACTCTGCCACAAAATACTTAGGTGGTCACAGTGATGTTGTTTCTGGCGCACTAGTAACAGGCAATGAAAAACTCGCTGAACGAATTCGTTTTATCCAGAACTCATCAGGCCCAATCCTAAGCCCATTCGATTCATACCTTGTTCTTCGAGGCATCAAAACTCTTTCTCTTCGAATTCGACGTCATTGCGAAAGTGCTCTTCATATTGCCAAATGGCTTGAATCACATGACGCTATTGAGCGTGTCATATACCCCGGCCTACCTTCACATCCACAGTTTGATATCGCACAAAAACAGATGACGCTTGACGGCAAACCAGCGAGCGGTGGAATGATTACTTGCATCATAAAAGGTGGGCTTAGCACATCCAAACAATTCCTCGAAAAACTAGCGATCTTCTCACTTGCCGAATCTCTTGGCGGTGTTGAATCTCTTGTTGAGCATCCTGCCATCATGACCCATGCATCTGTACCTCCAGAAGAACGTCAAACATTAGGAATCGATGATGGTCTTGTCCGCTTAAGCATTGGCATAGAAAACTGCAATGATTTGATTAAAGATTTAGAACAAGCCCTCTCTTAAAAACGTATGAATCATATCGACGTCTCAATCAACTTCCCACATCAACCGCAAGATGTTCTGCCAAATTGCATTTCATCTTCAATAGATGGTGCAGGCCATGGTGATGAACGATGGAGATTACTTTGGCGAGAGCCAATGCAAACAGAACATTTAAGTAAAATCCGAAGCGTTGTTGAGAAGGTAACCCCTTGCAAAAATGTACTTGTTTTAGGAATTGGCGGAAGCGCCCTTGGTACAAAAGCTCTTTACAGCGCTCTTTCTACTCAGAAATCGACACCTTTATTTGTACTAGATAATATTGATCCAAATACATTTACGAAAACTATTAATCAAATCCGATCAAATGATCCAGATTGTTCCAATACTGCTGTAGTAGTTGTATCAAAATCTGGTGGGACGGCGGAAATTAGTGCCCTGCTCATGGCAACTCAACAAGAGTTTCCAGAGGCTACATATATCGCTGTTACGGGGTTAGCTGGAATACTTCATCAGTATGCCAACGAACAAGGCTGGGACATACTTCCTATACCAGATGGAGTTGGTGGAAGATTCAGCGTGCTATCACCGGTTGGATTAATGCCCATTGCGTTATGCGGAATATCTATTGAATCCCTTCTTGAAGGGGCACGTTTAATGGATGACCGCTGCTTGCAAAAAAAAGGGAACCCTGCTGGTGATTTTTCCTCTGCACTCGTAGCTGCACTTCAGGAAGGTCGCAATATCCATGTCATGATGCCATATTGTGACCGACTTATCCAATTTGCACACTGGTACGTGCAACTTTGGGCCGAATCACTTGGAAAAATCGATAGCCATGGTGTTCGAATTGGCCCAAATCCAATTGCAGCGATTGGTGCAACAGATCAACACAGCATGCTTCAACTTTGGCGCGAAGGTCCAACAGATAAAGTCATTGGGTTTCTCCTGGCACAAGAAGATGAAGACATTAAACTATCTGAAGATGTACTCGATTCTTCGCAAAGCTGGCTTAAAAACAAAACGATGGCCCAATTACTTCAAGCAGAACAACAAGCAACACAAAGAGCCGTTGAGGAAGCTGGCCAAGTCACTTGGACAATCAAACTTCATCATCTCAACGGACATTCAATAGGTCAGTTCATAGCATTCTGGCAAGCAACTGTAGCGATTTCTAGCCGTCTTTTGAAGGTCAATGGATATAACCAGCCCGGCGTTGAATTAGGTAAAAGGCTGACCAAAGATGCCCTATCTGGCAAAAAATAAAAGTTTTATTTAAATCGAGCTATTCGTGGGGGTGGAATTTCGTTTAAATCTGAACGATCGAAACCTGAGGCTTCCTCGTTCTCCTGACGAATTGCATCATAAACTTCCTTGCGGTGCACAGGGACTGAGGACGGCGCCTTAATCCCTACTCGAACTTTATCTCCACGAATGTCTACAATGGTCAACTCAATATCGTCACCAATCATAATCGTCTCATCTTTGTGGCGTGATAGAACCAACATAATCGAATCCTTCCTCAAGTCTGCTACTTTTTAGTAGCTGCATCACCATTCCCTTGATGTTGCAAATTAAAAAATAAAATTAAGCTGTTAATCGTTCCTGCGCCGTTAGTCTTACAATTTCATGCCGAGTTGTCCAACGCTTATCTGCAAGAACCAGCTGCATCGCTTGATGGTTGGACAGGTTTACGATAATCGGACCTTGTAAATTCACGGTTAAAGTTTGATCGTACTTATTCACTATGACAAATGTCTGTGCAGATTCCAAATTTTGAATTTGCAACTCTTCCATTTGCTCTTTTCGGACAGTTGCTTGATAATCTGGGACCCACGTCGATGGATCTGTAACAACAAAAGCAAGCTCTGCAGCTTCGGTTGATTGTAACCAAAAAAACAGCCCATCATTATCTGGCTGTAAAAGTGCATACTGCGTGTAACTAGAAAAACCAAGAAGCCCTGAGGGGAATTCCAAAATTCTACCTTCGTCAACTTCTACCGTACCAAATCGAGTCGTCTGTACTTTCATGCTCATAGCAATCCTTGCGTGGCCTGATGTATCCTTCGGTCCCTACTCCAGCAGTAGGCGACATCCTGTCCGAGGTGATGCCAGCATGGTCCACACTGCCGACATGCCCACAAAAATATGCGGACGTCTTGCCATCGGCACTCTGGGGGTACTTACGATAATCTCTAAAAGAAAATTAGCAAAAGTCCGGTAATAACTATGACTTCAGCAATAATATAATCGCGAATGCAAGCCCAATCAATGCGATAAGCAATAGCACCGACAGCACCTTCACTAACCGCTTTTTCTGAGCAAAGCGACGCTGTAGTGAATGAAACTGAGGAGAAGCGAATGATTCGCTCGGACTTTCTTCTGAAGCATCGGACTGTTCTGGCATTCCCATTTTCGTTGAATCCGCACTCATAATCTCTTCATCTGATAAAAATGAAGATAAACCATTAATTATGCCTTCAGAAGGTAGGGCAGTATCAAGACCAAGGTTATTACGATCTGGATATGACAAAAATGAGGCATTGCAAGATGGGCAACTCCGGTCAGATGTCGAAACATGCTCGCCACAACTATGGCAACGCTCAAGCAAATGAGCTATACCTGGAGTACGCCGAGCGACTTTCCACAACTGACGAGTTGTTGGTCCTCGAATAATTGTATGACGTTCAATCTCTCCCTGTTTGGCCATTTCAGCCAAATGGTCATACGTCATACCTGGCATAGATCCAAATTCTGTATCTCGAACCCACCAGGGGCCTATGGCACCCTCAGCGCGTAGTAAACCATCTGAATCCAGCGCGTTATTACACACTCGACAGATGGAAGTTTCTTGCTGAGTCTCCCCACAGACGGGGCATACGAGTATCCTTTGCTTTGCCATGAGATTGAATTCTATTGTACATACGAAAGTGAGCGCTTTGTGCCTTGCTATTTGCTTCTTTCTTAGTTGCGAAAAAGCTGAACCGGTCGCAATTAAAAAGCCACTCCAACTATCTGTAAATTCAAAACAAATCGTTGCGATTCAAGACACCACCGCAATTTATCGTGAAGATCTTTGGCCAATGCTTGTAGAGCTCCATGGAATTCAGATCCTAGAAGAATATGCACTCATGGTTTCAATTCGTGAGTTACTTAAAGAACAACAAGTCAATATTAGCCCTGAACATATCAAACGAGAGCGTGAGCTACTCACGGCTGCAAGCCCTCTAGTTTCTCCATCGCAATTTGATGATATTCTCGAATCACGTGGATACAAAGGCAATCGTGCCACACAACTCGTATGGCGAAGCGCCGCTCTTCGAGAACTTATCAAAAAAGATGCTACTGTTTCTGAAGACTCGATTAAAAGAATGTATGAAATTGTGCACGGAGATAGAATTCCCGTTCGAATTATTGCAACGAATTCCTTAGCTCAAGCAACGGATGCAATTGCTCTTATCCACAAAGGCAATGCATTTATCGATGTTGCAATTTCCCACTCTGTGGACTCCAGTGCTAGCAGAGGTGGGTTAGTAGAACCTATAGCTCTTGCAGATCCAATCTGGCCAGCTCCAATCCGAGAAACTATTTCAACATTAAAAATAGATGAAATTTCTAAACCAGTCTTCATGAATAATAAGTGGGCTATCATCACTGTCATTGGTGAACCAATTAGAAGCAATACTTCTTACATCAAGGCTCGAACAGAAATGAAAGATCTTGCGATACAATCCACTGAACGATTTTTGATGCAGCAACTAGCAGAACGCTTAAAAAAACAGAAAAAATTAACAATACTAGACCCTAATTTTGAATAATCGTTAAGTACGAATACTTACTGCTCGGAATAATGCGATAGGAATCAGAATAATTGCGGGCAAGAAAACACTAACCATTGCTGGCACACCTGCGATTGGCAAAAGCATCAATACTGTGCCACCAAACATGATGACAAGTGAAATACCCCCCGCCTTAACCGCTTGCCTTGAAACTACTACTGCGTCTTTAGTTACAAAGAATGGTATTAAAATAATCATCGCAAATAAATTCAATAGGATTGTAGAAAATCGAGAGTACCAATGCCGCCTTAACATTGGCTCGTCAAACGAACCTTCGACTTCAAGCATTCGATTCAATTGTGACATCCCAAGCATACCAGTGTATTGACCATATCGATGTAGCGTCAAGATGTAAGGAGACAAATCAGTTTCATAAAATTCCACTTGCTTTGAAGGCAGGATTGTTGCTTGTCCATTATTTTCATTGAATATGATTTCTACCGACTTGCCATTTATTAAATTCCACCCCGATTGCGAGACACTATCCCAAACTGCGGACTCTGCTTGAATTTGTCTCACCATACGCCCCTTCTCATCACGCTCAAGAAATGATAATTCTTTGAGTTCTCCTGTAGCTGGGCTTAGTGACTGCGAGATAAGCAACGCACCTTTATGATCAGGAGTAAATGGCACGGTGAATGAGCCTGCACTTTGATCTCCTGACTCATGATGATCCCTTAATAACAAAGGCGCTACACGTGGCAAAATATATTCCTGATTAAGCAGGGCAACAAAACTAACAACGGCCATGACATACAAAAAAGGTAAAGCAATTTTTCGCAAGCTGATCCCAGCAGCCATAATTGCAACAAATTCTCTAGAACGTAACATACTTGCTGCAGTAAAACCCATGGCACCCACTGCAATTACCCCATGTAGATATGCGTAGACTTGAAACAAACGAGGTGCTTCATAACTTACAGCTAGTTTAATCGTTAAATACACATTTTGAATGAAACTGCCACTCTCTATATTCTTTGACACCTTACTAAACTCATCCAGGTTCACAATAATGTCAATAACGGCACCTAAAAGGAAAAACAATGTGAATAAGACGATAAAATTAACCGTCATTTTTTTTATGATGTAAAACGTTAATCGGCTCATTAGGTCACCCGCAATCGAAGCCAATTAAAGATAACCAGAGCTGCAAGTGCTGCATTTCCAAGCCACATAATCACAAAACCACCAAAGATATTAGCATCCCTAATGATTTGTCCACCACTAAAAATGAGAAGCAATGCTACAACTGATGGAATAAACACTTTCGCATACACGCTAAGAGGCATTAATTGCGTAAAACGGATAGCAAGTAAACTACCGAGCAATATGGCAAGAATTGGGAGCAAACTTACTGCCCAACGTTGCCCGATTCGACCAGCGACATGGTTAGAAAGTGCATCGATTTCCTTATATACTTTTTGCACTGCACTCTGAATAGCAGGCGTTTGCATTTGCTCTGCCATGTTGAGAAGTTCTCGCAAATCCATGCCCAAGCCAAGTTGCGGCATCTCGATAGTCTCTTCATGCAATGAAGGAATGACTAATTTACCTCGCTGGTTTTCTCCAACCTCTCCCGCACCAACAATAACGTCTTGCATGCGCAATGTTACAGAGTCGATTGTTCCTGATTCAAGAAAATCTAACGATAAGGATGATTTCTTTGGGGAAAGTTGACTCGAATCACCATTTCCGTTAATAGTTCGGACATTGATTGGCGACTTAAACGTTGTGCCATTAATTGACGTTGGTGTGATGATAAAACTTCGCCCACCCGTTGCGGTTATGAAAGTAAGTGACCCCTCACTTTCAATCTTCTCATAAAGTTTACTGGTGTACTCTTGACGATTCATGGCGATTTTAAGATCTTGAACAAGCCTTTGCACATAGGAATATTCTGATGGATGCTCTTTTAATTTAAGTAATTCATTTCGTGTTAATGCCGACAATCGTTGTTTAGTTAATGAGGGCAAATTAATTGCGTGTGTTAGTTTACCTTCTCTGGCCCCCTTTAAAACACCAGCACCATCTTCTCCCCTTGTCCACTGCGTTGTATTTCGCGTGCCTACATACAACGAAGTTTCATTTTCGATTCGCTGAACATCAACGATAGCTGCAGTAGCAGTGAAATACATCTTTGCTTTACCTTCATCATCAATCTTTGCAACAGCAACATGATCTAGCGCCATACGCTCATCATCATTTTGAGTATCAAGAAAAATATCTTCAGCCCAAATTACTAAATCATCTTGGATAAATGGAGCATTTTGTCTAATAGAATTTGTAAGAAGTCGGGGCAAGTCCGCTGTCATCGCGTGAGCCATTTTTCCAATAAAATATGGAATTATTGATTGAGCTAATATCGCAACAACGATAGTAAGCACTCCACCGAATAGTACCATAGGCGCCAACAACCGAACATATGATTGACCACTAACAGACATTGCAATAAACTCATTATCTTGAGCCATACGGTGCAAACATATTGTTGCAGCGAATGCTCCAGCAAAAGGCAATGCAAATTGAAGCATAGGCACAATAGCGAGTAATAAATATTTCAATGTATCCCAACCAGTGAGAAGGTTATCACTAGATAGAGGCTTAATCGCTGCGCCAAATGCAATAACAATCACTAGGATAACTGCTGTTATGGCAAACTGCCGCAGCACGTCGACGAGCATGTACCGGTAAAAACGCCATGGCATATGGTGGCATTATGGTCTCACTCATGAACATTGCAACCAGTAAATGGTGCCCGAAAAGGTCTTTTAAAAATAATAAGTGAAATAGCAGGCACTAGAAAGGGCTTTAACTGGCCAATGCAGATTTATTATCGGACAATAAAAGGCGTCAATTTAGGAAAATTAGGACGATTTAAAGGGTCTAAACCACAAATTTTCGTGAAAACGACCTTCTCATAAAAGGTGAGGAGACCGCTTTTCGATCTATAGAACATGGTCCCTAAAGAATATAAACAACCTACGAAGCGAGGTGTCGCACTGCTTGAAGCAATGATTGCTACAGGAATTCTTTCATACTCGGTCCTAGCCATTAGCTCAGCAATTATCGCTGGTCAAAAGCAAAGCGTCGAAGCGCGAAATACAATTGTAGCCAGCGTAGCTGCTGAATCACTTCTTTCTGCTGTGGCCCAGGAAGAGTGGGAATCCATTGATTCCTGGCATGGATACACTGAAGATATTGGCGAAATTTCAGATCCGGGTGGAATGCCTGTTGAAGGTGACTGGAGTGTAATTGGACGGACAGTGGCAGTCTCTGAGACCGATTTATTCATCGAACAATTACAAATTTTTCTCATTGGAAGAACAGTAACAGTAACCACTTTTGATAATACTGGGCGAGAACTGACCTCTGTTCATCGTTTTATTCCGGAGCCACAATCATGAATAGGCGGGGCTTATCACTTATTGAAATGACGATTGCTATCGGAATTACAGCCGTAATTGGATTAGCGATTGCTTCAATGATGGCAGCAGCAACAAACAGTTTGGCTTCAAAAGACGATGGTAGGCAAAGTGCAATTCGATTGGCGACAACGCAAGTAAGACTCGGCGCGTACATCGCTCCATCAAACTGCCTACTTGATAAAGCAAATGAAATGCTTACATTTTGGTTCAATGATATCAATGAAAGCAATTCTGTAAATATCGATGAAGTTCGTTGGATTCAATACGATTCAGCCTCAAAAACACTCTCTGTGAAATTTGTAAATTTCCCTGATGATTGGACACCTCAAATGTTTGAAAGTGCAAATATTGAATGCAATTCCCTTACTGATTACAGTCAACTGTTAGAGGAGTTCGAATTGAATAATCATATTGAAAAAATAACTCTTGTTGACTCAATGACTAATTGTAAATTTTGGACAAACAACATAAATACGCTAGAAGCAACGCAAGTAAGTATCCGTTTTTCATTAGAAAGTGTTTATGGAGAAACTAAAGATGCTATTATCGATGAAGGCATACGCCTTCATCAATCACCCTCGGATTGAAAATGAAAACAAAAAATATACAAATTCATAAGCATTTTAAACGACGTGGCATTGCAATGATGCTTGTCATGGTTGCAGTTCTAGTAACTGGCGGAATGGCGCTTGCATACTTCGGATCAAGGGATAACTCATTTTCAATTAGTACAAATGTAGTATCCGCATCACAGGCTCGAATTGTCGCAGAATCAGGCCTCGACATTGCTATATCGATATTAGAAACGAACTCAGATTGGCGTTCGTCTCATATAGATGGTGTAATTGTTGAAAATTATGAAATCAATTCAGGAAAAATTACAATTTCAGTCCTTGATTCAGAGACCTCCCTTCCACCAACCGAATCAACGAATAAAGTAATTATCACAGTCGCTTCAAGTATTGACGGACGCACACAATTAACAGAAGCAAACGCAACCATCATTTCTGATGATGATGAAATCGACGTTGATTACAGCGAGTTCGCTGTATTTGCAAAAAACCAAATTATAATGACAGGCGCATCTACAATTTCAAATTGGCAAGCTTCGCCAATGAGTACGCAGCAAGTAGTTCAAATTGGAACTCTCGCCACAAACCCAATGGCAGTAAAACTCGAATCAATCATGAGCAGTAAAAATCTTCAATTACGCACAATTGAAGATGCCTCTTCAATGATATCAACAAGTGCAGTTAATACGAAATTTTTTGCAGATCAACCACCGTTTTTAAACCCTCCAAATCCGCCGTCAAATCCTACCCCACTCTCATTGGATAATCAAGAATCAGGCAATTATCAATCGATGGATAATTGGGCCAATTGGTTTGGCAAAAATCATCAAAGCAACCCGTTACATTTTTCAAAGAAAATTATGGTCGATTCTGGTTCCTATATCATTGACAAACTCACATTGCACTCTTCAAAATCAATAGAAATTATTGGAGATGTAACGATGATTGTAGAAGATGATTTCACTATGCGATACGGAAACATTACCCTTGCCAAAGATGCGACGCTCACAATGCATATTGGGGGTGACGTTAACCTTAAATCAAGTTACATTGGAAATAAAAATCAGTCCAGAAATTCATGGATTGACCCGAGCCGCGTAAGAATCTATGGAGCAGATAATACAAACTGGAAAATTTCTGGATTTTCAACATTAAAATCAGAAATATACGCTCCAAAATCAAATGTTGAATTGCAAGGAATTGCTGCTGTCTGTGGCAGAATTGCGGCAAAAGATGTTCTTTTGAGTGGCGCTTCAAGTGTTTTGTATGACCATACACTTGACCAAGGTGGATTTGCAGACCATGAAAGTCCTATCTACGATGAAACCGGCGCAATCTCGAATGAAGTGCGCAAACTGACTCAACTCGATAATAGCGCCATCGAATCAATTCAAAATATACTCTTTGACAACCAAGCAGAATGCAATGTAATTGATAACTCTTGGCATGCGCTGAACTGGAAACAAATACCAACTGAAAGGCCACACAAAGTTATCTACACGCTCATGGTATTCGGCGCTGATGCCAGAATATGGGAAGAACGCGCTCGACAATTGAGATTCAAACATTACAACACGGCCGCAGCATGGACTGATAACCAATGGAATTAATACATAAACGTAACGGCTTTACACTAGTTGAACTTATTCTCTCACTAGCCATAATGGCAATTCTTGCTGCACTCGCTGCTCCAATGTTTGGCAGCAATGATGCATTACAACTTGATGTTGCAAAACGATTGCTCGTGAGTGACCTTGAATATACACAAGTGCTAGCTATAGCTAACCCAGAAGATAATATTGCACTCGTCATCGAAGAAAATGGCACAGGCTGGCACATAGCCCAAGCATCTTCGCAATCGATCCCTCTGAATGACCGTGTTACAGGGGAAGCATTGGTCAAAACCCTCGGGCAAGGCCCAGCCGCCCCTGCTGACCAAGTCCGCATTGAAAGCAACGCCCAAGATAATATTATTTTATTTGATCAAAACGGAGGACTCGTCGATTTTTCTCAAGAAATCTTGATTTCGCTAACCATTGGCGAAACGAACGCGCTGATTCAAATAAGTCCCACTACTGGTTCCATTCAGTAATTATTTAATACCGTACTCTTTGAGTTTTCGGTATAGCGTACGTTCGCCAATTCCTAATAAACTTGATGTCTGCTCACGATTACCACCCGTCATAGCCAATGTTTGTCGGATTGCTTCTTTTTCAAGTTTATCTAGACCAATACCAGCGAGTGATCCAAGATCAAATGAATCATCCTCACCCGAACTTCTTACCTCATCAGGAACTTGAGCAATCTCAATCGTATCACTCGTAGCCATAACAGCCATTCGCTGTACAACATTCATTAATTCTCGTACATTACCTGGCCAATCATATGCAACCAATCGTAACATAGCAGGCTCGGACATTGCTGGCACTGGACATTCCATCTCAGCAGCATATTTACCAAGTGCATGGTTTACTAAAAGAGGGATATCCTCCCGACGTTCACGTAACGGTGGAACATGTATTTCTGCACCATTTATTCGAAAGTAAAGATCCTCACGAAAATCTCCACCCTCACATCTTAATTTTAAATCCTGATTAGTAGCAGAAACAAAACGAACATCCGTGGAACGATCGCTATTTTGACCAAGTCGAACGACCTCACCCGTTTCCAAAACACGAAGCAATTTCGCTTGCATTGATAATGGCATATCGCCAATTTCATCTAGGAAAAGCGTTCCCCCACTTGCATATTCGAACACACCTTCCCGATCCCTATCTGCACCCGTAAATGCTCCGCGGACGTGTCCAAAAAGTTGATCTTCAAGCAGCGATTCACTTTGCCCCGCACAATTAAATGCTACATATTTTTTTTGAGCTCGTTTTGATTGGTTATGAATAGCGCCAGCAACAAGCTCTTTGCCTGTGCCTGATTCTCCCGTAATCAAAACAGGAAGATTACTTGGACCAACCTGCTTAATAAGTCCAATAATTTTCTTCATCGCAGGAGAGTCTCCAATGATTCCTTCAAAACCATAGGCAGAATCCACCTGGCCTTTCAAACTCTCATTTTGTTGACGCAACATCACAGTTTCAGCTGCTCGATTTATGAGATTTCTAAAAACATCAAGGTCAAGTGGTTTTTCAATAAAATCATATGCACCACCTTGAAGAGCAGATTTCGCAGTAGGAATATCACCATGTGCCGTAACAACAATTGTGGCAGCGTTGTATTGGTTTGCACGAGCGCATTCAAGAACTTTTAATCCGGAATGTTCCTCTTCCATAACCATATCGGTAACAACAACATCAAAACTACCCATGGCAAGCTCTTCTTTTGCATTCTCAAAACCATCCACAATTGTACAAACATGGCCCAATCGACGAAGAGATTCAGCCATGACTTCCGCATGATCTGGCTCATCGTCCACTATGAGAATTTGTGCGTGGAGGTCTGTCATAAAAACACATTGTACATTGAAAATGCAAACCACCTAGAAAAGTTCTAGTAACTTCTTTAAGTTCAAGATAGTGTACGAATCACGGCGATAGAATCTATATAGATGGCACCCACCTTACCCCATGGATTTACAAAAGACACGTTAAGTGGAAAACAGTACCATTTCATTGGAATCGGGGGCTGCGGAATGAGTGGGCTGGCCAGGTTACTTGCGAACATTGGCGGCAAAGTTCAGGGTACTGATGCTATCGCTTCAATTGTCACCCAAAAACTTGAGCAGGATGGCATCTTGGTTTCTTATGAACAAGACGGCAGCGCCATATCAGAGGATATTGATTTGGTCGTCCATTCGGCAGCGATTCCACATAGCCACGCAGAAATAATATGCGCCGAAGAAGCGGGGATTCCAATCGTAAGTTATGCCCAAATGCTTGGTTTTGTGCAATCAAATCATACTGGGGTTTGCATCGCAGGCACGCATGGCAAATCAACAACCGTTTCCATTCTAAGCTCAATTTTACAACACACTGGATTTGAACCAAGTTTTATAGTTGGCGCAAATTGCAACCAAATTGGTGGTTCCAGCAAAGTAGGAAATACCAAGATAGTAAAAGGGACTCTTGAAGGTTTGCAAGGAATTTTGGTTAGTGAATCATGTGAATTTAATCGTTCGTTTCATGATCATAACCCTACTCTTGGACTCATCAGCAATATTGAAGAAGATCATCTGGATTATTACCAATCACTTGACACGATTATTGAAGCATTTCGAGGTTTTGCTATGCAAATCCCAAATGCAAAAGATGGCGGATACCTGCTTATCGCACATGATGGTGCACATCGAAGCATTGTGACCCCTGGTTTGCAATGCAAAGTAGAAACATTCGGATTCCATCCAGAGGCAGATTATCAAATCATCTTTGACCCCTCTGTTCGAAGAGTCGGCATCCTTCGAGATGGTATGTGGACCGTACAATGGACAAATCCAATGCCTGGCTCACACAATGCACTGAATGCTGCCGCCGCTGCAATCCTAGCTGTAAACTTAGGTGCCGATTGGGAAGAAATTACTCCTGCACTAGAACAATTTGAGGGACTTGACCGTCGACTACAAAAACTAGGCACTATCAATTGTGGCGATGAGGGACAAGCAATTGTCTATGACGACTATGGGCACCATCCCACTGAAATAGAAATGACATTGAAAGCGTTGCGTGCTGCAGAACTCCCAAATCGACTTATATGTGTATTCCAGCCCCACCAACACAGCCGCACACGTTTTCTATTGAATCAATTTGCCCAAAGTTTCTCATGTGCTGATGAAGTTATTGTCCCACATATTTACTTTGTTAGAGATTCTGAAACAGAACAGCAACGAGTTTCTGCGCAAGACTTAGTCGATAAGTTAAATGAACAAGGTGTTTCTGCTCAGCACATCAACAATTTTAATGACATTGTTTTACAAATTAACAAAATTGCAAGTGATGGCGACCTGATCGTTATCATGGGAGCAGGGCCTGTTACAACAATTGCGCATATCCTCGTCGGCAATATAGAAACCTCTACAGAGTAATGCAATCCTCGCAAATACCCAATTTAACTGACCTTGACATAGAAGTGATTAGCGATGCGCCAATAAGTTTAAGGACCTATTTTGGCATTGGCGGAAGTGCTGAAATCCTCGCAATACCTCATTCAATGCAGGCACTCAGCACATTAATTAAGAGATGTAATGAAATAAACACACCCATTCATATTTTAGGCAAAGGCGCAAATTTACTTGTTTGCGATTCTGGAATTCATGGCATCGTCGTTTCTCTAGAACAAGAATTCTTCAAAACTTTAACGTCTTCACAGCAAAGTGATGGTATTGAAGTCAAAATTATGGGCGGTGCAGATCTAAGCAAATCTTTGATGCACACTTCGCGCAATGGATTGCATGGATTAGAGGCCATGGCGGGCATACCTGCTTCTATAGGGGGGGCAATTAGAATGAATGCTGGTGGCAAATATGGTGAGATTTCAGACAATCTAGAATCATTCTCCTGCCTGACGAATACTGGAGAAGAAAAAACCTACTTTAAGGATGAATTCAGATTTTCATATCGCGAAAGTAACATTAAAGAACCAATTATTACTTCTGCGACGTTTTTACTTCAAGAGGACAACCCAAATAGTGTGCGTGAAAAGATTAAAGACATTTTTGAATGGAAGAAAACACGACAACCGCTTTCGAATACTTCTGCTGGTTGTGTTTTCAAGAATCCCATGACCGATACAGGTGAACGTGTCTCTGCCGGCTGGCTAATCGATAAGGTTGGTTTAAAGGGCTCTATGATTGGAGGAGCATCAGTTAGCAATCAACATGCTAATTTCATCACAACAAAAAAAACAGCAAATACAAGTGATGTCCTTAGTCTCATTAAAAGGATTGAACGCCAAGTATACGACGATACAGGTATTCACTTAGAACGCGAAGTCGTTGTTTGGGGTTCAAACAAATGAACAAAACTGTTTGCGTTCTAATGGGCGGACCAGATGCTGAACGCCAAATTTCAATTCAATCGGGTCAATCGATTGCTGCGGCACTAAAAAAATCTAATAAATTTAATGTGATAGAGAAGATTGTTGCCCGCCCTAACCTTAAGGAGCTTCAAAAAATCAAATGTGATGTTTTCTTCCCAGCACTTCATGGACCATTTGGCGAAGGTGGACCACTGCAAGTACTCCTTGAACAAATAGATTTGCCATTCGTTGGAAGCGGAAGCGCAGTTTCAAAAATGGCGATAAATAAAAGCGAATCAAAAAAATTCGCAAAAAAACATAATATTGCAACTCCAGAATGGTCAATCATCAAATGTGATTCAACGCTTGACTTCAAGCTGCCCATAGTTCTAAAACCAAATAGCGATGGTTCTAGCGTTGGAGTTTCTATTTGTCATACGGATAGGGATGTCATGAATAATCGAAATAAACTTTTTGAAAAACATGATTCCATACTTATGGAATCCTATATCAATGGTCGCGAACTCACCGTTGGAATCATTGAGGGTGAGGCTCTTCCAATTATTGAAATTATCCCACCTAATGATTTAGATACGTACGATTTTGAAGCAAAATATGAGCGTAAAGATACTGCATACATAGTCAATCCTGATTTACCCGAAAACAATTGTGTCGAATCTGCACTCAAAATTTATAACAGTATGGGCATCCGTGATCTAGCACGAGTTGATTTTTTACTTGACGAAGAAGGTGCCTGGTTCCTTGAAGTTAACACCATGCCTGGGTTCACGCCACACTCACTCGTGCCTAGGGCAGCTAGTGCGGGTGGAATTAGCATGGAATCCTTGTGCATTTCTCTGGTGGCCTCCGCATTAGCGCGTTAATCAAGTCTACAGCTATGCTTGGTCGATGTTATAGCACCCTATGGCACAAAGAAAGAGGAAATCATTTGCATACAAGGCCTTAACTATCTTCGGCGCTATAGGTCATATTTTCAAATCACCTATCGTGCTATCTTGGGTACTCGCAATAACTGGACTAATCGCACTTACTGCAATGAGTGTTCCAAAACTCCGATCGACACAAATTTCTGCTGCGGACATTGCCGTTTCTTTCGAAAATCCGCCCGTCTGGATTGATGATTCGGTTCTTCGCGAACTCGAGGGTGTTGCGAGAACATGCCTTGCAAAAACTATAGTAGGCCGAGAAGGATTAATAGATACTTCAAGT
>Ga0163179_10000182_pt1 | contig 43954 bp, 26 predicted proteins | sample AtlANTMetagenome_FD_109643 | JGI IMG/M metagenome (GOLD analysis project Ga0163179, IMG submission 109643) | Marine eukaryotic phytoplankton communities from the Atlantic Ocean - Atlantic ANT 2 Metagenome | ecosystem: Environmental > Aquatic > Marine > Oceanic | place: North Atlantic Ocean... | reverse complement strand
ATGGCACCCCCTCCGCGTCCGGCAATGATGGTGGGCAGGTCGGTGTAGACGTGGAGGGAGCCGTCGCTGATTCCCGAGCCAAGCAGGAACATGGAATTGTCGAGGAGCGTCCCTTCTCCCTCCTTCACCCCGGCCATCTTGGACACAAGGGTTGCGAACTGCTGGACGTGGAACTGATCGAGGGCCTCGAGCTTGGTGCGGACATGATCGTGGCCCTGCCCGTGGGTCATCCCATGGTGGTCAACCGGCTTGTCAAAGAGTCCGTGCACCGTGAGCGGGGAACCCCACCTTTCGGGACTGCTCATGATGGAGCAGACGCGGGTAAGATCGGTGCGGAAGGCAAGGATCATGAGGTCGCCCATGACCTGAATGAACTCGTCCCGGGTCATGGCCTGCCATGGCTTGGAAGGAGGAGCCACCTTGAGCTTGTCGATCTCGGCCTGGCGCCTGGTTACGCGTTCGATCTGCTTTTCAACGGTCCGGACGGATTCCATGTATTCGTCGAGCTTCCCCCGGTCGGTCACGCCGAGATCCCGGTCGAGAGACCTGGCGTCATCCATCACGAGGTCGAGGACGCTTCCGTGCTCCTGGTGCTCCCTGACCGCGAACAGTCGGTTGAAGACGGCCTGGGGGTCGCGCAACGAGCGCGCTACATGCCCATGACCATACCAGGAGATATTGTCGAAATAGACCGACTCACGGTTGTCCTCGTAAGGGTTGCAGCTCAGTTCGAGGGAGCGGAATGCGGTATGCTTACCGGCCTCCTCGGCCATGATCTGGTCGACGGTCTTCTTGAGGGGATAGCCGGCGGGAGAGAGTTCGTCAGGTGCGGCACTGCTGAGCCAGCAGGCTCCGGCCTGGGCGTGTCCATCGGTCCCTGCCACCTTGACCCGGTCGAGCTTGGTGTAGAGAGAGATGTGGTCGCGGACTGATTCGAGGGGCTGGAGGCTGGGAGAGAGTGTGAAATTCTTTCCCTCGTCCACCGGATGCCACGCCCTCTGCACTACGCCATTGGGAATATAAAAGAAGCCGGCGCGCACGGGGGGTCTGGCCTTGGAGGTGCCGGCGGCATGACTACGGGTCTGCATGATCTCGAGCAGCGGGAGGGCGAGGGTGGCCCCGGCCCCGCGGAGGACGGCACGGCGGGAAAGAGTTCGTCGCTTCAGAATCATGGGTTCTTCTTGGATGGGCTGGCGGGCAACACCAGCTGGTTCGTTTTGTGCAGGAAAGGATAGCTTGTAGCTATCTCGGAGACAACGGTGGAAAATTGACCTTTTTTCGCCATGGCCTCCTGGACGATCCGGTCTATCGCGGGCTTGTCAGAGAGGTCCAGTTCCCGGCCGAGGGCATAGGCGAGGAGGTGTTCGGAAAAGGCCCTGATGAACCATTCGGGATTTGCCAGCAGCGCGTCCTTGAGCCCGATGACATCCTGAAAGCGGGACTTCCCGAAGAGGGTTCCACTGGCATCGATGGGCAGGCCGGAGCGGTAGGAGTCGCGCCAGCGTCCGATGGCATCGTAGTTCTCCAGGGCGAAGCCGAGGGGATCGATCTTCTGGTGGCAGGAGACACAGCTTTCGTTCTCCTGGTGAGCCACGAGACGCTGTCTCAGGGTCTGGCCCCGGGCCTCGATGACGGCATCGTCCTGTTCAATCTCGGGGATCACGTCGGGTGGGGGCGGGGGAGGCCTGTTCAGGATGACGGTGGCAACCCAGGCCCCGCGCCGGATGGGGCTGGTGCGTAGTGGTTCCGAGGTCATCGTCAGGGCCGCCGCGGAGGTGATCACGCCACCTTCCCGCCGGGTTTCGAGGCTTCGCCTGGTGAATCGCTGAGACCCGGTGTTGAAACGATTTCGGTTCCCCTTGTTGCGGAAGGGAACCTGGTCCTTGTACCACGACTGCATTTCGTCCGACCGGTAGGAGTAGTTTGAGTCGACCAGCAGCATGATGGAGCGGTCTTCCACCATGATGCTCTCAAAGAGGAGGAGAGGTTCCGCCATGGTCTGAAGTCCGAACTTCCATTGTTCGCACCCGATTCGCGAATAGTAGATCTGGAAGCGGTCAAAGTCGGGGACGGCGGTAATCAATTGATCGAGGCGAAGCCACTGTCGTGCGAAGTTTTCGGCGAGAGCCTTGCTTTTCGGGCTTTCGAGCATCCTGCTCACCTGGGCGGCATAGACTTCCGGTTGCGCAAGCTCGCCGCTGCGGGCACTGGCAAGGAGTTCCTCATCGGGAAGGGTGCTCCACAGGAAGAAGGAGAGGCGGGCAGCGAGTTCATACGGGGCCAGGGCCTCTTCTGCGCCAGCGTCCTTTTTGCGCTCAGTGAGGTAGAGGAATCGCGGGGAAGAAAGGACCGCGGCGGTCACGCCCTTCATCGCCTGAGGGTAGCTTCCGTGGCTCTTGACTTCACGCATCACGAATTTCACATAGCGTGCCAGAACGTCATCACTGATGCTGGAGCGGAACGCGCGCTCAAGGAAAGGGCGCAGGCGTTGTTCCGTGATGAGGGGCCAGAGAGAGCGGTCCTTTTCGTCCGGGGCACGGTAGAAGGTGTCAGTAATGGCTGAATAGCCATCGAATTCCCGGGCGTTCACGATCGATCTTCCCAGCTTGAGAAAGCTTTCCAGCAGGATGGGGGAGACGCTGAGCTGTTCGCCCTGGTTGTTGAAGCCATGCTCCGCCTGGAGGTCGATGGCGAAGGGGCTGACTCCGGTGAGGATGTGCTGTTCGATCTGGTTCTTGCCGAGAGCACGGTTGGAGACCTGGATGCTTTCGGGAAAGCGCCCAGAGGCTGGATTGAAGTAGGCCCGGCTGCGGATGACCTTTTCCGGAAGAGGATAAAGGTCCCCCTTGAGCTGCAGAAGGTCCCGGACGGAGTTGTTGTATTCGTAGCGATTGAGGCGTCGCATGACGACGGGCTTGAGGCGGCCTGATTCCCTGAGGTGCTTTTCCAGGTAACCATTGAACAGGGCGTTGAGCTTGCGGCGCTCCTCGGCGGTAGGCTGCTTGGAATCCTCGGGAGGCATTTCCTGGTGAGCGGTGGCTTCAGCAGCTTTTCTGACGACCTCGATGTTGGAGAGATAGTCCTTCGCGGTTGTGAGCTCCTTGAGGTTGACCTTCCCTTTCACCTTTCCCTTTTCGCCATGGCAGCCGTAGCAGTAGGTCGCGAGGACCGGCTGCATTTCCTCGAGGGTTACTCCTAGTGCGGCGGGCGGGGCCGTCTCAGGGCCGGGACTCTTGGCGACCGGGGGATCCTGGGGGGCGAGATTAACGACCTTGAGGTAATCAAGGCCCATCAGGTAGCCCGACTTCTGGAACATGGATGCCTTGGGATTGGCCCCGGTGAGTTTAAGCTCAAGCGTGTGGAGTCCCCGGGTGAGTGCCATACGGCCGAGTTCCACCTTGGGCGCGAGGGTGACCTTTGGACCGTAAAGATCGATGCCCCGCTTGAGGATCCTGCCGTCGAGGCTCAGGGAGAAGATCCCGTAATCAGGTGCGATGGTGAGCTGGGCGGACACCTGGTAGAGCCCCGCTTCCTCGATACGGAACTCGGTGGTCATGCTCTGGCCGATTTCGCCGTCCCAGAGCAGGTGGGCACTGTTACTCCATTCAGGTCCGAAGGAGGTCATGCCCTGGCTCCGGGATTTGCCGGTCTTGGGGAGGAATTCCCCCTCCAGGACCCCGTTGACAGGGCCCTTTGCCTCGCGCCCACGCACACTGTGGTAGTCGAAGGGAGCGGCCAGCAACAGACCGGCAGCTCCGGGGAAGAGAGCTAGGAAGGCGGACAGTTTCATGGCTGGTTCCCATGAACTACGCCTCTCCTCCTCCATAATGTCGAGCCGCGAATGTAACTTATCCATCACAATTTGAAGTGATTTTCCCCATGTGGACGGGAAGGATTCCCTTGGAAGAATCCAAGCTGATGGAAGGAAGGTATACGGACGCGAAGGGGCGGCAGCGCTGGCACTGTAATGACGCCCTGGCCCGGAAGCTCAAGGAGCTCTACGACTTCCTGGTGATTGGGAATTATGAGGAGAGTCATGCGGCACGCTACCCGCGCCTGGCTCATATGATCTCCCGTCACCCTGAGTCGATTGAGGTGCTGTGTGCGGAGAGGCGCATTGCGCAGCTGCCGGGCGTTTCCGCGGTCATCGAGAAGATCATCACTGAATTTCTTGCGACGGGCACGTGCCGGAAGATGGAGCTTGGTGATGAGTTCTTTACCCCGCCACCGCGCTCCGTGCTGGAGTTGACCACGATTCCCCGACTGGGAGCGAAGACCGCGCGCACGCTGTATCAGGAGCACGGAATTGCGAGCCTCCGTGATCTGGCGGCAGCCCTCGACGAGGGGAGCCTGACGCAGGTGAAAGGGATCGGGAAGGGAATGGAGGCGGCTATTCGCAGGCGCGTCGCCGGGTAAGGTCTACTGTGCCGTCCATCCCCCATCCACGCTGAGCATGCTGCCGGTGGTATAGCTGGCAGCCTCACTGGCGAGGTAGAGAGCGGCGCCCTGGATCTCGGGAAGTTCTCCCCAGCGTTGGAGAGCGGTGCGGTCCACGATGAATTTTCTAGCCTCCTCCGAATCCGCGAGTGGAGCGTTCATCTCGGTGAGGAAGGGGCCGGGGCAGATGGCGTTGACCACGATCCCGGTCCCTGCAAGTTCCAGAGCGAGGGAACGCGTGAGCTGAGTGACCGCTCCCTTGCTTGAGGCATAGGGCGTCCGTTCGGGAACACCTACCAGTCCGATCGCACTCGACAGGTTGATGATGCGGCCCCAGCCCGCTTCCCGCATGGCTGGAATGACCGCACGGCTGCAGAGCCAGGTGCCGGTGACATTAATCCGCATGACGTCCTCGAACTGTTCGAGGCTCAGGTCGCCGATAGGGCCTCTCGTGTTGATCCCTGCGCTGTTGATGAGGATCCCGGGGGGGCCGAATTTCTCCGTGGCGGCAGTGAGCATGCTCTCGATCTCGGCAGGCTGGCTCACATCCGCCTGAAGACCGATGGCCTCCTGCCCGTATTCAGCGCTAAGTTCCCTGGCTGCTGCGCGGGCCTCTCCGGCGTGGCGACTCACGAGGACAAGCCTTGCGCCCGCGGAAGCAAGCCCCGCGGCCATTACCTTGCCAAGTCCCTTGGACCCGCCGGTCACGAGGGCGGTCCGGCCGTGAAGATCGAAGAGTTTGATTCCGGGAAGTTCCATGCCGGGATCCTGCGGTGGCCGGGCGCGATTGTCACGGTTCCTGCGGGGCAGGCCCGGTCCTGTCAGCGGCCCCGGCCTGCGGGGACAGTGAGCGCCGTTGTTTTCCCGGTCGAGAAGCTCAAGTCCTCCTGCCCGGGAGTGTTCGGTGGGGGCCGAAGTATTTTTCGCTGCGGTAGCGCAACCAGACGCGCAGTGCTTGGGGCACTCTCCCGCGCTCCTCCGGGGAAAGGCGGTCGTAGAGCTCGAGCGCGCGCTCCCGTTCGCGGCGGCACGCCTTGTTGCGATGTGCCTTCCAGTAGCTCCGGGCGGCCCGGAGTCGCCGGCAGGTCTCCTTGAGGAGAGCTGGCCCCACGAGGTCCTGATCGCGTTTCCTGTTCTTCCGGGCTGGCATGACGCTGGGTTGCGATGCGTCATAGATTTCTGCACGCTGGTGGGCAAGGCTGCAGATTGCCCCGGCCGGAGTCCCGGGCTTTTCCCTTCCCCCGGTATCGTGTAGGGGAGGGCATGAAGATTGCGGGGGCGGTCCTTTTCCTGATGCTCACTGTGGTGGCCCCGGCCGGCTTGCTGCGGGTGGCGACTTTTGAAGTCGATGCGACACCCCCGGTGGGCTCTCCGTTGGCGTATGACCCAATGACTGGAGTTGGGTCGGCGTTGAGTTGCCGGGGGTTGGTCCTCCTGGGAGCGGGGGATCCCATCGTGCTGGGAGCGATTGACTGGATTGGCCTCAGCAACGATGGGCACCTCGAGTTCCGGAGGGCCCTGGCCCGGGGTGCACAGACGAGAGTGGAGCGGGTGGCGATGCACAGCCTGCACCAGCACGATGCTCCTCGATGTGACTTTTCGGCGGATGCCCTTCTGGCGAAGCACGGTGCCGGGGGGAAGCATTTCAATGTTGCTCATGCCCGGAGGGTCATTGAGGAGGCCGCTGCAGCGGTCGGAGAAGCGATCAAGAGTGCTCGCCCGGTAACCCACCTCGGGGTGGGAGAGGGTGAAGTCGGGATGGTGGCGTCAAACCGGCGCATCATCGGGACGGATGGGAAGGTGCAGTACATGCGCTTTACCGCGACTGCGGATCCGGCCATTCGAGCCTTTCCGGCAGGCACGATCGACCCCCGGCTCTGCCTGGTCACGTTCTGGAACGGAGAGAAGGCGCTGGCGGCGTTGAGTTATTACGCGACCCATCCACAGAGTTACTATCGAACGGGGCTGGCGAATCCGGATTTTCCGGGCATGGCCCGCAACCAGCGGGAAAAGGAAACCGGAGTTCCTCATATCCATTTTACGGGAGCTGGTGGTAATATCGGGGCGGGGAAGTGGAATGACGGTGCTCATGAGAATCGGCAGATCCTCGCAGACCGGGTGGCGGCGGGCATGAAGGCCGCCTGGCAAGCTACCGAGAAGATCCCCCTGACGAGCGGCGATGTGAGCTGGAGGGTCGAGCCCGTTCTCCTGCCAGTCGGCGAGCATCTGAAGGAGGAAACGCTGGCGGCGGTTGTGGAGATCGAAAGCGAACCGCTTGAGAAGCGCTATCAGGCGGCCAAGGTGTTGAGCTGGTTGCGGCGGTGCCAGCGGAGAGAACCGATTGAGCTTTCCTGCCTCGCGCTGCGGCACGCGCGGATCCTGCACATGCCCGGGGAGCTTTTTGTGGAGTATCAGCTGTATGCGCAGGCCGTGCGACCGGACCTCTTTGTGGCGATGGCCGCCTATGGAGACTATGCGCCCGGCTATATTTGCACTGGAGCAGCTTATGCGGAGGGTGGCTACGAGGCTGCGCAACGCTCGTCCATGGTCAGTCCCAGCGTGGAAGCCCTCCTCAAGGAGTCGATTCGCCGGCTGGTCGACGCCCCGGAGGGGGCTCCTGCTTCGCCCTGAGGGCGGCCGCCCGGGCTTTTGCCTCCCCGAGGGGCAGCCCCCTGCGCATGCCGGGGCGCTGGTGTCCCACATGTGTGAGCCAGGCGGCATGCATGATCTTGTGCTGCTGCCCGATCAGTCTGAGGTCCTCGCGAGGAGCATCGGGAAGTCCTGACTGGTAGAGGGCGCGGTGGATAGCATCTGCGATCATGCGATGCCCCTCCTGGTCGGGGTGAACGCCGTCTCCACTCACGGTGAACTCCGGGTTGACCTTTCTGCGCTCCCGGTAGGCATTATTAAGAGCGGAGTGGAGGTCAATGACGCGGGTGATTCCCGGGAGTTTCTCCTGTGTTACGAGCCAGCTGGCGTAGCGGGTCAGGACGTCGCGGTCGTAGTGCTCGTAGATTTTTGTCCAGGAGAACTCCCTGGCTCCCTTGGGGAGGAGTCTTCCCTTCCTCCGGAGAGGGAGAGGGTCAAAGGGGGGAGAGCTCATGAGAATCAGGGTAGCACCTGCCCGGTCGACTTTTTCGATCAGGGTAGCGATGCCTTTCTTGTATTGCGCGAAGCGTTCCTCGCTGAACGGATAGTAGATCCCGTCATTCATGCCGTAGCAGGCGAAGACCAGATCAGGCCGGGCCTTGGAGAGGGCGTCGTCGAGCCGGGTGTGAACGTTGGGGCGTGGAAAGGGGTGGGCGGGCTCGGAGAGGCCGGTGCAGCCCTCGCTGGGCAGGCCGAGGTTGATGAACTGGGTCTCGGGATGACGGGAACGCAGGGCGGATTCCAGGAAGACGATGAAATGGCCTCCAGCGGTGATGGAATCTCCCAGGAAAACGATCCGTTTTGCACCCTTGAGCGGATCTGCCTGGAGCGGGATGATGCCGATCAGGGTGAGTGCGAGGGGAAGGAGGCGAGAAAGTCGGGGAGGCATGCTGATAAGACGTTATTTGGCAGGCTGCGGATGATGGGACCGGTTTCGCGGGAAGAGGCCACTTTGAGTTGCATGCGGCCACGCAAATCGCCCGGCCTGTGCCTGGGCGCCGTTGAGACCACCATCAAAGGGGGACGATTTCTTCACTATTGATGAAACTTTCTCCATGCGACCTCAGTAGCCCTTGAGGATTTGACGGGTAGAGTTCTAGAGAGTGCCCGCCTCGGAAAGGAGCCGCCCGCCGTTACAGGCGCAGGGGCCGGCTTGGGCGGGCGGAATTTTTGGTGGTGTGGGGGCCAGCGGTCAGTTTATGGGTTTTCTGGCCGCGGCTCCCATGCTGCTTTTCCAAGATAAGGCGATGGGTGGCATGCGGTAAAGCCACGAGCTCGGAATTTTCAGGTGCCGGGGGGGGTCAGGATTCCCCCCTACTGGGCGATTTCTCTCATGCGAGCGCCAAGTTGGCGGACCAATTCGGGGTGCTTCTTCCAGAGATTCGATTTCTCGGACGGATCGGTGGAAAGATTGTAAAGCTGGCCCCTGGGGTCACCGGGGCCGGGTTTGACCCGCTTGGGAGCAGTGAAGCCGCCCGATCCGAGCTGATCGATGAGCTTCCAGTCTCCATCGCGGATCAGCATCGCGCCACTGCCCGCTTTCATGACGATTGGCCCGCGGGGAGGGTGCGAGGAGGCCGGGTCCTTGAGGATGGGAAGGAAACTTTCGCTGTCGAATGATTGATCATTGGGCAGGGGCGATGCGACTATCTCTGCAAAGGTCGCAAGAAGGTCGGTGAAACAGACGAGGTGGCTGGTGGTCGATCCAGCTTGGACTACTCCCGGCCAGCGCAGCAGGAAAGGCATCCGGTGACCACCCTCCCATGCATCCGCTTTCATGCCACGGAGCCCGCCCGAGGAATCATGCCCGAACCTTTTAACGTCCGTGTCATACCAGACCGGGCCATTGTCGGAGGTAAAAATGACGAGGGTGTCCCCAGCCAGTTTCCGTGTCTCGAGGGCCTGGAGGACGCGGCCGATCTCACCGTCAACCATGGCGGTGAACTCACCGTACATGCCGGCTCCGCCTGTTCCCTTATACTTTGCAGAGGGCAGCCAGGGCGTATGGGGAGCAGGGTAGGCCAGGTAGAGAAAAAGGGGCTTTCCCGCTGAAGAATCATAGCTGTTGATTTTCCTGAGGGCCTCCTCGGTAAAGCGGGGAAGCACGTCCTCGAGCTTGAGATCCGGGGAAATACCACCGGCACGCCAGAATGCGCCCTGAATACGTGACCAGCCTGTCGAGTAGTTGCTGGCAATCCGTTCGGTCGGTTCGGAGACGGCGCGGTTTCCCCGGATATAGAAATAGGGAGGAATATCGGTAGAGGCACGGATGCCGAAGAATGTCTCGAACCCGACATCGACAGGACCTCCGGGCAATGGTTTGTCGTATCCGTTTTCTTCGAAGCCCAGGTGCCACTTGCCGACCATGGAGGTGTGGTAGCCTTGTGCCCGGAGGAGGGAGGCGATGGTGGTTTGGCCAGCCTTGATGGAGGGTTGGTTTCGCCATGCACCGGTATTTGCGCGGAACGGATAGCGCCCGGTCATGAGACCGTAACGCGAGAGGTGACAGAGAGGCCCCGGTGCATGTGCGTCGGTAAACCGGAGTCCCTCGTGAGCCAGTTTGTCGAGGTGCGGAGTCGGAATCCTGGAGTCCGGGTTGTAGGACTTGAGGTCACCGTAGCCCATGTCGTCGACGAGGATGACCAGAATGTTGGGGAGTGGTTTTCCGGTCGCGTTGAGGAGGCCGAAGGCGAGGAAGACGAAGGGAAGGAGCGTGCGCATGGAGTTACGGTGTTATTCTGGAAGCCAGACCAGGTCCTCCCAGGCCGGGGTATCATTCGACGATTCGACGTCGGGGCGGGTAGCCCCACTCGTGACTATTTCGATGAGCTGGGCGAGGAGTTTTTTCTCCACGGCCGGGTGCCCGGCGAGGACGTCCCGCTGCTCGCCGGGATCGGTCTTGAGATCGTAAAGTTCCCGTTTTTCCCTCTTGCGGGGGCTTTCCATGACCAGCTTCCAGTTTTCCGAACGGATCGCGAAGCGCCCGTTGGCGGCATGATGAATGACGGGAAGCCGGCGCGGCCGGGGAAAGCCGGGTTCGCTCCACGCCCAGTGGAAGCTGATGCTGTCTTCTCCGGACTGCTCTGGCAGTGCCTTCTCCAGAATCGCGGCAAAGGTGGCGAGGAGATCGGTCTGGCAGATGGGCGCATCCCATTTGGACCCCGGCGTGACACGGGCTGGCCAGCGGAGGAAGAACGGCACGCGGTGCCCCCCTTCATAGACGGAACGTTTACCCTCCCGGTAAGGCCCGGAGCTATGGTGTCCATGTTTTTCAATACGCTGTCGCCAGGTTGTCTCCGGTCCGTTGTCGGCGGTGAAGATGACGATGGTGTTCTCCGCCAGTCTCTCGCGGTCGAGGAGAGCGAGTAACCTGCCGAGGTGCCAGTCGGTCTCGATCATGAACGCGCCATAGGCCCCGGCCTTGCCCTGCCCTTGAAACCTGCCAAGGGGAATGACCGGCTTGTGGGGCGAGGTGAGGGGCAGGTAGAGGAAGAAAGGTTTTCCCTGGCGGGCGTCTTCCGCCTTTCCCTCGATCCATCTGATCGCCTGATCGGTAAAGCGGGTGAGGCAGTCGGAGTCGACGAAGTCGGGTGCGACCTCCATGAGGTCAGCGCGTTGTTTCGTCTCGTAGGGAGGCTTGATCCGGTAGTCGGAGATTGCGATCTGATTTGGTTTTTTCTTGGTCCACTGGGTGGGCGGCACCCTGGCGAAGCGACCCTCGAACCAGGCCAGGACTCCGTAGTTCATGGAGGCTGGGATGCCCCAGTAATAGTCGAAGCCCTTGTCCAGAGGCATGTCCCGGACGGGCTGTTTCCAATCGCGATTTCCGATGGTTCCCGGAAAATCCATTCCGAGGTGCCACTTGCCGACCATGGCCGTGTGATAGCCGTTTGCGCGCAGATAGGAGGCGAGGGTGGTTCGTCCTTCTGCAATAAGGCAGGGATGTTCCGCTCCGTAGACACCACGCTTGAGGGTCGTCCTCCAGCTGTAGCGGCCGGTGAGCAGACCGTAGCGGGATGGCGTGCAGACCGTATCTGAACTGTGTGCGTCCGTGAACCGCATCCCTTCCCGGGCGAGGCGGTCCTGATGCGGAGTCTTGAATTTCGAATCCGGATTCAAGCAGCTCGCATCGCCGTATCCCTGGTCGTCGGTGTAGACGAGGAGGATGTTCGGGCTTGGAGCCCCGAGGGCGGAAGAGCAGAGGCTGGAGCCGAGGGCGAGGAAGAGGAGCAGTGATCTCATTTGGCCTTCACCTCGAAGCGGTGCAGGAGTGTTTTCTCCGGCCTGTCGCGGCCTGCTTTCACGGTGTATTTTCCTGGGCCGTAGACGGCGGCCTCGATGGTGGCCGCTTCCGCCCTGGTGGTATAGAGAATCTCGCCCGTCGTTTCGTTGATCACCTGGTAGACGGGGTGCTCCGTATCCGGCACCTTGATTCCCGGGAGCTTGGCGAAAATCTTGCGTCCGTCGTTCGCGCTGATGTGGAGAGTGACAGGCCACCCCGGGAACTGTCCCTTGTCCTTGTCGGTGGTGAGGTCGCTGAAGCGTTGGTAGCATTCAAAGGTGACCTGGCGGGTGGACTTGCGGAAGCGTGCGATTCCGTATCCGTCGGAGCGCTTGCGCTCATCGGAGCGATCCACCGGATTCGCGTAGGCCAGCATCCGGATCTTGTTGCCCAGGCCGTCGAAATAATTGCCTGTCCATGGGAGGGGGCTGCCAGCGACGGGGTTGGGGCCGGCTTTCTCGTCCTCGGGGTGCCACCAGCGGCCGTAGATGGTGTTGACAAGGGCGGGGCTGGTAAATCCGTAGGGGCCGTCGTTGTGTGCCTCAATCCCATGTTGGACGACCACCGCCAGGTGCTGGTCGCCACAGAGGTGGGGAGCCCAGGCGCGCCGAAGTTCGCGGAGTGCATTATTACGTCCGGTTTGAGGCCATGCGTTTGAGTCGAGGTCGGCAAGAAGTCGGTTGTTCGGGTTTCCGTGCAGATGGACTGCCCCGCAGAAGGAGGTCTGGGAGAGTGCGCATTTCATCACTGCGCCTGTCCAGTCCTGCCCCCATTGGCGTAGAAACCCAAGTTGACGATCTCCCAGTAGCTTGAGGCCCTTCACGTCGACTGCCTTGCGATCGTACTTCGGATCGTTAATGTGGTCGGGCCTCGGCCCCATCTTGGGAATCTTGCCCTGAGGGCCACTCTTGAACTTGCGATCTTCCAGGATCGCGAAGTCGATTCCACCGACCCGGAGGCGGGTGAAGTAGACGGTGATTCCCCGCTCAATTGGCTTGGCGTCGTAGGGGTCGGGAAGGTGCCAGGTTTGCTGGCGTTGCACCATGTTGACATATTTGACAGGGTAGAAATATCCGCCGGTAGGACCGGCCGGGCTCTTGGCGACCTTGCCACTTTCGCCCCAGATGTTCGCCTGCCCCACATCGTGGTCATCGGGAATGGAAACTGTCGGACGGTCCTTGATGAGATCGCGGAACTGGAGTCCGAACTGGATCCAGCCTGCGGTATGCTGGGTGTGGTGGTAAGTCTGGTCGCCGGCGAAGAACAGGAGGTCGGGATCATGCAGGAGCAGATTGCTGACGATTCGTGGGCGTTCCCCGGGAGTGCGGCTTGAATTGCAGGACATGTTGGCGACTACGATCTCGTCCTTGTCGACAGGGTCCTTGCGGACGAGGCCTTGGAACATCGCGTCCTTCCCGTGACGCACCCTGTAGGGGACGCTTCTGCTATTGTCCCAGTTCTTGATACGGAAGTGGGCGCTCCAGCCGGGGAAGACAATTTCCTCCCGGGCGATCTCTTTCCAGTCGCCTCCCTGCTTCAACTCGAGGCGCACTTCGCTGGATTCGTCGGGCTTCAGTGGATAGAGCTGGGCGCTGAGCTTCAGGGTGCCCTGGTCGTGAGTGTAGAGAGCAAAGGCCACCACGTCCTCCCGGGGCACGTTGAGATTGATCATGCGCTTGGGTTGCCGGGCTCCAGGCTTCGGGGGCTTCGGTTGTGATTTTGTCCAGTCTCCCGTGGCCATGCCGTCGAGCTTCGGGTACTTCTTGCCGAAGACCGCGGGATCGTCGCCGAGAAGAGGGGAATGGAAGGCGAGTAGACTGAGGAGGGACAGGGTGAGGAACGGACGCTTGGTCATGGCGCGGTAATACGAACACGGTGTCCGCACTTGGTCGCGGAAAATCTCAGGAAATGGGCAAGAGAAATCCGAGGGTGCGGGAGGCTCTCGCGAAAGAGAGGTTTCCCGTCCCGCCCCGGGCGGCGAATGGTAGCGGCACCGGTTCAGTTCAGTCCCTTCAGGTAGGCCATCACATCGGCGAGGTCCTGGGCACTCAGGCCGAGTTGGTCGGCCGAGAGCATGAGGGACCGGCCGAGAGGTTCGACAGTCTGGACCTTCCTGGCGGGAATCATTTGCACCGTGCCGCCCTGGCTCTGGATGATCACGGGATCTCTGGGGCTCAGGACGAGGCCGTGGATTTCGCCGCCCTCCTTGAGTCGGACCACGCTGCCCGAGAACCCGTGGGCAATCTCAGCGGAAGGGTCGATGATGGCGCGCAGGAAGCGCGCCTCCCCCTGGTTCTTGATCCAGCCCCTGAGCGAGGGTCCGTAATCCACGCCCTGGTCCTCGATGCGGTGGCACATCACGCAGCGGGCGGCGGTGGTCCTGCCCTTCTCGGCGTTCCCCTTCAGGGCGAGGATTTGTTCCGGGGCCGGGAGGCGGGATTCTCCCTCAAAGACCGGGACAATGGCTTCGGTGACGGTCTGGTTCTCCGGATCGTAGAGCTTGTTCGCCTTGAGGAGGCGGAAGACATCAAAGTCCTTCCAGCGGGTCTTACCCAGATGCACGAGCCACCGCGCGGCTTCCGCTCCCACCGGTCCCTTGTCCTTGGCGACCTTGACCAAGCTGGTGGCAGCCCGGGGGTCGTCCGTGAAGGCAAGGGTTTCCACGGCAAGGAAGCGGGCCTCCCGCGAGAGGGTGTCGGAGAGAGCCCGCTCCGTGAGGGCGCCAACCGCAGCGCGAGGATGCAGGCGCCAGGTGATCCGGGCAAAGGCGTCCGGCCACTCGAGGGCGTTCGCGATCCGGGCGCTGTTGCGGACGTTGTTCCAGACCATCTCCTCGGCACCTTCCGCTCCCAGTCCGCAGGCCTCGAGGTAGGTCCGGTCATCCGCGCGGCAACGTTGCAGGAGGTAAGCGAGGTAGACGGCCTTGCGGTGAGCGGGCGCATCCCGCAACGAGAGGGCGACCTCCCGGCGGACCGCTGCGCTTGGTTCGTTGGCGTAAAACCTGCCAACCATCTGCAGGGGATCTTCGCCGGCATTGCGGAGGGCGCGGAAGGCAAGGAGACGGGTCTGGGCATCCGGGCTGCCGAGGAGGGTCCTTGTGATTCGCAGGCCCTCGGCACCAAGCAGGGGGAGCAGCCAGACGGCACGGGCCTGGATGTAGCCATTGTAGTGGCCGAGGAGTTCCCGAACGGCGGGGAGGGCTTTTTCTCCGGCTTCCCGCAGGGTTTCGAAGCCGCGGTGACGGACGTTCTGGGCAGGACTGCAGAGCAAGGCAATGGCCCCCTCGATGGAGTCCGGATCGGCTGCGGGAATCCGGGGTTGAAACCCCCGGGGAGCGAGCCGGTAGATGGTCCCGGAACAGCTCTTGTCCACGCTATTGTGGCCCCCCACCCCGGAGTCGAACCAATCGGAAATATAGAGGGCTCCATCCGCACCCACCATGATGTCGGAGGGACGAAAGAGATTGCCCGCTGCCGACTTGATGAGCGGGAAGCGGGTAAGTTTGAAATTCGATCCCTCGGGAACGGGGTAGTAGCCGAGGACTTCCTTGCGCCCGGCATCACAACTTGCCAGCAGGCCGGCATATTTCGAGGGGAGGGCGCCATTTTCGTAGAAGCAGATACCGGTCGGGGAGCCGCCGCCGTAGACGTCGCCGGGAGGCAGGGTCCCGGGATCCCACTGTCTCCAGTGGGCCTCTGGGACGTTCTGGCCCGGACGCTGGTCGGCACGCCAGCTTCGTTGTCCGTCCGGGGAGAAGAATCCCAGAAAACCACCTTCCATGAGCCAGGTGGTCCGGCAGGCGGGGGGATCGTCATTATCGTTCTGAAAGACATCTCCGAAGGATGTGACGGTATGCTCGTAACTGTTGCGGAATCCGTGACCGATGATTCTCACCCCGCTGCCATCCGGGTTCATCTTTGCAGCGAAACCTCCGACCCAGACATGGCCATCGCCGCTCGGTTCACCGGCAACCTCCTGATGGTCGACGAACCATTCGCCTCCTCCTCCCTTGTAAGGGCCCCCGATGAGGAATTCTACTCCGTCCTTGTCCGTGAAGCGGGCGCCGCAATTGCCGTGATTGAAATACCACTTGCCGTCCGGCCCGGCGACCGCCGCGTGCAGGCTGTGATCGTGGTTCTTCCCATTGAACCCGGTGAGGAGGTTTTCGCGTTTGTCGATGCCCGGGTCGAAGACGCGGTTTCGGTCGACATCGGTATAGACGATGAGGTGGGGTGGTTGAGCGACCACCACCTGGTTATCAAAGACGCTCACGCCGAGGGGAGCGACCAATTCGGGGTCCTGAACAAACACGTGGGAACTATCGGCCTTCCCGTCCCCGTCCCTGTCCTCCAGCACGACGATGCGGTCTCCTTCAGGTCTTTGGTTCCGGTTCTTGCGATAATTCACACCCTCAGCTACCCAGATCCGGCCCGCCGCATCGGTATCCATGTTGGTGGGGTTCAGAAGCATGGGGCTGGTGGCCCAGACCGTCAGCTCCAGGTCGTCGGGCACAGAGATATGCTCGGGTGCGACCAGCTGTGGGTCGGTGCTGTTGGGATTGAATGGAAGGGAGCCGCTGGTGAAACCTGTCGGCTCCCGGTCAAAGACTAGGAATCGCACGGAAGCCGGAGTGAGCTCGGTGCCCCGGACGGCTCCCCCGTCGTCGAGGGCCACCTTGGCCCGGAGGGTCGTGGCGTTTCCGGGGACCTTGAATGAGATCATCGAATCGGCATGAGTGCCGAGGCCGCTGGAAAACTCCTTGCCATCGACGAGCAGGGGTCCGCCCCGATAGTTCCTGCCGCGATGAACCTGTCCGGACGCGCTGGTGGCCGTTTTCCATGAGAAGGTGGTGAGGTCGAGAACGGTGCCGTCCCGCATCACGACCTCAGGCTCGATCCAGTTGGCCCAGTCGTGGCTCTTGTTTCCTTCGCTGGAGACCACCAGATAGAGATGCGGTCTTGTGAGGGCGATCTCGAATGCATGCAACCGCTGCGGGTCTCCACTGCGGAGGACGGGGCTCTCATAGAGTGGCTCAGGAGCGCGGGTTGTCCCTGCTTCCTCCTGTGCGCACGCCGCGGAGAGGACGAGACCGGTAAACAGGACGAGAAGACGGGCCATGGGTAAGGTTGGTGTCGCCAGGGAAAGGGCCAGGAGGGCCCGGCCTTCTTTCAACCGGTGAGGGGAGGGTGGCTACTTGAACTTGGCCTCTCGTTCGGTCTGCACCTTGGCAGGGGGAAGCTTCTTCCACTCTGCGGGATCGGGGACCTTGATGTGCTTCACCCGGCCCTTCTTGTCCAGATTCACATTAAGTTCCTCCTCGGAAGGCGTTCTCGACAAGACCCCGTTTTCAGGAATTTTCATGCCTGCAGTCCAGATGATGGCATTCAGGACGGCCTTGCGAACCCCGTCCACCGCCCAGGTGTGATGGTAGTGGCCGCCCACGAATCCGATTCCGCGCCCACCGGAGGGTCGCTCGTAACCCCACATCAGGGTCTGTGGCTTATCCAGTCCGTCTACTCCGTTCTTGTTCCACATGTTGATGTAGCGGTGCATGTTTTTCCGGGTGGGTACTGCTGTGAAGAGATCGAGAACCTTCTCACGATCCTCGATGAAGCGCATGTGGTAGTACCATTCATCAAGGCAGGTGATGGCCTCGCGGGATACCCCGTTTCCAATCTCGTGATCCTTGATGATGGAGAGATCGGCGACCCAGTGGGGATTGACCGAGTAACCACTTTCCATCGCGGCACCGATCCAGGGCCGATAATACTTTTCCCCGATCTGGGGACTCGGATGGACGGCGTAGTGCATGAAGACCATGCCCACGCCCTTCTTGGCGAGATTGTCGAGGAATTCCCACTGGCCGGCATGTGCGCTCACGTGATCGGCGTAGATCACGATGGTATCGGCGCTGGCGACCACGTCCCTGTGCTCCCTGGGCCAGTCGGCCCGCACCACGGTGGCCTTGACCTTGAGGCCGCTTTGTTCATTGAGAGCCTTGGCGAGAAGGGTGCACCCGGCATAAAACTCGTGTTCCCCGGGGCCGTGGCTGCGGTTGCCTGCGATGAAGACGATGTGTTTGACCTCTTCGTCTTTCTTGGCCGACATGAGGATCGGGCAAAGCAGTGCAAGGAAGAGAGGGACGGCTAAGGCAATGCGTTTCATGGGTGGCGGTGAGGATATGGACCGGGTGGGGCGATTGGCCCGGTATTGGGCCCGCCGGAATGTGATTTGTCACGCAAGTTCGTAACGGGGAATCACTTCCTGCCCAGCCAGAGAGCGGCATTCTCCAGAAGCTGGAGGAGGTGCGGGTTGGCGAAGACGGGATACTGCTGGTCGCCGGGGCGGTAATAGAAGACCCTGCCCTTCCCGAGGTTCCACAGGCAGCCGGAACGGAAGAATTCCCCGCCTTTCCAGTCTTCGGTGAAGAGGACGGTGTCCGGTTCCGGAACTCCGAAGGGTTCGTCATACATTTCGGTTGCCTCGAGGGTGAACCGGGCGGGAACACCCTTACAGATCGGGTGGGTCCTGTGGATGATGCGCATCTCCGCCGGTTGCCCCGGTCCGCAACAACGGGGGAAGACGCAGTTGGGCCTCCTGACGAAGGCGGTGACGTTCCCCTCGTCGTCGAACTCGTAGCGCCACGGAGCGAAGTTACGATCGAACTCCCCGGCTTTCTTCCATTGAATCCTGCCATCGTAGACGACCCGGGCCTTGGCGCGTTTGTCCTCGGGAAGTGCCTCGAGGGCGTCCTGGGCGGCCTTCTCCTGCATGCAGACCATGAAGGGAACGGACCAGTGGGCGGAGTGAAGAGGGACAAAGGCGAGTTTTCCGGCCTTCACCAGGTCGGCGATTTCCTGCCCCTTTGCCTCGGGGATTTCCCGCTGCCGGACGTGAGCCCAGTAGATGAGGACATCGGTCTTGTTGAGTGCCTCGCTGGAGAGCCCCAGCTCGGGGTCGTTCTGTGTGGCAGTGGTGACTTCCAGTTCAGGGTTCTTCCGCAGATGGTCGGCAATGAAATTGCCCGGAAAATTCTCGTAAACCTTGCGGCGAACAGGCTGTTGCTCATCCCAGACAAGGACACGGATCTTGTCCTGTGCGCTGAGCAGGCCGGGCAGCAGGTTCAGGGTGAGGAGCAGGGCGACATATTTCATGGCAAGGGGGCGGGGCAGGGTTCTCCTCCGGGAGACGGACGGGATGCGCAACGATGGCAGGCGGGGCGCCTGTGCGGCAATCCTCTCTTCATGCCAGTGCGCCTCGGATGACATGGCCGTGGACGTCGGTGAGGCGGAAGTGGCGGCCCTGGTATTTGTAGGTGAGGCGCTCGTGATCGATGCCGAGGAGATGGAGAATGGTGGCATGGAAGTCGTGAATGTGAACGCCGTCCTGCGCGACGTTGTAGCTGTATTCATCGGTTTCTCCATAGCTGGAGCCGGGGTTGACTCCGCCGCCGGCCATCCAGGTGGTGAAGCAACGGCCATGGTGATCGCGGCCAAAGTTGTTCGAGCTGAGGGATCCCTGACAGTAGCTGGTGCGGCCGAACTCGCCGCCCCAGATGACAAGGGTGTCATCGAGCATGCCACGATTCTTGAGATCGGTGACGAGAGCGGCGGAGGCGCGATCGGTTTCCTGGCACTGTTTCCTGATGCCGCCGGGAAGTCCGCCGTGCTGGTCCCATCCCTGATGGTAGAGCTGGATGAAGCGGACGTCGCGTTCGGCAAGGCGGCGGGCGAGGAGGCAGTTGGCGGCGAAGGTGCCGGGCTTTTTGGCGTCGTTGCCGTAGAGCTTGAAGGTGCTTTCGGGTTCGTCAGAGAGATCGGTGACGTCGGGGATGGACTTCTGCATGTTGAAGGCCATCTCGTATTGGGCGATGCGGGTTTCGAGGGCGGGGTCGCCGGTTTCTTCGAGTTGGAGTTCGTGGAGGGCGCGCAGGTGGTCGAGGACTTTGCGGCGGTTGGCGCGATCTATTCCTTTGGGGCTGTTCAGATAGAGGACCGCATCCTTATCGGCGCGGAAGCGGACGCCGTCGTGCTTTCCGGGAAGAAAACCGCTTCCCCAGAGACGGGAGACGAGTGGCTGACCGCCTTTGCCTTTGGTCACCATGACGACGAAGGAGGGAAGGTCCTTGTTGAGGGTGCCGAGCCCGTAGTCGAGCCACGCGCCCATGCTGGGACGGCCCGGGAATTGGGAGCCGGTCTGCATGAAGGTGACACCGGGGCCATGGTTGATGGCCTCGGTGTTCATCGATTTGATCATGCAGAGGTCGTCGGCAATTTTGGAGGTGTGGGGAAGGAGGTCGCTGTTCATCCAGCGCCCGGAGCGTCCGTGCTGCTCGAACTTGAAGGGTGAGCCGACAAGGGGGAGGCTGGCCTGGTTGCCGGACATGGCAGTGAGGCGTTGTCCCTTCCGGATCGAGTCGGGGAGTTCCTTGCCACGATCTTCGACGAGCTTGGGTTTCCAGTCGTAGAGGTCGATCTGGGACGGGCCGCCGGCCTGAAAGAGGTAGATGACACGCTTGGCCTTGGCGGGTGGATGGCCGGAGCCCTGCGGGTTGGCTTCGGCGGCAAGGAGGTCGGCCAGGGCGATGGAGCCGAGGCCCATGCCGAAGGTTTGCAGGGCCTGCCGGCGACTGAGGCCCAGTGGGGATTCGAATCCCGTGCAGAGTGGAAAAGTGCTTTTCATCGTTTGGAAACAGCTTCGTCGAGATTCATGATGGCGTTGACCAGGATGGTGGCCGCGGCCACCTGGGGTGAGGGAAGGTCTTTTGGTTCGGGAGAAGCGCCGGTGCCAAGGAAGCCTTTCGCTTCGCTGGGATTGGCCTGATAGTGAGCAAGCTGTTCGTCGTAGAGGGCGCGAAGGATCCGGGACTCGGTGGGTCTGGCGGCACGGCTGGTGAACGAGCGGTAGGCTTCGGTGATAAAGGAATCCGGGTTGTCCTTGTGTTTGCGGAGCAGGTTTGCAGCCATGACGCGGGAGGCCTCCATGAACTGGGGGCCGTTGAGGAGGACGAAGGCCTGCAGCGGTGATGGGGTGACTTCGCGGCGGACGCGGCAGACGTCGCGCTTGGACGCGTTGAGGGTCATCATGACGGGGGCGGGGCCGGTGCGTTTCCACCAGGTGTAGACGCTGCGGCGATAGAGGTCATCGCCCTTGCCGGGGTTGGAGGGTTTGAAAGAGACAGCGACTTCGTAGGGTTTGACGGAGGGGCCCCCGACCCTGCCGACGAGAAGGTTGCTGAGGGCCAGGGCGTTGTCGCGAATCATCTCGGCGGAGAGGCGGTCGGCGGTTCCGCGCGCAAGGTAGATGTTTTCGGGGTCGATCTCCCGGCTCTTCTTATCGGCAATTGAGCCTTGGCGGTAGGTCGAAGAAAGGACGATGCGGCGGGTGAGGTGGTGGAGGTCCCAGCCGTGGGTGATGAAGTCGCGGGCGAGCCAGTCCAGCAACTCCGGGTGGGAGGGGAGGCGGCCTTGGCTGCCGAAGTCCTCCGGGGTGCGGACGAGGCCGTTGCCGAAGAACATTTGCCAGTAGCGGTTGACGGTAACGCGGGCGGTGAGGGGATGATCGGGAGTGGTGAGCCAGCGGGCGAGGCCGAGGCGGTTGCGGGATTGATCTTTGGGGAAGGGCGGGAGGACATCGGGGGTCTCGTAATCGACTTTCTCGCCGCGGGCGTCGTAGATGCCGCGGGTGAGGAGATAGGATTGGCGGCGGGTCTGGGCTTCCTCCATGACCATGATTTCCTTGATGGGATTGAGGAGGCCGCGGAGTTCGTCGCGGACCTTTTTGAGGTTGGTGAGCGCCTCGCGGTAGGGTTTGTGCGTGGTGGAGAGGAAGTAGTCGTGCAGTTGGCCGCGTTGGGCGTTGCTCAGTTTGCTGACGGCGGTAGTGAGGGCGCTTTGCAGGCTCTTGCGATTGTGCATGTGAGCCACCTCGAGGGCGGTGAGCTCGCGGGTGAAAACCTGGAGCTCGTCGACTTCGCCCTTCTGGAAGCCGGTGTCGCGGAAGCGTTCGCCGAGCTTGAGATCTGGCTCACCCCCGCCTTCGATGGGTTTGGTGAGCTTGTCGTAGATGATCTCGCTGGCGAGCGGTTTGCCGTCGAGCCAGAGGCGGAGGCCGGCGGCGCGGCTGGAGCCGTCGTATGTGGCCACGACATGTTTCCAGGTTTTGAGGGGAAGAGGATCCTTGGCGCGGACGCGGAGGGAGTTACCGGGATGGAAGTGGACGAGGGCGACGCTGGGTTTGCCGTCTTCGAGGAGGAGTTCGTAGCCGCGGCTTCCGGCATCGGTCCAGGCGCGGGAGCGGCGCCAGACGACGGAGCGGGGGAAGAGCTTGGGCGTTTTAAGCCAGAGGCCGATGGTGAAGGGTTGGGTGCGGGTGAAGCGTCCGGCTTCGACGACATGAACGGCGTGGTCGCCGGTGAGGCGGAGGCCCTTGCCGACCTTTCCTTCGACTTCGACGTTCTTGGTGCTGCTGGAGGTTTGCTTGTCGCGGGCGCGGTCGGGGAATTTTCCGCCCTTTCCATTGTCGAAGGGGACGTCGGCTTGAAGGTCGTGCCATTTGGCTTCGACGGGGCGCTCGGTGAGCCACTTGACGAAGGCGTCTTCTGAGTTTTCGCGGACGGCGGTGACGGCTGCTTCGGCGGCTTGGATGGCGTTCTTCTTCTCGGCGACTTGTTTGTCCTGGGCGTCGGTGGTGAGAAGGAGGGTGGGGGTGGGGATGGAAGGGGTGAAGTAGGAGTAGAGTCCCGCTTCGTCGATGTTGGCGAAGAAGGAGCTAAGTTCGTAGTATTCCTTGGTGCTGATGGGGTCGTATTTGTGATCGTGGCAGCGGGAGCACTCGAGGGTGAGCCCGAGGAAGGCGGTGCCGAAGGTGTGGAGGCGGTCGGCGACATACTCGATGCGGAATTCTTCGGGGACGCTACCGCCTTCGACCTTCTGCGGGTGGAGGCGGTTGAAGGTGGTGGCTTGGATTTGGTCTTTGGTGGCGTTGGGGAGAAGGTCTCCGGCGAGCTGTTCGATGATGAATTGGTCGTAGGGCAGGTTTTCGCGGAAGGCATTGATGACCCAGTCGCGATAGGGCCAGACGAAGCGGTCGCGATCGACCTGGTAGCCGTAGGTATCGGAGTAGCGGGCGACGTCGAGCCACTCACTGGTCATACGTTCGGCGTAGGCGTCGGTCTTGAGGAGGCGGTCGACAGTTTGCGCGTAGATAGTATCTGCCTGCTTGGGAAACCCGGCGAGCTTTTCAAGAAAGGCGTCCAGTTCGTCGATGGAGGGAGGCAGGCCGGTGAGATCGAAGGTGACGCGGCGGAGCCAGGATTCGTGCGTGGTGTCGGGATTGGGCCTGAGGCCGGTGCCCTTCAGACCGGCGTGGATGAAGGCATCAACCGGAGTGCGGCCCCGGGATTCCGTTCCGGGCACGGGGATCTCTTTGGGAATGGGCTTGAAGGACCAGTGGGTGTCGTAGTTGGCGCCTTGTTCGATCCAGCGCCCGATGAGGTCCTTCTCCGCTTTGGTGAAGGCGGGCATCTTGGACTTGGGCGGAGGCATGACCTCGTCGGCCTCCTCGGAGTTGATGCGATGCCAGAGTTCGCTTTCCTCCAAGTCACCGGGGACGATGCCGGCGTAGCCGTCGAGGTCGGCGAGGGCGCTCTCCCGGGTATTGAGGCGAAACTCGGACTTCTGGTTTTTGGCATCTGGGCCGTGGCACTTGAAGCAGCGGTCGGAGAGGAGGGGCCGGATGTCGCGATTGAAGTCGATTTCCCCGGCGGCGGGCAGGGAAAGGACCGCAATGATGGGAATCGAGAGGGCGGAGCGCATCATGAGGAGGAGGGCAAAGACAGGGTTGGGCGGAGACGCCCTTTCAAGGGTCTCACCGGATATACGGGCAGCGGGGCAAAATGCAATCAGATCGAGTGCCTTCTGCTGGTGGGGACGCGGCGGGTTAGCCGGCCACGGGGATGCTTGCGTGGCCGTTCCCTCAAGGATTGGCAACGGCCCCCGCGATCAGTTCACCCAAGCGGACGACACCGGCCGTATCGATGACGAGCTTCTTTTCCTGGGGTGGCAAATCGAAGGCCTTGAGGTGGAGGGTGTGGGGGTCCCCGTCAGCGATGGCTGCCACGTCGGCAACCACATCGACATTGTTGACACGCTTGTCATCGGTTGGCGGCTGCTGACTGAGGACCCAGGTCAGTTCGGGGCGCTGCAGGTCCTTGCGGCTCTGGTTGATGATCGATTGGAGGCGCTTGGCGGCTTCCCGGCGATAGGGATGGAAGCTCATGTCATTTTCGCCGAGATGGTAACAGATCCCGGCAAGGGAGACCTTGTGCCCCTTCATTTCCAATTCGGTGATGGCCTCTTTGACGAAGGCAATGAAACGGGGATAGAGATGGCGGGACCTGGCCATGCTGCCTTCGGGTGTCCAGTCGATGATCTGCGATCCGCTATGAGTGAACTTGGCGATGGCAAGGTTCTGAATTCCCTCCTTGTGGAGCGAGGCGCCGAAACTCAGTTCCGGTCCGAAGTTGTCGTAGTGGCCGGTCAGTCCGAGGGGTTCCCACCCTGCGGACCGGATCACTCCTCCTCCCAGGCTGTATTTGAAGGCAATAGCGGGTTGATCGGCCGCGAGTTGCTCACCCCGGGGGAGCTTCCTCAGTTCCTGCGTGAAGGCACGTTCTCCCTCCATGTTGCGGTGACCTGCGAGAATGAACAGGTTGACGTTTTTCTTCCCGGCATGGGGCCAGCCATTGGAAAAGGTGCGTCGATGCTCCTGCTGGATGCCGATGGTCCGGAGGTAGGCATCGGCGTAGTTTTCGCCATGCTGGAGTTGTCCGAGCGTTCCGTAATGGTAGTGCAGGCCGACTCCGCCTCCGATTTCCACTCCGATATGGGCGGTAGGGATGTATTCGGCCCGCGGATCAGCCTCGGCGACCGAGCGCTGGCCAATGCTGATCGCATACATGCGCGGGCGGAGATCCATTCCCCAGATTGTCTTGGTGCACAGCTCGCCGAGGTAGAACTTGAGATCGGGAACCCTGAGGTCGCGGCGCCAGCACGCGAGGAAGTTTTTCAGGTTGGCGCCGTAGTTCTTCATGTAGTCCTCGTTGAACATGTCGTTTTCGCCCTGGTGCCACATCACGCCCTCGAGGCGCCAGGCAATCCTGCGTGCATCGAGGTCAGCGAGGGCATCCCGGATGGTCTGCAGGGCCAGCGGATACATCTTGAAGCCAATGGGCTCGCCAGGATTCCAGTCTCCTCCCAGGTGTGTGCCGCCGGCCGCGACCTTGATAATGGCGATGGGGGCCTTGATGCGGCTGGTGACCTTGCGGGCGAAACTCAGCTCGGGACCGACGATGTTGTTGACCGGTTGCAGGGGCGCCCAGCCGTTCGAACGAGTCTTGTTCTCGCGGCCGAGACAATAGGTGAACTGGACCGCGGGCTGGGACTTCTCGAGGCCCGCGAACGGAGGAAAGCGCTTGATGTCGGTCACCTTGGAGTCGGAGCCCACCATGTTGGACTGGCCCGCAAAGATGAAGACACGGAGGGTCTTGTCGTCCTTGTTGGTCTGGGCATACAGGGGCAGGAACGAGAGAAGGAAGAGAGCAGGAAGGAGTCTTGCAGGCATGAAGGAGAAGCGTGCAGGGGGCCGCCGGGAATGCACGCCGGAACTGGATTTTCTGGGGGATTCAGGCGGTCTCCTCGCAACTTGGCGGCCCGGGCGAAGAGATGGGGGTTGTTTGATTCCTCATTCACAGTCATGAAAGTGACGTCATGCGCGCGGGGAATCCAATGGAAGCGTGGAGGGAACTCCGGGTCTCCAATGACGCTCGAGATGATGCGGAGGAATTGCGGCGGCGGATGGATCTTGATGGCTACCTCTTCTTCAGGCAGCTGCAGCGTCCGGATCTCCTGTGCGAACTGCGGCGCGAGATGCTCACCGTCATGCAGGATGGAGGCTGGCTACTGGAGGGAACCGATCCGATGGAAGGAGTCGCCAACCTGGATGCACGCTGTACGGAAGGGGATGTGGAGTATACCGAGGTATACCACCAACTCTACAAGCTAGAGGCCTTCCACCGCATTGCCCACCAGGAGGAAGTGATGGAGATGGTGGAGAAAATCTATGGAAGGCCCGCCATGCCTCATCCCCAGAAAATCGCGCGTCTGTGGTTTCCCCAGTATACCGAGCACACGACGCCTGCGCATCAGGACTATGTGCACTTCCAGGGCCATTACCAGACGCTCACCTGCTGGGCTCCGGTGGGAGATTGCCCGCGGGAGCTGGGGGGGCTGGCGATGCTGGCAGGGTCGCACAAGACCGGACATGTACTGGATCATCACTTTTCGCTGGGGGCGGGAGCGCTCGACGTTGAACTGGGGGAGGAGGAACGGAAGCGTGAATGGCATTCCACCGATTACGAAATCGGGGATACCCTCATCTTCCCGGCTCTCACCATTCACAAGGCGCTCCCGAACGTCACAGCAGACCGCCTCCGGGTGTCCCTCGACAACCGCTACCAGGCAATCGGCGAGACCATCGCCGAGCATATGCTCCTCCCGCACCTCAATATCTTCAACAAGCTCACGTGGGAAGATGTCTATCGCAGCTGGCCCTCGGACGAATTGAAGTACTACTGGGAGAAGATTGAGAACCCGGTGGCGCAGAGGGATCTGACCTATCTCGACAGGGGATTTGCGGAGGCTGTGGAGCAGGCTCGGAATGGCGACGATCATGCCCGGCTCTACCTGCGCCGCTTCATCAAGCGGGACCCGGATTCCCCCGAGGCACGTATGGCCGGAGAGGTGCTTGGGGAAAACCCGGGGAACGACGCCCCGTCAGCAGATGGCGTGAAGTGATGGGGTCGGGGATGACGAAGGAAGGCCTCTCTCAAGGTTGCGCAACCACCCGGATCCGGAAATAGAGGTCGATGGAAGGGTCGACGGGCAGTCTGCTGCGGTAGGTCACCACGCTGGTTCCGTCCCCACTGGCTGTGGTGTTGACCAGGCTGAGGGTGGTGTTGGCTTCGCCCCACGCGCGCAAGTCCGAGGACTGCTCGATGAGAACCGCGAATTCGGTGACCCCGTTCCTGATTGAATGGGATAGTTCGATATGAGGCTGCTCATTATCGGGGGAGAGAGAGACGCGCAGATCGCTCCTGGAAGCCTGATCACGCAGGCTGGAGCCAAGGACGTATTCCAGGGCATTGGCCAGTCCGTCCCCGTCTGCGTCGGCCAGTGGCCCGGAAAGAGCCGCATCACCAAGTTCAGCAGGAGAGAAAAACCCTGCGCGCCAGTCCGGGACCGGGGCTTCCCCGGTCGTTCCGGGAGTTCCGCCGGGGGTCGGGGAGGCGGCCCAGTGGAGCGGTTCCCCGCCATAGCCGTTCCTGGTCACACGCTCCAGGGAGTTCCCCGTGCCGTCGGCAGCGGAAGCCCACGGCAGGTCGTCAGAATAGATCACGGTGTCGACCGAAACGCGGAGAGGAGGGCTGTCCGGAATGCCACTGGGCTCTGGCAGACGGATGCGCAGGCGTTCGCCCCCGTTGTCAAGTTTGCCCGGGTACGGACCGTAGACCGGGACGGAGGACGGGATCTGGCGGATGGAACGAAAGGTCTCCGGTTCAATCTCGGTGAGGATGAGCAATTCTCCCGGTCCAAGCGCCGGGGTGGTCCCCTCGAAGATGAAGCCTACGCCGCCGACCTCGGCACCAGCCAGCGCGACCGGGTGATTGGAAATATTCTGGATCTCGATGAACTCCGGCTCGAAGGCCGAGGGGTGGTACATGAGTTCGGTCACCACGAGAGGGCCTGCGACCGGGCTGGCATTGGGTGCATTCGGGGTCGGGGAGATGAGCGGAACGACCTGGGCCTCTCCAGTCGAGATGAGGTGCCGGCCGTAGGGCACCCCGAGGGAGGAATCTCCAAATTCAAAGCCGCTGACGTAGTCGAGACGTTCCCCGGAAGAAGTGGCGGCGATGAGAAACACCTCCTCACCCCGGGAATCGAGGGCAAAACTGGGCTCTACGCCGGGAGCAGGATTGAAATCCGATTCGTCAAAGCTGAGGAACCCGTTGCCGGGAATGGTGGTGTTATCGGGGATGCGAAACTTTTCGGGCTGTCCGAGGTCATCTGTCAGGAGCCAGCCTCCCAGATCGAGAGCTTCCGGGCCGGGGTTGAAGAGTTCGATGGAATCGACCTGGGGAAGGAGGGAATTGGTGAGGACTTCGTTGACGTGGACATCGGGGAGCTGGGCGGGGCCTGGCTCAGCGGTGCCCGGCGAACCGAGCAAACTCCGGCTGGCGGTCCAGTTCTCTCCATCAGCGGGATTGCCGGAAACATAGACCAGGGAGTAGCCATTCCGGGCCTCCGGGGGCCAGTCTCCTCCGTCGGCGTAGGTGAAACTCTGGATCGTGGACCCGTTCCGGGCTCGCAGGGTGAGCAGTTCGCCCTGGCTGTCCAGAGCGAGGTCGAACTCGCCAGCGATGAGGCTGTCACGCTGTCTGCCGTAGACCTGCCGGAAGGCGCTGCGATCGCGCACAACCAGCACATGCTCCCCGGAGGAAAGGGTACGGGCGGGGAAGGTGAAGGAAACGCCCTCCCTGAAGGTTACCCCGGTCAGTGAAACCGGGCCCGCCGAGATGTTCTGGAGCTCGATCCACTCGAAGGCGCCGTTGTCGGTGACTGCATCACCAAGGTCGTAGGGATCGTGCATGATTTCGGAGATGACGAGATTGGTTGGTCCGGCGGGCACTTCGTTGACGAGGTACTCGACCTCAAGGGGGGCGCTCCAGCCACTGCCGACCGGTGTTTGCCCTGAGCTTGTGGAATTGCCCCCGGAGGGGTCGAAACTACGGGCTACCAGGCGGGCGGTGCTGGTCAGGGTAATAGGGCCCGTGTATTCGATTCCGCCTACGCCGCCTCCACCCTCCTCGAAGCCGGCCACCAGCCTGGCCTGGTTGAGGAAGTCACTGCTGCGTGCGCTTTCGTTGAGGGCGTGGATGGCAAGGATGTTTTGGCCGGCCTGCAGGGAGTCGAGGTAGGCGCTCACGTTGAAGTTTTCGAACGTGACGGCAGAGCCGTCGTCATTGGTCTGCGTGGCGGAGGAGAGGTAGTTCAGGTTGGCGGGATCATTCGCAGAAGTGATGCGGACGCCGTTGAGGTAGGCTACGAAGCCATCGTCGTAGCGCATCTGCAGGGTCAGGAAATTCCAGGTGGACAGTTCCTCGCCATCGACATTGAACGGAATGCGGATGTAGCAGCTGGTGCGATTGGACATGTCATCATCCACGTCAATATTGATGAAGGGTCCGTATCCGCTGCTTCGCTCGTAGCCCACGCCGTTCGTGCCGGCGCGCCAGCCATCGTCGTTGAAGGGCTCGCTGCCACCCCGCCAGCTGGTTCCGATCTCACTGCTGGGAACGAGGACCCTCACCTGCTGGGATTCGTTGAAGAGATTCGTTCCCTCGACGGTGCCGCCATCGGATTGAGGGCGCGGGTCGCTGCCGTCGATGGTGTAGAAAATCCTCTGGCCGGCACTGAGGGAGGCGTTGAGTGTGACGGTCGTGCCGGCAGGATATGCTCCTCCCGGGCGATTGGCTGCGGGCCGTGGGGCAAACTGTGAGTCCATCCAGCTGAGACGGGTGGCAAGCCAGTTCTTGAGGTGGTTGACTTCGCCCTGGTAGCCCCCGAAGCGGGGAGGGCTTCCCGACCAGCGTTGGAAGTTACGGACCTGAGACTCATCGAGGGTAGCGGCCATCCGGTCGATGATGGCGTTGACGTTGGGGGTGGAGAAGGGCCCGTTCCGCAGTTCGAAGTATCGGTCGATATACTTCTGCCAGAAGTTTTCATCGGCAAACAGGCGGTTCCACCACGGGTAGGTGAAGTAGTTTGTTCCTCCCGCCCAGGTGGAGGGGTTGTCGTCCCGGCTGTCGGTGGATTCCATGGAGCGGTCGAAATCCCAGATGGGGCCATACTCGACCTTGCCCGCCCTCGACTTGAAGAAATATGTGCTCAGGCGCAGGGCGTCGGCATTCAGGGTGAGGACGTTGAGAAGGTGGTGATCGATCCATGAATCGACATCGATGTATCGGGCGTAGCCATTGACCGGGTCGGCGAAGTCAGGCGCGTTGAGCGCATCGTTCATATTGTTGAGGTAATCGCGGATCCAGTTGGCCTGGGCACTGGTGGTATCTTCCTCCTTGGGGTAGACCCAGCCGAGGCTGAGTCCCCCCGCACCGAGGCCTGAGTCCCCCGGGTCGAGGCGATCGACCTTGAGCATGTAGCCCCCTGCGATGCCGGGCTCGCTGTTCACGCTGGCAGGCAGCCGTTCCACGTCGACTCGCTCCTGGTCGCGGGAGATTTTCTCCATGAAGGTATAGACGCCGTCGTAGTCTCCGCCGTAGGAGAGGTTGCCGCCGTTGTCATTCTTGAAGAGTTCGACAAAGCGGGTGCGGACGGCATAGCGGCCAACCTGGTTGCTCAGTTCGTAGATGAAGGCATTGCGCATGAGGGACCGGTCGAACTGGGAACGTGCATTGAGAATCCAGTCGGATTCCTCGGGAAGCCCCAGGGGGGAAATGTCCTTGTTGCGGTTGAGCTGGTTCCAGGCCTCGATGCTGTAGGCCTTCTTGGCGAATCCACTGGAGGAGGACCCGCGAACCTTCCACCCGCCCCGGGTGCCCAGCGTGTAGGGCCTGTTCAGGGTGGTGCGCCGTGTGCGGCGGTCGGGCTCAAAGAAGGCGAAGAAGGTGAAGGCCTTGCCGTTGGAGGCGGTGGGCCCACCGGAAAAACGCTCCATGACTACAACCGGGATATCGGAACTGAAGTTGACCGTGTCACTGGAGAGTTCGAGGTAGCCCTCTTCCGCCACGGCTCCCGGAGCAAGCCCGGGTTCAAAACTGCGAGCGCGCAGGAGGGTGGAGGAGGTGATCAGGAGGGGTGAGGTGTAGAGGGCTGAGGAGGCGGTGGGGACATCACCGTTGGTCGTGTAGCGGATCTGGGCGCCCGGCGATTCGGTAGTCAGGGTCACGGTAAGAGACCCGGTGTAGCCGCGGCCGGGAATGCTGAAGGAGACAGGCCCGGAAGGCAGCCCCTGGTCAGTGCCGTTGGAGCCGCCGGGGGAAGATTGCTGGAAGTAGCCGGGATTACCCAGACCCGGTTCGCTTACAATTTCGGCCTCCAGTCGTGGAAGACAGAGCAGGTCGGAACTGGTGGTATCCCCGTTCATCAGGTGGATGGCGAGGGTGTTGCTGGTCTGAAGCAGGGCGGAGTGCTCGGTGATGTCGGTGTCTTCAAAGACGACCGCCTGTGAGTCCGGGTGATCAGAGCCGGCATCGGAATTCCAGGAGGGAGGCCCGGCGGGAGGGTTCCCGGAGGCTACCTGCGTTCCATTGAGGTAGGCGATAAAGCCATCGTCATACTTCATGCGGAGGCGGAGGCGGGTCAATCCTTCCGTCGTGGTCACCGCGAAGGGAATGCGGATATAGACCGTGGAGTTGATGTCGTAGGTTTCCCCCTCGACGTCTCCGCTGGCCCCGAAGAGATTCTCGTATCCGCCGCTTCGTTCGTATCCGATCCCGGTGGTGGCCGCCCGCCAGGCGGAGTCGTCGAAGGTTGGTCCCCGCCACGCGCTACCGATATCAGCGGTGGGAACGAGTATGCTGCATGCGGTGTTCTCGGGGATGAGAACCTCGGTGGAAGTGGACCCGCTCTGGGCAAGCCCGTAGGAGATATCCTCAAACTGCTCCGGATAGGAGGAGTAGCTGCTGACGATGGTCTGCTGGTCGGGATCGACCAGCGCGAGGAACCCACCGGCATCCTTGCTCATGCGGAAACTGGTGTGCAGTTCTCCGCCGCGGCGGTCCTTGCCGGAGGCAAAGACGAGGAGGGTTCCTCCGGGAGGGAGCAGGGTGGGGGAGGGAATCTGCCACTGGGTTCGCTCGGCGGGGTCCCGGGTGAGGAAGTACCCTCCCATGTCTACGGTTGCTGTCCCGGGGTTGAACAATTCGATCCAGTCGCTGGAATCCCCGTCCTCGTCGTAGAGAGTCGCTCGGTTGTCGGCCATGAATTCACTGATGACCGGGGTGCCGCTGGCGAGCAGGCAGGAGAAGAGGAGCGCGCACGCGCAGCGGGTTTGGGGGTATCTCATGGTGCCGGGAGGGCTGAAAGGGTTCTCCAGCTTAACGAATCAGGCCGCAGCTTCAACTCCTTGTCCCGACGGCAGGACTCCGCCCAGACAGGCGTGGTAGATAATTAACCCCTTCCGGGGAGGACAGGAGCACCTGCCGCCGGGGTTTGCGAGGGGCCTTTCTGGGCTTTCCCTAGAGTCCCAGCGGCGACCACGGAGGAATCCCGCCCTGCTCCATCTGCTCCCTGAACCAGACGTGGAAGGGGCGGGTCTTGGACATGGGGGCCTGCTCGTTGACCATGAGAGGGCGTGCTTCCTGCCAGAACTTGTCGTAGGCGCTACGCATTTCCTGCACCACTCCGGGATGCTTTGCCGCCACGTCGGTCTTCTGGCCGGGGTCGGCGAGCAGGTCAAAGAGTTGACTTCCCACGAGACGATAGCGGTCGCTGCGCACCGCGAAATTGTTCCATTGGTGCTTGTCGGGCTCGGAGCCGGTGGGCCAGCGGGCCTTCTGGGAGAACAGATAGCGGTCGGGAATTCTGATCTTCTGGCCGAGGAGAAGGGGAAGAAGGCTGCGGCCCTCCACCTGGTTCGGGGGCAGCTTGGCCCCCGCCACGGCGGCCAGGGTCGGAAGGATGTCGATATGGGCGGAAACCCTCGAAATATCACGGGGTGCATACCTGCCATCCCAGCGGACGAAGAACGGGACGCGAACACCTCCCTCGTCCACCGAGCCCTTCAGGCCTTTCTGACCCGCGTTGAAGAACGGGTAGCCCTTGGCGAGGTCTTTGCCGGGGCGTCCTCCTCCTCCGCCGGTCATGCCATTATCGGACATGAAGATGAGGATGGTGTTCTCGGAGAGCTTCCATTCCTCCAGCTTGTCCTGGAGGCGCCCCATGTTTTCGTCAATGTTCTCGATCATGCCGTAGAAGCCGGCCTGTCTTCCCCCGAAGCCAAGGTCCGTGAAGCGCTTGGTATTGGAGGGTGGCGCGATGAAGGGGCCGTGGGGAGCGTTGGTGGTAATGTAGGCGAAGAAGGGAGCGTCCTTGTCCTTCACGGCCTTGATCCATCCGAGGGCAGCGGTGAAGAAGATGTCGGTGCAGTAGCCGCTGGTCTTTACGAAGGAACCATTGTGGCGGATGACGGGGTCAAAGTACTTGTTGCCCGGGGCGTCCGCGCAGGAGCAGTTGTAGGCCTGGCCGATACCGCCCGCCCCGTGGATGAAAGCCTCGTCGAAACCGCGCTTGTGCGGCTGGTAGGGGTCCTCGTCACCGAGGTGCCATTTGCCGAAGATGCCGGAGGTGTAACCGGCGGTCTTGAGAACCTGGGGCAGGATGGTCGCTTCCAGCGTCAGGCGTTCGCGTTCGAGAATGGTGTGCGAGACCCCGTTCTTGAGGGGGTGCCGGCCGGTCATGATGGCTGCCCGCGTGGGGGAGCAGGTCGGGCTCACGAGAAACCGGGTGAAGCGCACGCTCCGGTCATACAGGGCATCGAGGTGAGGGGTCCTGATCCAGGGGTGTCCATGGCGGCCCACCGGTCCGTAACCCTGGTCATCGGTGATGACGAGGATCACGTTTGGCCGCTGGGCGGCGCTGACGGGCAAAGAGCAGAAGAGGGCAAGGAGGAGGAAGGGGAGCAGTTTCATTCGGGTGCGGGCTAGGCGTTGCGCATCATCGGGTCCATGGAGGCACAAAAAAGCCTGCCGGTGAAGGCAGGCTTAATGATTTTTTTTTTTCCGGACAGGTTCCGTCCTAGCCCCGGCGGCGACGCAGGAGCGGCAAGAGGCCGAGGAGGGCCACCAGGGTCGTGGAGGGCTCCGGCACGAATGTTCCCTCGAACTGAATCTCCGAGAGTTGCATCGAGTTGGTGGCACCCTCGTTCCTGATGGTCGGGAAGACGAGCATGTAACTACTGTAGGCGTCACTGTTGTCGATGCTGACCACCTGGCTGAATCCTGTGGCGTCATTGGTGTTGTCCCGATCGAGTGGCAGTGCGAGACCACCTTCTGAAATCAGGGCAAAGTCACTGAGAGCGATGTCGGCCCCGAGGTTGATCGCGGCATTGCTTCCGAACAGCTGGTAGCTGGCGGGATCACGCTCGTTGGCATCATCGGCTACCCAGAGTTCCATGCTGGTTACTACCGAGGGAAGACCTGCTCCGGCACTCGGGGTTACCACGATGCCTGTGTTGGTCTTGCCGAAATTGAGGTATTTCTCACCACCGCCGCCGATGGAGCCATTGATGAGATCTCCGGGAGGCTCCCCGCCGGGCCACTGGTTTACAGGGCTGCCACAGCATCCTTCCGCGCCGAGGTTGAAGGTTCCGCCATTTAGCTGTCCCCCGGCAATGGGATCTCCGGGACTCAGAATCGATGCGGCGGATGCCACGCCCGTCAGGGCGGCAAGGGTAAGAATCGCAAGTGCTTTCATAGAGAGGACTTAATGGATTTATTTTCTCGAAGAGAAGAGCCTCTGTCACGGATTTCTTCGGATAATTTACTTTTGGGTAGGCAGCTGGAATACACGGTTTTTTGGCCTGTTTCGCGCTGATTTCGACGCAATGGGTTTTGCCGGCGTGGGTTTCTTCATTCTCGAGGAGTCGGGAGAAGGGCCGCTCAGGGGGTATGTCTCCGCACGAGAGTGGTTCAATTTCTACCGCGGATATGGGTGAGCTCTGCCTCCAGGCGGGCAGCTATTTCCGGGTTGCTCTTGATTAGATTCCTGGTTTCACCGGGGTCTTCGTCCAAGTTGTAGAGGTGGTAGGGCTTCTGGAAGGGTTTGCCCTTCGGCTGCTGGCGTCCGCCCGAGCCGCTGCCGGCGACGAGCTTCCAAGGGCCGCTCCGGATCGCAAAGACCCCCGCGGCGCTGTGGTTGATCACGCCGGGCCGCGCTTTGATGGGGGGCTTGCCCCGTGCGGCTGGCAGGAAGGAGAAGCTGTCCTCGGCTACTCCCTCCGGAAGAGGGGGTCCCCCCACCGCTTCCGCGAGGGTGGCAAAGATGTCGGTATGACAGGTGACCCGGGTGACCTTGCGGGGCTCGATCTGCCCGGGCCACCTGACAAAGAACGGAACCCGGTGACCTCCCTCCCACACATCGGCCTTTGTCCCACGCCAGTGGTGATTTGCGCTGTGATCGGAAGGGCGGTAGCCTTGGTCCTTTTCATCGGCGAGGTGGTGATTCTGCTCATTCCCGCGGCGATACATGAACGAGCCATTGTCGCTGGTGTAGATGACGATTGTATTGTCGGCCTGTCCGCTCTTTTCGATGGCAGTGAGGATGGCTCCGACGGTGTGATCCACCTGGTGAATGAAGTCGCCGTAGGGACCAAGCCTCGTCTTGCCCACGAATCGTTTGTGCGGCCAGACCGGCTTGTGTGGCCCGGTGAGGGGAACATACAGGAAGTATGGTTTGTTCCGGGCGGCGGAGCCGGCCCCGGAAGGCATGGTGGCCCGTTGGATGAAGGCCGCGGATTCCCTCGCGAGGTCGTCGAGGACGTCACCGGGATCGAAATTGGGGTCTCGGGGGCCCTCGCGAACATACTTGGGGAAGCCAATGGCTTTCTGGGTGGTCGTGCATTTAGCCACGGCCTGATGGTCCCGGAGATAGACGTAGGGAACCATGTCGAGGGAGGCCGCGATACCGAACCAGGTCTCGAATCCCTTTTCGACCGGTCCGTTGGTGAAAGGGGCATCGAACACGACCTTGCCCTGGTTGTCGCGGGCCCACTCGATTCCGAGGTGCCACTTCCCCACCATGGCGGTTCGGTAACCCTGGCCCTTGAGATAGCTCGCGATGGTAGGGCGATCGTCCTCGATGAGCGGTTTGTCGCGGGGGGGGAAGAGGACGCCCCGCTTGAGACGAGACCGCCAGCAGTAGCGTCCGGTAAGAAGCCCGTAACGGGTGGGGGTGCACACGGCGGAGCCGCTGTGGGCATCGACAAAGTTGGCGCCGGACCGGGCGAGGGCGTTGAGGTGGGGGGTGGGAATGGCCGAGGCGGGATTGAGGGCCTGAACGTCTCCGTAGCCCATGTCGTCGGCGAGGATGACCACGATGTTGGGCTTGGCCTGAAGGGAGATGGGCAGGGCGAGGCAGGTAAACAGGAGAGAGGCGCGCAGGGTGAGTCGTTGCATGGTGAGGGGCCCTACCTCAGCGGACGGGTTGCGTTACCAAAAGAAGATTCGCAGGCTTGCCTGCCCCTGTCACGACGGGGAAGGGGAACGCATTTGTGGGCACTAATGGGTTTGGAATGCCGGAGAGGAGTCGTAGGCTTGGCTCATGGGGGTGAAGTATGTGCATACCAACCTGGTCGCGCGGGACTGGCGTCGTCTCGCGCGGTTTTATGAAGAGGTCCTGGGCTGTGTGCCGGTGCCGCCGGCCCGGGACTACGGCGGCCGGAACCTCGAGGCGGCCACCGGACTGCCCGGGGCACGCCTGGAGGGGCTGCACCTGCGCCTGCCAGGTCATGGGGAGGACGGGCCCACCCTCGAAATCTTTGCTTATGAGGACCAGGTAGAAGCCGGGCGTCCCGCGATTAATCGTCCGGGGTTCGCACACATCGCCTTTGCGGTAGAGGACGTGGCGGCAGCACGGGAAGCGTTCCTTGCGGCAGGAGGCTCAGACTATGGGGCCGTGACGAGGTTCGAGACGAGTGCGGGGCAACAGGTTGAGATGGTGTATCTCCGTGACCCGGAGGGGAATATTGTCGAACTGCAGCACTGGCTGTCCTGAAACCGAACCGGAGTTGCTGGCCTTGCCGACAGTGGTTCGTGCCAGGGATCGGTCGGCAATCTAGGAAGAGCCCTTGGGCTTTGGCTTCCGGGGGTGGCGAGGCTCTTTCGGCTTCGCCCTGTCCTTGTTGGTCGCCTTGTTCCTGCGCCGCTTGGCGCGTCGTTCGGCCGATTCGTCCTGGACCTTCTTCATGTAGGCCGCGAGGGCGGCGGGCTCCTTCCGTTTCAGGAAGGGTGTGAGGGCGTGGTCGTTTGTGTTCTCCATGAACTCGCGCAGGTGGGCCTGCATCGTTTTCTTGATGTCCCGGTAGTCTGACTTCTCAGCGAGGTTGTGGAGGCAATCGGGGTCTTTCGTGATATCGTAAAGCTCTTCCACGCTGCGGTGGTCCATGGTGTGGAGGCGGCGGGCGATTCCCGGATTGCCGGAGGCCAGTTTCTTCATGAGGCGGTAGGTGGCCGTCCCGTTTGTGGCGGTGCGGAAGGTGTTTTCTCCATCGGACCAGGGATTGAAGAGATAGAGGTAGTTCCGGGTCTCTACGCCGCGGATGGGATGGCGGTTTCCGCCCGCGTTTTCGTTGTAGACCTTGAAGATGGCGTGGCGCCCGTTTTGTTTCTGCCCCTTCATGATGGGAACGAAGGTTTGTCCGTCGAGGCCCTTCGGCTTGGGGAGTCCGACCATGTCGAGCAGGGTGGGGAGAAGGTCGACCGCCGAAATCATTTGGGAGTCGTTCACCGAGTTGGCCTTGGTGACCCCCGGCCAGCGGACAATCCAGGGTGTGCGGGTGCTGTGGTGGTAGAGCTGGGTCTTGGCGAAGGGAAGGGGCATTCCGTGATCGCTCAGGAACATGACGATGGTGTTGTCCTTCTGCCCGGACTCCTCCAAGGCGGTGAGGATCGCCCCGACGGCATCGTCCGCGCGGCGGACCGAGTTATAGTAGAGCGCAAGTTCCTTGCGCACCTCCGGGTGATCAAAGAGAAACCCGGGAATGGGGATGTTGCCCGGCGGGAAGGTCCGGGAGACCCGGTGCGGGCCGTTCTGGTCTGAGGGTTTCCAGAAGGGCTTGTGCGGATCCGAGATATTGATGTTGAGGCAGAATGGTTTCCCGGCGGCCTTGGCTGCCGCGATGCCCCGGGCAGTGCAGTCGCGGTATGAGGGCACGTCCTTGAGGTGGAGCTTCCCGCCTTCAGGCGTCATCGTGAGATCGGCATCCCAGCCATAGGGCTGGTAGGGAGTGGAGTGGCTCACCTTCCCACGGATGGCGGTATAAAAACCACCCTTTTTCATGAGATCGCAGAAGTGGGGATACGTAGTCGGCTTGACTGGGTAGAAGCCTTCCACGCCCGTGTTGTGTGGATAGCGCCCGGAGAACATCACGTTGCGGGACGGGTAGCAGTTCCCCACCTGAACATGTGCGTGTTTGAAGCGCAGGCCTTCCCGGGCAAGGCCGTCAATGTGGGGGGTCGTGCCCTCCAGCTTGCAGCCGAAGACGCCCACGGAGTCACAGGACATGTCGTCGACCGTGATGAGGAGCAGGTTGGGCTTTGCGGAGAGGGTCAGGCCGGAGATGACAAGGGCGGAGATGGGAAGGAGAACGGTCTTCATGGCTTGCTGGCGGGAGTCAGGGCTGGAGAAGGAGATTGTTTCAGAGAACGGGGATCAGGGTTTCCCCTTCTTCGGGCGCTGGTTCTTCTTCTTGGGACGGTCGGCATTCCCGCCTTCTCCGGGCTCATCGCGCCCCCCGAACCGGAGGGGGCTCAGCTTTCCGCTGCCTGGTTTGAGCTGGCCGGGTTTCAGGCGGTCGACGTCCCGGGCGATGCGGAACCACTCCTTGATCATCCGCTTTGCTCGATCGGGATGCTTCTGGCGCAGGTCATTGAGCTCCGTACGATCTTCCCCCAGGTTGTAAAGCTCCCAGCGTCCGCCCTTGGCCGCGACAACTTTCCAGTCGCCCTCGCGGAGGGCGCGGTCGGTGCCGAAGTGCTGGTAGAGCGCGGCGTGGCCTTCCCGCTGCCTGCCTCGCAGAACAGGCAAAAGTGACTTGCCCTGCAGGGGATCAACGGTCCGGTTGCCGACCTGCCGCGGGTAGGTCGCCTTACCCAGTTCCAGAAAGGTTGCCATGAAATCGATAAGGTGTCCCGGTTGATGCGTGACTGGCCCCAGGGGGCTGGGGCTCAGGGTCGGGTCGGCATTGGCGGCTGAACGGCCAGACTCGAGGTGGAGGCCGGCGGGCCAGTGGGCGATGAGGGGGGAGGAGATGCCTCCCTCGTGCTGGTTCTGCTTGTAGAGGCGGAAGGGGGTGTTGCCCACGTGGGCCCAGCCGACATCGTAGCACCAGTAGCTTTTGGGGTCCCAGGGTTCCAGTTCCCGGCCTCGGGTGCGTTCGAAGGGACAGGCCCCGTTGTCAGAGCAGAAGAGAAAGAGCGTGTTGTCCCAGACCTTCTTTTCCTTCAGGTGCGTGACGAGGCGGCCGATATTCTGGTCCACCACGTCGACCATGGCGGCGAAGACCTCCATGCGACGCGCCTCCCACTCCTGGTCCTCCGGGGAGAGGGAGTCCCAGGCGGGGACGTGGCCCGGCCGCGGGCTCAGCCTGTAGTCGACCGGGAAGAGCCCGCTCCTGAGCTGCTTCTTGTAGCGATCCTGCCGGACCTTGTCCCAGCCTGCATCATAGAGGCCTTTGTACCTGGCCACTTCCTCCCGGGGTGCCTGCAGGGGATAGTGCGGAGCGTTGTAGGCGACGTAGAGGAGGAAGGGATCTTTCTTCTGTGTCATGTCATCCACGAACTCGAGGGCGAAGTCCGTGATAGCCGTCGTGGTGTAAAAGGGCTTGTCGTTCAAGGTCGCGGGCACGGCCCAATCTTCGCGGCCGAGCCGGAAGGTGTTGTCCCCGGTAAAGAAGTTGGTGGCCCCGGAGAGGTGGCCCCAGTAGTGGTCGAAGCCGAAGTCCACCGGGTTCCTGCTGAGGTGCCATTTGCCCGACATTGCGGTAGAGTATCCGGCTGCCCCGAGGACTTCCGCGATGGTGGCGCCGCGCGAAAGCGAGTTACTCCCGGCCTGGTCGCAGTAGAGGCCGGTGAGGAGCGAGACCCGGGAGGAGTGGCACTTCGCGGTGTTGTAAAACTGGGAGAACCGCAGGCCATCCTTCGCGAGCTGGTCGAGGTGGGGGGTTCGGATTTCCGCTCCGTAGCACCCGAGGTCCGAGAAGCCCAGGTCGTCCGCCATGATAAGGACGATGTTGGGTCTTTCAGCCGCCTGACCTGATAGCGGGAGAGCAAGCAGGAGCGTAAGCAACAAGGGCAGATTTATTTTGGGTTCCATGATGATGACAGAGCTGGATCTTCTCAGTTATTTTTTGCCGAAGGCAGGGTGCGCTGCGATGGCATGGATCGCCGCTCGAAGAGAGAAATCCTCTTGCGCGATCGATTTGTAGACCTGTTCGACATGGGGGGTGTCGGCGAGGGTCACTTTACGGCCATGGGCGTAGCTGATGAGCTTGCCGATGATGCCCTTGAGAATGCGCTTCCTGTCAGACATGAGGGCGGCCTTGAGCGTGGGCAGATCGCGGACCTCCCGACCGTCGGGCAGTTTCATGGCTGACTCAATGGGAACCCCGGTGAACTTGATTTTCTTTTGGAAGGCGGTTGTCCCGTTCCGGGCATCGATTTCTTGCACGTGGCGATACTCGTTCCGCTTACGCCCAACCGGGTCGTAATATTCCAGAGCGAAACCGAGAGGGTCGATTTTCGAGTGACAGCGGGAGCAGCTTTCGAGCTCCTGATGCTTGAGGATGGCTTCGCGGATGGTGGTGGTGCCCCGGATGTCCGGCTCATTGATCAGGATGTCGGCGGGAGGTTCGATGGTTTCATTGTAGAGGTTCTTGAGAATCCACGAACCCCTGTGGATGGGCGAAGTGGCAAAGTCGGTAGAAGTGAGCTTCAGGAAACCGGCTTGAGCCACGAGCCCGCCCCGTTCGCTTTTCCTGGGAAGCTTCACAGGAATGAAGGCATCCCCTTGCACTGCGGGCAACCCGTAGAAGCGGGCCAGCCGGTCATTGGCCATGACGAAGTTGGAATCGATGAAGTGTTCCATGCCCAGGTCCTGTTCGAGCAGGTGACGGAAGAGTTCCCGGCCCTCACGGGCCATGGAGTCGACTGTCATTCGGCGCACGTTTTTGTAGACGCGTACATCTGGCCCGAAGTCGTCTACCTTGTCGCGCTGCAGCCACTGGCGCGTGAAGTCATCGATGAAGCGACTGGATTTGGTGTCATTCAGCATCCGTTCGACCTGAGCCGAGGGGTTCTTGGCCAGGGCGCCGGACCGGGCGGCAGCCAGAAGCGTGGCATCCGGGACAGAGTTCCAGAGAAAATAGGAAAGGCGGTGGGCCCGCTCCACCCCGGTTAATTGAGACGACTCGGCCTTGTAGATGAAATGCGGCGAGGCCAACAGGGAGATCAGGACGCTGCGGGCGGTGGCGGTCACCGAGGCTCCGGACGTTGCCTGATTCCGCGCGATCCCGACGAATGCTTTGCGGTCCTCCGCTGCCAACGGGCGCTGGGTGAGCAACAATGCAATGTGATCGACCAGCTCGGTTGGCGTCATGTCCGGCTTCGGAAGGATGGTCTGCATTGCTGCGGTCGGCCACTGTTCCGTCAATGGGCCGGTTACCGTCACGCGGGAGAACCGCATGGCGGGCCCCTTGTGCTCGTGCTTGGTAAGGCTCCTGCCCGGCACGCGGGCGCTATCGAAGGTGAAGGCAAGTTGGTCACCTGCCCTGAGCGTGAGCTCGGTGGTAAAACCTTTTGACCCATGCGGCATGGGGATCCTGCGGATATTCCGAAAGCTGGTCGGATGCCGCCCGTCCCCGAGATTGATCCCGATGATCTCGCCTTCCCGGGACTTGTCCGAATGGGCCTTCACTGCGACCCGGTATACCCCGAAGGCAGGAACGGCGAATTGCTTGTGGCTCTCCGGATCGATGGACAAATGCAGGTTGCTGCGGTAGGGGCGAAAGCCAGTGAGAACATAGTCGTGCCCATCGCGGTAATCCCCGCCTCCGCCAGTCGCAAAGTTCCTGCTGCCGTGGAAATGCCGGACATCGAATTCCCATGCCCTCATTGCGGGCTTTCCGTCCGGCAACACCCGCTCGGCGACGAAACGGGCGGTCTTGAGGTAGGCCATTACCTGATGCGGTGACATCAGGTGGGACTCGCCAAACTTGTCGAAGCCGTGCTCCACATGATCGGGCGGCAGTAACCCGGTGAAATCAAATTCCACCCCAAAGAGGTCATGGAGTGTATTGGTGTATTCGGCCCGGGTGAGTCGCTTGAGGGGGTTGTCCGGGCGTTGGGAAAGGATGCGGTTCTCCAGGATTTGCAGGGTCTTGGCGAGGACTCCAGCGGTCGGCTGGGGTGCCTTTTCCGGGGGCATCTCCCCGGCCTTGATCACGGAGGCGATGTTCTCCAGCAACTCCCGGTCGGCGAAGAGTTCACCGATCGGCTTGTCCAGACGCACCTTGCCCTTCTGTTTTTCAGGGCCGTGGCATTTCACGCAGTTTTTGGCAAAGAGTCCTTCCAGCGTGGGGTCCGCCTTAACAATGCCTGCAAGGAGAAAGCCTGCCTGCAGCGCCGTGCAAAAAAACAGCCTCATGACAACATGTCGAAGGCCCCGGTGCTTTCGCCAAAACGGGAAGATTCAGCTCCAAATTGCTGCAACAGGCCCAGATATAGGTTGCTCATGGGTGCGGCCTTCTTCTGCCAAGAGCCCGGGGTCCTCATGCGGCTGTCGAACACCAGGGCGGGCAGGTCATCAAAGTTATGGGAGTTGGCGCTGCCCATGGAGGCGGTAAGGAGGGTAGTGGTCCGGTCAAACAGGGAGCTGTTGCCTGCCTTGCGTTCCTTCATCGTGTTGAGCGAGGCATTGATCCGCTTGAGGATTGCGTGCTCCAGCATGAGTAGCTTCTCGATCTTCTCCGGCTTCTGGCCGTGGTGGGAAAGGTCATGGTAGTTGCCGCTGAGACCGGGCTCCTTGAAGCCCTCCCAAAACGGAATCTGTACCGTGACAGCCCGGGTGGAATCAGTTTGCAGGGCCAGCACGGCCAAGTCCAGAAGGGTGCCCACATAGCCGTCGACTGATTTACGGTTGAAGTCCTCGAGCTCGTAATCCACCAATGGCTTGGAACGCCCGGCCCAGTAGGCGCGACGTTTTACGGTCTGCTCTACCTCGCGGACGGAGGTGAGATATTCATCCAATTTGGCCCGGTCGGTGGCATTGAGGTGTTTCTCCATGGACCTGGCCTGGGAGGATACGGCATCGAGAATGCTGCGATCCTCGGCGAGGACCTGCCGCTGGGTCCTCTCGTTTTCGTCCACTTGAAAGAGCAGGTTGAAAATCTTGCGAGGGGAATCGATCTGGTGAACAGGCAAGCCATGCCTGTCCCAGGAGATCTGGGAAAAGTTGAGGTTTTCTCCAGCCTGGAAGACGAGCGACTTGAAGCGTGTGCCGGCTCCGATCAGGTTGGCGATCGCCTGGTCAATGGAGAGCCGGTTCTTGCGGTGGAGCTTGTTGAAGTAACCGGAGAGGATGCCGACGCACGGGGTGTGCCCAAAACCGTTCTGCACGGCTGGGTTGTCCAATCCGCTGAAAACCTTCAGGTGTTTGAATTGATCAGACAACTCGGTGAGCAGTGGTGGTGTTTTGCCGAATGCGCCGTCCTTACTTGGTATCAGCTTGGGCTGATAAAAGCTGAGATGATTGACGATAGTGAGCAGGCGGCGCGGGGAATCCGACTCGGCCACTTGTCCCATGCTCTCCATCTGTGGAAGCAGCAAGGCAACCCCCGCACTCCTGAGGAAGGCCCGCCTTTTCATGGTGCTGCTTGTTGAGTCAATCGGTGCGGACATAGGTGGGGAATCAGGTCAAGGAGAGAGGGCCAGTCAATGGAACCGTGGCAGGCGGGGAACGGCAGGGATGCTCGCAGATTTGACGGGGGATACCATCCGGAACTCGCAAGGGATGAAGCAGGGCTGGAGGCGTGACGGTGTGTGGGCAGGGTTCAGTGGGATTCCTTTTCCCCGGACTTCCTGACTGCCTGGAAATCGGAGAGGAGGTCGTCCTGATAGCGTTTGGCCAGATCTTTCAATCCTGCCAGACGGGCGGGTTCCCTGTCGGCCAGGTTGGTCGATTCCCCGGGGTCCTCTGCAAGGTTGACCAGCAGGTAGCCGGGGGCCTTGCCGTCTTTCCACGGAGTGACCTGGTCGAGTGGCCGATGGAGGAGCTTCCAGTCTCCCCGGCGGACCGCCCAGGGGGCATTCTTGTTACGGCTGAAGTCCTGGGTCCAGAAGAAGTCCTTGTGCGGAGAGGGTGCCTCGGAGGAGTGGATCACCCCGCTGATGTCCTTGCCGTCGAGCTTCATGTCCCCGGGAAGGGGGGCCTTGGCCCACTTCGTCAGGGTGGGAAACCAGTCACAACCGGTGACGAACTGTTCCCGGACCTCCCCCTCGGGGACAGTGCCGGGCCAACTGACAATGGCGGGAACGCGTATCCCGCCCTCGAGGAAGGAGAATTTATGGCCACGGTAGGGCCCTGAGCTGCCTCCACCCCGGAAGGTCCGTTCCTCGACCGAGTGTCCATGATCAGATTGCAGGATGACAATGGTGTTGTCTCGTTTCCCTGTCCGGTCGAGGTGCGCGATAACCTGGCCAATCAGTTCATCCATGGTGGAAACGAAGGCGGCATACTT
>Ga0163179_10000181_pt1 | contig 43975 bp, 29 predicted proteins | sample AtlANTMetagenome_FD_109643 | JGI IMG/M metagenome (GOLD analysis project Ga0163179, IMG submission 109643) | Marine eukaryotic phytoplankton communities from the Atlantic Ocean - Atlantic ANT 2 Metagenome | ecosystem: Environmental > Aquatic > Marine > Oceanic | place: North Atlantic Ocean... | reverse complement strand
GGTCCTCAGTTTTGACGCCTACCGTGATGGCGACGGGGTGGGTGATACCGCCACTGTCCGCTTCCTGCGCGCCAGCGACCAGGTTGTTCTCGGGGAGGAAGCGTCCATCGACATGTCTGTCTTCGATGCCGACTACGAGAAGGTGGAAATTCCCGTCCCGGCGGAAGCGCTCGGGGAGAGCATCCTCGTCGAGATCAATTTTGTCAGCGATCCCACCCCCGATACTTACAGCGGCCTCACCATCGACAATGTCAGCCTGAGCGCCAACTGAGCCTGCCGGCGCCCGCAGCGCACAACACTTGCAAAGGCGGTGAAGCCCCGGCTTCACCGCCTCTTTTTGTCCCTCTGGAATCTCCCCCGGGACGTGGGCAGCACCAGCAGATTCATGGATCGTGCTGACCCGATCATGTCCGTGAAACGCCCTTGGCGCGACGCCCTCGTGTCTATATACTGCCAGAGACCCTACTCTCTATTCGAATACTTCCCGACCATGCTCGAACTCTTTGGCAAACGTGATCGCAGGCCTACCCACTGTGACGGATATTCCCGCCGGAACTTTCTCAAAGTCGGCGGCATGGCCGCCGGCGGCCTTTCCCTCGGCCAGCTTCTGGGCATGGAGGCCCGGGCCGGGACGGGATCGTCACACAAGGCGGTCATCAATATCTACCTTCCCGGTGGCCCGTCTCATCTCGACTTCTTCGATCTCAAACCTGATGCCCCGACAGAGATCCGCGGGGAGTTCCGCCCCATTTCCACCAACGTTCCCGGCATCCAGATCTGCGAACTCTTTCCGCGGCTCGCCAAGATGGCCGACAAGTTCGCCATCATCCGTTCACTTGCGGACTCCGATGGTGCCCACGACTGCTACCAATGCATGACCGGTCACAAGCGTCGGGATGTCGCCCCCGCCGGGGGGTGGCCCGCCTGGGGGTCCTGGGTTTCCGAAGTGCAGGGTTCCAAGCCTGGCATCCCCGCCAATGTCTCCCTCATGTATCCCACCGGGAACCGGACCTGGGGCGAAGCTGGAAACGGAGGGTTCATAGGCAATTCCCATGCTCCGATGGGTCTTGTCGACAAGGACCCCAACGCCAGGGCCAAAAGCATGACCTTGCAGGGCATGTCGCTCGACCGGATCATGGATCGCGAGGCCCTGCGGTCGTCCATCGACAAGATCAAGAGCGAGATCGACACCACCGGCCAGATGGAGGGGCTTGATACCTACAATCAGCAGGCACTCGAAATCCTCGCTGATGGCAATCTGGCCGCCGCCCTCGACCTCTCCAAGGAGCACCCGAAGGTCGTTGAACGCTACGGGATCAACAATCCCCAGTATCAGAGAGACGGGGCGCCCAAGATGATCCGCAACTTCCTGGTAGCCCTCAGACTGGTGGAGGCCGGAGCGCGCGTCGTGTCCCTGAACTACAGCCGTTGGGACTGGCACGGAGGAGACGGACTGAACTTCCCGCGGTCCCGCGAAGAAATGCCACTCCTTGACCAGGGGCTGAGCGCTCTCATCACCGACATTCATGAACGAGGACTGCAGGACGATGTCTCCATCGTGATGTGGGGCGAATTCGGACGCACTCCCAAGATCAACAAGATGAACAGCCGTGACCACTGGCCGAAGGCCAACTTCGCCTTCCTCGCTGGTGGCGGCATGGACCTCGGCCAGGTCATTGGAGCCACGGACAAGCACGGGAACGAACCGTCTGAGCGCCCGATCAAGTTTCAGGAGGTCTTTGCCACCCTCTACCACAACCTTGGCATCGATCTCTCCTCCGCCACCGTGGAGGATGCAAGTGGCCGGCCCCACTTTCTCGTCGACCCGGGCATCAAGCCCATCCGCGAGCTGGTGGGCTGACCCAGTAAGCACACCCCCCGGCATCAACCCGTTTTGCGCGATCGGACCGGGCTCCGGCATGCCCCGGGAGCATGCGCTCCCCTTGTCACCAGCAAGAGCCGGTTTCAAAAGGCCCGCGCCGGTTTCCCAGCATTCTGGGCCGCGCCTTGCGCCTCTTTCGCCAGCCGCTAGTGCACGGATACCTTTGAGAACACACTCAGGATCACGACCCCGAGCACTATCAATGCAATCCCAAGGATCGCTCCTGCATCAAGGCGCTGCTTGAGAACCAACCAGCCGATCACACTGATGAGAGCCATTCCCGCCCCACACCAGATTGCATAGGCAACGCCCACCGGGATTGAACGCAGGGTCAGGGAGAGCATGTAAAAGGCCAGCGCGTAGCCACATACCACCACCATGGAGGGGCCGGGTCTCGTAAATCCGTCCGTGGCCTTCAAGGCCGAGGTGGCGATTACTTCCGCGACGATTGCAATTCCTAGGTAAACGTATCCTCCCATAACAACAGGCAGCGCTTCTGCCTGCCTGCTCCTCCTAGCCCAGCTCGCCCGCGGCATCAAGCGTGGACGAGCCTGCCGTCGTCGGGCGGGACACCCGCCCGGACTAGGCCAGAACATCCTGGATAACGTGCCCGTGGACGTTCGTCAGACGCCGCTCAAGACCATTGTGGTAATAACTCAATTGCTCGTGATCGAGACCAAGCAGGTGGAGGATCGTTGCATTGAAATCATAGACCTCGACTGGATCAACCGCCGCCTTGAAACCGAATTCATCGCTCTCCCCGTAGCTGAACCCCTTTTTCACACCCGCCCCGGCGAGGATACAGGTAAAAGCTTCCGGGTTGTGGTCGCGCCCCGTCCCGTTGCTCTGCAGGAAGGGCATGCGCCCGAACTCAGTGCACCAGACCACGAGAGTGTGATCGAGGAGACCCCGGCGCTTCAGGTCGCGCAGGAGCGCCGCAGTCGGCTGATCCATGATCTCAGCCTGCATTGCGTGCGTCTTCAGGATATCGGAGTGGGAATCCCAGTTCGTGATTCCGTTGCCTCCCGAGGGATCGCTGCCATTGAAGAGCTGCACCACGCGCACACCTTTTTCGACCAGGCGGCGGGCCAGGATGCAGTTCTTGGCATACTCGCGTTTCAAATCCGTTCCACTGCCCGTCCCATATTCCTCGTGCACGAATCCAGGCTCTCCGGAGAGATCCATCATGTCGGGGACGGACACCTGCATCTTCCCGGCCAGTTCATAGCTCGCGATACGGGCAGCGAGGTCGGCGTCCCCCGGGAAATCTTCGAGGTGCCTGCGATTGAAGCGCTTGAGCAATTCAATGGTCGCCCGGTCATCAGCAGCCGACAGCGAGGGCGGCCGGCTCAGGTTGGCAGGCGGGTTCTTCGCATTGAAATCCGTTCCCTGAAAAGAAGCGGGAAGAAATCCACTCCCGAAATTGTTCTTTCCAGAGCGTGCCAGTCCCCGTGGATCGTTGATGGCGACAAAAGCGGGCAGGTCGCTGCAATCAGATCCCAGCGCATAGGTAACCCAGGCCCCGAACGACGGAAAGCCTTCCATCGTAAATCCGGTATTGAAGAAGTTCTCCCCCTGCGGGTGCGCGCTTGTCTGGGTATGCAGCGAGTGAACGAAACAAAACTCGTCCGCCAGTGCCCCCATTCCCGGGAGGAGGTCGGAGGTCATCTTGCCGCTCTGGCCACGCGCCTTGAAGTCCCAGAACGGCTTGGCGATATTGCCGGAGGGGCCTTCGAAGGTCACCGCTGGAAGCCCGGGCGGCTTCTTGCCGTGCAGCCTGTTGAGGGCCGGCTTGTAGTCGAAGGTATCAACGTGACTCACCGCACCCGGGCAGTAGATCACCAGCACCTGCCGGGCCGCTCCCTCGAAATGCCCGCCCCGCGACGCGTAGGGCCGGTCGGGGTTGATGTCCGGGCGGATGGGGGGCTTCTCACTGGAGGCCGCCCGCTCGTCGTCCTCAGCGGCCAGCAGGTGGGCCAGGCCGAGACCTCCGAGGGTAAAACCGGTGTGGCGCATGAATTGTCGGCGGCTGAGCAATTGCCTGCCATGGGGGCTGAGATGTTCGGCGTCGTTCATCGGTTCAGGATACGGTTCAGTTCGACAGTCAGTTCGGCCACCACCCCGGGCTGTCCCGGGGCAACATTGACAGTCTCGTCCGGGTCGGTCTTGTGGTCATACAATTCAACGAAGACTGGCTCGGCTCCGGGATCACGATAATCCCGCCAGAGCACGAGACGAAAACGCTCCGAGCGCACGGCGTAGCCCATGAGGTGATTCTCGAACAGGTCGCGGTCCCAGCGCTTTCCCTGTTGCGCGATGATCCGCTGCTCAACCTCTTCGATCAGGGGGCCAAAAAACGTCTCGCGCATTTCCGGGGAGAGTGGGTTGGCTGCCCACTCACGCAAGGCGGGCGAGGGGAATTGACTGACAGCCACGGCCTTGCCCCCCTGTGCAGGCTCATCGAGAAGCCGCGCGAAACTCTTTCCCTCGACGTGGAGAGGTCGGGGCAGGCCAGCAAGATCGCAGAGGGTTGGGTAGATATCGATCAGCTCAACCAGCGCATTTGTTTTCCTCCCTCGTGCCTTCATCCCGGGGGCGCGGAGCAGAAGCGGCACCCGGGTTGCAATCTCGTAATTTGTGGCTTTCCCCCAGATCCCCATTTCTCCCAGGTGCCACCCGTGATCACCCCACACGATCACGATGGTATTCTCTGCGATTCCGCAGTCCTCGAGAAGTCGCAACATTCGCCCGACCTGGGCATCGACATAGCTGACACTTGCATAGTAGGCGTGCAACAGGGTCCGTGAGAGATCAGCGCCGATCGGGCCCGCCTTCGGAATACCTGCCCGGGTTCGCAGCTCGAAGGAGGCGTGCAGCCCCATGGCAGCGCCATCCCGGGGCGCACCCGTCAGTCCGGTGAGCTTGAGAGCCTCGCGTTCATAAAGATCCCAATAACGCCTGGGCGCGATCCAGTTGAGATGAGGCAACTTGAATCCGAGGGCGAGGAAGATCGGCTTGTCGACCTTGTCGTTCACCATCTGTTCAAGCGTGGCGGCCGCGAGCTCAGTGTTGTAGCCATCGATGTAGCGGTGGTCGGGGACGTCCGCGGACTCATAGGCGGGACCGCTTCCCAGCCCCCGCCGGGCCGCTTCTCCATACTTCTCAAGCATCCTTGCGAAGTTATCGTTACGCAGCTTCTGGTTAGCCTTCAGGGCATAGGGCGTCCTGGGACGGGGCACACTTACGAGCCCGTGGGCCGGCTTGCGCGTCCAGGAATCCGGGGACTGGTTGCTCCGGTGGAAGATTTTCCCACAAAAAACCGTCTCGTAGCCATGGTTGGCAAAGTGGCGCGGCAGGGTGGTCAGGGCCGTATCGACTTCGCCGAACTCAATATAGTTGTGGATCAGTCCATTGGTGTCGGGACGGGTGCCCGTCAGCAGACTGGCCCGGGAGGGAGAGCAGATCGCCTCCTGGCAGTAGGCCCGATTGAAGAGCAGTGCGCCCCCGGCAAACTGGTCCAGATGAGGGGATTTTACCGCAGGGGACCCATAGCACCCCAGCTCGGGTCGCAGGTCATCGATCGCAATGAACAGGATATTGGGCTTTGGCCCGGCAAAAAGGAGCGTCGGGAAACAGAAAACCCCAAGAGCGAGCCGCGAGAAAAAAGTCATCACGGCAGGAACGCGAATTCATTGGAGTTGATCAAGCTACGACAAATAAGCCGGAGATCGACCCCACGGCATGCGGCCAGCTCCCCGGCATCAGGATCACGGCTGAGAACCAACGCGAAGACCCTCCGGATCTGAGCCTCCTTATCAGCCCCGGCCTCCCTCGCCGCCCGCGCCGCAAGGAACTCCCCCTGCTCGGTCACAAAGGGACTGTTCATCAGGTTGAGGGCCTGCAGGGGCGTGGTGGAAACCGGGCGTCTGGCCCGCACCTGACCGCAGTCGGGGAAATCAAAGGCGGTGAAGATCTGGTCGTCCACTCTCCGCATCCGCTCCTGATAGAGCATGCGGCGCCAGGTGCCCGGCCCGTGATTGTCGACCACCTCCCACTGGGCGTAGGTCTTCTTCACGTTGTGAATCCGATAGCTCCGACCACCGATTCTGGTGTCGAGTTTCCCGGAGGCCTGCAGGATCCCATCGCGCAGGACCTCGGCAGAGACCCTCTGGGGCGGAAAGCGCCACAAGAGCCGGCACGAGGCATCGACATCCATTCCCGCTTCGGATGGATGACTTGCCCGGCGGAAGGCCTCAGACAGGACCAGGAACCGGATCATGCCCTTCATCGACCACGCCTTCTTCATTGTTCCCTCTGTTCCGGATGGTTCAACAAACTCGGCCGCCAGCCATTCGAGCAGTTCCGGATGACTCGGGGGGGCGCCTGCACTTCCAAAATCACTCGGGGTAGGCACGATCCCGCTGCCGAAGAGGTGGTGCCAGATCCGATTGACCATCACACGTGCGGTGAGAGGGTGGTCCCGCCCACTAAGCCACTTTGCGAACTCAGCCCGGCGCTTCGCGCCCGGCGTCCCGCCCGCCAGGTTCAACTTCTTCCCGAAGATGGCCGGTGCATCCGGGGTCACTTCGTCGCGGGGGCTTTCCGGGCTACCACGGTGCAGGACGCGGGTGACCGCGGGTGGGACAAGGCGGCCCACAAAGCTGGGCCGCGGCCCCTCATCCGCCAGTTTCTCGATGAGGGCCTGTATTTTACCCAGGGCGGCCTTCCGCCCGGGATGTTGCTGATTGAGCTTCGTGTTCACATACCAGGTGCCCACCCACGGCTTCCAGGACCCGTCCTCCTGCTCAACGTCGAGATCAAACTCATACCTTGGCAGGTAGGGCTTCTGGGTGAGGTAGTCCGTGTCGAAGAAGTATTCCCGGTTGTTGCTCAGCCGCAGGCGGTCAATCTGCACCCGCTTTTCGAAGTCGAGCCGCAGCCAGGGCTTCTCCTGCGCATCTTTCCCGGTCCGGGCCCGCCAGGCCATCGTTCCAAACTCTCCATCGTTTACCCTCGCGATCGGGTTGCGTCCGTCATTTCCATCCTTGGGAAACCCCGAAACCACCGTCCCCCACTGCTTGTGGGCCAGATTCACCGCACGATCCACCGGCCCGAAAATCTGCAGCTCATCCATGCTTACGTTGGCAGTCTTGAAGCGCATTCTTACGGCCCTCGTCGCCACGGGTTTGAAGTGCATCTCACGGTAAGCCCCCCAGTTTTCCTCCCAGCCCCCGCTCTGGCGCAGGACGTTGCGCTGCTGCGCGATTCCCGCCCAAAGCTCGTCTCCCCGCCTCCGCCGGGGGTGGTCCGGGGAAAACTCCGGCAAGCGACTGCCGAACTCCACATCCTGGAAAACCGCCGTCATGGCGTAGTAGTCGGTGAGTGAAATGGGATCAAACTTGTGATTATGACAGCGGGCGCAGCCAATCGTGACACCCATGATCGAGGCACCGACGGTTTGCATCACCTCATCCATCCGGTCGGCACGGGCCTGCCGGATGGCAGCCGGCTCGCGGCCCACGGTGGCAGCCGGAACATGCGGACCAGCCACAAGGAACCCGGTGGCCTCCCCGGTGCCCAGAGTGTCCCCGGCAATCTGCTCACGCACAAACTGGTCGTAAGGCACATCTTCATTGAAGGCTCGCACGACGTAATCGCGATAGAACCAGGCGTTCTTCCGATAGAGGTTGGCCTCGGAACCATTGGACTCCGCCCAGCGGATGACATCGAGCCAGTGTTGCGCCCAGCGCTCCCCAAAGTGCGGGGAGGCCAGCAACTCATCAACGAGACGCCTGTAGGCCCCATCCGCATCCTTCCTGAACTCAGCCTCGAACCTGTCCACCCTGCCGGGCAAGGGCGGCAACCCGGTGAGAAGAATCGCGGCCCTTCGAATCAGGCTCCGCGCATCTGCCGGACCATTGGCCTGCAGCCCCGCGTCCTTCAGCTCCGTGTCAAGAAAGGCATCCACGGGGTGAATGGCTCCCCCGGGGACTCGAGGCCGGACTACTTTCTGGAAGGACCAGTGATCCGTTGTCTCCTCCTCACTCTCCGCCATCTGGCCCGGCCACTCGGCTCCTTCCGCGATCCATTTTTCGATCGTGGCGATCTTGACCTCACTGAGAGGTTCCCCTTTCGGCGGCATACGCTCCGAAGAGTCCGCACTTCGGAGCCGCTCAAGAAGATGACTCTTCTCCGTGTTTCCGGGAACGAGAGAGGGCAGGCCGCCATCTCCTCCCCTTAACAGGCTTCCCCTCCGGTCGAGGCGCAGCTGGGCCTTCTGCTTCTCCGGTCCGTGGCACTTGATGCAATGTTGCTCAAGGATGGGCCGGATCTCCGATTCATAATCGACGGCCAGCGCCGGCGCAGCTGCCAGGACCTGGAGGAGGCTCCAGGAAAAGGCACCACAAAGGAGAGGATTCTTCATGAGCTTGGGGCGATAGTCTACTTGGAGCCGCTCCGGGCAAAAGAGCAATTATCGGTGACGGGTAACGAACACATCTCGCCGGGAACCCTACCGCTCTCTGGGTGTGAGAATGATGTTCCGGTATTTCACCGAGGTGTGATCACCCTGCAGATAGAGCGGGCCCGGGGCCACCGGATCGGTATGCATCGCTCCTGCGGTTGGCCCGGGGACCGCGACATTGTCGATCACCTTTTCGCCATTGAGCACAACCGTGATGTGCCGGTCCACCAGAGTAAGATCGTATGTCTGCCACTCTCCGCCCGGCTTTCCTGCATTCCTGGTGGGAGCAATCCGGTTGAAAATGGCTCCCGGACCATGAATGCCCTGCATTGGGCTGTCCCGATCCACGACCTGGGCCTCGTACATGCCGCGCAGGTAGACCCCGCTATTTCTCTTTTCCCCAATCAGGAATTCTATGTGCAGCTTGCAGTCACCAAAAACGGCCTCGGTACGAAGGTTGCCATACGCCCCGGTTGCGCTGAAATCGGTCTTCGGCGTGGTGTTCACAAGGTGTCCCCCGGATACCGACCAGCCGTTCAGCTTCTCCGGCCGGCGGGTCCGCCAGCCCGTCAGATCCCTGCCGTTGAACAACACGATGGGCCTGCCCCACTTGATCCGGGAGAGATCAGGCGCCGGGGGCATTGGAGGAATCGCCTTCCCGGTGAAGGGATCACGGGTTTCTGCTCCGCCCGCCCCAATGCTGACGATTTCACCCTGCAGCATACCCTCCGCCCACCAGACCCGGGCACTCTGACGAGGCCCCGGGAGGCCCTGCCTGCCCCTTTGGCTACCCCGGAGGGGAACGTGCAGGACCCCGTCCACCCACTGAACACCCTTGCGGGGCCGGGTAGTCCCCACATCCACCGTCATCGCGACCACCGGACTGCCCCCTTCATCCCTGATGCTCAACCAGCCCGCCTCGCCGCTCTTGATCTGGAGGGACCAGTCGCCCAAGAGGTTCCCCGGGAGGGGTTCCGCCCAGGCCACGCTTCCGGAAAACAGGAGCGTAAGCAGGATGAAACAACGCACGTTTGAATCTTGCTGCAAGCCGGGAAAAATCAAGTTCCGCCTCGCCCCCGGAGGCGCCGCCCCTCTTGGCACGAAACGGAAACTTCCCGGGCAGGATCCGTCGTCATTCGCCGATGACATTGTCCTTCACCTGGACACCCGGCCCACAAAGCAGTGGCTGCGGGACATCAAGCCCAATGATGTTTCCGGTCACCAGATTGGCCTGGCCTGCACCCTGGAAACGTAGTGCACCCTTGGCCTTCCTGTCCTCCCTCCAGTCTGCAAACGTACATCCGCTGATGTTGGTCTGACTGCACGCCAGCGCATCGACCCCATAGGGCACCCCCCCGAGAAACTGGCACCCTGAGACATTGATCCGCAGACACCGTTCCAGCTCAAGCAGCGAGGCCCCGGTTTTCTGTCCCTCAGGTTCCCGGTCCTCGACCGTGCAGCCATTGATCAGGCAATCCCGGGAGTTCACAAGGCGGATGCCCGTATGCATGCCGGGGGTATGACGCCGAAAGCTGTTGGTCCCAATCGTCAGGTGGCTTGAATCCTCGACCAGGAGATTATGGCGACCGCAGGAATAGATGCAGTTCCCGCTCAGGACCACCCCGTAGCAGCCACTCAGGTGAACATTGTTCTCCTGGTTTCCAATGACATTCCCGGTGATCGTCCACAATCCCGGGGGCCGCCCATCCTCCCGACCGTTGAGGATCCGGATATTGGCCCCACCGGGAGACTCGGTGGACTGGATTGTGTTCGAGGACACCGTAAGCTCGTTCACACTGGATCCTTTCGCAGTGGTATCGACATAAATCTCGCCCGTAGGCTCCGCTTCCGTCCCATGCGCCCTGTGATTATTATACTCGATATCATTGCCCGTGATCTGGAGGTTCCGCACCTCGGACCCCTCGATTCTGATTCCTCCCACCCGGTTGTAGCTGATGTGGCAGTCCGCAATGTTTATCTGGTGCAGATTCACCCGGTCCAGAAAGATGCCCACGCCGGTATTGAAGTAGAGGTGGCAGTGACTGATCAGAACGTTGCGATTGCGTCTATGCAGGCGAATCCCATGACGCAGCCTGCGAAACAGGCAACCTTCCATCACTGCCTGCATCGTCTCAACCAGCTCGATGCCATCCGCTTCCGGGTGCCGCCCCTCGACAATCAGGTTCCTGACCGACGGAAGGCACTGCCCCCAGACCTCCTCCTTGATGGAGCCGGGATCTCCCGTTCCGCCATGGGATCCCACCAGACGGAAGGCCGGACCGGAGCCAGCCATCACCACCACTCCCTGACCTCCCCCGTCGAGGCACCGACGACGCTCCAGGGGAACCTCGATCGTCTCCGTGATACGGAACGTGCCTTTCGGGAACTCCAGCACCCCATCCCCACTGCCGATGGCATGAACAATCGCCTCCGTATCATCAGCCTGCCCATCACCAACTGCTCCAAAATTGCGTACGTTACTCATTTTTATCCCCCTTCCGAGTCCATTAAAGGGGCCCATTCTGAAACTGCCAGCAGCAAGGAGCTCCCCAAAGCATCCTCCCACGGCCACGTCACATCATGAATCTGAGTGATTGAATTCGCGCTCCTGAATCGTCACCGTGGTCGTTGACAGTCCTCCCGGGGGGTGACCAACGCCCCGGCGGGGGCAGGACAAGGTTTGCCTCCGGAAACAGCATCCAGTTAACTCGGACAGAGATTCAAGAACATGAGCACACGGATCCGGGAAGTCACAGGCCGGAAGGGCTTGCGAGAATTCGTGAGGTTCCCCTTTCAGCTCTATGCCGGACACGCGTTCTGGGTGCCCCCCCTCATCCGGGGAGAAGTGCAGCATCTGGACCCCGCAAGTAATCCCGCCTTCAAGTCCCTGCAGAGCTGCTACTGGATGGCGGAAAGTAGCGAGGGCCGCGTCCAGGGCCGGGTCGCCGCCTACATCCCCAGGTCGGGAGGCCGGGACAGGCCCGCGCGCTTCGGATACCTGGACTTCGTCAACGACCCGGAAGTCACCCACAGCCTGCTCGGAACAGTGGAACAATGGGCCCGGGAGGAGGGGTTTTCCTCGGTGGAGGGCCCCGTCGGCGTGACCAGCTTCGACTCCTCCGCCCTGCTCGTGGAAGGGTATGACCAACTTCCAACCTCTGCCTCGTCCTACAACTTTCCCTACTACCGGGAACGTCTCGAGGAGCTCCACTACGAAAAGGAAATCGATTACATCGAGTTTGAGATCTCCAACCTTGCCGAGGTGAATGAACGGGTGGAAAGGCTCGCGGCCTACACCATGAAGAAGAAGGGTGTCCGACTGCTCGAACTGAAAGGCCGCAGGGAACTCCGGAGACACGCCCCGGCTGTCTTCGATGTCATCAACGAGGCTTATCAGCACCTGCACGATTTTGAGCCCCTCACCCGGGAGCAGGTCTCCTTCTATACTGATCAATACTTTGCCTACCTTGACCCTGCCCTCATAAAGGTTCTTGTCGATCAGGATGATGAGATTGCGGCGGTGGGCATCTCCATGCCGTCCCTCTCGCGCGGTCTCCAGGCCGCCCGTGGCAAACTCTTCCCCCTCGGGATCTTCAAGCTCATGAAGGCGGTCAGGAAAACCGATACCCTCGACCTTTACCTCGTCGCCGTGCGCAGGAAATGGCAACATGCCGGATTGCCCGCCATCCTTATGCACGAGACGCACAAATCCATGCTGGCCCGCGGCATGACGCGGGCGGAAACCAACGGGGAACTGGAAACCAATCAGTCCGTCCAAGCCCTCTGGCGAAGCTACGGCGCGCGACAACACAAACGGCGGCGAATCTATCGCAAGGCCCTGTGAAGGGGGCCGCTCCCCGCACGCTTGCGCCGGAACGAGCTCTCCACCCCTCCCTGTCTTTTCCCCTCCTCCGGGAAGACCATCCCCGGCAACCCGCAGACAGGCGTGGCCGGTCGGCCTTGGGTTCCCGGTAACGGCGTGCTAGGATGAATCCACACTGAGGAACAACCCCTCGAGAGATGCCCCCCTGGTTTCCAATGTCTTTGCCCTTCCCTCCCCGGCTTGCTCTCTGCTTCGCCCTGCTGGCAGGCGAAGTCGTCCCGGCCCAGACCTACTCGAAGCACGCCCGCACCCTGATCGGCTCTTCCCTCCGGACCATCGAGCACAATATCGAGTCCCAGCGACAAGCAGGGCATCGCGCCTATGATCCTGCCTTCGTATTCGTGGTCAACCCCGCCAAACAACGCATGCATGTCCTCTCCCGCCGGAGGGGTGACGTGGTCCTCACGGTCAAGTGCGGGACAGGCAAGGGAGGTCTGGGCACAGGCGACTCACAGACTCCGCCCGGGTTCTTCACGATGGGTGGTGTGCGCATCGCACGCAACGCAGACAGCTCCATCCAGACCGGAGACACCAAGAAGGGAGTCACGGGAATCTATGCCGAACTGCTCTTTCCTCCCTCTCATCCGGACGAGACATTGCGAGGCCGTGTCCCCAACAATGTAGTTATCCATTCCTACAACCCCGAGGCCAGTCCCATGCTGAAGGAGCGCAAGGAAAAGAAACTCGTGGGTCGCATCCCCTGTACCAGCGGATGCCCTGTCCTGGAAACCGACGAGGCGAGGAAGCTTGTTCCCTATCTCCAGGCCAGCACGGGGAAGTTCGACCCCGGCGCCCGCCCGAATGCTGCCCTGCGCACTCTCCTTTCCGAGGGCAAGGTGAAACAGTATTCCAGAGATACACTGGGGGGAGGCATTTTCATCATGGGCGGGAGTCAGGGAGGCAATAACAGATCCAGAGGAATTCCCTGAGATCCGGGGCACAGCCCCTCCCCCACGATCATCACGGCTTCGGAACAGGAGACCCGGCAAACACGCAGGCGCCTGCAGATCCCACGATAAAGAGAGCCCATGTCCGTCGATTCACCATCAGAGTTCGAGATTCCTTCCCCCGGGGATCTCTCCAAGCTTCTTCCGCAACTGGAGGTTCAGAGGTTCGTGGCCCGCGGAGGAATGGGGGCGGTCTACTTCGCCATACAACGGCACCTCGACCGCGAAGTTGCCCTGAAAATCCTGCCGCCTGATATTGGCGACCCGGAATTTCGAAGCCGCTTTGCCCTCGAAGCCAAGGCGATGGCCAGGATGAACCATCCCAATCTTGCACAGCTCTATGACTTCGGGGAGGCCGAGGGTTTGCTGTGGATGGCGCAGGAGTGGATCGATGGGCCGACCTTTCAAGCTCGATTCCAGGACGGTCCCCTGAGCGAGGGCGAGGCGGTAGCCCTCGTCTGCCAGGTCTGCGACGGGCTCTCCTACGCCCACCGCCACGACATCGTGCACCGTGATGTCAAACCGGAGAACATCATGTGGAACAGTGACGGGATCGTGAAAATGACCGACTTCGGCCTCGCCCGGGCCACGCAGACCGGCCCAAGCCACCTTCGAAACGACCACGAGGGCCGCTTCCTCACCCGGGAGTATGCCGCTCCCGAGATGTTCGACGTAAACTCCGAAATTGACCACCGGGCCGATATTTTCGCCCTTGGCGTGCTCGCCTACGAAGGACTCACCGGAAAGCGACCAAGTGGGGAATACAGACCTCCCAGCACTGTTCAACCTTCGCTGCGAGGGCGTTTTGACCACGTCCTGGCCAAGGCCATGCAGCGCGATCGCGATCATCGCTACAACGACTGTGCAGATTTTAAAAAGGACTTCGAACTGGCCGCTGCCCGACCCCGTGAACTCGAGGGTCAACATCTCCGGAAACAATCAAACCTCATCCCGGGGCTCGCACTCGCCGGGGCGGTAATCGTATTCGCAGCCGTCGTCTGGATGGCCATCGCAGTGCTCAGGGATCATTCCCCAACATCCGAGGAGAACGCGAACGATCGGGCCGAAGAGGGCGAATATCAGGGCCCGCCTGTGGAGGATCTTCTGGCAGAAACCTCCCTCTACTATGACTTCGAGCGAGCCGCTGCAGACGAACCGATTCTTGACCGGAGCGGGCGAGGCTTCCACGGCATCCTGCGCGGAGCAGTTCCAACGCCCGGTCGAAGAGGAACAGGCCTCCTTTTTGACGGCGTGGACGACACCCTCGAAGTCGCCATGGAATCCCTCAAGCTCTCTGGCACCAGCTTTTCGGTAGCACTCTGGGTTCAGGCCAACTTCGGCCAGGTGCACGGACTGGTAGGGCAACGGAACTCAGAGGAAGACGGCCAGTATTTCCACATTCTTCTCGTCGAGGACAAGCTCTGGCAGGATTTCTGGGGCGGAAAGGGAACTTCGCACCTCCTGCCCGCAAACCGCTCCGGCAAATGGCTGCATGTTGCCTTCACGTTTGATGCCACCAGCAGGATCTCCGTGATCTACCTCGATGGAACTCCAGTCTCAGAGGGCTCCTTCAAGGCCCCCTTGGATTTTGATGAGGGACTTCTTCTTTTCGGGATGTTCCAGGCCGGCGGCACCCGAAGCTACCTCGCCGGGGCCCTCGACGAGATCATGATCTTCCCGCGAGCCCTTGCCGGAGAGGAAATCTCAGCCATCTACCGGCACGGACAATCCGGCCCCTCCGCCTCTCCGGGTGCCAGCTAGGGACACCCCCCTGCAGCAAGTTCGGGACCGGCAAGAAGTCTTCCCACTGCTTGCGGTCACCCGGGCAGGACCATAGTTTCGAGGCATGAGACTGCTCTCCCGTGTCCTCCTCTTCGTCTTCGCTGCAAGCACCCCGGGACTTGCCCAGTCCGTTACCAAGGGCAAGCTGGAACTCGAAGGCGCAGTGGCGTTCACAGAGGGGCCCGCCTGGCACCGGTCCGGGAACGTCTACTTCACGGACATTGCCAATAACCGGATCATGCGTCGCGATCCGAAGGGCGCGATGCATGTCTTCCGCACGCCCTCAGGACGGGCCAACGGCCTGCTCTTCGACCAGCAAGGGCGCCTCCTCGCCTGCGAGGGCGGAGGCGAGGGCGGCAATCGCCGGGTAACACGAACCGAGGCGGACGGCACCATCACAGTCCTCGCAGAACGCTTCAAGGGAAAGAAGCTCAACTCCCCCAATGATCTCGCGGTCGACTCCAAGGGGCGCATCTACTTTACGGATCCCCGCTATGGGAATCGCGATGACCTCGAACAATTTGACAGTAACGGCAGGGAGGTTGAAGGCGTTTACCGGATCGATGGCGCTGGCCAGGTCACCCGCATTATCACTCACGAGGCACACCGTCCCAACGGGATACTGGTCTCCGCAGATGACGCATTTCTGTTTGTTGCAGACAACGTGAATGATGGCCCGAACAAAGGACTCGGTGGCAACCGGAAGCTCTGGCGGTTCGCTCTCAACCCCAACGGGACAATCGTGCCCGCAAGCCGCAAACTGCTCTTCGACTGGGGCAGCGACCGGGGACCTGACGGCATGGCACTCGACTCCAGGGGGCGCCTGTTCGTAACCGCTGGCTTTAACTTCCCCAAGCCGCCCGTCGAAACCAACACGACCTACAAGGCCGGCGTCTACGTCTTCTCTCCCGCGGGCATGCTCCTGCAGACCATTCCGGTCCCTGCCGACATGATTACCAACTGCACGTTCGGCGGGCATGACCTCAGAACCCTCTTCGTGACAGCCGGGCACAAGCTATGGAGTATCCCCGTGGTGGAGCCCGGACGCCCGGCCTGGCCGCAGGCCAGGTGAACGGAACCTCCGCCGGGGCTCTCGTTTCACAGCCAACCCTGAGCTTTGCTCTGGAGCACACGGAAGCTTCCTTCCGTGCACAGGGCCTCAGTCGCTGGAGAACACCGGTCCCGCAAAGGCCTGTGCTCACAACGCCTCCCTGAGCGGCCGTTGCAATGCCCCATAAAAAAATGGACCGGGATGCTCTCCGCTCCCGGCCCATGAAATCAGCTCCCCGCCCGGCTTAGCGCACGATGGTCACTTTCGTGCCGACCCGGACCTTCTCGTAAAGCGTCCGTGCCATCTCCCGCGGCATGCGAACGCAGCCAGCCGAGGCAGGCGACCCCGGATTCGGGATGGGGCCAACGTGCATGCCAATACCGTCAGAGGTGAGGCGCATCCAGTAGGGCATGGGCGATCCGACAAATTTTCCGCCCCGCGGCACAGAGTGACGACGGGTATCGGCATCGCCTTCCGTGAGATTCCCATCGGCGTCGTAAATCCGGCCGTAAAGCGAAGACCGCTTGGCGACCACCTTTTCTGAAATGCTGAAACTGCCGGTCGGCGTGGCATGCCCGGACCGGCCGGTCGCTACCCGGGATTGCCCGATCTTGACGTCGCCACGATAAAAGTAGGCCGTCTGTTCACTCAGGTCGATCCTGACCTGGAGGGGAGCGGCAAGTCCTTGATCAGACCAGTAGGAATATTGGTTCTCGCCCGTGCGCTCTGCCGAGGCCGCCATCGAGACCGGACTGGCCTGACGCAGGGAGGTCTTGTGGGTCGGTGCGGCGCACGACACGAGGAACAGCGGGAACGCCGCAACTGCAAGGATCAGGGACTTTTTCATTTGAGTGCTAATGTGGTTGCTGGTTTTGCTACGGGAGCATCGGCTCCGTATCCCCCCAACCGGGAAATCCCTGGGCCATTTTCATGTATTCGTTTCGTCCGGACACCCCTCCTCCTCCGTTTTCATCTGTCAGGTTGACGGGCCTCCTCCCGAAGCATTTGAATAAGGAACTGCAGCAGCTGACCCCCAGCCCCAGACCATGGACCATCGCCTCGCCTCTCTCGCTTTTGCCGCAATATCAATTCCTGCGCTACTTGCCAAAGACGACTTTCCCATCATCCCCGACGAACTTGAGGTATCGCTCTACGCCCGGGAACCCCTCGTCCGCAACCCCTGCGCGATTGCCTTCGACGCCCAAGGACGCCTGTGCGTGGGCATGGGACCGCAGTACCGAAAACCCACTCCAGAGACCCCGGGCGATTCGGTCTGGATCCTGATCGATGCGGATGGAGATGGCACCGCGGATTCCCGCAAGCGATACGCGACCGGTTTCAACAGCATCCAGGGGCTGGCCTGGCGAGGAGGTGACCTCTACGTCGCCAATGCTCCGGAGTTAACGATTGCGCGCGACCTCGACGGTGATGACGAGGCCGACGAGTACATCCGGCTCTACACCGATCTCGGTAATCTCGAACACGGACTGCATGGGCTGAACTTCGGCCCCGACGGCAAACTCTACATGTCCAAGGGCAACTCGAAGGGGATGACCCGGCTACCGGACCGCGTCGCTCCCCGGCCTTTCCGCGAGCTGTGGGGTGTGGCGGCCCCCGAGGCACCCGACTTCCCTTCTCCAGTCGTTTTCGCAAAAGGCACCTACCGGAAGAACTTCCACGATCCGGCTGATGACTGGGGACTGTGCGGCGGCATTCTGCGATGCGACCCGGACGGCTCCGGGCTCGAGATCGTCTCCCGTGGCTTCCGCAACCCGTGGGACATCTGCTTCGATGACGGGTTCAACTGGCTGGGCACAGACAATGACCAGACGCAGGGCGACAAGCTCTTTTCTCCCTTCTACGGGGCTCACTTCGGGTGGGGGCACACATGGGCGTATGACTGGAAAGGTGACGACCACTTGCCCACTGCACCCTCCGCGGGCCCTCTCTTCGAGGGGTCCGGCACAGGAGTGGTCTATTGTGGGCTGGAGCACTATCCCGGCAAGTATCGTGACATCTTCCTTGTGAATGACTGGCTCCGAAGAGAGGTCTACATCTACCGGCCGGTCTGGAAAGGCGCACGGATGGTCGCCGACCGCGAACGACTCGAAATCTTTGCACATGCCGGCGGTGGCCGTGCAATGGGCAGGAGCGCCGGGCGCCGCTTCGATCCGGTCGACATCGAGCTCGGACCCGACGGCGCAATCTACATTTCCAGCTGGGGACGCGAGTATGGGCTCGCTGAGAAGAACGGGGAACAGGTCAACGAGGGGCGCATCTACCGCTTCTGGCCCAAGGACGCCGCGCCGGACCGCAGCGCCCTGTGCGATCCAAAACGGCAAAAACCGATCGGGAAGTGGACTGCCGACGAGCTCTACCAGGACCTCGGAAGCCACCTGCCAGCCTGGCGAACAAATGCTCAGGAGGAGCTGCTCAGACGCGGTCCTGATGCTCCGGAAAAACGCCCTGCCGCCCTGCCGAAGACAACGCGGTTTACCACCTGGCATGTCTGGACCATGGCACGCCAGCTCCTGTCGCCCGAGAGAGATACGGATCTCTTCAGCAACCTCCGTGATTCCGATTCCCCGGGCGCCCGGCAGCTCATGCGCGTCCTCGCGCACCGCGCTCGCCACCGGGGCAGCCAACGCTTGCCTGAGGTCAGCCGGCAAGAACTGAAATCAGCAGACGCGCGACGCCGCCATGAAGCCATCCTTGCCATTCGCCAGGCCGGGGAGACCCGCTGGAACAAGGACATCCTCGACCTGCTCGCTGTCGAGCAGGATCGCGTGGTCTACTACTCGGCATGGGGTGCCCTCATGGACCTTGCCACGACCAGCCAGCGCAAGACCCTCCTGAGGGACCCCCGCCCGGCCACCCGTCGCGGAGTGTTCCTCTCCCTCCTGGAGGAAGACAGCCTCAGCGACGCCGAGATTCACGTATTCCTTGCCGACCAGGACCAGTCAATCGCAGCTCTCGCAAGGACCAGGCTGGGAGGAAGGCACACCACCGAGATTCGCGGGCCAGAGCTTAAGGCCAAGCCACGCACCGCTCCAGAGGCTGCCAGCGATCCCAGACCGGTTTCCGTGGTTTCCGCAATCCACAGTAGAAAAGGCATGCGCTATGAGGAAGCCGTCCTGAGACGGGGCACGCGAGCCTACACGGACCGGCCCTACCGGATTCTGACACTGCCCGATGAATTCGAGGGCCTCACCTTCATTCGTGCGGCCAACAATGACGCAGATCTCGCCCGGGGACCATTCCTCAAGCTCAACCTGCGCCACGACTCCGAGGTTCTCCTCGCTGACGACACCCGGGGGGACAGGCTCCCCGGATGGGCGCGCGGCACCTTCTCCCCGACACAACTCGCTCTCACTACCGATGACTCCACCCACCGCATCTTCCGGGCCGAGTTCCCTGCCGGGGAGGTGACCTTCGGGCCGAACATGGAAAACGTGAACGGGCGGAAAGCGAACTATCTCGTCATCATCCGCCCCAAGCTGCTCGCCCCTCCGGAGCAACCCACCACCGAGAGCGCAGCCCTTGCCCTCATGGAGAAGGGCAACGCCGACCGGGGCCGAACGCTCTACCTGAGCAAGAGCGGAGCGGATTGTGCACGCTGTCATCGCCTGGAAGGCATTGGAAATGTCTTTGCGCCGGACCTGAGCGAGATCGAGACGCGCGCAAAAGCCACCTTCATCGTGCGCTCCATCCTGAGCCCCGGCGCGGACATTACGGAGGGCTTCGCCCTCCAAGTCGTGAGAACGAACAAGGGGGAGTCCCTTGCAGGCATCGTTCTGGAAGAAACGGCGCGCACTATCACCCTTGCACTCATGAACGGCACCGTGCGGGTCGTGGACAGGAAGGAAATCGCCAGCCAAGAGACCGCGCCCACCTCGGCCATGCCCCCGATCTTCGGACATATGCTGACGGCCCAGGATGTGGCCGACCTGACCACCTACCTCCTCAGCAGGAAGGACAAGGTCCCTGTTGCACAGCCCCCCAATCCGAGGCCTGCGGAGCAGGCTCCCACTGGAAAGCCCCCGCAGGACCGGGCCTCCCAGCTTTCTGGCAAACAGTGGGGCGAACGCGGGAAGGGGTTCTCCCTGGTTTGCCACGACGCAGGCCTGGAGATAAGCTACGACGGACTGACAATCGGGACTTACTATTATCGCCACCCCGAAACGAGGCGCCCGTTTTTCGCACACCTGAAGACTCCGGGTGGCGCCCAGGTCACCCGCAACTTCCCCCCGGTGAAAGGAGTGGACGCCACCGACCACGCCACCATGCACCCGGGCCTCTCTCTCGGCTTCGCCAACTTCGAGGGGGTCAGCTTCTGGCACAACACCCAAGGAATAGTGGTGCAGGATAAGTTCCTCGCGGAACCAAGCGCCGGGGAAACGGCCGCCTGGTCAGTCGAGAACCGCTGGATTGGCCCGGGCGGCCGCGAAATGTGCCGCGAAACCGCACACCACGAGATCACCCGAAACAACGATGGCTTTCTCCTTACCCTGGATAGCAGACTCTCCAGCCCCAAGCCATTCTGGCTCGGCGTCCGCGAGGAGATGGGTCTTGCCGTGCGCGTAGCCACCCCGCTTACCGTGAACAACAAAGGCAGCATCTTAAACGCGAGCGGCGGAAAAAACGAGAAGGGCACCTGGGGTAAACATGACCAGTGGTGGGACTACTTCGGGCCCCTCTCCGGCAAGAATGCTGGAATTCAAATCATGAGTGCCCCGGACAATCCCCCCGTCTGGTCCCACAGCCGGGACTATGGCGTGCTGGTGGCCAACCCGCTCCCGGTGGACACGGCCGAGAACCGCGGTAAGAGAGTCACCATCAAGCCCGGGGAGGAGTTTCGCCTCCGCTTCGGAATCCAGATTCACGAACACGACCAACGACACCAGTACGACCCCAAGGCCGCCTACAAACGCTACCTCAAAAAGCTCTAGGAGGGCCCTGCGCCTGCCATGGAGGCCTGCCCGGGACCCTGAACGGGGGAGGGTTCGCCCCGGGTATTCTTGATATGGTCCTGTCTGATCAGTCCGGCGATGTTGCCCTCGTCCTCAGCGACAAGGACACCCGGGAGACAGAGCAGGGAAACAGCAAGCAATGGGCGGGAAGAATGCATCTCTGCCTTTTCCCTGTGTGACTGCGATCCGAACCCATACCGCGAAGGTCCGGGCGGAGCAGAGGCACATCATCCATCGAAAACTCCCGCGGCAAGAACGAACTTCTAGGCCACAATCTCCCCCATCACCTCCCCTGCCACGTCGGTAAGGCGGAAGTCACGGCCGGCATAGCGGTAGGTGAATTTCTCGTGGTCGAAGCCAAGCAGGTGCAGGATGGTGGCATGCAGGTCGTGTGCTTCAGCCACCTGCTCCACCGCTTCAAAGCCGAACTCGTCGGTGGCTCCATAGACCGTGCCTCCCTTGATCCCGCCTCCGGCCATCCAGACCGTGAAACCGTAGGGGTTATGGTCTCGCCCAAGCCGGGACTTGCCGGCTCCGGTCAGTTCAACGGTCGGCGTACGGCCGAATTCGCCTCCAAAAACCACAAGAGTATCCTCAAGCATTCCCCGCTGCTTGAGGTCGGTGAGAAGCGCTGCCACCGGGCGATCCAGCTCGCCCGCGAGCTTGCGGTGATTCTCCTCGATCTTGTCGTGATTATCCCAGGGTTGCCCCGAACCGTGCCAGAGCTGCACATAGCGCACCCCCCGCTCGAGAAGGCGGCGCGCGATGAGAGTCTGCCTGCCATGCACCCCACGCCCGTAGAGATCCCTGAGGTAGGCGGGTTCCCGTCCGAGGTCAAAAGCATCCGTGGCATCCATCTGCATGCGGTAAGCCAGTTCAAAACTCTGGATGCGAGCCCGCAACTGGTCGTCCTCTCCCCCTCGTTTCTCGAGATGCCGACGGTTGAGGAGCTGGAGGAAATCCAGTTGTGCGCGCTGCCCTCCCCGGGACTGGCCTGCATTGCGAATGTGCTCGATCAATTGCTCGACCTGCTCATGCTTGCTGTCCACAAACGTTCCCTGGAACGCTCCGGGGAGAAACCCAGCCTGCCAGTTCTGAGCTCCCTTGATCGGGTAGCCGCCAGGCGACATCGCGACGAAGGAGGGCAGGTTGGCGTTCTCCGACCCCAGGCCGTAGGTCGCCCAGGATCCCACGCTCGGTCTGCTCAGGATCGCATCCCCACAATTCATGAGCATGAGCGATGGTTCATGATTAGGCAGTTTGGCCTTCATGGAACGAACAACCGCAATCTCGTCCATGTGCTCCGCCACCCGGGGAAAGAGACTGCTCACCTCGATCCCACTCTGGCCATGATGCTTGAACTCGAATGGTGAGGGGAAGGCCGCCCCGGTCTTACGCTCGGTACGCAGATTGCCCTGGGGCAGCTCCCTGCCTGCATGTTTCTGCAGGGCGGGCTTTGGATCAAAGGTGTCCACGTGCGATGGCCCCCCGTTGAGGAAGAAATGGATCACCCGCTTCGCTGTGCCCGGATAGTGCGGCCCGCTCGCGGACTGCCCTGCAGCAAGGACCTCCGCCAGTCCAAGCGCTCCAAAGCCCAGTCCACAGCGCCGCAGGAAGTGGCGCCGGCCGAGCAGATCTGGTTTGTCACCAGGCATTTCTAGTCCAGGAACATCGCTTCGTTCGAAATCAGGAGCGCCTGCGCAAGCCGTTCCCAGGGGTCGAGCACCTGGTCACTACTCCGCTCCCCGCCAAAATGTTCTTTCGCATCCCAAGCCTTCGCCCCGCCGACAGTTTCAAGGCGCGGGGCCCATTCGAATCCGTCACACTGGAAATTGTTCTCCTCCCCGCAATCGACAATAAAATCGAGAGTGTCCCCGGCTTCCACCTCGATCCTCTCCAGCCCGGCCCACTCAGTCTTGCCGAAATTGATCTCCCACGTCCCCAGCAATCCCTGCCGGCTGCCTGAAACCCACGCTCGCAGACCGTCGCCGCAATCCTCGATCTTGCTGATTGCGCTCTCCAGTCTAAGGGTGGCACTCACTGGCGAGGTCCAGCGCCGGATCGCCGCGTGCTCGACCTTGTTGCCAACATGGCCTCCGGCGGCAGTAAGCCGCACCCATCCAAGGGCAGGGTCCGGCCACTTTTCTCCCCCACCCCAGGCACGACCACTGAAATGGGGCAGTTCATGAAACTTCCGTACCCGTCCACTCCGGTGATCAAATCGCCCGTAGCCATAACTCCAGGCCGTCACTTCCGGCGGGAGCTCTGGACGCTGCCCCTCCAGTTCCGGGGACAGAAACGCACGCGCACCCTCCGCTTCAGCCATGGTCGGCCGACGTCCGTAGACATGCATGAACAGGCGCTCGACCCGCGCCCCGTCCGGCTGCTCCCCATCTGCCGTGCTACGCACCCGCCTGGCGAGGGCCTGCGCCCGTGCAACAGTGAATGGCGCGTTCAGGAGAAAGAGAGCCTGCTGGGGCACATTGGTCCGGTAACGACGCGGAGAGTGCAGTTCAGGATTCGCGAAGTCGAACACGCTTAGCGTCGCGGGAAGGTACTGGCGGTCAACCCGCCCGTAGAGACTCCGGCGGGGAGACGCCTCCGATCCGAGAAGCTCTCCCGGCGGCCCTCCAACCCGGAGATCCAGTTCCCCGGATGCCGCCAGCATCGAATCGCGCATCGATTCGAAATCGAGCCGGCGACGGGGATGAACCGAAAGAAGCCGGTTCCCTGCGTCGACGGAAGGTGGATTGCCGGCCTGCACCCTGGCGAGCGCTGAAGTCGCAATCAGGCGCTGAACATGCTTGAGCGACCAGTTGTGCTCCATGAGCTCTGCCGCAAGGAAGTCCAGCAACTCCGGATGGGAGGGCCTCCCGCTGCGAGCCCCGAAGTCACTATCGGTCCGCACAAGACCTTCTCCGAAATGGCCACGCCAAAGCCGGTTCACGATTACCCGGGCAGTGAACGGGTTGTCTGCAGCGGTAAGCTCGCGGGCCAGCTCCAGGCGCCCCGAGCCAGCCTCATAGGCAGGACGTTTCCCGCCATGCAGAATAGCCAGCGATCCTCTGGCCACTTCCGCCAGCTGGTTGGGATACCGACCACGGCCAAAGATCCGGACGTTACTCGCGACCGGCCGGTCCACCAGGCAAAGCGCATGCAATGCCTTCTCACGAAGGTTGATCACCTCGCGGTCGAGAGCAGCCTGGGCCTTCTTCAGGGGGCCCTTGTTGGCATCGTCAAAAAGCCACTCGACATCATGAATGTAATCTCGGGGAATATGGATGGGGGAACCTGGCCCCTCCACAGCAGCGCGCAATTCACGCCACGCCTCAGCCACGTTGTCCTTTTCCCGGCCCACGCTACGCTGGAGCAGCTCCGCATAGCGCCCCGCAACTTCCTGCATCGCGACCAGTGATTTCCCGTGGGCCTCAACGCTGAGAGCTTCCGCCACAAGAGGATTGGCCCAGCTCAGATCAGGGCTCTCTCCCCGCCCCAGAGACAACCAGGGACCAAAAACCGGATCCTCCCCGCGGACCTCTTGCGAGAGGAATTCATGCCATCGACGAATCTGGGCGGGAATCAGGTCGTCTCCCTCAATAATCTCGGCAAAGTCAGGCGGAGGCACCTTGGAGATGTCGAGCGCGGCCAACATGTATTCCGCGCTGCGCTCAAGATACCGTTTCTCCATCACGACCGCCCGCTTCTCAAATTCCGCGGCAAGGGTCTCCGTCTTTTTCCTTAACTCCGCATGCTGTTCAGCAACGGCCGGCTCAAGAGCACGCAGCTCCTCCCGCGAGCTCTTGAATACCCCGTACAGTGCGTAGTAGTCGGCAGTCGGAATCGCATCGAACTTGTGGTCGTGGCAGCGGGAACAGGAAACGGTCAGTCCCAGCACACCGCGCGTCACCACATCAATCCGGTCATCGATGATATCCGGCTCCACGCCCAGAAAGCGCCGTCCCAGGGTAAGGAACCCCATCGCCGCCAGATCACTGCGGTCACACAACCCTTCCTCCAGCAGGAGATCCGCAGCGATCTGCCTCTGGATGAACTTGTTGTAGGGGAGATCCCGGTTGAAGGACTCGACCACCCAGTCGCGATACACCCAGGCGTGGGGAAAATCGAACTCCTCCCCCGCGTAGGCATACCCCTTGGTATCCGAGTAGCGGGCCACGTCCAGCCAGTGCCGCGCCCATCGCTCTCCGTAGTGGGGGGAGGACAGCAAGTCCTCTACCAGCCCGGCGGCAAGCGCGGCGTCATTCCCAGGGAATGCGACGAGGTTCTTGAGCCTCTCATAGGTCGGAGGCAGGCCCGTGAGATTGCAGAACAACCTCCGAATCCAATCACGGCGCCTTGCTGTCGGCCCACTCACCAGTCCAGCCTGTTCCAGTCGCTGCCCGACGAGAAAGAAGATGGGGTCCTCTATCCCGTGCTCCGGGATATCCGGCCGAACCACCGGTTGAAGGGACCAATGCTCCCTGCCCGTTGCCACCGAGGAAAGAACGAGGGCTCCCAGAAGGCCGATATGGAGGAGCAGGCGCATTCACATACAAGCATGCGCGCCTCTCCGCCCGGGGCCAGTAAAATTAACCTTGCCGGTAAAACCTGCCCCGGACGGAGGGAGGAGCCCGGCCCAGCCTGTCCGGAACCGGAATATTGACTGGACCACAGGGGTTGCGCGAACCTGTGAGCAGATGAGCAAGCCGCTTCCCGCCCCACCCCGTCGCACCTTCCTTTCCGCCGGTGCGGCTACCGTGGCCCTGGCCTCCACCATGCGCGCTGCCGCAAAGCCCGGCCCCGCACGGATCAAGATCGGACAGATCGGGACCTCGCATCCTCACGCCCTCGGCAAACTCGACACCATCCTCAAGTATCCGGAACTCTTCGAATTAGTGGGAATCGTGGAGAACGACCAAAAGCGCCGCCAGACCATCGCCCAGCGCTACCCAACCCTCCGTTGGTTGCCTGAGGCCGAGCTCCTCCAGAGTCCCGGTTTGCAGGCCATCGCAGTGGAAACATCGGTGGACGAACTCGCTCCCACCGGCCTGCGCTGCCTCCAGGCAGGAATGCACATTCATCTCGACAAGCCCGCTGGGCCGACTCTCGAAGACTGCCGGAAACTCCACGAGGAAGCCACGCGCCGCAGGCTGATCGTCCAGATGGGATACATGTTTCGTTACAACCCCGCATTCGAGTTCCTCTTCAAGGCCGTCCGCGATGGCTGGCTTGGCGAGATTACGGAGATCAACGGCATGATCGGCAAAAAGATCAATGACTCCGGACGCCAAAACCTCGCACGCTACGAGGGAGGCGGCACATTCGAGCTCGCCTGCCACCTGATCGACGCCATGGTCACCGTGCTGGGAAGGCCGACCCGCATTCAGGGCATCAATCACCAGACTTTTCCCGGCAAGGACACCTTTGCAGACAATCAGCTCTCGATCTTCGATTACCCCAAGGCCATTGCAACCATCCGCTGCAACCACATCGACCCCTTGGGCTGGGCTCGTCGTTGCTTTTCGGTGACCGGCACCCTGGGCACCTGCGAAATCCGGCCGCTTGAGCCTCCCACCCTCCGGCTCGGCCTGGACCGCGACCGCGCACCTTACAAGCGTGGCTACCAGGACGTGAAGCTTCCTGAGGCCACCGGCCGCTACGACGGGGAATTTATCGACCTCGCCAGAGTCATCCGGGGAGACAAAACCCTGGCCTGGGACGCAACACACGACCTCGCCGTCCACGAAGCGGTCTTGCGCGCCAGCGGGATGATCAAATAGGAAACCGCCATGAGTTTACCCAGAATTCTCATCACCGATTTCATCACCGAGCCGCTCGACTTCGAACGGAAAGTGATTGGGGAGGCGGCTGAAGTAATCGCGCTGGAGGCAATGGCCGAGGACGCCCTCGTGGGAAAGGTTGAATCCGCAGCCGCGATCATCTGCTACCACTACCTGTCCATCACCCGGAGCACCATTGCGCGCCTGCAGAATTGCAAGGTCATCGTCCGAGGCGGGGTAGGCTTCGACAACATTGACCACCGTTGTGCTCGTGAACATGGCATTGCGGTCTGCAATGTGCCGGACTACGGGACCGAGGAGGTCGCCGACTCGGCCATGGGCATGATGCTCAGTCTCACCCGCGGGACGCACTTTCTGCAAAGCCGGCTCCGACGGAAAGTTGGTGACTGGAGTGTGGAACAGGCAAAGCCGATCCCGCGACTACGTGGGCGGGTGCTCGGCATCATTGGCTGTGGCCGCATCGGGTCGGCCGTGGCCCTGCGCGCGAAGTCCTTTGGACTCCAAGTGGTCTTCTACGACCCCTATGTCCCTGACGGCCTCGACAAGGCTCTCGGCATCCGGCGGGTGGACCGCCTGGAAGAGCTCCTGGCACAGTCCCATGTGGTCAGTCTTCACTGCCCGCTTACCGGGGAAACCGCAAACATCATCGGGGCTACGGAACTGGCGGCCCTGCCAGCGGGAGGTTTTCTCGTCAATACCGCCCGCGGCGGGGTGGTGGACACGGAAGCAGTCGTCGACTCGCTCGCCACCGGCCACCTGCGCGGAGCAGGCATCGATGTGCTCGAACACGAACCACCGGACGAGGACTCGAAAGTCCTCAAGGCCTGGCGCGACCCCGGCCACCCCGCTCACGACCGCCTTCTGCTCAATCCTCACGCCGCCTTTTACTGTGAGGAAGGCGGCGAGGAATTCCGCACCAAGGCCGCCCGCGAATGCCTCCGTGCGATTCGCGGCGAGACACTGCGCAATGTCGTGAACTAATCCCCTGGCCCTCCCGCGAATCCTCGCTCGCTACGCCGCTTGGCCAGGAGGCCTGCCCTGAAGCCCTCTCAATACGTGGCGCGGCCCCCGGACAGGTCAAATACGCCTCCCGTTGTAAACGAGCAATCCTCCGAGCAGAGCCAGGCAACCAGCGAAGCCGCCTCGCCAGCAAGGCCAAAGCGCCCCATGGGAATCCGGGAGAGCATGTAGTCGATATGCTCCTGGCTGATCTGCTTGAGAATGTCGGTTTCGATGACGGCCGGGGTCACGCAGTTCACAATCACTCCGCTCTCCGCACACTCCTTCCCCAGCGACTTGGTGAGCCCGATCACTCCCGCCTTGGCTGCACTGTAGTGCGAAGCATTAGGGTTCCCCTCCTTGCCCGCGATCGAGGCAATATTGACCACCCGCCCATAGCCGTTCTCGATCATTCCGGGCACGAGGGCACGGCAGCACAGGAAGACCCCGAAAAGGTCAATCTGCAGAACTTCCTGCCATTCCTCCGGCTCGCACTCCCACAGCTTTCTGCTACTACCTGCGATCCCGGCATTGTTTACCAGAATATCAATTCCACCCATCAGCTTCGTGGTCGCCACCCCCGCCGCCTCGACGGAGGCGGGATCGGTCACATCCACCACGATGGCCTCGGCTCCCCGGAGGGACCCGGCCGCCTCCTCGGCCGCCTCCGCATCACGATCCCAGATCGCACAGCGCGCTCCCGAATCAGTCAACCGCTCACAGATCGCATGACCGATGCCACGTGCCCCACCGGTCACAACCGCGTTTCGGCCCTTCAGATCAATCCTGTTCATAATGTTTATCCAGGCAGGTGAGCCTGCAGAAATCGGATGAAGTTTCCATGGAGAATCCTGTCGACATCCCCGCTTGAATATCCGCGGGCCCCCAGCAGGCCATCCAGCCGTTGAAGAGCCGCAATCGAGGTGACATCCAGGGGAGTCTGCTCCCTACCGAACCCTCCATCCAGGTCGGATCCAACCCCGACATGGTCGGCGCTGCCTGCCAGCTGGCAAATGTGGTCCATGTGATCGACGAGGTGTTCAAGCCTTACCCCCGCCTCCTCAGGCGTGCTCACACCGCGCTGCCAGCCCGGCACCATCATCCACGTATCCAGCGCACAGCCGATCACGGCCCCCCGCTCGATCAGGCGCCGGATCTGCTCATCGGAAAACTGCCGGGGATCGTCCACGAGGGCCCGGCAGTTCGAATGACTCGCCCACACCGCCCCCTCAAAGAGGTCGAGGGCATCGTGAAAAGCGCGGTCACACAAATGCGTGGCATCAAGAATCATGCCGAGCTGGGCCATCTCCCGTACGAGCTCCCGGCCCCGGTCGGAAAGCGGTCCCTCCTGGTCGTGCCCGAGGGCGTAACGCCCCACTCCATAATGGGCCGGCCCCAGGGCACGGAGGCCTTGTTCCCACGCCTGCGCCAGGTGGGCAGGAGTCCGAATGGAATCCGCACCCTCCAGACTGAGCAGGTAGCCAATCGGCCCGTCGGACTGTCCAGTCTTCCAGCGATCCAGCGCATCCGTGAGGGTTGCCCTGTCGACAATCTGCATGAGCTCACCCATCTCCTCCATCGCTCGATACCATGCCAGCTGCCCCTGCGTCTGTGCCCAGGCGATCTCGGGCGCATTCCACCCGGAAGCGACCGCTCCCGGCTTCATGCAGCCGGCAAGCAGGGTGCCCACGCAAAGTCCTACCCCGCCACGCCTCATTTCCGGGAAACAAACCACTCCCTCCCCGCGCCCTCCGAGATCTCCCAGCCCTGCTTCCTCAGCCCTGATCTCATCAAGCTCCCGGCGCAGGTCCCGATTGTAGTCGAGCGCGTTGAGTGAAAGGTCAAGATGGGCATCGAAAACGAGCTTCATGGCGGTGTTCCGGGGGAAGTTTAAACCGACAGGCGACGGTTTCGTGCGGTCACTTGCCAACGCTCGTCTGTCACGGAGCCACCGCGGACCAGGGTCGCCTCCTGATAGAGGGCCACCGTCGGGCAAATGTGCCTCGGAATCCCGACAAAGGAATCCCCCACCTCATAGCCTGCAGCAGAGCCGTCCACTTCCAGCACGAGGTGCTCCTCGCTGTGGCCGACCGCACGGGCATGCTCAAGGCCAACCAGGTGCACCCGGGTTTCGAGCGGCCCTTCCGAGGCAATCGCCTTATGCCCGAGATCGAGACAGAGGCGGTTGCTGCCCGGCCTGCTGACGATACGCGTGAAGACCGCTGCCGCGCTCTCGAAGGGCAGGTCAGGAAAGGCATTTCCGTAGCCAGCATCCCAGAACAGGGTTGTGCCCGGGCTGCACTGCCAGCTGCGCTCTCGGGCATGAAGTCCGAAGGTCGGCGACCCTCCGCCTACCACCGCGGGCGCAGGATGCCCTGCCTTCTCGAGAGCTCCCAGGAGCTCCCCGACCAATTTCATCGCAGAAATCCAGTCCCTCCTCCGTTGCTCAGGGTCGCTCGCCCGGAGGTGCCCGTCGTAGACGTGCACGCCATCAAAGTGCAGGCCGTCAATGGACGCAATCGCCCCTGCGAGACTCACCGCAGCTTCCTTGGATTCAGTTCCAGTCCGGGCCATTCCGCAGTCGAAGTCCACGAAGACCCCGAGTTCCACTCCGGCCTCTTCACTGAGTTTTCCCTGACCCTCCAGCCCATCTCCTCCCTCGGCCAGGAACGACAGTCTCGCCCCGGGATAACTCCCCGCGAGACGGACCAGCCGCTTCTGGTTCGGCCCCACCAGGGGATAGGCAAGCAGGACATCGTTCGCCCCGGCCACAAGGCACATCTCCACCTCTGCGATGGTCGAAGCCTTGAACTTGCCAATCCCCGCCGCAAGCTGCAGACGCGTGACCGCCTCCATCTTGTGCGTCTTGACGTGAGGGCGCAGACGATCGGTCCCCCCACACATTGCAACCATGTGCGCAATATTCGCCTCCACTCGTTCAGGCCACACCAGAAGAGCCGGAGAGGCCACATCCTCCAGGCCGCTTACCTGGAAGGGCTCACTCATGAGCTGTACTCCGGAGTCACCTCCACGATCATCTCAATTTCAACCGCAATGCCGCCCGGGAGGGTATTGGCCGGCAGGGCACTTCGTGCTCCGACGCCTGTATCCCCTCCGTAAAGCTCCGCAAACAGGTCGCTGCAGCCATTGATCACCTTGGGCTGCTCAACAAAGTCATCGGCCGAGTTTACGAATCCGAGCGTCTTCACCACCCGGACCACGCGGTCGAGACTGCCCAGGGCATGACGCAGGGTGGCAAGCAGAGCGAGACCAGTTTCCCTGGCCGCTGCATAACCATCCGCCACATCCAAGTCGTCCCCCACCCTTCCGGTCGTGAGAGAGCCGTCTTCCCTCAGAGGGCCATGTCCCGAGAGGTATGCCAGGTTGCCGGCAAATACGATCGGCTTGTAGACTCCCATCGGTTTCGGGGCAGGCGGGAGAGTCAGGCCGAGTTCCTGAAGTTTTGCTTCTGCGCTCATTTCAACTCCGACGATAGCGCCTCCCCGTGGCGAGGCGATGCTGAAAATTCATCGCCAGATCACGTCCCAAAATACTTCTCGATCAACTCCCCCGGCGGCCTCTGTCCCATTCGGCTCACGCCCATGACAACCAGGAGATTGACCACCGAAGCCCAGACGAAGGGATGAATATCAAGCCAGCTGAACGCCTTGAACTCACCGAACTCGGCAAGCCCGATGAGATAGAAGGCCAGCATGACCAGGCCTCCGGAAATCATGCCCGCCACCCCGGCCAGGGCCGTCATTCTCTTCCAGTAGAGCGCGAGGACGACGGGCACGAGGAAGGTTGCTCCCAAGCCACCGGAAGCAAACACGATCAGCGTCTGGAGGAACTTGGGGGGATTGAGCGCAAAGACGACCGCCAGAACCCCGACCACCACGGTCGTAAGCCGGCTCAGACGGGCAACCGTCCTCTCGGAAACCTTGCCTCTGGCATTCTGCTGGTAGACATCGCGCACCACTCCCGATGACACGAGCAGCAGGAAGCTGTCCACGCTCGACATGATGGCAGCAAAGGGTGCCGCGACCAGGATGCCGGCGAGCCAGGGCACTCCCGCCTGTTCGGTCACCACCCGCGCCATCTCGGGCATGATGCGGTCGGCCTCCACTTCCATTCCTGGCAAAAGGACACGCGCGCTGGTGAAAATCAGGACCAGCGGAAGGTAGATGAGGGTGAAGAAGATCGCCACGAACAGTATGGATCGCCGCAACACCACCGTGTCACGGAAGGCCATCTGGCGCACCATGTAGCTGGGCTGTCCCGCCCCGGAAAAGTTCCAGAACGCAAAAAAGCTCAATGCCAGCATGACCGGAAGGAACCCCTCTGGGGAACTGGCACTCGGCCCCCGGGGCGAGAGATAGACTCCTTTTTGCCCTGCGCCCGCCTGGTAGGGCGTGCGCTCCACGATTCGCGCGACCGCATTCGAGTTCGCGGCCACCTCACCGGCAAGATCAGCCTTCTGTTCAGGGGATGTGATGATCAGAACCTTCCGTGGATTCCCTGCCTCCTCTTGGTCAGCGAGACGGACGATCTCTCCATCCTCGGACCGGACCCACGCCCATTTCGAAAGGTCCGCCCCGGAAGATTCAGAATGTTTTTCGATGACGGCCTTGCCAAAATCCGGAGGAGTCTGCGCGGCGAGTTTCTCGGTGACCCGCTCCAGTCCCCCCGTCAGCGAAAGTGTCATCCCCATGAGGATGAGTACGCCAATCAGCATGACCAGGCCCTGCAGGACATCCGTCCACACCACGGCCCGGAAACCGCCGTAGGCGGTATAGGCCACCACTGCGACTCCGAAGAGACCAAGGCATACGAGATAGTGTGGGTCCGCCTGATTGACCCAGAAGATATCCCTGGTCAACCCCGCCACCCCGGACACGACCTGCTCGTAGACCGGAACCCCTCCGAACAGGGTCTGCATGATCACCGCCCCCGCCTTGAACTGCGCGAGAAGATAAAAGAACATGAAGAAGAGCAGGAGGATGGTTGCCGTATTCCCAACCGCATTGCTCGCGAAGCGCTTACGCAGGAGTTCCGGAATGGTGATGGCGCCCGCAATCCGCCCGGTCTGGTTGAGCCTCTTGGCGAAAAGGCCCATTGCCACGAGAGGCACAACCATGTAGCCGCAGATCCACCACGCCAGGGACCAGCCGTGCGTGTAGATCAACGCAGGAAACCCCATGAAGCTTCCCCCGCTCGCCAGGGTGGCGGCGTAGGTGAGAGCAAAGGCCCACATCCCGAAGTTGCGGCCTCCCAGGTAATACTCACCCACGAATGGTTTCCCCCGCCCGACGCGACCCGCCACGAAGGCAATCACAAAGACGATCAGGACGTAACCGAGGAACGAAGCCAGAGCCGAGCCAGAGCCGGAAGCGGATGCACCAAGAACGCCCATCAGTCCCCCCCGTCACGTTCCCGGGGTCCCCCGCTTTCCACGCCCCCGTCGGGGTCGAGATCCGTATCCTTCATGTAAAACATCGTGAACAGGAACGTGAACCCGCAAGCAGCAAGCCACGGAAGCGCCACCCCGAAGACGACCCAGCGCGGCAATCCCATCAAGGTGGATATCCTTTCACCGTCCGTCTCACTCCCGCCAGACGCACACACGGCTGCCGTCCAGATCAGAAAAACCAGCCACCCCAGAACGATCACCACCGACTCACGGCTGGCTTGCCGGAAGGACTCCCCAAGTTTCCGGTTGCGCTGCTCCCTCTGATTCACGTCCACGCCCAAGGTCCTGATTTAAACGGGCAAACCTTCCAGACTAAAGCCTGAAGATCAGAGGTCTCATCACGAAAAAGAGCGTTGCGCCCCGGAAACGCAGACACCCACACTGCGGCGCACAGGGGCTGGCCCCTCATCACACCAGAAACATGTCGCGCACCCGGATCATCATTGCCGCAGGAGCGGCTGTGGCTCTCACCACGATTGTGTTCTCAGCCATTCACCTGCCCCTGCGGAAGAAATACAACGAGCTGTCCGCCAAGCTCCCTTCCCCTGTCTTGACGGCCAAGAGAATTGACAGCGCCACAGACGCATTCCTCGGAATGGTCACCGAGTCCTGGAATCTGAAGGTCGACGAGTCCCCGGACAGCGCCTGGGCCGCCATCGCCGACACGATCGGATTCAGTAGCGACGTGGAAGGTTTGCTCTCCTTCCTTACCCATGAGGTAAAGCCCTACTCCTACCTGAACACCGGACGCAACGCGAGAGAGGGCGCGATTGCCGCAGCCCTCGCAGTCATGGCACCGATGTCGACAGATGGATTCCTGCATGTCCGGGACGACCTTGCCTTCATCCGCCTCGCTGATCGCGCGGTCCTCGTCTATTCGGACAGCCCCGAGGGACTACGTAGCCGGATCTTCATGAAGCCCGCATCCTGAGAGCAGGCAACCACATCTCCCGGCATGCCCCCCGGCCACTACTCGGGTCGTCCACTGGGATCAGGCTTCTCTCCCCTGATAAGACGCACGGCCTGCCGTGCCAGCCGGCGCCCGAAAAGTTCGTAGCCCGCCTTGGTATAGTGCAAGTCGTTCCACTTCTTCCCGTTCCGCTCCTTGTCGTTGGTGTCATCCGTGTCGACCCACGCCCCGCGCGCGTCGTCATTCGCCACCTTGACCTGAGCACTCCGGACCCCATTCCACTGCTCGTGGTCAAGGTGGTCACAGAGCCGGCCGATCACAAAGTTCATCTCGGGCGCCCCCAGGTCCTTCCGAAGGTTGGCGATCAGGGTCTTCATGCTCTCCTCGTAGGCAGCCGCCAGTCCCGTCTTGCCATCGCGCTCGCCCTGCATCCAGAGAAAGGTAATGCTGTCCGGCATCCCTTCCGCGATGTTGGCCTTCGCCTGCTTGAGTACGATCCCGTAAAAATCCGCGGGATCATTGAACTGCTGGGAGAGCTTGTTCTTCTTCGCAATCTCATCCCAGGTCCTGACCCACTTCCGGATGGGCTGGCCACCCCGGGCGAACTTGACATGCTGAATGTCCGCGTCGGGAAGCAGCTTCCTGAGCTCCGGGAGCACAGAGGTCTTCTCATTCAGACCCGCCATATTACTCTGTCCCGACAGGATGATGAGATGACGCTCCCCGGCGTAAAGGGAAGTTGACGCGCTGAGCAGCGCGGCAGCAAGACAAAGACAGGAGAACAACAATTTCATGAAGCCGTGTTAGTCTGCCCAACCCGGCTTGTCAGTGCCAATAACTCCCTTCTTCTCGATTCGCCCCTCCGCATTTCGGTTGTTCGCAGAATCCTCTACCGGGAAAGCTCCTCAAGCAGGGCCGCAGTCTCGCGGTCGGCACGGGGTATACGCATCTCCGGGATCCAGAGACGGATCAGCACCGCCAGGTCTCGCAGCGTTTCCTCCGGAAGCTTTCGCAAGGCGGGTGCCTGAGCCCTCAGCTGGCTGATCACATAGGAGCGCGCGTCCTCACTGTCCACAACCCAGGCCCCCACCAGACCCTTGAGGAAGGCGTTCTCACCCTCCGCCGTCATGAGGACCCGGCCCAGCGCACGACACGAAGCGAGTCCGTCGAGATTCCCAACTTTCAGGGAGGCGGGAAGCTGTTCGTAGAAGGTTTCCAGATTCCGTCCGATCACCGACGCCCAGAAGCGATAGCTCTCTTCCGACCACAGACCCACCCCTTCGAGCTCCGCCACCACTTCTTCAACCGTGGCCTTGTGGAGCTGCCAGCCGACCGCGCGCATGAACTCGTGATCTTCCGTCTTCACCACCGGGGAAAGTCCGCTGTCGAGGAGAAAAGCAAGTGCTTCAAGGGACACCGATCCTCCCTCCAGGACCACCCCCATCAGCTTCTGGAAAGGGCCAAGGTGCTCGCGGAGCCCCGGCGGCAGGACATCCTCGGCGGCAAGCTCGGCAAAGGCCGCCCAGGTCTCCTGGTCTCCGATAGCCGCTTCCGCAAAGCGAACAAGCAGAGTGTGGACCCCCGCGGCCCCGCCGCAGCGCTTGCCCCAGCGCAACAAATCATGGCACTGGGCCGCATGTTCTGCTGCCAGGATCAGAACAAGATCCGCGTCTTCCAGCTCTCTCAGGACGATCTTCACCACTTCGTCTTCCTCCGGCACGAGGACGAGATAGCTCTCGAGGAGCTCAGCAACCTCCATCGCCCTCCACCTCACGTCATCGGACAGACCCTCCAGCCAGGCAGTCCCGGCCTCGAGTGCTAAGGCCTTGTCGCCGGCCGCAGTGGCCACGATCAGCTGGAGCAATTGAGAACGGTTGGGATCGCTTTTCAGAAGCTCTACCCCCCATTCCCCGGCAACCTTGCTATCGTTCTGAAGCTGGTGTGCGAGGTAGGTCGCAGCACCCATTCCCAGGTGCCTGGGCGGTCCAAGCACGTCGGTGTAGCCTGACCAGGGATGGAGCCGCTGGCTCTCCTCCACCACCCACTCCGAGGCTGCCGCAAGGGCTGTTCTGGCCTCATCCACAAAACTAGCATCCTCCCGATCCAAGCCGCGTCGGCATCCATGCAGGAGCCGAAAGACGGGGAGCGCCAGTTGCGGATGCCGCAAGGCCGCCTGCCCCACGCGCTGCGCCACTGCCGTCCGTCGTTTCCACCGGGCATTCCCGCCCCGGACGCCGGGATCTTCCAGAGCGGACTTCTCCAGCGCGACCCGCTGGGCTTGCGCGACGCCCGGCAGGCTTGCCGAGCCATCCCATTGCTCGAAGGCGCGCCGGGCATAGTGAAGGGCAAAGGAAAGATCACGCGTAACATCCCCGGAGGGCTCAAGTTGTTCAAGAATCTCCGCCAGCAGTTCGAGGGAACGGAACATGGCCTCTTCGCCCCTGTCACCAGCCTGCTCCGCCACCACCGGGTAGAGGGCAGCCACTTCCTCGACATTGGCAGCCTCCAGGGCTTCCCGGACGAGAACCGCCTGTTCATCCGGCGGAAGAAGGAGAATCAGCTGCCGCCGCAACTCCTGATCTCCAGGCTGATCACCCACGAGAGCCCGCAGGACCGGAACGGCCCGCCCGGGTTGATCAAACGCCACGCAGGCCTGCCAGTAGATCTGCCGCTGGCTCAACCCCTGTGCTTCTCCAGGGTCCAGTTGAGCAAGGACTTCTCTCCCCAGGCCCTCTTCCTTGACGAGGTCGACGATCTCTTCGTCCTCCCAGTGTCCGATCAAAAACGCCTTCCGGAGCTCACGCGCTGCGGCCAGGACCGCCTTCTGCCTCTCGTTCCGCAGGACAAGCTTCCGCAGAATAACCGCGGGAGTCACCTCCTCCCCCGGAAGAAAGCGACCGGGCCCACCCACCCGCACCCGGGTCGCCCGGGGCCGCAGGAGGCGAGCCCTCTCCTCTTCCATTCCAATGGTCTCCATGACCCATGCCAGTTCGCTCACCTCGTCGCGATTACGGCAACTCCGCCGCAGCCGCAGGGCGGCCCGCCGCGCAGGCTCCATGTCAATCTCATCCGCCAGGCCGTTTTCAGCCACCGCCACAGCCACCGCGACAAGGTAGCCATCCACCTCCCTCCTCCGATCCCTCTCCATTGCAAGATTCCGGGCCTGCACCAGCTGCCGGTAGCATTCCACAACCTTCCCACTCATCGCGGCATAGCCGGCTGCACTGAGAAGGGCTGTCAATTCGCCACCTTCCACTAACAGCGCAAGGCCCGCTTCGACCTCCTCCCTCTTTCCGCACAACTGCCACAACACGAGACGCAGGTAATCATCCTCCGCCGCTCGCAGGTGTCCGCTCAAGGCTTCAAGGTTGAGTTCCCTGTCTCTTCCGGCGGGAGAGTAGCCCAGTTCAAGGAGGAGCTCGGCCTGACGTTCGGTAAGCGCTGCTTCCTGTGAATCCCCTTCCTCTTCGGACAGGGCGCTGAGAAGAATCGCGGCATATTCCACGCCACGCGCCGGGAAGGGGGGCATGGCCAGGATGCCAGCCCGAAAGGAGCCCACGCCCCCCCAGGCCGCCTCGATGGGCCGGCTCCTGAAATCACGCGCAATCCGGTTTAGCAGGGTGATGGCCTCTGGAAATCTCTCTTCCTCGCACTGGTAACGAAGGAATTGGCCCACCCACCACCAATGATCCTGCCAGTAGCTCGGCGGAACTGTCAGGAGATGTCTGCCCATATATCCGGCCCATACGGCCCGCTGCCCTTCGTCCGCATCCTCGCCGCCCCCATGGAACGCGTTCTGGCCGAACCACTCCAGAATCCAGTGGCGTGTCCTCGCGTCCACCTGCTCAAGGGAATCGAGCAAGGCCACTTGCGGATTCTCTGCCTTGCTTGCCTCGCGTAGCACGAGCGCAAGCCGCGCAGCCTCTCCCTGCCGCTTCCAGCGCCCCCTGAGGTCGGTGGCCGCCCGCTTCAGCCACTTGAGGTCGAGTTCCTCTTCCCCGTCCGTCCATTCCACCGCCTGGGCAAGCACCTCAAGATCATCAGGATGTTCCTCCAGCTCCCTATGAAAGTGGTCGAGGACATCCGCGCTGGGCATTAACAGGAAACGGGCCTCCTGCCATCCAAGTCCTGCAAGCCGGGAATCCAGTCCGGCTTCCTCTTCCTCACCTGCGTCCATGAGCACGAGGAGTTGCCTGAGCGCCATCCAGCGCAGCTCCCGCACCGTCCCGGGCAGAGCCACCTCCCTCGCCTGGCCCTGGTGATCGAACACCTCGGCCCCATAAAAGTCCCACTCGGCACCCGCGACTTCACTCGGCGTGGTTCCCATCGCCTGCAACTGCCCGGGAGAGAGGAGGGGCTCCAAGCCCGGCAGCTCGGTCCGCGGTTCGAGCAGTGCGTCAAAGGTTGCTCTGGCCTCCGCTCCCCGTTGATCCTCCGCGAGGGCCACCCCCTGAAGGTAACGCAGGCGCCAGTCCCGGGCCACCAGCTCTCCGTGAGTCGCGAGGTAGTCGAGCAGGACCCTCCACTCCTTGTTGCGGGCCAATGTTTGCAGTGTTTGCTCCACCTCCCGGGCCCCAGACACTCCCGCTCTGCCGCTCGAAAGCCTCGCAAGACCAAGTTCCATTGCTCCCTGACGGAAATAATACTCCGCCAGCCTGAGAGCCGCAGCCGGGCTCTCATCAAGCTCCATCGCGTTCCTTCGCCACCTGAGAGCAGTGGCGCGATCCCCATTACGCTCGGCAGCAGAAGCCAGCTCGCTGATGAGATGATGACTCTCCGGGGCACGGCGAACGGCACCCAGCAGAGCTTCCTGTTCTCCATGGAGGTCCCCCAGGCCCCGGTAACAGACGGCAAGCGCCAGCAGCGGACCCACCGCGCGGGGGTTCGCCCGCTTCCTTCGTTCAAACTCTTCCACCAGTTCCTCCTCGCGGCCCTCTCTCCGGGCCAGATCCACCATCGCGGCCATCCACCTCGACTTGTCCTCCCACTCCTCCGCCCCCTCGTAGAGCCTTCGGTAGATTCTCCCTGCCTCCCGCAACTCGCCCGTCTCCACCAGAAAAACCGCGAGGGCACTACCCACCTCTTCATCACGAGGACCAAAACTGGCAGCCGCCCGCCGCAGTTCCCGGCCCGCCTCCTCGTTCCGTCCAAGTTCCTGGAAAAGTTTCGCCCGGTGTATCCAGGCCATCTGGTCGCGAGGAGAAATACGCTTCCAGCGCTCGACCACCTCCAAGGCGTCCTCCTGCTTCCCCTCCTGCTCCAGAAGATTGAGGAGTCGGCGCAGGGCCTCAGGCCGCTGCCCACCACGCTGGGCAATCAGGGAGCGCAGGGCTTCAGCCGCCGCCGCCAGATTGCCACCCTGCTCCAGAAGCCGCACCCTCCGGTCCGCAAGAAGCAGTTTTCCTCTCTCGCCGGCCCGCTTCTCTGCGGCGGCAAGAACCTCCAGAGCCTTTGCTTCAGATTCCAGAACGACCAGTAATTCCGCCAGGAGGCAACGTTCCCCGACAGACTGCGCTTCCTCCAGGTCTTCGAGGAGACTCTCGACATCCAACTGGCGCGCCACCATCAAGGCCTGCCTCATGGCTTTAGCCATGCTGTCCGGCGTTTCTGCCAAGCGAGCCAGGTGAACCGCCGAGCTCCAGACGTCCTCACCCCGCCGGGCCAGCACCCCGGCCTCGCAGAAGGCACTCAGGAAAAGCGTATCCTGCCCGAGGTCGTCCCCATGTTGCTGCAACGTCGTGAATGCGTCCTGCACGAACCCATGCACCCTGAGGCTCCGGCTCACAGCAAGGAGACCCTCCCGGTCCGCGTCCATCGCCATGGCCTTCCAGAGTGCCACCGCCTCCTCTGCCCGCTCTCTACCAGCCAGGAAAGAAGCCCACGCTTCCTTCACTTCCTTACTCTCTGGAAACTTCCGGCAGGCTCCCTGCAGGACCTTCTCACTTCGCTCGTCGAGCTTGTAGTAGTCAAGGAGGCGCGCCACCCGGAGAAACACCGCTGGCTCACCCTCTTGGTTCGCCCACGACAACATGTGCCCCAGGGCCTCCTCCACACCCTGCCGGTCCCCCATGCGATGGCGGAGGGACACCAGCTGCTCGAAAAGCGCCACCTCCCCCTTGTCGCCGACCAGGACTTCCAGTTCCCTGCCCGCCTCCTCAAGGAAACCAGCTCCTTCCAGGAAATCGATGAGCTCTCCACGGTTTTGCCGGTCTCCCGGAGTGCTCTGGAGCACTTTCTGGAAAAGCGCGACAGCCTCGTCCACTTCCCCACTGGCAGCAAGTTGCCGCGCGAGCGACTTGAGAAGACTGAGACGGCCGGGAAAGCTCTCCTGCAGCCGGGTGTAAAACTCCCACAACCCCTCGAGGTCCTCCTCCCGCGCAAAGGCCCGCTCGACCTGCACAAGCACTTCGCGCTCAAGCCAGCCCCCCTCCCCGGCAGACTCCAGCACAGATTGAAAGATAGCCAATGCCTCCGCCCCCCTCCCCCGCATGAGCAGGATGTCGCCTTGCATCAGGAGGCGCAACGCTCTCTGGTCGGGATCCTTCGTGATCGCCAACAGGCTCCCCGTCGTCTCCAAAGCCTCCTCGTAGAGCCCCTCAGAGACCTCCAGTTCGATCAGGTCCTCATGCAGTTCCTCGTCGGCAGGCCGCGCGGCGAGCGCTTCCCGCCATGCCGCCACCGCCTGCCTGGGCCGTCCACTCCGCACCAAGTACAGGCCCCGCAGCGGGGCCCGTTCACCCTCCAGCGCCGCCGGGCCCGCCTCCTGCAGATCCGCAAGAGCCGCTTCATAATTCAGAAGGCGCGCCTGTATCCGCGCGCGGGCGAGGCGCAACGCAGGATCCTCCGGGGACTTTTCGACTGCGGCATCCAGAGCGCCCAGCGCCTCTTCGTCCCGGCCTCCCCTCTCAAAGAACAAGCCCAGGACCCACCAGTCCACCGCCTCGCCTTCCCGGGCATGCCTGACGAGGAATTCCATCAAGCTCTCCCTCGTGCCGGTATCCAACCACGCTTGCACGAAACGCTCAAAACCCCCAGCACTCTCCGGCTCCCTGAGCAGAAGAGCATGAAAACGCGACACCTCCTCGCGGCCCTCTGTTTCGGCACCTTGCGCTCCGGCCCAGCCTACCAGTCCCAGCCAAATCAGAGCAACGACCCAACCCTTCATGCGTCGCTGGATATCTAGCACTTTCTGGGCGCAGACGCGACCTCTATTCCTCTCCTCCCTGCGGGCATTCCTTTCCCAAATAGCGGGCCCCAGCTGATCTTCCCCATTGCGGGGCCGCTTATCCCCTCCCTGATTCGCAGAGGCGATCTCAGCCCCCCGGAGAGTTCGCCGGAGAAGGGGCAAAAGGTCGTTTCTCCTTGTTCAACCGGCCACCGCCCCCTCTGCTTGTTCCGTCATGCCCGACCGCCTCTTTCTCGTCATCCTCACCCTCGCCCTTTCTGCCGCCAGCCCCCTGCCAGCAGCCACGGCTCCCACCGGGAAAATCGACCTCCTCGCCGACCCTTCCTTCAAAAACTGGGTGTTTCATCTCAGCGAGAAAAACTCCCTGTCTCCCCGGCGGGAGGAAGTGGCCGTCATCAGGGAGGGGGTCCTCCAGGTCACGGGAAAAGGGTTTGGCTACTTCCGGACCAAGGAAGCCTACCGGGACTACCATCTCATCCTGGAGTATCGTTGGGGGAAGAACACATGGTCAAAGCGCGCTGACCGCGCCCGTGATTGTGGCCTTCTGCTTCACAGCCACGGTCCCGATGGCGCCTTCGGCGGGACATGGCAATCCTGCATTCAGGCCCAGATGCTCGAAGGCTCGATGGGAGATATCAACGTGCTCCAGGGCAGGAACGGGGACGGAACTCTGATCACTACCCGACTGACCTGTGAGGTCGAGAAGACCGCCAAGGGCTATCGTTGGAAAAAGGGCGGCGAGGCGCTCACCTTTCCTCCCGAGGGCAAATCAGCAGCAAGCATTCGCTGGAAAGACCGCGACCCCGGCTGGAAGGACGAAAAGGGCTTTCGCGGGGCCAATGATATCGACAGGCCAGCAGGTGAATGGAACCGCATGGAAGTGATCTGCGAGGGGGCAACCTACCGCATTCTCCTCAACGGCATCCTCGTAAACGAAGGACGCGACGCGCAACCGGCTTCCGGGTTCATCGGCGTCCAGAATGAGTGGGCCGAGTGCTTCATGCGCCGCTTCGAGCTGTGGCCCATCGGCGCATTGAAAGAGAAGACCGGCCAGAAGGCTCCCCGCACGCTTCCACCTGCCCGCTGGTCTGCCGCAGACAAACGGCTCGCATCCTTCCGCAAGGCCGGTCCCGCCGTCAGCGTCATTCCCCTCTGGCCCGGGGACGGTTCCCGCCCCGACGACCCCACCCCTGCACTTACCGAATCGATGCCGGAGCGGGGAGATCACATTCTGCGCATCGGCGAGGTCAGCAAACCCACTCTGCACCTCTGGCCTGCCGCCAACCCGAATGGCAAATGTGTGATCATCTTCCCTGGAGGCGGTTACAACATTCTGGCCGCTGAACACGAAGGAAGCGAGATCGCCGAATGGCTCAACGCCCAGGGAATTACCGCGGCCATCCTCAAGTACCGCGTGCCGCGCCGCAAGGGACTCCCCAAGCATACGGTGGCCATGCAAGACGCCCAGCGCGCCATACGTATCACCCGTTCCCGGGCGAGCGAGTTCGGAATCGCGCGCGACCGGATCGGCGTCCTCGGATTCTCTGCCGGGGGTCACCTCACCATGCTCGCCTTTCACCATGCCGGGGCCCGGGCCTACGAACCCATCGACCATCACGACCAGGTCAGCGCACGACCGGATTTTCTCCTCCCGATCTATCCGGCCTATCTCACCGAGGCACGGGAAGGACCGTCCATCGACCCGCTCCTCCGCATGGTCCCGGCTGCCGCGCACTACCCTCCCCTCTTCACCACCGTAGCGGCAGATGATCCCTTCGCGACAGGCGCCCTGCACTACCTCCTCACCCTGCAACGGAAGCAGGTCCGCTACGAAGTCCATATCTTCCCCGGCGGTGGACACGGAAATGGCCTGCGTCCCAAGGGGTATCCGTTCTCGGAGTGGACCAAACCCTGTGAGCGCTGGCTCAAGGACCTGTAACTGCCAAGCATGCCCGGGCAAGCACCCATTGAGATCGTCACCTGCCACGCCGAGGGAGAAGTTGGTGACGTGATTGTGGCGGGGGTTGATCCCCCGCCGGGCGAGACCCTCTGGGAGCAACGGACTTTTCTTGAGAAGGACGAAACCCTGCGCAACTACGTCCTCAACGAGCCCCGGGGCGGGGTCTTCCGACACGTGAACCTCCTGGTCCCCCCGGTCAACCCAAAGGCCGACATGGGATTTCTCATCATGGAGCCTGCGGACACGCCTCCGATGTCGGGCTCCAACTCCATCTGCGTGGCAACAGTCCTGCTGGATCATGGCATTCTCCCCATGATAGAGCCGGAAACCCGGCTCATTCTGGAAGCTCCCGGTGGACTGGTCGAGGTATGTGCCCAATGCCGTGAGGGCAAGGCCGAGAGGATCACGATCACCAATGTGGCATCCTTCGCCGCCCAGCTCGCCGTCCCGCTGGAGGTGGCCGGACATGGCACGCTGACCGTGGACACTGCCTATGGTGGAGACAGCTTCGTCATTGTGGATGTCGAAGCACTCGGCCTCGAGCTTGTTCCGACCCAGGCCCGCCAGCTTACCGAGGTGGGCATGAAGATTGTTGCTGCCGCCAACGACCAGCTCGGGTTTGATCACCCCGGCAACCCGGACTGGAACCACCTGTCCTTCTGCCAGTTTGCCGG
>Ga0163179_10000180_pt1 | contig 43992 bp, 37 predicted proteins | sample AtlANTMetagenome_FD_109643 | JGI IMG/M metagenome (GOLD analysis project Ga0163179, IMG submission 109643) | Marine eukaryotic phytoplankton communities from the Atlantic Ocean - Atlantic ANT 2 Metagenome | ecosystem: Environmental > Aquatic > Marine > Oceanic | place: North Atlantic Ocean... | reverse complement strand
TTTCTGGCTCTTCGCCACAAGCCCGCTCCTCCCGGCTGCGGATGCAATCGACTTCAATCGTGACATCCGCCCGATCCTTTCAAGCAACTGCTTCCTGTGTCACGGACCGGATGCCCATGACCGCAAGGCCAAGCTGAGGCTCGATACCCGCGAAGGGGCCATCAGGCTCAACGACGGCGTCCGGGCGATCGATCCCGACGCTCTCGCGGACAGTGAGTTTTTGCACCGGATCGCCTCGAGCGACAAGGAGGAGGTCATGCCCCCGCCGGAGTCCCACAAGGTCCTGAGTGAAGAGCAGAAAACGCTCCTGAGGAAATGGATTCTCTCTGGCGCAGAATACAAGGAGCACTGGGCGTTTTTACCGCCGGCGAAGACCGCGGCGCCATCCCCTCATGAAAAGGCAAGGATACACAACCCGGTCGATTCATTCATTCTGGCAAACCTTGCAAAGGCAGGCCTCGAGCAAAGTGCTGAAGCGGATCGCCGCACGCTGATCCGCCGGGTCACCTACGATCTGACCGGGCTTCCCCCTGCACCTGGCGATGTCGAGGCCTTCGTCAACGACAAGTCACCGCAGGCTTACGAGAAGGTGGTCGACCGCTTGCTTGCGACGGAGCGTTACGGTGAGCGCATGGCTCTCGCATGGATGGACGCGGCCCGCTACGGAGACTCTTCCGTCATGCACGCCGATGGCCCGCGGGACATGTGGGCTTGGCGTGACTGGGTGATCGACGCCTACAACTCAAACATGCCCTTTGACCAGTTTACCACCGAGCAGCTTGCCGGCGACCTGCTGCCTGATGCAACAATTGGCCAGCGGGTGGCCTCCGGCTTTAACCGAAACCATGCCACTTCCGACGAGGGCGGAGCATTCGCGGAAGAGCTGCGGGTCGAGTATGTTGTCGACCGGGTCAAGACGACGGCCAATGTCTGGATGGGTTTGACGATGGAATGCGCCCAATGCCACGACCATAAGTATGACCCGATCTCCCAGCGTGAGTATTACCAGATGTTTGCCTATTTCAACAATACCACCGATCCGGGCATGCAGACAAGGGGCGGAAATCAGTCACCGGTAGTCAATGTTCCACCCCGGGAGCAGGCGGACAAATTAGCCGGGTTACGCAAGGCGATTGAAGCGAGCGACAGGAAGTTGGATGAATACAGGCGGGCGGCTGTCCCAGAGCACATCAAGTGGCTGCGAGTCGCCCAGAAGTCCGCTGGCAATGCCGCGCCGGAGCCAGGCGGCCTTGCTCATTTCTTTCCTCTCGATGAGCGGGACGGCAAGCAGGTTAAGGCCGGCGTGGGTGGAGGAGTCGGACAGGTCGGGGGCAAGCTTTCTCCAGCCGGGCGAGACGGAGGTGGGGGGCTGCGTTTCGATGGAAAGACGTCCATCACGTTCAGCTCCTGGCCACCCCGGGAACGCGACCAGCCCTTTACCTTTGCGGCATGGCTCAAGGTTCCCGGCAATGGCAATGGCTCGGTGATGGCCCGTATGGACGTCGGGCAGACGTTTCGGGGATATGACTTCTGGATTCAGAACCGCGCGGTCGGCACCCACATCATCAGCAACTGGCCCCAAAACGCTCTCAAGGTGGTTTCCGCCCAGCCCCTCGCTGCTGACAAATGGCAGCATGTGGCCGTTGTCTACGATGGCTCATCCAAGGCCTCCGGGGTCAAGATTTTCATCGATGGCAAAATCGTGGGTAACAAGGTCGAGCAGGATACGCTCAAGGCTTCCATCGCTACACAAACTCCGTTCAAAATCGGTAGCCGCTCTAGTGGCGGGAACTTCAACGGGGAGGTTGACGAACTACGCATCTACAACCGGGCCCTTTCCGGATCGGAGATCCAGCGTCTCGGAGGTGACCCGATCCAGGGCATCCTTGCCACCCCCGCTGACAAACGCACGCAGGAGCAGAAAATGCTCCTGCTGGAGCACTACCTCTCCTCGAAGGACAAGGGCTACCAGCAGCTGGTTGCCTCCCACAACAAGCTCCTCGCGGAGGAAAATGGAATCAAGGGGCAGAAAGGCACCAGCGTCATGGTGATGCAGGACAATCCCAGCAACAAGATCCGCAAAACCTACATCCTCGACCGCGGCGCCTATGACCAGCCCATCAAGGAGGGACCCGATGCCGTGATCCACCCCGGAACGCCTTCGGCACTCCCGGATCTCGCAGAGGGAGCTGCCCCCACCCGCCTGGGACTCGCTCGCTGGCTCACCTCGGGGAAAAATCCGCTTACCGCACGGGTCGCAGTCAACCGCTACTGGACCCTGCTCTTCGGCCGCGGTCTGGTCAAATCTGTTGACGACTTCGGAAACCAGGGCAGCCCGCCCAGCCATCCTGAATTACTTGACTGGCTCGCGGTCGATTTTGTCGAGAGCGGCTGGGACGTGAAACGGATGATCAGGCAGATCGTCCTCTCTGCCACCTATCGGCAGTCGTCCCGGTTGACACCGCAACTGGCCACGGCTGATCCGGAGAATATCCTGCTCGCACGTTCCCCACGGTTCCGGCTGCAGGGGGAATTCATTCGTGATACCGCACTCGATGTTTCGGGCCTGCTTGTGACACACGTCGGTGGGCCCAGCGTGAAGCCTTACCAGCCCCCGAACATCTGGAACGAGGTATCCCTCAATGGAGGCCTCCGCTATAAACGTGACAGCGGCGAGAAGCTTTACCGCCGTTCGATGTATACCTACTGGAAGCGTTCCGCCCCAATGCCCAACATGCTGATCTTCGATGCTCCCACCCGGGAAAAGTGCATGATTCAGCGACCGATCACCAACACGCCTCTGCAGGCTCTGGTGACCCTGAATGACCCTCAGTTTGTCGAGGCAGCCCGCGCCCTCAGCCAGCGCCTGATCAAGGAGGGAGGCAACAATACAGCCTCCCGGATCAATCTCGGTTTTCACCTCGTCCTCTCCCGCCCTGCGACCCCGGATGAAACCAGGGTGATCGAGAGAATACTTGGCAACCAGTTGGCCAGGTTCAGAAGTGATCCCAAGAAGGCCACCGAATTCCTTGCGGTCGGCGACACCACCCGTGATGAAACCCTTGATGCGGTGGAGCACGCCGCATGGATGATTATCGGCCAACTCCTGTTGAACATGGACGAAGCCCTGACACGGGGCTAGATGACCCCTTTAACCTCATAACCAGTAAGAAAATGCAAAACGATCCAACACGGCGCCGTTTCCTGTTGACCACCGGACACGGCATGGGAGCCGCTGCCCTGAGCAGCTTGTGGAACCCGGGGATCATTGGTTCAGCCCAAGCCGCAGGTGGCCTGCCGGGATTCCCTAACTTTGCCCCGAAGGCCAAGCGCGCCATCTATCTGTTTTTCTCCGGTGGACCCTCTCATATTGACACCTTCGACTATAAGCCGGCCCTGCGGGATATCCATGGCAAGGAATTGCCTGATTCCGTGCGTCAAGGACAGCGCATTACCGGGATGACCAGCGGCCAGAAGTCCTTTCCGTGCGTGGCGCCCATGTTTGAGTTCGAGCGCTTCGGCAAGCACGGCACCTGGGTGAACAAGGACCTTCTGCCTCATACCGCCAGCATCGTTGATGACATCACCATCATCAAGACGATGAATACCGAGGCGGTGAACCATGACCCGGCAATCACCTTCATCAATACCGGCGTTCAACAGCAGGGAAAACCAAGCATGGGCTCATGGCTGAGTTACGGGCTGGGCAGCGAGAACGAAAACATGCCGGCATATATTGTCATGATCTCACGTGGCCGGGGCCAACTCCAGGCGCTTTATGACCGGCTCTGGGGCAGCGGGTTCCTCCCCTCCAGTCATCAGGGGGTCAAGCTTCGCAGCAACGGAGAGCCCGTCCTGTATCTGAACAACCCTCCCGGCATTGACCAGGAAGCACGCCGCGAGCTGCTTGACGGTCTCAAGGAGCTCAACAACGGGACTTTCCAGAAATTCGCCGACCCTGAGACCCAGTCCCGGATCGAACAATATGAGATGGCCTTCAGGATGCAGGCTGAGGTCCCAGACCTCATGGATATTTCCAAGGAGCCCCAGCACGTGAAGGATCTCTATGGCCCGGCCGTGGAAAAGCCCGGAAGCTTTGCCCGGAACTGCCTGCTCGCAAGGCGCATGGCCGAAAAGGGCGTGCGCTTCCTCCAACTCTTCCACCGTGGCTGGGATCAACATGGCAGCCTTCCTTCAAAACTACGCCAGCAGTGTGAGGATATCGATCAACCCTGCGCGGGGCTGATCAAGGACCTGAAGGAACGTGGTATGTTTGATGACACCCTGGTCATCTGCGGTGGTGAGTTCGGACGAACTATCTATTCTCAGGGTAAATTGACAAAGGACAACCACGGTCGTGATCACCATGGCCGCTGCTTCACCACGTGGATGGCAGGAGGTGGCATCAAGCAGGGCTATGAACACGGCGAGACCGATGATCACAGTTATAATATCGTGAAGGATCCAGTTCATATTCGTGACCTCAATGCCACCATCCTGAACCAGCTGGGCATCCACCATGAGAAGCTCACCTTCCGCTATCAGGGCCTCGACCAGCGGCTCACCGGCGTCGAGGAAGCCCGGGTAGTGAAAGAAATTCTGGCCTGAATTCCGCCTCGCTGCTCCTCATGAACCACGCTCGTATGCAGGCGGAGACGGTTCCATGTGCAAAAAGCCCTGCTGGCCCACCCGCGGAGGGAGAAGTTCGCTGGACATGACCCCGTAACCGGCTCCCAATACCTGCGGTTCGCCTCTGCATGAATATCCGCGTCCTCGGCTCGATCGCTCTACGCTATTTCTGGCTCTACACCCGCCACCCCGTGCGGATTGTTGAGCTGATCTTCTGGCCCTTCGTGCAGTTGCTGGTCTGGGGCTTCCTGACCAAGTACCTCCAGTCAGAGACCTCAGGGGATTTCCCTCAGACCATCACCTATCTTATCGGGGCGATCATCCTTTGGGATGCTCTCTTCCGCTCCCAGCAGGGAGTAGCCATTTCCTTTCTTGAGGATGTCTGGACGCGCAACCTTCTCAACATCTTCGCTGCGCCCGTACGCACGGCCGAGTATGTGGGTGCCATGTTTCTGGTTGGATTCTGCCGGGTCATGGTGACTGGACTGATTCTCGCGGTTATCGCAATCGTGGCTTACCAGTTCAACCTCTTCCAACTCGAGATCGCTCTCATCCCGTTCTACCTCAATCTTCTTCTCTTCGGATGGGCCATGGGCCTGATCTCCGTCAGTCTTATCCTGCGCTTTGGACATGGCGCAGAGTCCCTGGCCTGGGCCATCCCATTCATGGTGCAACCCTTCTCGGCCGTCTTCTATCCGGTCTCCAGTCTCCCGACCTGGCTGCAACCCTTCGCCAATGTCCTCCCTTCCACGCATGTCTTCGAGGGAATGCGGGAAGTGATCCAGTCCGGTTCGTTTCCCGGCAGCCACATGGTCGCCTCTCTCGCACTTAATGTGGTCTTCCTCGCTGCCGCGCTCTGGCTGCTCCATAGCATGCTCACGGGCGCCCGCAGGAAGGGCTTCCTTGTCAAGGTGACATCCAGCTAGCCCCTCCTTCGCTGCTATTCTTTGGCACGCGCATTACGCTCACTGCGCAGGGCTCCTCCAATGATGCCCAATCCTCCCACTACGAAGATGAGGGGGAACCAGAGCGAATAGCCCGGAGCCTTGGAGTCCAGTTTGAGCACTGCAGCAGCCGGGTTATCAGAGTCCACGTAACAGGGGCAGGTGGAGCCCACCGGGAATTTCTCCACCCGCTTCCTGGCCCGCGACTCCGAGGAACTCCAGGGAGCCCCCCGAAGACTGTAGCGCTCGGAGGTGTAGGCCTTGTTCCCGAAGGAGTATCCGTAGAGGACCCCGAAATTGTATTCCGTGACCACATCCGCACCGATCTTTCGCTGGTCCACCCGTGACTCCAGGATTGTGCACGTCATCTCAGTCCAGTCCCGCTGTCCCGATGCCCGCTCGAAACTACGCCACATGAGCCATGCAAAACTTCCACCTGCCGCACAGAGCAGGAGACCGATGAATATGAGATAGAGGCTCCCCACGCGCACAGGAGGAGAAAGATCTCTCCGGAATCAGGTTTCAAGTTCCAAGTTGCCTCTCGAAGATCACTTGATACTTGAAAGTTGGACACGGGGAGCTCTTTCTTCTTCCATGGCCGAGATAGCAAACACCCTTACGGAAGACCTCAAGACGGCCATGCGGGCCAAGGATTCGATTGCTCTGGGCACTCTGCGGGCGGTCAAGAGCGCGATCAAGAATGCCGCTATCGAGAAGGGCGGAGCCGATGCCGAACTCGACGAAGGCGAAATCGTCAGCCTGATTCGCAAGCAGATCAAGCAGCGCCAGGATTCCCATGAGCAATTCACCAAGGCTGGCCGCAGTGAGTTGGCTGAGCAGGAAAGCGCCGAGATTGCAATTCTGGAACGCTACCTCCCCTCCACCCTCTCTCCAGAGGAGGTAGAGAAACTCGTAACCGCCGCTATCAAGGAGGCTGACGCCTCCTCCCGGGCCGATATGGGCAAGGTCATGAAAATCGTCCAGGAGCGGGCGGCCGGTCGTGCCGATGGAAAGACGCTCTCTCAGGCAGTCATGCAGAAACTTTCGTAGCCTGCGCTTCCATGATCGCGCCTTCTGTCAGCCCACTCTCTTTTCCATGAGTTGCGCCGCGGTCATCGTCGCAGCCGGCAGCGGACGCCGCATGGGGTTTGACAAGCTTCTCGCACCCCTCCGCGGAAAACCCGTCCTGCAGTGGAGCCTCGACGCCTTTCTCCGGGCAGAGGAAATCAGCAGTATCGTGGTCGTCACAAACGAGGAACGCTTTGATCAGCTCGATCGAGGCAATTCGAAGCCCGTTCTCCGGGTGGCCGGCAGCCGGGAACGCTTCCTCTCCGTGATCAACGGTCTGGACGCTATCCCTGAAGCTCCGGTCTACGTCGCCGTGCATGACGGTGCACGCCCACTCATCCTTCCCGAACAGATCGATGAGGTCATCAAGGCCGCCCGGAATGAGGGTGCGGCAGCGCTGGCTCGCCGTGTGACGGAGACCCTGAAAAAATCTGATGACCGTGATTTTGCACACGGGTCCGTGTCACGAGAACGGCTCTGGATCATGGAAACGCCCCAGGCTTTCCGGTTCAAGATGCTGAGACGCGCCTATCGGGTAACCGAGTCCCGCCGTATCGGAGTGACCGATGATGTCTCTGCAGCCAGGGCCATCGGAGTATCCACCAAGCTGATTGAGAACGATCAGCCCAACATCAAGATCACAGTCCCTCGGGACCTGGAACTCGTGGAGGCGATTCTCAAACTGCGTGAGGAATCCCCGCCCCGTCAGCAAGGGTAAAGGAGAACAGCTGAGCCCGGCAGGCAGGCTCCCCTGTGGACGCCCGCCAACAGAGGGGCCTCTCAATCGTATTTCGGGTCTGTCAGCGCCTCGGCCGCACGTCCCGTCTTACGCTCCCCCTTGAATACCATCACAAACTTGCCACCTGTATCCTTGGCAATCTCCATGAGGCGACCAGCGGGAGACCCGGGGACCTCGAAGGCAATCGTATCGATGGGCGTGCCCCCCGGGTTAAGCTGCTTCATGTTGAAGGAGATCTCATCCCCGTCGCGGGGCTCTCCATCAGAGAGGAGGTAAACAATACTGGGGGGCGGATTCATCGTCATGGCCATCTTGAGCCCGGGATACCACATTGTCCCGCCATTCACCGGCATGCGGTTAATCTTGGCCACAACCTCCTTCTTAATTCCTTCGTTGGCCGGGTACCAGTTGGTATGGGGGGGCTCCCCCAGTCCATGCCACCCGTTACCCACGTAATCGTTCCCCTCGGTAGTCAGGTTCCACGCCCGGGAAGAAAAGAAGATAACCGTGAAATACATTCCCGAGTTGAGATTGCTGATCGACTCGGTGAGCTCCTTCTTGAGCGCCTGCGCAAACGTTCCTCCACCTTCCGCGGTTGACCCCATCGAGCCGGAAAAGTCGACCACGTAGGCAACTCGTTTCCCCTTCCGGTAGCTCCCAAAGAAGGAGGCTCCACCTCCTCCTGTTCCATCGCCCTCATTGTCACCCCAGCCTTCCCCGATCTCGTCCGACATACCGAAGGGGCCTTCCGGCACAGGGTTGTCGGGAATGGGAACGGACACTGGAGCCGGGGCCTGGGTGGCGATCACCTTGGCGCGCGAGGACTTCTGCCCCGGAGGATTCGGCCGGGCTCGCTGATTTACCTCGGGGCGTTCGATGCGCTCCTGCTCCGGCGCAGGTGCCTGGTAGGTAACGATCGTGGGCGAGTTCGTGCGCAGTGAAAGGATCGTGATGAGGGCAAGGAGGGCAATGAGAAGTCCCACCAGGATCATGGAGCTGATGAGCGACTGGACCGTGTCCCGCTGGCGTTGACGGACCAACGCCAGCTGAACCGTTTCGGATTGAGCGGCGCCAAGCTCCTGCTCACCCTCCTGGGGCACGATCAGCTTAGCCATACCGCAAGTCTATGAGCATCCACCCCATTGACCAGCGGAAACGGGGCGTGCCTGCCCAAAACGGCGCGAGAACCACCGGGGGTGGTCCTCCCTGACCGGATCCCCATCCCCCGGGCTTTCGGGCAATCTCCGGTTCCGCGCCCTTAATTGCCGGCCTTGAAGTGAAGGGAGGAACGGATCACACCATCCTCTTTGCGGATATGCCCGGTGATTCCCTTCAATTCTCCGAAGGCGGCCAGAACCTGCTTCGCGATGGGCAGCCCCTCCATGAAATCCTCGGCGGCAGGCGACGCTTCCCCGAAGATCTCATCCTTGTTGTCCTCAAGGAGCTTAAGCCACCCGTTCACGTAGTCATTGAGGGCGGTGAAATCCACCTTGAAGTAAGCCCCCTTGGCAGCGGGGTCCACCTCACCCTCTTCCATCTTCGCAGATAGGGCCTGCACGAAGGACTTGGATGTCGAGGCATAGACGTTTTTCTCATCGACGGAGACATTCAACACGAAGTCATCCGACTGGAAGGGAAAGGGGAAGAACCAGGTCTTAAGTTCATTCTTCTCACTGCTCATCGGCTTCTGCATCGGAATGTTCTCACCCGTCATCTCGCTGATGACCTTGAGAATCCCATTGAGCGCCTTGTCAACATTGACCCACGAGGACTGGAGCTTCTCCTTGTCCCGCGCAAGGGCGAGGAGCGCAAGCCGCGGAGCCTTGCCTTCGTCTACCACGAGTTGCGGCAGTCCGGGCACCGTCGGAAACTCACCCCCGAGATCCACCAGGATGGCACCCTCGTTGCCCAGTCCGCTTACGAGGTCCCCTCGCAGGCCAGACCACAACTCAAGGAGATGAGGCCGGATCTTCTCGTCGAACATTGCGAATCCACCTTGGAAATCCTCCAAGTCGCCCGGCGCATCCGGAACCTGCATCCTCGCCGCCTGCTTGGCCCCGAGATAAGCCGTCTGCCCAAGGGTATCGAGATACTCGAAACCCTTCTCCAAGTAGTCGCGGCTGGCAACCTGGTTCGCGAAGAGAAAGACTCCCTCTCCTTCGGCCAACCCTGCGTAGTTCCGAGGGGTATCCAAATCCAGTTCCGGCATCGTGGAGCCTCCGTGGCCCTCGATCTTAAGTCCGTCCTCCAGAAACGCCACCACTCCTGACGGAGTATAAGACTGCATGGAGAGAAGACCACGCTCCTGCTCAACGACCAGTTCCAGGAGAGCCTCAATATCCTGGGTGTCTCCAAAAACCTTGGTTTCGGCCAAGCCCTCGCGCAGGCCCGCGGCAAGGCTCCCAAACAGGCTGGCTTCCTTCGTGATGCTCTCCTGCAGCTCCTTGGAGATCGTCATGAGGCCGAGCAGCTTCTTGCCGGCATAGGACTTCATGAAGGCGGCCTCGGGCCGGGAAAGGATCGACTCCGCGGGACTGCCCGCGATCTGCAGCTCATCCGCACTGGAGCCGATGAAGCCGACGAGGTAGTTGTCATGCACGCCGACTGCGAGAACGAGGTCCTTGGACTCGAGAATCCCGATGAGCTTGTCAACCGTGGCAGCATCCAGGAACTGCGCCAGCCCTTCCTTTGCGTCCGGCGGCAGGGCAGCCACCAGCTTCTCGCCCACTATCTTCAGGCCCGTGAACTTTGAGCCGGCACGCTCCACGTTGATAGCCTCTGCAAACCCCTCGCCATCAGGCCCGACCTCTTCAAGCATGGCCCCGATTCCCTGGGCGACGGTCTCGAACAACTGCCCACGCATGTCCTCGTCGCTGATCTTGAAACCAATGGTGACAGGCGGCATCTGGGCCTTCTCGAGCGAACCGATTCCTGCCTTGGGATCCCCAAGGATTCCCGCGATCAACGGCATCATGAGGGCGCTTGGATCGTTTCCAAATTCACCTTCACCACTCAAATTAGCCTCCCCCATTTTCACAATGAACTTCGCCCAGTGTCGGGTCGTCGACTCATTGATGCCAACAAGATTAGTGGTTTGCAGTGGTGCACCCTGACCCACGCCTAGAAAAATCTCCTCACCCAGCAGGGCGAAAGCCATCTGGGCCTCGGGAGCTTCTTCCAGATTCTCAAGACTGAAGTCGGGATCGCCGTTGTCCTGAACCTGCTCCTCAAACAATTGAACAATGGCCGAGCCACGCAGGCCTTCAATAAATCCCTTGCCGTCGAAAACACCGGCATAGGCCTGCGTCGTCGCAGGCAGATACTTCGCAAATCCGGTTGCCTGGGCCACCGCGGTCAGATCCACAGCGGGTGCCGCTTCGACCGCTGGCTGGTCAGCAGAAGCCTTGAGGGCGACTTCCTTCGTCCCTCCTCCTACGGCCGGAGTCTGGGCTTGCTCGTTCTTTTCCCCGCATGAGCTGAGCCCAAGGGCTCCAAGCACTCCGAACCCGACTAATCTTTTAAGCCCTTTCGTTTTCATTATTCGATAGTTAGCAGCCCCCTTTTGGTAGGCAATTACATTTCAACGGATTAATTGTAGCACCTCGAACCCCTATGGATAAGCGTGCTAACGCCTGCACGAAGCGGGCCACCTCCTGGTATTTGTTCGGATTTCTGAGGGAAGCTGCACATAAGGGTCCTTATTTCCCCGCCGCTGCATCGTAATCGCCCAGTTCGCGCACCCAGATGTTACGATACTGGATCGGGTCTCCATGGTCCTGCAGGGAGAGAGATGCCTTTTCAGGATGATTGGCAGGGTAGCTGGCCAGGGCCTTGTGTCGCGTGGGGCCAAGGAGAGCCTTGCGGTGATGGACGAGCACACCGTTGTGGATCACCGTGATCACCGCTGGGGCCATCACTTTCCCCTGCTCATATTTCGGAGCCTCGAAAATAATGTCGAAGCTCTGCCATTCCCCCTGGGGGGTCGAGGGGTTGACCCGGGGCGGGGCCTGGCCATAGAGAGCCGCGGTCTGGCCATCCGGGTAAGTCTTGTTTGTGTGGCTCTCGCCTACCTGAACCTCATAAATCCCCATCAGGAAAACCCCGCTGTTGCCCCCGGCCTGCCCATTGACCTTGCGCCCGGCGGGAACGCGGTATTCGAGGTGCAGCTGGCAATCTCCAAACTTGGCCTTGGAGCGCACTCCACCACCACGAGCGACGGTCATGACACCATCCGCGATCGGCCAGTTGTTCCCTTCCCAGGTCTCGGAGCTCTTTTCCCCGATCAGGACCAGAGCATCACCGGGAGGTTTCACCGAAACTGCGCCTGCACTCTTCACCTTGACCGGCTGGGGACGCGTTCCGTCGTGAACGACGTAGGGCACCCCCGGCAGTTTGGGGGTATTGGGCTTTTCTCCCACTTCAACTCCGGATGCCATTCCGGTCGCCGCAACGGACACCAGCACCATAATGAACCTCGACTGTTTCATGATAGGCGGCATGCAATGCCAGCGCTTGCTCGCAGGCAACCATAAAGAATTTTCAGAATTTACAGAAACTAGGAAAAAATCGGTTGCACGTTTGCGAAGCTTGTGAAATATTTCACAAGCCCAACCAAGCAACGAAATGGCCAAAAAATTGAAGCTCGATCCGGCCGATGCCAGTCGCCTGCCCTTCGCTCTTGTCGCTCCTGAACTGGAAAGGGTCGAATCGTCCCTGCGGGATCAGGTGCGCCACTTCGACCCAGGGGTCGAGCCCTACATCTCCTACATCTGCGACACGGCAGGAAAGCGGATCCGGCCCGCCCTGTCCATTCTCGTGGGCGGGGCCACCGGAAGCGTCACCGCCAACCACCTGAAGCTGGGCACTATTTTGGAGCTCATCCACATGGCTACCCTCGTCCACGACGACATCATCGACGGGGCCACCACCCGCCGTGAGGTGCCCACTGCCAACCACAAGTGGGGTGAGGGTATTGCCGTCCTCCTTGGCGACGCCCTTTTTTCGCACGCCCTCATGCTCTCCACCGAATTCGACGACCTCGTCCTGTCGCGTGCCATCGCTGCCGCCTCCCGGGATGTCTGCCAGGGGGAAATCCTCCAGACCCAACGCCGCTTCGACCTCACTCTGACGAAGAGCGATTACTTCCGTATTATCGGAATGAAGACCGGTGCCCTCTTCGCAGCGGCGACCGAACTCAGCGCCTATCTCTCCAACGTTTCCAGCGAATGCCGGACCGCCATGAAGGATTTTGGCATGAAGCTCGGCACAGCCTACCAGATTTACGATGACTGCCTCGATCTGGTCGGTACCGAGGAACAGTTCGGCAAAACCCTCCGCACGGATCTGGAAAAGGGAAAGCTGACCCTTCCCATGCTCTACCTTCTCGAGGATGCCGAGGACTCCCAGCGGGAAATCCTGCAGAAGCGGATCATCCAGCAGGAGGAACTGGATCTCACGGTTCTGGCGGGAATCGCCGAATATGAAGGGGCCATCGAGCGGTCTCTCCAGCGCGCTTCCAACCTCCTCGACGAAGGCGCGCACTGTCTGCGCGTGCTCGGGGACTCCGACTACCGCAGTGGACTGAACGGTATCCTGGAGTTCCTCGGCGGATTGCTGGATTCCCTGCAGCGCTGACCCTTGCGGTAAATACGGTTCACCGGCCCCATTCTCGAGGTGGTCCAACGCGGCCAGCCAACCCTTCCCCTCAAGGAACATCAGGCCATACCGCCGCCTCAATACCCTCGAAAGGGGTGGCAGCCCGAAACAGGCAGCCGGCGTTGGGATTCCGGGCCTGTTCCTCTTCAGTCATGTGTTCGACCGCGGTTGTCAGGAGCAACACGACCTCTCCTCCCATTTCGGTGAGAAGGGGGCACGTCACCCGGGGTGAACCCGGCGTCTTCCAGACATTCTCCAGCCCCCCGTTGACCAGGCTGTGCTGCCGCGCTTCCCCGGCCTCCACGTCCTCCGGATTGTACATTGCCACGATCACGCTCTGACCATCGGGAGTGATCACCATCCCATCCGGGAAGGCCCCTGCTTCCCGCAGATCCACCACCGTGCGGGGCTCCCCCAGGACTTGGTTACCAAGGTCGAGGGGATATTCCACCACCACCCTGGTCGGGGTATCGATATCGAGAAGATAACGTTTCCCCTCCCGCGAGATGATAACCTTGCCGTTCGAACAGGTCTGTCCGCCCCGCAGATGCTTGGCCGTCTCCATCCCCGGGAGCCAGAGATAGAGGCCGGCCTTGGGCTCCTTGAACTCGACATCCTTTGTTCCGAAGAGGACACCGTTCCCACAAAGAACCCCGTCATTGATGATGGTTCCCTCTTCCTCGCCTTCCACCACCCCGTGGACTCCCTCCCAATCCCCACTCTCCACATTGAAGTAACCTACCTGCCGCTCGAAACCGGTCAGGAACACATCGGGAGTGCTGGTCGGGAAAGCAAAGCCCGGCCGCCCCGGCAGCACATGATGACGGTTCTCCCCGCTATTCAGGTCGAGCACATTGATCGAACCCTCCCCGGAATCTCCCCCATGTTGAATCGCCACCCAGGAAACCTCTCCCGGACGAAAGGCACATGGTCCCTCAGGAAGGTAGGCCAGCTTCCCTTCTTCAGGGCGAAACACCACTTCTGAAATCTGCTCAGGCATGGCAGGGAGCTTTCTAAACGAGGCGGAACCGTGTCAAGCACCGGCCGATCCGCCCCCCCGGGCCCCGGGGGGAACTCCCGGCTACAGGCGCCTTCCGGCCCTCCGTGCGGGTCTACTTGATGACCTTGATCTTCACATTGCGGAACGAGACCTGCGCACCATGATCCTGCAGGCCGACATGCCCCTTCTCCGTTTCAGCAAAGCCCTTCCATTTCGCGAACTTGCTGGCAGCAACCTTCGCTTTCCAGCCCTCACTTCCGATCTCGTATTCCGCCACCTTCTGGCCGTTGAACCAATGCGTTCCCTTGCCGTCAACGAGGCGAATCCTGACCGTATTCCACCCGTCGGGATGGATTGTCTTCTCACCTTCCACCGCAATCGGGTAGAGCGCATACAGACCGCCGGCATCCGTGCTCTTCTTCCCCTTTGAGCGCTCGATCTGCATCTCGGGAGCGACCTTGTAAATCGGCCCGCCTGCGGTGGGGTCAACCCGGATCAGGATTCCGCTGTTGCCCTTCGTCTTCCACTCGAGGCTCAGGTCAAAGTTCTCGAAAGCCTCCGTAGTGTAAATATCACCCGCCCCCTTCTTGCTCAGGGTAAGCGCACCCTCCTCCACCACCCAGGCTCCGAGCTCAAGAGGCTTCTTGGTCTTCCAGCTGCTCCAGCCTGCCGCGGATTTTCCGTCGAAGAGCAGTTTCCAGCCCTCCTTCTTTTCCGCGTCGGTCAGGGAGTTTTCTTCACCGGAGGCCAAGGGGCTCAGGGCGACAGCAATTGCGCATGCGATGGTCTTTTTCATGATGATTTCCATGTGCCTCTATCCCCTACGAACCCAGTCCGCAAGTTCTCTCTCCGCCCCGGACAAATCAGCAACACGCCGGGCCATCCAAGGCAAGGTCTCCACCAGGCGGCGATACAGGCCCCTTCGGTGCCCGGGTAGATTCTCCCCGGTCCTGTCCCGACTACCGTGAGAACCTCCCACTCTCTCGAGTCCCAGCAGGGAAGAAAGCACCCCCCACCTCCGCTGCTCGTGCATGGCAGGGTTGACCGCAAACGATTGTCAATCCCGGGCAATCTTCCTGAGTTTCGCCAGCTCCTGCGGAATCGCATCGTAGGGGTCCTGGTCCTCTTCATACTCCAGCACGAGATATCCGCGGTAGTTCGCTTCGCTCAAAACCTTCACCAACCGGGTATAGTCCGCGGGCACATCCCTGCCGTTGACCTTGGTCATCACCTTCAGCTGGGCGGTCACCGCATACGGCGCGATCCGTGCCAGCTCCTTGTAGGGGTCTGCCACGGCCGTGAGATTTGCCGAGTCCCAGATCACGCCCAGCCATTTCGAGTCAATCCGACCGAGAATCTCCAGCAGGTAGTCGATATTGCTGACGAAGTCATGATTCTCCAAGCCAAGGATCACGCCCCGCTTCTCAGCATGCACGAGGGCTTCCTCCAGGTTGGCGGTGACATGGGAGATCACCTGCGCATCACTCAGGCCCTTGGGAATACCACGGGTGGCGAACACGCGCACCACCGGTGTCCCCATTTCTGCAAAGCGATCAATCCACATCCGCGCATAGTCAAGATGCCGCCTCCCCTCCGCGGTGGCCGGCGCGTGTGCAAAATTATTGCCCATGGCTCCTCCCGAGAGATCCAGTCCCAGCAGGTGCGCGCGCCGCTTGACGGCATGAATGGCAGCCTTGTCGAGCGGCTCGGGAAAGAAGTAGCCAGTAATCTCAGCCGCCTCCAATCCCAGCTCGGCACAGTATTCGAGAAAATCCACCATCTCCATCGTTCCACCACCCCTGGCCAGCTTTCCGAGCCACCACTTCATGTGCCGCTTCAGAGAATAGGCAGTCAGGCTCAGACCGGAAATTTGCGGTGCCGTACGCTTCAAGGCATTCAGGGCAGAACCATTTTTCATTCCAGTCACCAGCACCCCACCCGCCAGCCCAAGGATCGATCTCCGACTCTTCATTCCTTCTCTCGCATCGACTCTCATGACCTGCCCGCCCTCGCTCCCGGGGAGCACGTGGTTTCACCCCCGACTCTCGCATGGCGATTTCCGGGGGACCCGCCATGCCGGAGGACGGGGAACGCTTCGCACCCCTTGCATGAAAATGGAAGTTTCTGGCTGCAGGCAGGATTCAAGCATGTCGCCGTTCTGCCCCGTTCCTTTGGACTCCTGAATTGTATCTGCTCCCTACCCACCTCTCCTTCTTGAGGAATGTGAGCAATTCACAGGAACCTTTTTTGTTCTCTCCAGGCAGCTCAGCCCCTACTTGTTCCCAATTTTACGACTTTCGGGCACTCCGGTAGGATTTACCGGATATCACGAAATAGAGTGCCCTTTTTTCTTTGCCCCTACCACATGTTGAGTAGCATCCCATCCCACTGAGCATTCAATGAGGTGTATCCAGTGTGGTTCCCACAGAGACAAGGTCGTGGACTCCCGTATGTCGAAGGACGGGACGACGATTCGGCGGCGCCGGGAATGCCTGGATTGCTCCTACCGCTACACCACCTACGAACAAATCGAGCGAACCGAGTTGCGGGTGGTGAAGAAAGATGGAAGCCGCGAGGCCATCAACCGGGAAAAGCTGTTCCGGGGCTTGGTCAAGGCCTGCGAGAAGCGCCCCGTCTCCATGGACCGCCTCGACCGCGCGGTGGAGGAGATTCTCGCGGAACTCCACAAGGATCACGTCTCCGAGGTCCCTTCTCACATCATCGGGGCCAAAGTGATGGACAAGCTTCACCAGATCGATCCAGTGGCCTACGTCCGCTACGTCTCGGTCTATCGCCAGTTCGACAACGTGGGCGAGTTCATCAGCGAAATTCAATCTCTAGAAAACCGCGCTGCCCGCGACCACATGCAGCGGCGCCTCTTCAAGGAATAGCCTTCTCATGATCTGTCTCGTTGGAAAACTACCCGTTCTCCAGATCGGCCGCCACCAGGTGGCCGGCTACGATACGGGCTGGATCGACATTGCTCTCCAGCGGGCTGCCAAGTCCTGCGACCGATCCGACTTCCCCTTCATTGATGACATCCGGGACGGGATCCTCCACTACCTCGAGCACAAGTGCCCCTGGCGCGTCCTGCCCATCGAGGATCTCTTCGAGCGTATGAAGGGCATGCTGCGACGGATTGGCTGCGATGCCATCGCTGACAATCTCAGGCCGCTGGCCCCCCCCATCACTCTTTCCGTGGCCCGGGCCGCCCGGGAAGCAGGGAATGGATTTGAACTCGTCTTCTTTCAGAAACTGCAGGACGAAATCGAAGATCTCCGCACACGCGGTGCCGAGGAGTTCCATTTCATGGAGCTTCGCGAGAGCGCCCAGATTCTCCGCGGCGCCGTGCGGTGGACTGCACGCTGTGAGCGCCTCCACCGGGAGATTCTCGCCTTCCTGCAGAACTTCGCCCAGCAGCCCATTCCCGAGAATCGCAAGATCCACCTCACGATCGATCTCTGAGCAGGCAGCTGGGCAAAAGGGGAACCTGTGAGGCAGGGACCCGCTCCATAATCCTCCTGCAGGAGTACTACTTTCCCTCTCCGTTGACCCGTTCCTTCCCCTTCACTGAGAGTCATGTCCCCTGAGAAAACAATCTTCCAGAAGATTGCCGACCGCGAAATACCGGGCGATATCGTCTACGAGGACGAGCTCTGCCTCTGCTTTCGCGATATCGCTCCCCAGGCCCCGGTTCATCTCCTCCTCGTTCCCAAAAAACTGATCGTGCGGATCGGGGAGGCGGACTCCGGGGACCAGGAACTCCTTGGTCACCTCCTGACCCGGATTCGTTTGATTGCGGATCAGGAGGGCCTGAGCGAGGACGGCTTCCGCGTGGTCATCAACAATGGCAGGGATGGCGGTGAAGCAGTCCCTCACCTCCATCTGCACCTTCTCGCAGGGCGGCAACTCAGTTGGCCTCCCGGCTAGGGAAACACCCACACGATCTCCGGAAAACAACCCGCAACAGCGGGGACGTTCGTCCGTGCCCCCCGGGAGAACAACGCCCTCTCCTCCCCGGCTCAATCCGCTCCTTCCAAGGCTTCCCGCTTCCCCTGGTAACCAGGTAATGAGGGAGGCTCGCCACCGCCTCCTGCACCGGTCTGGAGGCCCCTGCGTCCAAACTTGTCCAGGGCCGCCAGTAATATGCCACCCAGGGCCACCACGCACTCAAACGCATAGAACATTCCAACCACTCCACCGATCCCATCCGTGAACCCATAGGAGTGCAATCCGGTTCCGAGCAGGTTCACACCCCACCATGAAAAGGCCACCACGACAGCCCCGAGGACGGACGCGATATGCAGTCCCCACTCCCGCAGGTAACCTCCAAGCCGGGCGTGCAGGATGATGAGACACCAGAGGACAATCAGGAGCGCTCCGTTCTCCTTCGGGTCCCATCCCCAGAAACGGCCCCAGGAATCGTTGGCCCAGATCCCGCCAAGGACCGTGCCCACCAGTGAGAAGAAGAGCGTGAAGCAAATCAGCCCGTAGACCGAGCGGGTCAGGAAGCGGGTCAGCGACTTGTCGGCCTTGTCCAGCCCGAAGGCCCGGGCGTAGAGGTAAACGTGGGACATGGCCGCCGCGATCAACCCCCCGGAATAACCAAGGGTAATGATGATGACATGGGTGGAGAGCCAGAAATTCGAGCGCAAGACCGCCCGCAGGGGGTCCATGTGGTCCTTCGCGTCCACACCCTCAAAGGCCCGGGCGAGGAAGAGACCAAGCAACCCGATCGCGATCGCCGCTCCCAGTGCCACCCGCCGGCGGGTAACCGCCTCGAGCAGGAAGAGAACAAGCACGCCGCCCCCTGCGATAAAAGGAAGGGTGTCGTAGAGGTTTCCTACCGGCGGACGCTCCATCAGGATACAGCGGTGGACGATGCCCCACACCAGATAGAAGGCCCCAAGCATCCCCAGGGCCCAGGTCACCAGATAAGTTCCCTTCCCCCACCTCGAGGCCGGGGCCAGCCAGCCGGTGGCCGCAACCACGAAGGCCAGGATGAAGTAGACCAGACCGTTGAGGAAATAGTTCCTCTTGTAATAGGTCACCTCCGATTCGATCTTCTCTCCGACCCCGAGCTCTCCCGCCCGTTTGGTCAGGGCCTCCCTCCAGTCGTCCAGCTTGTCCGCAAACTCACTTTGCTTCCCGCTGGCAGAGCTCACGAGATCCTCAAGGACACTGAGATCACTGGATAGGAGTTCCCAGTGCCGCGAATCAAGGCCATTCGACACCTCCGTCAGGCGCGCCCCTGCCGACATCCACTCCTTGCCCAGGACCTTGATCGACGCGTTGCTGCCGGTCTTGTTTCGGACCACCAGATCCGCCCCCGGGTGATCCGCTTTCTCGCCCGCCCCGAGGGCACCCAGCTTGGCCTGCCCCTCGTAGACTTCTACTTCACCTTCCACGCACTCGATCTGGAACGTCTTGGGCGTTTGTCCAGAATGGATCTGCGCTTTCCCACCCGGAATCAGGAGAACATCGGCCTCGTAGGGCGGCAACCACTCGATACCGCGTTCGCCCCGGCTGAGCAGGAAATTCATCTCACTCAGGAGCGACTGGATATGGGGAGGAATATTTCCGTCCTCGGTCAACCCCTGCTGGCGAAGGATATCGCCCAGTGCCGGGAGCAGCTTCACCCAGTAGCTGACCTTCCTCATCTGCTCGGGATCCGCAATCTCGGCAGAGTCGTCCAGGGTCAGGCCCTTGTGGGCGAAATCAAGGGCTCCCAGCATACCCTGGTACTCCATGATCATGCTCGCGAGGGGGCGCGGATCCATCTCGTCACGAGGGAACTTGTAGTCAGGATTTTTTTTCTGCTCCTCGGCCACCTGTTTTTGCAAGTCACCCGCCAGCTTTCCCAGCTTTTGGAAATAGGGCTCAAGCTCCTTGTAGCTGTAGCGGTCGCGCCGCTTCTTCACGTCATAACCCACCTCTTTCAGGAGATCGGAATCATCCACCCGGAACGTGGGCATCTCCATCGCGATCTCAGGCCGGAACAGGATGTCCAGCAGCCACTCGGTAGGCTCGATCTTCACTCGTTCGCCGCTGGAGCTCGCAATCTTCATCTTGCGGGCCCCATGGAACTTGAGCATGAGGAAACCAGCCCGCGTTTCGAAGGGCTTCACCCGGCCTCCCTCCTGGACCGGGACGCGTCTGGCCGTTTCCACCACGCTCTCGTCCCACTTCTCATAGCCGGCAACTTCCCGGTATTCCCGCTTCTTGTAACCCTCCCGGTTCGTCAGGATCGCAATCAGGATCGTAACGACGAGGGCCAGGCCAAACCCGGTCCACCGGGCCGCCATGTTGAGACTCTTGCGGGGCATGGGAATTACTTTGTTTTTGGAGTCACCGATCTTACCAGGAAGCGGACCAGTTTCTGCCCGAAGTGGACAAGGAGCCCGAACGTCGCGATGTAGAGCGCCCATTTCGGCCACTGGTCAGAGGGGTTCTCCACGATCGCAAACCCCGAGCTGGGGCGACCTCCCGGCATCGGCGGGGCCCACGAGGCCTGGTAGAGCGTGATTCCATCGTGCCGCATCGGCTTGTTCATCACGATCTCGTAGTCCCTCCGGATCTCTCCCTCCTCGATCTTCGTGATATTACTCTGAAACCAGCTCGGGTCCCGTGTTCCCGGCCAGTATTCGCCCATCGTCTTGTTGAGTTCCACCTCGAAGGGCATGGGCCAGATCCAGCGCGTCAATGAGAATCCATAGCGCTTTCCATCCACATTGGCAGTTACTTCCGTGGGGAAGGACAGACCGTTGTAGTGGAGGATCACATCCTGCAGAGCATTGCCCTCCTTGTCCTCTACCGTGAGATAACATCCGGTGAGGTTGTTCTCCTCCTGTTGCACGCGCTTGCGGGCCTGCAGGAAAAACCCGTCAACGATGCTCTCCCCCTTGTGCTGATCCTTGGCCCGCGAGATCTCGAGAAGTTCCGAGCTTCGCAGGAATCCCGTTACCTTGACGTTGAAGGGCAGTTCGGGAAGTTGCACGGTCAGGACTTCATCCTGTTCGAGCCGGTTGAAATGCTTGGTCCCCACCACATAGGGTTTCTCGCGCTCGCCCTCTGCGTCATAGGTGTAGATCTCAATCGTCGGCTCGGTGTAGCTCTTCGCATAGTTCGAGCGGTCCCCCTGGAAGACGTGCATCACTCCTTCCTGTTTTTTCAACTGCGACACCCCCCCGGCGAGCAGCATGAAGAGGATTCCGAAGTGAGATATCAATACCCCGGCTGTCTTCCATCCCTTCCGCGCCCTGATCAGGCCTCCAAGGGTCATGTTGATGAACAGGACCGAGCAGACCCAGAACGTTCCCGGCAGCGGCAGCGGTACGATCTTTCCGTTGAGCCGCGGAATGATGAAAAGCGCCTCCATGTCGAAGTACTTCCGCAGGGTCTGGTAGAGACCAACCTGAGTCTGCTCCAGGGTGCCGAAGAACGTGGCCGCGAAAAGCAGAAGCAGGCAAAGGATGGCCAGCTCGTAGCCTGCCATTACCCGGAAGATCCACCACCCGATGGACCGCTGCTTCTTTGCCTTGCTGGTCACTTCGCTCACGCTTCTTCGTCAGGTTCGGGAATGTTGGCCTTGTCAAAAAACTTCAGGGCCTCGCAGTAGGCTCCAAAGGACTCCTTCTGGGCCTCCACGTCGGAGGGAGACCCAATCATCTTGATCGTTACGATGATGTCTCCGATCGGGATGGCCGCCGCCAGCATCTTGGTTTCCGGACGCGGATCCGCTCCCATCCCCGGGTGATAGGTTCCCTCCGCCTCGACGAGGTAACCGGTTGTCTCCAGCATGGGGCGCTGCGGAAGATTCTCGAGGCTTGTGATCTCCGGGAGACGAAACTGGTTATACCAGCGATTCACATTGAGCAGGACCGCGTCCAAGCTCGGCCTCTGGAGGACGCTCAGCCACACCTCTCCGTCCTGCTCGGCTCCAAAGCGATAGTTGTAATAGCGATTCCGGGTCCAAGGCACCCGCCGCCAGTCGAGTGGAGCACTGTCCCTTATCGTGTTTGGGTAGGCTTGGTCCCACAGGACGAGCTCCCTCCGCTCGGTCTCGGTCACCGTCGCTTCCCGGTCTCCCGGGTCGCACCCGGTCAGGGTCACCGCACATCCACTCCCCAAAAACAGGGCTCTCCACCTCCGCCAGGCGACCTGGAAACAGGCGGGAAACGCAGGGATAAGATTTCGGTGGTGCATAAACAGATTGCTTCCGCGGAATCCCTAATCTTGCCTCACCCGTTACGCAAGGGGCAAAGTCGGCGCGTGGAGCCCATTCGCTACTTCAATCGCCAGTCTGGCACCCTCGAAACCGAAAAGATCTACGGCGAACGCTGGCTGCGCCTTGCCTACGAGAATCCAGCTGGCTCCATCCTGCGACACCTTATCAAGCGACCCTTCTTTTCCCGCTGGTATGGCCACCGGATGGCCCGCCCCGCCAGCCGCAAGCTCATTGCCCCCTTTGTCAGGGACTTCGGACTCGACCCCTCGGAATTCGCGGAGAACCCGGAAACCTTCCAGAGCTTCAACGAATTTTTCATCCGCAGGCTCAAGCCAGAGGCCCGCCCGCTCGCCCCGAACCCGGATACCCTCCTCTTTCCCTGTGATGGACGCCATCTCGGGTTCCCCGACGTTTCCAGCATCGAGGGCGTCTTCGTGAAAGGACAACGTTTCACTCTCACGGCCCTTCTCCAGTCGGCCGAGCTCGCCCGTCAGTTCGAGAGAGGCACCCTCGTCCTCTCCCGGCTCTGCCCAATCGATTACCATCGCTATCATTTTCCCGCCGCGGGCACCCCCTCCCCCTCCCGCCTGATCAATGGGCCTCTCTTCTCCGTATCCCCGCTCGCCCTCCGGCGGAACCTCTCCTTTCTCTGGGAGAACAAGCGGGTGATCACCGCTCTCGAAACGAGCAGGTTCGGCACCATTCTCACGGTCGAAATTGGCGCCACGAATGTGGGGTCCATCAACCAGACCTTCGTTCCGGACCGACCGGTGGCACGCGGGGATGAGCGCGGTTACTTTGCCTTCGGCGGCTCAAGCACGATCACCCTCTTTGAGCCCGGCCGGGTGACCCTCGCCGACGATCTGCTGGAACACAGTGCAAACCAGGTTGAGCTCTACGCCCCGATGGGCAGCTACCTCGGGAAATGAGTCCCCGCATCGCGCAGGGCAGGCCTGCCAAGCCACGGCCGCACAACGGGCCCCCTGCCCTGAGGACCCGCTTCCCTAGTTCGGGAACGCCTCGAACGCCAGCGGCCAGTAGCGGGCAATCAAAAGGACCAGAAAGGCGATAAAGGACAAGGCGGCGCACACCTCGGCTCCCTCCGCCCACTGTTCCCTCCGCTTGCTGGCGAGTCGGCCGGTAAAAAAGGGAACCAGCGGGAAGACCCCCGCAAGCAACCCTGCCACCAGCGCGAACCATCGAGGCCCACTCACGTCAAGCCAGAGCGCCCATGTCCCGGTCACTACCGCGAGCGGGAACAGCAGAAAGGTCACCTTGCTCCAGCGCTTGCAGGGGGCGCAGGCTTCACTTTCGGCTTCATGCTGCAACCAGTCAGCCGGGACTATCTCTTCCCTGCCTCCCTCGTCGCCGCGAAACTCGTAGAGCCAGGCCCTCACCTCGTTCCCGCCTTCCAGGTGCACCGGGAATTTCAAACGCTCGTATTCGGAGCCCTCGAAGGCGTCGAGCTTCCTCAGCATCTCCCTCTCCACGGCATAGACTTCCCCCCGTACCGGAATACCGCCATCGTCCAGGACAAGCCCCGGATACCAGCCAAGCGGATAGAGGCGCCCCAGAACCCACGCTCTGCCCTGCAATTCCGCGTTTTCCAACCGGAAGTGATTGGAGGATCCCGGCCGCAGCGTTCCGTAAACAAAGACGAGCTCTCGCCGCTCATCACCCATGATTCACCTCCTCCGCATGATCGTAGAAACGAAGCCCCAGCCCTTGGTCGGCCGCGGCCCCTGCTGGTCCCGGCCGGCTCATCACCCGGTGCCGAATGGATGGAGCGGAAATAAGCACACACCTTGCCTCCGGATTGAAGCAACTACAACAGGGAATGCTCCTGCAATGACCCAAGCTGGAACAGATCCGGCTCATTCCCTCTCCCTAGCTCCGGCCCTTCCCCACCCGCGCGCACAACACCTCCCTGAGCCCCTCCAGGCCCTCCTCGAACTCGGCCGAGATGGGGACGATCTCCACCTTGGAGAAACGGGCCTGGAAGTTCCGCAGATTCTCGGCGGCCCCCTCAAGATCCATCTTGTTGGCCACAACCAGCCAGTCGAGCTTGGAGAGATCCTCATCGTAGAGCTTGATCTCCTTTCGGAGCGTCTCCACGTCCTCGATGGGATCCCGGCACTCACTGCCCGCCATGTCGACAACGAAAAGAAGCAGCCCACAGCGCGTGATATGCCGAAGGAACTCGTGCCCGAGACCGCGGTTGACATGCGCTCCCTCGATCAAGCCCGGAATATCCGCGATCGTGCAGCGCTTGAAATCATCGAATTCTACCACCCCGACCATCGGGTTCAGGGTGGTGAACGGGTAGGAGGCCACCTTGGGGCGGGCCGCACTCAGCTTGCTCGTCAAGGTCGACTTCCCGGCATTGGGAAAGCCCACCATGCCCGCATCCGCAATCCGGCGCAGCTCCAGATAGAACACCCCTTCTTCCCCTTCGGTTCCCAGGGTGAATTCCTGCGGTGTCCGATTGGTTGAACTGCGAAACTGCCAATTTCCTTTTCCTCCCGTTCCCGCTTCGCAGAGAACAAACTCCTCTCCCTCTTCACACAGGTCGGCGACCAGCTCGAGATCGATGCCCTCGTCACTGCGCTCCATCTTCACCGCCTCCGTAACGGTGGCCACCGGGCTCCTGTAGACCAGCGTTCCAGGGGGCACCTTGCCAATCACCGCTTTGCCGTTCTTTCCGTGACGCTTCCAACTCTGGCCGTGCCCCCCGTCCGTCGCTATGAGGCGTGGATTATAATGAAACGTCTTCAGGTTATCCGTATGCCGGTCCACCCGCAGGATGACGGACCCTCCCTGCGCCCCATCTCCCCCGTCCGGTCCTCCGCGGGGCACGTATTTCTCCCTCCGGAAACTGACCACGCCATTTCCGCCGTTTCCCGCCTTTGCATAAATCCTGGTGTGGTCAACGAACACGACTGAGTCTTAGGACCTATTTGCCAAAAACAAAAATCCCCAATTCACAATTTACGCAAATCATCCGCCCCCCCCTTGACGGCCCTACCCTTCCCCGCCAACATTACGACATGCCCGAGCCTCCCAGGAAGGATACCCCCATCCGGCTCCGGGGACACCTGCTCATCGCTGATCCCAGCCTGAGCGACGGCATTTTCCATCACTCCGTGATTCTCCTCACCGAGCACAGCACCTCGCGCGGAGCTCATGGCCTGATTCTGAATCACCCGTCCGGCCACAAGGTCGGCGAATTTCTCAAGGAAGAGGAGTTCTCCCCCCTCGCGCGCATCGATGTCCACGTCGGCGGACCGGTCTCCAGCGAGCACCTCACCTTCGCTGCGCTATGGTGGTCAGAAGAAAAAGGACTGCGCTTCGCAACCCGGATTTCCGCGCACGATGCCGTGAAGCACGCCCGGAATCCCGGCACCCTCGTGCGAGCCTTTGTGGGATACTCCGGCTGGTCGGAGGGGCAGCTGGAGGGCGAACTCAGGCATAGCTCCTGGATCACTGCCAACCCAACTCCCGAGCTCCTCGCCCGCAGTCACGACGACACCCTCTGGACCGAGACCCTCCAGAATCTCTCGGCCTACCACCGAATCATCGCCGAATGCCCGGAGAATCCCGGCCACAACTAGGCCGCCCGGGTCTGAGGCTCTACAGCTCCTTCACGAGCACCGTCGACTGACGGGCACTCTCTGCCAGCTTCCGCATGCGCTCCCCGGGAACGGATTCAGGCAACCCGGCCTTGTAGCCAAGGTTCTCGAAGAACCTCACCGCACGGGTCGTGAGGGCAAACACGGAAGCGAGACCGAGTTTCCGTGCCCGGTGCTCCGCGGCCTGCACCAGCACTTTTCCGTAGCCGAGACCTTCATGCGACTGCTTCACGTAAAGGCAGGCCACCTCCGCAAACCCGTCTGCGTAACGGTGCAACGCAACACAACCCACTACATTGTCATCTACACAGAGGATCAGGAAGTCTTCAGCCTTTTCCACGATTTCCTCATAATCGCGGGGAACCAGATGGGCGGCCCGCACCGAGCGACCGATCATTGTCAGCAACTCCGGCACGTCGTCCTCCCGAAGAGGACGCACTTCCTGATAACTGTCGGTATGCACCATCGTCCCCACCCCTTCGTTGGAGAACAGCTCCTCGGCGAGCACTCCCTGGCGACGTCCATCCAGCACATGCACCCGCGGAACACCCGCCTCACAGGCTGCCGCCGCGGCCTTCAGCAAAGAAGCCCCCTCCACGGGCTCCTCCTCTCCTTCATCCGCCGTCAGCTCTGCCAGTCTCGAACATGGCACAGCGTGCAGGGGCCGGCCGCCACGCCGGACGCCCGGCCCGTTGACCAGTCCGATCAGCTTGGCCGCACCAAGGGAAACCGCGAGGAGACTCATCTCCTCACCAAGAATGGCGTCCTCGGACCATTCCAGAACCGCCGCCTGCCCCCGGGACAGGACAGCGGCAACTCCTTCCAACTCCTCGACCCGGGCGAACTTGATCTCGATGTCCGTCGCACGGTCATCCACTGCCATTCCCGCCAGCTTGCTTCCCCGCACGACGATGACCAGGTTCACGCCAACTGCTTGAAGAGCCTTCAGGTCAAGGAGGGCCTCCGCGACGGCCGGCTCCGGCAGCCCTTCATCAAGGATTACCACGAAGGTATGTCCCCGGAACAAGGGAACATACTGTAAAACGCCTCTAACGTCGCCAACCGCCATCCGGGCGTAAGACTCGGGAGGCTGGGCACAAGAATCAAGAGTCTTCCTGCCATCTCGACCCAGCCGGTTCATCCACGGCACCTCCGGTCTCACCTTCCCCGTCGGCGACGCGAATCCGCAAGGTTCGATTATCCGTGTGATCTTCCAAGCTCCGGGTGAGACCCTTCGGCGCCTTGGATCGAACTCCGGCCTGGAAGGGGTTAGCCCTCCTCCGAGGCACCCCCGCCAATCCTGGCCGAGTGTCTCATAAGCCCTCCCCAACCAAGTGCCACCACCAATCCAAGCACTGCGAACCAGTCCCCGAAACGGGCATACAACGTCAAGGGCGCTCCCTCGGGAACAGACGCCGTCGCATAGCGCCAGCCTCTCACGAGGTGAGAACCACTCTCATTCTCGACCACCTGCCTCCCACCCTTCGCACGGTCAAGCACCGTCCCATGGCGATTAACCACCGCACTGACCCCCGTATTGGCGCAGCGCACGGTGGGGCGCCGAAACTCGATCGAGCGGAACTTGGCATTGGCGAAGTGCTGCGCGGCTGCCTCACTGTCCTTGAACCAGCCGTCGTTGGTCACGTTCACGATCAGTTGACCGCCGGCCTTCACGAACTTGCGCATCTTGCGCGCCACCGTGTCCTCGAAGCAGATGGTCGGAATGAGGGCGAGCTCTCCCGACTTACTTGGCGCGTGGGGAAGACGCATGGGGTCCTTCTGCTTCCCGGAGCTGAATGATCCGCCGTATTTCGTGCCTGCTGACTGCTCCCAGAGCCACTGCAGGACCTTGAGCTGTTCCACATATGGAATGGTCTCCCCGAAAAGGACGAGGTGTTGTTTGCGATACGTGAGGAAAGTGTTCTCTCCCGCCGGCAGAGCCAGCATCGAATTGTAGCCCGCCCCGTCTGCCTTGCGGGTGAGGGCCTGACCTGTCCGTTCGCTCTCGTATTCCGTCAGTCCCAGCAACATCGTAAACTGTCCCCGCGGATTCACCTGGTCGATAAGCGCCCGCATCTGTGGATCATAGGCCTGGTCTCCGGAATCGGTAACGAAGAGCGAACTGGGAAGCGCGGACTCGGGCCAGAGAATCCAGTCCGGGATATCAAGAGCAAACGCCTCCCCGCTTCCGGTCTCCTGCGCCAGCCGGGCCCTCTCCAGGTTTCGGCGCTCCAGTTCATCGAGAGCCTTCCGGGTCTCCTCCCCGTATCCCTGAAGGATCTCATCCGGCTCCCACAGCCTCTGACTGGCCTCCTGGGGAATGTTGAGCTGCACGAGAAGCACATTGAGCGGTACCGACTCCGGCGGCTTTTCACCATGCAGCTTCCAGATTCCATACAGGAAACAGAGACTCATCAGGGCCATTGCGGCGCCAAAATCCCAATGCGCCCTCAACCGACCGCTCCTGACTTCCTGGTGTAATCCCCGCCCCACCTGTACGATCACCGCCATCACGAACACCGGCAGGAACGAAAGCCCGGTCACCCCGACTAGATCCGCACTCTGCGCCAGGACCGCTTGATCGTGAAAGGCGACTCCCAGCCCGTTCCATCCGAATCCCGTGAAGAACCACCCACGCACCCATTCCAGTCCGCACCAGAAGCCTGCGTTGACAGCCGCGAATCTGAGAACCCGCCGGGACTCTCTCCACGATCTACTCCGTCGCGCTCCCTCGTCTCCTACTTTCTGCCTGATCTTTCCCGAGATCCCTCCCTCTGGCTCGGTGGAACCTGTCACCCGGGACAGCCACGGGTTCCCCGCTCCCGCCGCAAAGAGTCCCCAGAAGGCAAAATAGAGTGCCAGGAAAAACGAGACCGCATACCAGCCCATGTCTCCGACCTCCGAGAGCCACTTCAGATTGATCAGCCAGAACGACAATCCAGCAAGATACCCGGCAGTAAAGCCGAACCACTTCCTGCGCTTCCCGCCACCTGCCCACACCGAAACAAGCAGCGGCACCAGCCCCAGCCAGACCATCGCCGGCGAATCAAATGGAGCGTAACACATCGCGAGCATCGCTCCCGACAGCAACGCCAAGAACCACGGCCAAATCTTCCGTATTCCTCCCATCGACGGGCGGATTCTCGCCCTCCGACCGCTTAAAAAAAGAAACAAAACCAGATTTCCGGCTTCGCCACTTTCCCTCTTCCAATTAATTAAGGTTTCCGTAATACTTTCGCAGCCCTGATTCCCCTGCTGTTCAGCCTGACGCACAAATGAATACCCCTCGCTCTGTCCTGCAGCGACGGCAGTTCCTCCGGTCCAGCTCCACGCTGGCTCTCGGAGCAGCCGCTACCGGGCTTGCCATACACAAGCTCTTTCACGTTCCCCGGCAGTCGAATTCCGCGGCCCTGCCCCTCGCAAGCCGGAAACCGACACTTCTGGCTGATCCTCCACAGGCCCCGGAACCCGACCTGCCCGCCCCGTCCCGCACCTCTTCGCCGCTCCTCCGTCCTCTCGAGAACGAGGAATGCTACATGCAGTTTCTCCTGAGTCTCGAACTGCGCCATCTCTCCCCGCAGGAAGTCATCGATCCGCATCGGGGGATAATTGGGAACGTGGAAAACTCTCTCCCTCCACCGCACCTCTGGGAAAAACTCATTCCGACCCTCAGGACCGCCGATGAAATCCGAGAGCGCCTTGGAGTTCCCCTCTGCCGGATCACTTCCGGTTACCGCGCTCCGCGTTACAACGCCATCATCCCCGGGGCCGTAGCCCGGTCCTATCATACGCGGAATCAGGCCCTCGACCTCATTTACTTCTGCTCCCCCCGGAAGGCTTTCAGCATGGCCCTCCAGCTCCGCCGGGAAGGTTTCTTCCGCGGGGGCATTGGACTCTACCCAACCTTCATCCACCTGGACACCCGCGGCCATGCCGCCACCTGGCACCGGGGCTAGCTCCCTCGGGAACTACTCTCCCACTCACCGCCCCTGCTCCATCCGCCGGTGAGCATCCTCGCTCAGCGAGTGCCATAGTGCTTCCAGCCCCTCCCGGACTTCTCGCTTGCTGGCGGTCAGGTCCGGAGCCTCTGGCGCCCCCTTGCCGAAGAGGTAATACTTGATCTTGGGTTCCGTCCCGCTCGGCCGCACGGCAAAGCGCCGGCCATCTTCCAGATCCACGATCAGCATGCCCGCCTTTGGGATCAGGTCACCCTCTTCGTCGTAGATGTCCTCCCTGCTGAAGTCCCGGACCTTCCCAACCGCCACACCACCTATCTCGGTGGGAGGCCGGTCTGAATAGGACCGCGAGAGCTCTGCTATCCTGGCCGCTCCTTCCGCGCCTTCCAGGACAATACTGGTATTCAGCTCATCATGGACCCCGAACTCGAAATAAAGTTCATCGAGCAGATCGGTGATCTTTTTCCCCTCGCTTCCCGCAAAGGCAGCCAGTTCGGCAAACATCACCACCGAACCGTTCCCGTCCTTGTCCCTCACGAAGTCCCCGCCCAGATATCCATAACTCTCCTCGCCTCCAAAGACGAAGAAGCGGGAGTATTCCAGCCGTAATGCCCGCGTCTCCGACTCCCCGAGCGAACGGTAGTCTGCCCTCTTGGAGGTCGGGACGGCTTCCTCGTACTTACGCAGTTTCTCTCCGATATACTTGAAGCCGGTAAGGGTGTTCACCACACCAATCCCGAAACGCCGGGCGATCACAGCCTGGAACTCGGTTGTAACGAAAGTCTTCACCAGGGTAGCCCGGCCTCTGTTCGACTCCGTGATGACTCCCTGCTCAAACAGGGTCTTTATCCGATACCAGGCCATCAGAGTTCCAATCTCGTTCCCGCTCAACAGTTGCATCTCGCCCTCTGCATTCCGCACTGCCACTCCCATCCGGTCACAGTCAGGATCCGTTCCAATCGCCGCCTCCGCCCCGGTATTCCGGGCCAGATCGATCGCCATCTTCAGGGCCGAGGCATTTTCCGGATTTGGGGAGTCGACGGTGGGAAAGCGTCCGTCCTGCTCATCCTGCGCCTCCACTGTAATCACCTCGAAACCCAGTTCGCGCAGCATGGGAACCGCGATCCAGCCGCCGGTTCCATGCAAATTGGTGTAGACGACCCGCGCGGATCGTCCCTGCAGCAGATCGGGACGCAGGAGCACGGTCCGTAACTTCTCCATGTATTTGCGGTCCATCTCTGCCCCAAGCACATGCACCGATCCCTGCTGGTCAGACGGAAGGGGAAGGTAGCTGTCTCCGGACAGGGCATTCACTTCCGCTATGATCCCACTCGCGTGGGGTTCCACGATCTGCCCGCCATCGTTGAAATAGGCCTTGAACCCGTTATCATGGGCCGGATTGTGACTTGCAGTCAGGACGACCCCTGCATCAGCCCGCAGATCCCGCAGGGCGAACGACAATTCCGGCGTGGCGCGGGGTCCGTCGAACAGGTAGGCCTCACAACCCAAATCAGCGCATACCCGCCCGCAGTAGCGTGCAAAATCGTCCGAGAACTGCCGCGTATCCTGCGCAATGACGAAGACGGGCCTGTGCTCCTTCCCCGTGTTGGCAAGGTCCTTCTTCACGTAAGCGATGAAGCCCCGGATCGCCCTGCTCACATTGTAGAAATTCATCGCCGCAGTCCCATAACAGGGAAATTCCGGTCGACCTCTTGCTCCTCCCGCTCCCTCCTCCGCCTTGGTTACCACCCTGCCGATCGTCCGGCCCCGTAAACCCCCGGTTCCGAAGGCCAGGGTTTTGTAGAAGCGGTCATTGAGCTCCTGCCACTCCCCGTCTGCAACCAGTTCCGCAACCGCATCCTCAGCACGCTCATCGTCCGTCCCCCCCAGGAAAAGCTCGATGTTCCTTCGTGAATCCTCCAGCACCTCACCCGCACCCACGGCCTCTGCCAGTCGTTCCTTCCAGTCGCTCATTATCGCCGGACCAGTATTGATGATCGCCATGTGAATCCAACCGTTTTAGCTCAAGTGCCAACAGGAACAACTTCCCTCCCCGCATGCTGACTCCTCCCGATGCGCCCCAGACTGTCAATTTGATTTCATTGATCATTTCATGATCCAAAAGATACACAAATCGAGTGAGCTCCGATCGGCTCTCCCGCTCGGGGACACGGACGCCTGCCGGCTTGTCGATGGTGCCGGGGACGGACTGCCCGGCATCTACCTTGATACCTATGCAGGCCGCTACCTGTTCTCCACCGAAGCACCTGCCGCCCCGCCCGAACTACGTAACTGGGCAAGCGCCCGCCCACACCTGTCCACCTACTGGAAGCGACTCGACCAGAGGGACAAGGAGTCTCCGGCCCACCTGGGTGGCCCTCGCCAGGATGGATCCTTCGAAATTCGGGAACAGGGCGTTCAATTCCTCGTGAGCCTGCAGGCCGGCTACTCGCAGGGCATTTTCCTCGACCAACGGGAAAACCGCGCCCGGGTCCGTGCGCGCTGCCGCCCCGGAGATACCATTCTCAACACCTTCGCCTACACCGGTGCCTTTTCGGTCTACGCCGCTCTGGGGGGGGCCTGCACGACAACCCTGGACCTTTCCCAACCCTACCTCGACTGGGCCCGGGAAAACCTCAGTCTCAATGGCCTCGATCCCACCTCCCACCATTTCTGCAAGGGAGACACCTTCCATTGGCTGCGGCGCTTTGCAAAACAGGGACGACGCTTCAACGGCCTCATTCTGGACCCCCCCACCTTTTCCCGGGACGACCGCGGCAGGGTGTTCCGTGCGGAGCGCGACTACGGATCGCTGGTCGCGCTTGCTTCCGGATGCCTTGCGCCCGGAGGCTGGCTTCTCTGCACAACCAACTGCCGACGCCTCCCGGAAGCCGGCTTCGACCACATGGTTTCGTCCGCACTTCCCCGGGGGGTCCGCCTTCAGAACCATCCCATGCCCCCGGACTTTACCGACGCTCCCTACCTCAAGACTCTCTTCGTCGAAACCTGACTCTCCGGACCGGACTGCCAGCAGCCCGCATTCTTCGCAAATCCTCTCTGGAAGGCCGGAGCTTACTCGAGCTCGGGTTCCTTTTTCTCCGGGAGTTCGACATCCGGTTCCGGAAGCTGGTCAAAACGAAAGCGGAACCGGTTATCCATGTTCATCCCCTCGATGCGTTCCCTGATGTCCTCCGGAGCTGACGCCTTGTCCTGCTCGGTGTCCCATGGGCCTTCAAACAGCATGTTACCTTCGGCATTCTTCACGATCACTTCCTTGCCCCCGTCCGTAGTCTTCATTTCCACGCTCCCCTTTTCATCCTTGAACATGAAACTGCTTGAAGACTTGAAATTGAAATTGAAGGCACCTCCCTTTTCGTTGTCCTTCTGGAGGTCCCGGAAGAGATCAAAATCCAGTTTCAGACCGGCCCCGTTCTCCTCCATATCCCGTAACTGCTTCTCGAGGCGCTTCCATTGCCCCTCCAGCTGACGCTGCAGGTTCTCACCACCACCGGGTAAAAGGTTCTCCAGGTCACGAGGAAGTTCCGGCAGGTCGCGGAAGCGGGCCCCCGGGTCGTTCCCCTCCTGCGGGACGATGAGGGGAGCGTTGGGCGCTGCCACGGGACGCGCAGACAGTTCGACCTCACTCTCCTCCTTCTCTCCCCTGCTCAATACGGTCAAGGCCACCTTGTCCCCGGGCTTGCGCATCCGGATCGCATCCCGCAATTCCTCCTGGCTGCCCACAGCCTCACCATCCACCTCAAGAATGATGTCATGCTGACGCAATCCCATCTTCGAGGCCGGGCTGTCCGGGGCCACATAGTCCAGAACCGCACCTTCCTCGATACCGAGGTGCACCTGAAGCGTTTCATCAACCGGCTTGCTCAGCACCCCGAGCCAGGCTCCTGCCGGACGCCCCTCCTGCGGAATTGCACCGGGCTCATTCTCCTGTGCCGCCTCGGCCTCCACTTTGCCCTCTCTCGCCCTGAGCTGCTCCCGTTCCTCCGCTCCATCCGGCCGGGTCTCGGCTCTCTCCTTCGGTTTCTTTTCGTCAAGTGACTTGGGACGTTCGATCGCCGGGAGCGAGGCGACTCCCAAAAGGAAGAGCAGGGAGCTGATTACTGGAACTTTCATGGTCATTCGTGGTACACGTTTTGCCTACTTTTCTATCGGCAGGCTGGGCAATGTTTGTCTAATTCAGGGAACAGATTCGAGGTCTCATTCGGAACACGGGCAGGTCTGACACATTCGTGGAGTGCGCATCGGAGCCGGAAGAAACTTACCCCTGACCCGATGCCCTCTTGGTGCACACCTAGTCCGTTGGCACGGGCACGAGCTGGTAGTTCACGGAAGGCACCTCCACGTGAACCTCTTCGCCATCGGGGCTGAGAAAAACAACGCGGTCCACCAGGCTAACCCTGCGCAACCGCATCGGCCGCGCTCCATTGGGAATAATGACGTCTCGCTCCGACGCATCCAGGATTGTTCGCTTAGCCGCCTTGGCCGACAGCTCTATGGGCGAGACTGCGTCCGGGTTCAGGACCGAGGTCAGTGCGGGCTTCGTTGCATTCCTCTTCTCTTCCCCGACCACAACGTCCCGTGCTCCCGGACTGGAGGTAAACACCATTGCGGCCACTCCACCCAGCAAAGCCACGCTTGCTGCCGCTGCCCACAGGCTATACCTGGCCGGCCTCCCCCGATCGGTTCTCTCCTCTTCCCGATGCGGGAAGGGAACCACCTTTTCGGTCTTCCCGGAGGCCTCGCCGGGGATCTCCTGCCATCCCTCCATCGCTGCCTCCATGCGGCTGATCAGCCCTTCCGGAAGGCACTCCGGGGACAGCCGCCCGAGCTCGGCTTCAATCTTCTTTAGGTCCGAATCCATGTTCGCTGGTTTGCCCTGACGGGCGGATGGGTTTGAGGTCGATCTTGAAATTCCTGATTTTGCTTCAGCTCCGGGGGGAACGGTCAAAGGTCTCCGCGAATCCGGGCACCGGTCAGCCTCTTGCGCATCGCTTCAATTCCGTAGCGATACCGCGAGGCCGCTGTGTTCATCGAAATATCCAGAATATCCCCAATTTCGGCAAAGGTCCGACCTCCCCAGACCTTCATCACGATAACCTCCGAGAATTTTCTCGGGAGCTCCTTGAGGGCACCCTCGAGGAGGACCTTGCGCTCTTCGTCATAGCCCGCACTCTCGAACCACGCATCCTCGCCCTTTCCCTGCCGCTCCTCATCCTCCACGACCGTCTCTTCCCGCTTCTTCCGGCGGTCATTACGGCGTCCCAGGTCGATCGCCTCTCGCCGCAACTGGGTGTAAAGAAACGGCATCCAGGCCTCCTGACCCCCCACGAAAGAGCCCTCGTCCACTTTCCTCGCCAATTTCACGAGAGCTTCCTGAAGAATATCCTCCGCATCCTCCTGCCGTCGTGCCTGCTGGCGGGCAAACAGCAGGAGCCTGGGCCCGTGCTCACGGAGCCAGGCACTCCAGCGCGAGGTCTTTTCCTTCATGGCGTTGTTGCCCCAATTCCTCATCGGTCACCTTCAGTTTAGCAGATAACTGCGGAGTTCTCAACGCCTCTATCGAGACTGGCAAGCCATTTCCCGGTCAAGGAGGCATGATTTGAGGCCACCTGACCCGGAGTTCCCACCGCCACGAGCTCTCCCCCGTGCTCCCCTCCACCCGGCCCGAGGTCAATCACCCAGTCAGATGCTGCGATCACCTCCAGGTTATGCTCGATCACCACCAGCGAGTGCCCCGCATCCCGCAGCCGATGCAGCACACCCAGAAGGACCTGCACATCGTGGTGATGCAACCCGGTTGTCGGCTCATCGAGGAGATAGAGCACCCCCTCTGCCGAGGTCTTTGCCAGTTCCGCAGCCAGCTTGACCCGCTGGGCCTCGCCACCCGAGAGCGTGTTGGCAGCCTGGCCCAGGCCGATGTAACCGAGGCCCACTTCGCACAAGGCGTCCAGAAGCGCTCCCAGCTTGGGCACCTTCCCGAAAAGCTCCGCCCCTTCCTCTGCCGTCAATTCCAGCACGTCAGCAATACTGTGCCCCCTGTAGGCCACCTCCAGCGTCTCACGATTGTAGCGGCGCCCTCCACAGGCATCGCAGGTCACGTAGACATCGTTTAGAAAATGCATGTCGATCCGTATCGCTCCGCCCCCCTGACACTTTTCGCAACGCCCCCCCTTTACATTGAAGCTGAACCGCCCCGGCGCATAGCCCCTCTGCCGCGATAGAGGAAGCTGGGCAAACAGCTTGCGAATATGATCAAAAGCCCCGGTGTAGGTGGCCGGGTTCGAACGGGGAGAGCGTCCAAGGGGAGATTGATCGACCACCACCAGGCGGGTAACGCGTTCCGTTCCCTCAATCGCATCGTGCTCTCCCGCAACTTCCTTCGCTCCATGAAAGTGGCGCGCCAAAGCCCGCTTGAGAATCTTGTCCACCAGCGTGGACTTCCCACTGCCACTCGGCCCGGTCACCGCCACGAGCTGTCCCAGGGGAATCTCTACCTCGATGTTCCGCAGGTTGTGCTCCCGCGCTCCCCGGATCACGAGACTCCCTCCCACGCCAAGAGCGGGCAACTTCCCACGCTCTCCTGCAGCCCCCCGGCTGGCACCCGACAGCCAGGCCCCCGTTGGCGATTGCTTCTCCCGCATCACATCCTGCACCGTCCCCTGCGCCACGAGGTCTCCACCGTGCTGACCTGCTCCCGGCCCCATTTCGATGAGATGATCGGCCGCCCGGATCATCGCTTCATCATGCTCCACCACCACGATCGTATTGCCTAGATCACGGAGCACCCTGAGTGCTCCTATGAGCCGCTTATTGTCCTCGGGATGCAAACCGATGCTCGGCTCATCGAGAACGTAGAGCACCCCCGCCAATCCCGCCCCCAGCTGTGTCGCCAGCCTGATCCGCTGGAACTCCCCTCCTGACAGGGTAGCCGCTCCCCGGTCCAAGGTCAGGTAGCCGAGACCCACCTCCCGCAGGAAGCGCAGACGCTTGCATATCTCCATGACCACCGGGCGAACGGCCTCCTCGCGCTCAGGCGATACGACCGCCCCGTCAATCCACCGCAGCGCCTCCTCGATTGGCAGGACGCAAAACTCATGAATGCCAAGACCCTTCCCATCCGCTTCCGATGTCGACATTACACGCACCGCGAGAAACTCCCTTTTCAAACGGCGGCCTCCACACGACTCACAACCGCGTGAGGCCATGAAACGCCCCATGTTGCGCTTTACCGACTCGCTCTCTGTTTCGTGGTACAGTCGTTCGACATTCCGGCAGATTCCCTCGAATTCCCGGTCCCAGGGGACCTCACGCCCCTCCTTTTCCCACCGCATCTCGATTTTCATCCCACCCGTCCCATGGAAAAGCGCGCTCCGAAACTCTTCGGGCAGTTCGCGGAATGGCACATCCCCGGACACGCCGAAATGCTCGGCCAGAGCCTCGACCTGACGCTCGTACCAGCTCTTGCGTTTGCCCCCACCCTTGTAAAGCCGGATCGCCTGCTGTCTCAGGCTTTTTGACTGGTCGGGAACAACCAGATCCGGATCACAGAAAAGTTCCGTCCCAAGACCGTGACACCTCTCGCAGGCTCCCAGGTGACTATTGAAGGAGAAGTGCCGTGGACTCAACCCGGATAGTTCAAAACCCGTTCTGGGATTCCGGTAACTCGTCGGAAAGCAGATCTCACTCCACTCCCCGTCCCCCACATTCTGCACCAGGGCCATGACTTCCGCCCCGCAAATGCGCAGGGCCGTCTCCACCGAATCAGCCAGCCGGCTCTCGGCCCCTTCCCGGATCACCAGACGATCCACCACGACCTCGAGGGAATCCACTCTCTTACCATCTCCCACCGGCCAGCGCGCTTCTGCCTCCTCCACCTCGAGAAGCTCTTCATTGACTCGCAGACGAACAAAGCCCTGTCGCTGCAGGTCACGCAACAATGCCGGGACATCGCTCCCCACCTCGGAGTCCAGTGGTGCCAGCAGCACGACCTTGGTTCCTTCCGGGCGATCTGCCAGGCTCATCACAACGTCCGCGGAGGTCATGCGCTCCAGCTTCTCCCCTGTTTCCGGGTCATGGGGGATCCCCACCGCCGCATAGAGAATCCTCAGGTAGTCATGGACCTCGGTCACCGTCGCGATAATCGAGCGCGGATTCGCCCCGGCTCCCCTCTGCTCAATGGCAATGGCCGGACTGAGCCCCTCGATGGCGTCGACTTCCGGCTTGTCCAGTTGGTCGAGAAATTGCCGCGCGTAGGCGCTCAGGCTCTCGACATAGCGCCGCTGGCCTTCCGCGTAGAGGGTGTGGAAGGCGAGGCTCGACTTTCCACTCCCGCTCAATCCGGTTATCACCACCAGCTTCCCCCGCGGAATGTCCACGTCGACATTGCGCAGGTTATGCTGCCGGGCTCCCCGGATCCGAATCGCATCCACGCCGGACATTGAACCGGGAAGAAGCAAAGGCACGAAGTCTTTTGTGGCGACCGCTCTCTTTCCTCCGGCAGGTCGCATGCGGTTCCCGTTTCTGCCCCATTATTCCCAAACCCGAAAAAAGTTCTTCGTGTCCTTCGTTTCCTGACGATTAATCGCAACGGTGCCTGCACTTCTCAACAGCTTCCTGTCTCCCGCCACGCCAACTCTCAAGATCTGCGGCATCACCACCGCCAGTGACGCGGAGCGCCTCGCTGAGCTCGGGGTCGACGCTCTCGGAATCAACTTCTGGGACCAGAGCAAGCGCTACTGCCCTCCCCAGACCGCCTCCGCGTTCCTGCCCGCCCTCGCAAACCGCATCCTCCGGGTAGGGGTCTTCGTCAACGCCGATCCCTCCCTCCCCCGGCAACTCCTGGCCGACGGACTCGTTGATGTTGTCCAGTTCCATGGTGACGAAGACCTCCCCTACTGTCAGGCCTTTGCAGAAGCGCAACTCCCCCTCATCAAGGCGGTCGGGGTAGCGGAGGAATCGGATCTCCCTTCCGCTCTGCGCTACCCGGCCTGTGCTCTGCTCCTTGATGCTCACGCACCTGGTCTCTACGGGGGAACGGGACAGACAATCGACTGGACAGCTGTGGCACGCTTCATCGCAGGGGGGGCGGCTCCTCCCGTCATCCTCGCCGGGGGCATCACACCCGAAAACGCCTCCGCGGCCCTGCGCTCCACCGGGGCCTGCGCCCTTGACGTGGCCTCCGGCGCCGAGTCGTCTCCAGGAACAAAGGACTTTGCCAAGGTCCGCGCGCTCCTCGCAGCCGTGCGCAACGGTGGCAACAACGTAGATTAGTTGCCACCCGTCTGCCGGGCATCTACAGTCACTCCACGGAACCATGCGCGGAAACCCCATTCTTCGAGCTGCTCTGCTCCTCGTCGTGATGTGCCTCACCAGCGTGCTGGTAGCGACCATCCTCAGGAAGACCGGCCCCCGGGAGCAGGTCTCGCCCCGCTCTTCTGCACCCCGCTCCTTGTCCACCATTCCCGCCCTCCTGACCCTGACGCTTTCCGCCCCGGCCAGGTCCATCGTATTTACCGAGCCCTCTGGAAGGGTCCTTTCCATTCCGGTGGGCGACGAACTCGAAATCGAGGAAGACGTGGAACTCTCGATCTCGAACCAGAGCTGGTCAGCCACGCTCTCGGTAGTTTGGAAGAACGGCAGCGGCCATCGTTTTCTCCGCCTCGACCTGGAGCCGGAGAAACTCAAGTCCGACCGCCTCCTGCTCGACTTCCCCGGCGACGTCACCGACCACCCCATTACAGCCAATTTCGATCCCTCCCGGTAACCCCGACGCTCCCGTGTACGACCTTTGACTGCTCAATCCCACGACTGCTGCGCTCATCACGACCACCATCATGAACTGGTGATCACGGACCTCCACGTCTCCTACGGAGCGGTGACCGCCCTGCAGGACATTTCCCTGGCCACCTCCTGTGGTAACCGGATCGCTCTGATCGGCCCCAACGGGGCCGGAAAGTCCACCCTCCTCAAGGCAATCGCCGGGCTGGTCCCCCGCCAGAGCGGCACAATCCAGTGGCGAGGAGCCGCCGTGAAGAAATGGTCCCGTGAATTTGCCTACCTGCCACAACGTGAGGAGATCGACTGGTCGTTTCCCATTACGGTCCGCGGACTGGTCGAAATGGGGCGCTTTCCACACCTCGGACTCTGGAAGCGCTACTCCTCCCGTGACGATGAGGCAGTCTCCCACGCCCTGCGCACGCTCGCCATTGAGGAACTCGAGGACCGACAGATCTGTGAGCTCTCCGGCGGACAGCAGCAACGCGCCTTCCTGGCCCGGGCGCTCGCTCAGGAAGCCCACGTCCTGCTCCTGGACGAACCCTTCACCGGCCTCGACCGAAACGCCTCCGAATCCCTTGCTACCCTTCTGCGGGAGCTCGCGGGAGAAGGTCGCCTGATCCTCTGTTCCCATCACGACCTCGACTCCGCGCCGGCCCTCTTCAACGAGTGCCTTCTGCTCAACCACTCCCAGATCGGCTTCGGCCCGACTCCCGAGGTTTTGACTCCCGGCTCCATCCGGCAGGCCTTTGCACTCTGAATTCTGAACTCTCTTCCCCATGCTCGAACCATTCAAGGATCCGTTCTTTCAGCGCGCCCTCCTGGCCGGGCTCCTGATTGGGTTCACCAATGGCTTCTTCAGCGGATTCGTCGTCCTCCGTCGCACCGCCCTGTCCGTGAGCGCCCTCTCCCACACCATGTTGCCGGGAATTGCTCTCGGCATCCTGGTCACGGGAGCTCTCACCCAGCTCAATGCCTTTGTCGGCGCCCTCACCGCGGCGCTCCTGGTGGGGCTTGGATCCGTCGTCGTCTCGCGCTCCTCGCGCGTGGCCCAAGGCACGGCCCTTGCGGTCCTCTACACCACCGCATTCGCCCTCGGGGTCGCCATCCTTCCCCTCCTCGGCAGTGGTAGCCGCGAACTCGGACACTGGCTCTTCGGCGACATCCGTCTCGTAAGCACCACCGACCTCTGGCTCGCCTTCGGAATCGGTTGCGCTATCCTCCTGCTGTCCAACATTTTTTTCCGGCCCCTTCTTCTGACCCTCTTCGAGTCCAATGTGGCCGCGGCCCAGGGAGTGCCGGTCCGCTCGATGAGCTACCTTCTGTTCGGAATGCTCATTCTCGCTCTCGTTACGTCGCTTCAAGCCGTCGGATGTGTCCTCAGCGTGGGTCTGCTCGTCGCTCCCGCCGCTACCCTCTCACTCCTTACAAACCGCACCTCTCTCCTCTTCTGGGGAGGAGGCCTCGTGGGCGCATCGGGATCCGTCTTCGCGCTTCTGTTGGCCTACTGGACCAATATTTCAGCAGGCCCCGCCATTGTGATCGTCCTTGGAACCCTCTTCCTCTTGGCCTTCCTGCTGTCTCCCAGATACGGGGTCGTGGCGAACCTCGGCCTGCGCAAGCCAACCCATCCATCCAACTCTCCATAAGGAATCCCGGGACCAGAGCCTTACAAACTCCTTCACCCCACACCCACTATTGTGAATGCCTTACTCATCTTCCTCGGCGGCGGCCTTGGCGCCCTCTCACGCTGGGGGCTCTCGGCCGGCATTGAAAAACTCACTCTCCGGACTGCCCTGCACCAGTTCCCCCTAGGCATCATGGTCTGCAACGTGCTCGGGTGCTTTCTCATTGGCTGCGTGTTCGGCCATTTTCTTCAGAAGCATCCGGCTTGGATCGTTCCCCTCCTCGTCACCGGTTTCCTTGGAGGGTTCACCACCTTCTCCACCTTCGGGCGCGATACCCTGGAGGCCCTGCAGAATGGACTCCCGCTCACCGCGGTGCTCAACATTCTCCTCTCCGTCATTCTCGGCGTGCTCGCGGTGTGGGCCGGACTCCGACTCTGCACGCCCTCCGTGGCCGCCTAGGACCACCACCTTACTCAACGTTCGAGGAGCACTTCCCTACCGCGCAGCACCAGGTCCACCCGCCCCTTCAGGGTCTTGCCGAGGAAGGGCGTGTTCACGCTCTTGGACTTCATGAACTCCCGCGTGATGGCGGTCTCCCCGTCCGGGTCAAAGACCAGCAACTCGGCCACTCCTCCTTCGATGATTGGCACCGGATCCAGACCCATCATGCGCCGGGGCTCCGCCGAGTAACGTTTCACAACCAGATCCCAGCCAAACTCCCCCTTCGTTACAAACCGGTCGTGGAGCGACACCAGAGCGGTTTCCAGTCCGGTGATCCCATTGGGAGCGTTTACAAAGTCCTGTCCCTTTTCGAACTTGCTGTGAGGAGCGTGATCCGTGGCAACGAGGTCAAAGACGCCCTCCCTCAGTCCCTCAAGAAGGGCGGCATTGTCTTCGGCCGTGCGCAGTGGAGGGTTCATCTTGTAATGCGTGTCATACTCCCCGATATCTTCCTCGTTGAAGATCAGGTGATGGGGCGCCACTTCGGCTGTTACCTTCGCACCCCGCTCCTTCCACCAACGAATCGTTTCCATCCCGAGCGCGGAGGACACATGCTGGATGTGTACACGCGCCCCGGTGGCGTAGGCCAGGCGGATGTCACGGTCCATACAGATCTCTTCACTGCAGGCAGGACTACCCTTGATACCCAGCTGGTAGCTCACCTTTCCTTCATTGAGGGCCCGCGGGCCACTTAATTCCGGGACCTCACAGTGACTCGCGAAAAACATTCCGAAGGAGGTTGCATACTCCATCGCATTCTTGAGCACAGCCGGATTGGCGACCGGATCCCCATCGTCCGTAAGCATGGTCACACCCAGCCTGCGCATGCCTTCGATTCCCGCCAGCTCCAGGCCCTCTCTCCCCCTCGTAATGCAACCTGAGGTATATACCGGTATGCGACTGACCTCGCGCGCCCTGTCCAGAACCGTGCGGACAACAGCGCCCGAATCAATGGCCGGGCTTGTATTCGGCATCATGACAACCCCGGTGACTCCACCGTTGATGGCCGCCTCCGTACCGTGGGCAATGTCCTCCTTATGTTCCTGCCCCGGTTCACGGAAGTGTACATGGGCATCAAACATGGCGGGAGCCAGGATCTTCCCCGCTGCCTCGACGATGCGGCCCTCCTCCGGAACGGGAAGGTCCACACCCACGGCCATGATCACCCCATCCTCCACGAGGACATCCCCCCGCTGCGGAGCTCCGTGCTCCGCCGCTATGTCTCCGCCTCTGATCAATACACTCATTCGCGGCTGGGTTCTCCTGATTCTGTCCGGGGCTTGAGCGAATAGAGCACCGCCATCCGGGCCGCGATTCCATTCTCCACCTGCTGGTTGATGAGGCTCCGCTCGTAGTCCATGACCTCATGGCACAACTCCACCCCCCGGTTCACCGGACCCGGGTGCATGATATAGATTCCGCTGTCCCTGATTCGTTCAAATCGATCCTGGGTCACCCCGTAGACCCGGTGGTATTCCTGCAGGCTGGGGAAGTACTGGGCTTCCTGCCGTTCCATCTGCACGCGCAGGAGGTAGACGGCATCGGGCCCCCAGCGCAGCGCTTCCTCGAACTCGGTGAAGTGCCTGATTCCTTCCGGTCCCCGCTGAGGCAACAACGACCCCGGCCCCAGAAAGGCCACTTCCACCCCGAGCTGCAGGAAGATCCTGCTGGTTGAGCGGGCTACCCGGCTGTGCAGGATATCCCCGGCAATGAGAACCTTTCGTCCTGCCAGCTCCGGAAAGACCTCCTTCAGAGTGAAGGCATCCAGCAGCGCCTGGGTCGGGTGAGCGTGTGCGCCGTCGCCCGCATTGATCACCGACGCCTTGGTCTGGCGTGCGATCGCACGCGCCATACCCGACATCTTGTGACGCACGACGATATAATCCGCCCGCATGGCCTGCAGGGTATCCACCGTGTCCTTCACAGTCTCCCCCTTCGTCACCGACGAATGGGGAACATCGAGCTCGATCACGTCAGCCGAGAGGCGCTTGGCTGCCACCTCGAAGGAGGACAAGGTCCGGGTACTGGGCTCGTAAAAGAGCATGAGCACCGACTTTCCCTTCAGGGCTGGGACCTTCTTTACCGAACGGGTGAAGAGCTCCTTGAAGGGAACGGCCTGTTCCAGCAAATGGTCGACCTCCTCTCGACTCAGCGAGGCAATGTCCAGGAAGTCCTTGCGTGCCATGCAATTCGCTACTGATCTCTTACCAGTTCCACGGCGTCT
>Ga0163179_10000178_pt1 | contig 44087 bp, 20 predicted proteins | sample AtlANTMetagenome_FD_109643 | JGI IMG/M metagenome (GOLD analysis project Ga0163179, IMG submission 109643) | Marine eukaryotic phytoplankton communities from the Atlantic Ocean - Atlantic ANT 2 Metagenome | ecosystem: Environmental > Aquatic > Marine > Oceanic | place: North Atlantic Ocean... | reverse complement strand
GACCGCTCTGACGACCGGGGGCACAAGATGTACTCCTCCCTCATCAAGTCCTTCAAGGGGGACCGGGACCTCGCCCTGCGCAAGTTCATCCAGGCCTACCTCGCCTCGGTCGCCAGTGTCGATGACCTCGTGGGCCAGGTTCTCAAGGCGGTGGACTCCTCACCCCTCAAGGACAATACCATCATCGTCTTCACCTCCGACCACGGCTGGGGGATGGGGGAGAAGGACTACCTCTACAAGAATTCCCTCTGGCAGGAATCCACCCGGGTGCCCTTCATCATCCGCGCCCCCGGGGTGAGCAAGGCGGGCGGATCCTGTGAGCTGCCGGTTTCCCTCGTGGACCTTTATCCAACCCTTCTCGACCTCTGCGGGCTTCCCGCCGAGACCACCCTCAATGCGAAGGGCCGTCCCCTCGATGGACATTCCCTCAAGCCCCTTCTCAAAGATCCCGCCAAGGGAACCTGGGACGGACCCGATGCGGCCCTGACCGCTCTCTACAAGTGGGCCGATTACTACGACCCGGCCGGGCAGTCCTACTCCCAGCGCTACAAGGACTGGCGCTATGTGCGCTACGCCAACGGCAGGGAAGAACTCTATCATACCGCGAAGGACCCCCACGAATGGCACAACCTCGCCAGCAAGCCGGAGCACGCCGACCGGCTCACCGGCTACCGCAAGGCCCTCATGAAGCTTATTCCCTCCCGCCCCCTCTCCGAAGAGCAGAAGGCTGCGCGATGGAAGGCCCAGTATTTCAAGAAGAACCCGGCGGCGGACACCAATCAGGATGGCAAACTTTCATGGCCGGAGTTGCAGGCCCACCGGAAGAAGGCGGCGGGGGGTCAGGCGCCGAAGGAGAAGTGAGCGGACCGGAATGGTTGTCGGTCAGGGGAGGCTTTCCGCGCCCTGCTATTCGCGGAGGATGCGGAAGTAGGCCTGGGGGTAGTGCCGAGTGCTGAAGTAGCGGTAGAGCGTGCCGCCCTCGCCGGTGATGCCGGTTTCCTCGGTCGACCATTCAATGAGGTCGGTCGAGGATTCGATCCGGTAAAGCCTTCCTTCCGCTGCGTTGAAGCTGAACTCGATGAACTGGAATTCCCCGATCGGGCGCACTGCGGCAACCGATTCCGGGGTGTTGTCAGCATTGGTGGGATCGAAGTTTCTCTGCACTTCGAAGAAATCATCGAACCCGTCACTGTCGGTGTCGGTGAGAACGGGATCGGTGCCGAACCACAGCACTTCCCGGCCATCGTGGATTCCGTCCCGGTCGGTGTCGTGAAAATTCGGGTCGCTACCATGAAGGACGAGCTCCTCGTAGTTACTTAGTCTGTCTTCGTCGGAATCCCGCAGGTCCTCGGTAAAGATCGCACCCACCGTCCGGTCCTGGTCCATGACGAGAGAGAGCGGGCTCTCCGTGCCGGAGGCGGCTCCGGTCCACGCCCGGAAGAGGTAGCCAAGGTCGGGCACCGCTTGCAGGGTGACCACCGTTCCGAGCGGATAGGTGTCCGCTCCCGGGACGGAGCCGAACTCCTGCTCAAGAATGGTTAATACCCTGGTGGGAATGTCGGTGGAACTGCCGGGATTGGTGTTCTCGGTAATTTCCAGTCCGTCTTCGAAGCCGTCCCCGTCGCTGTCGGCATTGTCGGGGTCGGTCCCGTGGACGATCAGTTCCTCGTAGTTGCTCAGTCCGTCTTCGTCGGGATCGCGCTCGTCCGGGGCGAAGGTTGCTCCCACGGACTGATTCTGGTTCATGAGCAGGGTGAGCGGGTTGCTGTTTCCGGAGGCATCCCCAGTCCATCCGGTGAATCGGTAGCCGAGGTCCGGGCTGGCGGTGAGGGTGGCCTCGGTGTCAGCCTGGTAGGTCCCAGCCCCGGTGACCGAGCCATTTGCAGGGTCGGCGACCTCGAGAGTGTAGGTCGAGGGAGTCTCGAGCTCGTAGAGACTCGCCACTTCCTGCTCAGAGAGGGCTCGGTTGTAGATGCGCACGTCGTCAATATCACCGATGAAGTGGAATTGCGGCGCGAAGCGATTGTTGCAACGGCCCGTTGCTCCAATCCAATGTTGCCCGGGAGATCCAGGTATTGAGAATCCCCCCGTTCTGGCATCTGATTCTGTGACGATAAGGGTGCCATCAATGTAAAACGAGATGCTTTCAGACTCATAGTCACGGACAGCGGTAAGATGTAACCAGCGGTCGAACGAGTTTTCTGCGACTGCCCAATTGAGTCGCTTGGTCTCGTTATCAGCCCCTACGGAATCACGGGTTGTGAATCTTAGGGTTCGATCGGGGAATCCGGCTGACAGATCAAGATTACCGTCTACGCACCGATAGTTTGAGTAAATTACTCCCGAGGAGGTTATATCAGATACCTTTACCCATGCACTGATGGACAAGCTGCTACCAGCTTCATATTCAAGTGAGGTGCTGTCGGGAATTGCCACGAAGTCATTGCCATCAAAATTGTAGGCGCTGCCGACTTCTCCATTCCGATCGAGGGTAAGCGTTGCACCGTTGACGGTGCCATCGTTTCCATTCCCGCTCTCATCATCGGCATTGCCGTTGAAGGGGTAGTAGGCCACAAGGCCGTCTTCCAAAGTCAGCGATCCGGGTATTTCCAGAAGGTAATCATCACGGTCATCAACTAGGGTGTCGTTCCATCTGCCCCCTGCATTGCTAGGATAAATTTGAACGTGGTGTTCATTTCCACCGTTCGCGTTGTTGGGCTCGCCGGGATTCCAGTATGAGGCTGAAAGAGGTTGTCCGTTAATCCACGTCCATACGCCTTCGCTGGCCTCGTCGGTTAATCCAATCCAAAGATGGTTCCAGGAGCCGAGGCTGCTCAAATACTGGTTTGCAGCATCGATCTTTTCTTGAGTGCTCAGAACAGCTAGTCTTCCCCCACGAGCCTCTGCATCGGCTTTTGCTTCGTGCCAAGTGAAGTTGCCCTCCACGATTTCGAAGGTGCTGTTCGATCCGCCTGCTACCCCCGGCTTCTCCAGATCGTAGAGCTGAGTTACTTCGGATTCGGAGAGGGCCCGGTTGTAGATGCGAATGTCGTCCAAGACTCCGTTGGTACGTTCATCGTTTGTTGGTGTATTTTCCCAATTGCTTCTTCCGATCCAGTTATCTGTTGTTACGACTGCCGCCGGCGGGCTGTTCCATGTTTCTTCCGCGACTTTGTCGCCGTTAATATACAAGCTGGTCGTCTTATTTTCGTATCTCCAAGTTACTTGCGCCCACTGGTTGAGGGGAAGGGAGGTGCCGGAACGGACAAAAGGATTTCCCGTTACATCTCCCCGTGGTTGTCCGCTAGTCTCGGCTGATAGGGTAAGGGTGACATGAGGATTAATCTCAAAAGGATTTGAAATGAGTCCATTGTTTGCAAAATCAATCAAGCGGCCCCAGTTGCCGTACTCCCTGAGGTTGACCCATCCTGAAACGGTAAAGTCGCCATCAAAATAGGCTCCATCAGGGCAATCAATGTAACCGGTTCCATCAAAGTCATAGGCGCTGTCCTTGTTTCCATTACGATCGGTTGTGAGGGTAAGCCCATTGACAGTGCCATCATTCCCATTCCCGCTTTCGTCATCGGCATTCCCGTTGAAGGGATAATAGGCTACAAGGCCATCATTGAGGGTGGGGGTGGCAACCAAGGAAAATGAGTCGATACTGGAGGAGGTTCCACCGAATTCGCGGCTGTACAAGCCGACAAGTTTGCCGGGGGCAAAGGTTGTGTCTGCGCTTAATTCCAGATTCCCGTCTATCCATAACTCGACTGAGTCCCCACTGTCTCGAATCAGCAGGTCGTAGTATTGACCGGTGTTGAGAGGGTAGCCCTTGGAGGCAATGTTTCCGCGTCCACCATCTCCTATTTCCTGGAAGGAGATGGCACTGCCGTCATTGGAAAATGCCGCCACAATTCCACGCCTTTCACCGAAGCCGAGCGCTTCCATATCAGAGCGGAAGAGAACCTTCAGGTGTTCCAGCCCAGAATTCAGCCTGGCACGCAGCCTTATTTCAAATGGACTGTCATATCCTTGAACCGTATGCAGAACCCCCCGGGCGGTGGAAGTCACGGTTCCACCTGACTCTACCACTGACCCACCTCCGGTAGTGGTCCAGACGAGGGGATCGAGGACGCCATCGTTGAATTCGTCAGAGAAATCGACAGCTCCAGCGCTGAGGAACGTCATCCAGTAAAAAAGGAAAGCCTTTGGAAGGAGGAATGGATATTTCACTGGCTAGATTGTGGTTATTACTGGTCAATGTCTTTGATTCAAGGGGGGGAAGTCAAGGATGAGGAACAGGACATCCTTAAGGTGTCCTGAAGACCTTTTATTCCTGAGGGAAGGGCCGGCTTCGCTTCCAGGAAGTGGCTCGGAGGGCGGCTAGGGCTGGGGCAGGGTCACGCTGACATCATCGAGATAGAACCCGCCCCATACGCTGCCATCGGCGTTGCTGGTAAAACGAAATTCCACCTTGATGGTTTTCCCGGCAACGTCCCCGGCGGGCAGGGGCAGGGACTGATCGCTCCATCCGGCTCCGTCGCCCTCGATCGAGGAAATCTCCAAGCCTGTGATCGGGGCGTCCTGATTGTCGACATCAAGGATGCGAACGGACCCGAGGTCGGGGTCCGTTGCGGCAAGGTCGGTATCGATGAATTGACTGAAGGATAGAAGGGCACCGGTCCCGGGGGGGATCGTGATTTCGGGTGAGGTGAGGGTAACATCAGCGCCGTCACGATAGTTTCCGTTGATGTTGGTGCCGGCGCTGTTCTGGCCGCTGGCGGCGGCGGGGGGGCTGTTCTCCCCGGTGGGGACGCCGACCTGCCAGGCGGTGCCGTTGCCGGAATCACGGGCAGTCCAGCCGGGAGGCAGGGCCGCGGGCAGGGTATCGAAGTCCTCAAGCGGGAGGGGCTGAGGGGCCTCCGACTCCCGAATGACGAAGAAGCGCCGTGGGCCATCAGAAGGGACATCAACCAGGACCGTGGTGCCCGTTCCGGAGGCCGGGATGGCGCGGTAGATGGTGAGGGGCGCGAGGTGGATATCCCAGCCGGTGGTGGGAAGGTCCGAGAGGTCGGCGCTGCTGAGAAGGTCATAGACACGGCCAACCCTGCTGTTCCAGCTGAGATCGTAGTTGGCCCCATTGCGAGCGATGGCGAGCTGGATCGCATCATCAATGACCGGGACTTCAATGATCTGGAAGCCGCCAATGCCACCTCCCCCCGACGCCCCGGGGGCGAGTCCGAAGTTGAAGGTGATTGAAGAGTCCGTCAGGGGATTTTCATCCGATCCAAAGACGGCGATGTTGGCCTTGGTTGCCGAAGTTCCCGCCTCGTGTGCAGACTGGGTTGTCGGGGCCAGGGCTGCGCTGAAGGCCTTGGGGTCCCAGTAGTAGGTAGTCGCGCCATCGGTGATGTAGGAGGCGTTGTTTGCATCGTATCCTGTCAGGTAGACGATCACCTTGTAGCCGGGGTAGGGGATTTGACTGATCACGGTGGGAGGCGGGTTCGCTCCAAAAAACTGAATGCCCGATTTCATGGGGCTGAAGTTGAGCGGAGCTCCAGAAAAGGAGAGGGCCCGAGGCCCGGGAGCGGAGATATCCAAGGTGGTCACGTTCCCGGCGGCATCGGGGACGTCCGTTGCGCTGGCAGAGGCGGTATTGACCCATGTTCCCGGTTCCCATGCGCTGAATCCTGCGAAGGTGTTCTGGCTATTGAACGAATTGCTGGCCTTGAGGTTGATACTGATCACTCCCTGTGCGTAAAGGGGGCAGAGGGCAGCGGTAGCCACGAAGAGGAGGGTCGGAAAGATCCCGATTGGTGTGCGATTGCTCATGAGGCTGTTTTCGTGGCATCCGGTCACGTTCACCGCGAACCTGATGCGGGCGGGGGACTACCATGTTCCTTCCCCGGGGGGAAGCGCGGGCTGTCCAGGTGGGATCCTCAGCCTGTTTCTTCGGCGATCACCTTTCCATCCCGCGACTCCCTGAAGGTGGCGGACGGTTTGTCGGAGCCGGACAGTCCCCTTACGGTAATCCGCTGTTCGGTCCCGTCCCTGAGCACGATCCTGAGTTCGCTTTCCGAAAGGGCCTCGACCGTCTCGATCATCGATGACTCTTCCTTCTCAAAGGGTTCGATCACGGTGAGGAAGTGGGCTGATTTTCCGGTAGAGCGGGTGCTGTAGGCGTGGCGTTGGTACTTGGTCACCGGTCCCTGCGGGTAATCCGCCCCCAGTGCGACCGTCAACCGCTTCGCATCCACACCAGCCAGGTCGATGTGGATTTCCCCGTCGCCCCGGGGCTGGGCCGGCAGGGTTTCCTCGAAAGGCTTCCCCCCGATGACGACCGGTCCACCCCCGTAGTCCTCCCCGGATTGGATTGGTGAGGTTGCGGGTCGGCCTTCAACTTCGGTGCGGATGCCATTGAGGGTGATTTTCCCCTGCTTCTGAAGTTCGGAAAAGGAAAGCTGCCGTCCATTGGCCAGATGCAGTGCTCCATTCCCCCAGAAAAGGCAGTCTTTCCTGCCAAGGATGAAGCCGCCGCCCTTCCGGCGGTCTTCGTTCCGCGTTTTCAGGGTCAGGGTCCGTGCGTTCCCGGGGATCTGGAGATCGATGTCCCGGCGCCCGAGAATCCATGGCGAGAATTCATCCCCGGCGACGTTTCTGCCATCGATCGCAACGGTGAATTGCGTCCAGCCGCCCCGGTGGCGCACCTCGGGCGCGGCGCCGACCATGATCTCCGCCTTCCGGGGCCACGCGGCATGGACGTCAATGAAGAGATCGCCCTTCTTTCCCCGCAGAGTCCGCCAGTTGAGGTGAGACTTCTCGTCGTAGATGGTCCGGAAGCGGGTGCGGCTGGTGCCGTCCTTGGTCCACCAGTCACAGTTTGTGATGAGCTGGGTGGCGAGGCGGGGATCGATGCCCATCTGGTCGGTGTGACGGCTCTTTCTTACCCCGCTCCCCTCAATGCCCTGGAACCCGCGGATCTGCAGCAGGTTGTCGAAGGTGTGTTCCTGTTCTCCCGCGAGGTAGTCAGCAAGCACGATGTAGTGGTCGGTCACAATCGCCATCCGGCGCTGGAGAACGCGTTCGGTCCAGTCCCCGATGTCGGTAACCTCGGGTTCCTTGCCGTCTGGTCCGATCGCCGCCGGCATGTAAACGTCTTCGGCGGCGAGACGTTCGCGGCCGGACAGAATTGCGCTTTCTCCTTCCTTGCGGTTCGGGCGTTTCATCTGCAGGCCGAGATAGGGAGGGCACGACCAGCGGGCATTCGTTTCCACCGCGGCGGCCTGCATTCGCGGGCCGGAGTGAAACATCAGGCGGCGGGATTCCACCGACTCCTGGTTCCGGCCATCGACAACCACCATGTTGTGGTTGGCCGACGACTGCACGAACATGCCGTACATGAAGCTGGCGTAGGAATACCAGAGCCCGTGGCCGCTGGAATAAAAGCTGCGGTCGTAGCGGCGCATGGAGTTGAAGCTGGTCCGGTCGAAGTGGCCATGGTAGGCCCCATGGGTTCCGTATTTCAGGCTCATCTCGATCTGTTCACGAGGGTGGCGGCCCGGGGTCTGTGAACGGAGCGTGATGAAGCCGATGCCGTCGGACCAGGCGGACCGGGTGCCGATCTCCGGAGTGTCCTCCGGGAGCTCGGGGACGCCGTAGAGGAGGCTCCGCCCGCCCTCCCCGCGGCGCTTGACGAGGGCTGCAAAGGCCGGTTTGCGCCACATCATGTAGGCGAGTTCAAAACCCTCATCCGAGGTGAGGCTCCACTCCCCACCATCGTTGGCGGCGTAGATCTGGCCATCGTGGGAGAGGTGGTCGATGAACGAATCCCAGAGCTGGTCGAGGGTGAGTCGCGGGACCGGGTGCTTGCCGAATTTCTGGAACGGCTTCCCGCCGAACTCCCGCTTGCGGGTCTCCACGTCGTCGGTGAGACGGCGGAATTCCTTGGAGTAGCCCGGGGTAAAGTACTGGTCAATCATGTTGACCCCGAAAGGCTCTGCGGCGAGTGCCATCTTGCAGATGTAACGCGAAACCCATACGTTGTAGTTTACCGAGCCCTCGTACCACCACCCGTCAGGCATGATCCCGTTGGCGATGTTGTCATAGACCCCGTCGGTGGCGTAGAGGAAGTGTTCGAACCAGGCGAAGTCCTGTGCGGCAAGGGCGAGAGTGAATCCACAGCGCGCTTCCTGGAGTTCGAGGTTCGCGACGCCGGACAGGTTGATGTGGTGCATGCGTTCGCGCATCTCGCGTTCGATGCGGAGATGGTCCTGCTCGGAAAAGACGCCCGAGTCGGCGATCATGTCATAGATCTCGCAGGCCTGGATGAGGTCTTTCCCGCCGACATCAAAACGGATGCCGGGGCGGGCCAGCTCGGCAAATTTCCGGTCCCGGGAGATCTGCCAGGCAACGGCATAAGGCCAGCGTGAACCGGGGCGGTTGTCCGTCGTCTGGTGATTCAGATAGCGCTGGGCAGCGGTTCTCGCCCATCCGTAATTGCGGATCTTGTCACGCACCTCCTGCCACCGTTCCGGGGTGTGGACGAGGTAGGGGTGAGGAAGTTTCCGCGCACTGATGAATTCGATCTCGCCGCCGAGGTGTCCGTTCGCGAGGGCAACGATTTTCTGGCGTTCACGCCCGCCGGGAGGAACACGGTCGGTGATGTTGACGCGAATTGCAGCGCTTTTGGTTTCACCCGGTTCCAGGGTGAGCTGCTCCGGGGTGATCGAGGCCTTCATCACGTGTTTGCTGTACGGATGATGGGCGAGGTTGACCGATTGCACGCGGTTCGAGCAGTTCATGATTTTGAGCTCGTACTCGAGGTCGGCGTTTTCCTCCCCGGCACGCGACCGTGCCTCGGAGAAGAGCTTCAGAACCGGGGCCGGGATCACCTCGACACGGGGAACCGCGAGGGAGCCGCCATTGCCATCTGCAAAGCTGCCGCTGATCTCGACCTTCGAGATCTGCATGAAGGTTTCCCCATAGGGGTAGAACTTGTCGAATCCGGCGAAGGGGAGATTGATGATCTCCGGTTTGCCTGAACCGATGAGGCTGAAGCCTGCGGAGCTTGAGACCGGTGCGGTGGTGCGGTAACTGGATTTGGCGTCGCGCTGTGGGGTGTGGACGGTCACCCGGCCATGGAAGGAGCGGCCTTCCGGAACGAGGATCTCCAGCCTCAGGCCGTAGAATTCGGACCAATGGTGAGCCTGCTCGGCGACAAAGGTTGCGTGTCCGGGTATGGCGATTGACTTGCCGGTTCCGAAGCCCTTCCAGACACCGGGAACAAAGGGGTCCTCAAGGCCGTTGCCAGGGTTGCCGAGCGCCAACCATGGGCTCAGGTCCGCTTCCCGTTCTGCCCCTCTTGCTACCCGGCCGCCCGCGAGGCCCGGGAGCATCTGCGCGGGAATATTGAGCGTGGTGAGCAGGAAGCAAAGGGCTGCAATTGAAAAGGAGAGAAAGGGGTTCACGGGTGGAAGAGTTATCAGCCGTGGTCCCCTGGGACGGGCCGGTAATTGCAAGACTAGGGAAGGTTCAACCTCGCTGGGCATGACGCAAATTACAACCGACGAGGAGCAGCCCGCAAGGGAGAGAGGCTATCTGCCGGAAATCAGCCGGACCTTTTGAAGGCCGGGCCTGCGGGCCCCGGCTCGACCCGGCAGGTGCCGCTGGTCGGGAACTTCATGAATTGTTCCGGGATCTCCCTTCTTGGGGAGCCCACTCCGTTCTGTTATTTTCCGTGACCCATTGCGGCCGCGCCATCGCAGTGATTAAAGTGCAGGTGGTAGGCCCAAGGTAGTCGGGAATTGGCAAATAAATCCCCCTCGGACCAGCCGTTTGGCTACAGGCGTCGTGCAGGTTTTCGCAGGGGATTGGGCCGCTTGTCAGCGTCGTCATTGCGAAGTTTAGACGGTCTCGTGTTTTTTTCGTAACTGTAGAAACGTTTGACCTCAGAATCGGACAGGGCGCGATCGTAAATGCGGATGTCATCAATCTTACCTCCGAAGAAGTACTCGACTCTGGCGCCATGATTCTCAGCGCCGAAATAGGGTTTTGAGTGAAATCCCACGTTGTGGCTCACAACCTCGGATTCGGCGTCAGGCAGGCCATTTATAAAGAGCTTTGCGCCGTCTGGTCCCATGGTAAGGACTATGTGGGTCCATGTGTTTGCCTTGAGAGCCTCCTCGGCAAGCAAGGAGCCGGGATTGGCGGAACTATTCTTGGTGAAAGTGGCCTTCAGGTTGTTGCCATCTTCGACTGCCAGAGCGGTGTCCCTGCCAGGGGTGAAGAAGGCCGCATCATAAAATATCGAGGCCCGGCCATCTTTTTTGGCAGGTTCGATCCAAGCTGACACCGAAAGGTGCTTGGAATCTGGGAGTTCCTGCAGACCAATTATGTAATTCGAATTCCCATCAAAACTGTAGGCAGAATTCGTGGTGCCGAAACGATCCTTGGCAAGGGTTGCCCCGACAGACCGTGCATGCCTTTCATTGCCGCTTTCGTCGTTGGTGTCTCCATTGAACGGATAATAGGCGAGCAGTCCTTTCGAGAAGTCCGGAGCCTCTGGTACTCCGGCTTTGTCCGAAAGTAGTCCGCCTACCTCATCAGTTGCCTTGGTTATCAGTTTCTGAACCTCAAGTGCGGCTTCGAGGCGAGACGCTTTTGAAAGTTTGGAGCTTATGGATTTAAGCTTGGTGACGTGTTGCCTTCCAATGTTTCGACGGGCTTGTTCATGCCTCTTCTTGATTTTCTCCTGCTGACGCAAGAATATGTTCTGAAGCGAGGCTACTTGCGGTATCTGGGTGATGATCTTGTCGGGAGACGGGTCTTCGCGGGCGCTGTCCCTCGCAATAACGGCCTTGGAGAGCTCACCTTTCTGAGTGAATTCGTTTTGTAGCTGGACCATACGCTTCTGGTAATTTGCCCGAAGCGTCCGCATGGGCTCGATCCACCTGCTCTCCTCCAGATTCAGGAGTTCAAGGCTGAATTCGACCTCCAGCTGGTTGAGTTTGTTTAACTCTACCTTGGAGAGAGGATCCGCAGGTTCCTGAGCTTTCAGAGAGCATGAAAAGGACAATGCAATCCAGCCAAGCGATAGAGAGATTTGTTTCAAGGTCATTATAGTAGTCGCTAGTTTCATAAGGATTGTTTGCGCTTGATTAGTCAAGAACGCGATCGTAAGGCGCCTTATTTTTCCAAAGGATCTCTTCCGCAGCAGCCTCCCTCGAACCTGAACTTCACATCTATTGATGGTGAGTGAAAAGAGTGTGGTGAAGTATGGGAGGCGGTTTGTTGGAGCGGGTCCTCAATTTCGGACTTTGCCAGGGGCCGGGGCCCACTGTCTACTTGGCATATGAGTAACAGAAGGCTTTGCGGCTGGTTCCTGGGCTCCCTGCTGTTCGCGGCATTGGTAGAGGGCAAGGCACCCTTTCCGTACGTGAAGGCAACGGCCTTCCATGTGCTGCCCGAAACCCACAGCGACGAGTCGGGGTATTTTTCCCTCTCGGAGGGGCTGGACGGCAACCTGCACATCGGGACCACGAAATATGGTCACAATGCCTACCTCGTGGAGTTCAACCCGCACACGGAGCAGCAGTGCATCGTGCTCGATGCCCACCGCAGTCTTGGCCTAGACACGAAGGGCTATGCTGCGCAGGCCAAGTTGCATACCCGCAATCACGTGGGACGTTCGGGAAAGGTCTACGTGGGTTCGAAACAGGGCTATGCTACCGAGGAAGACAAGGAGAAGAATATTCAGTATCCCGGTGGCTATGTTCTTGCTTACGACCCCCGCACCGGGGAGGTCGAGAGCTTCGGCATGCCGATGAAGGGGCAGGGAGTCATTGACGTCGTGTCCGATGAGCTCCGGGGCAATCTCTATGTGGTTACCTGCGAGGACCAGCACTGGATGCGCTATGACCTGGCTGCGCGCAGCTACCACGAGCTTGGTCCCATGCTGACGCCCTACGCGACCACACTGGTGGACGCGAGGGGACGGGCATACGCCATTACCAGGGATTTCGAACTCGCGGAATTCGACCCGGCCACGGGCAAGGTGCGGACCCGTCCCATCATGGTGGGTGGCCGGAAGTGGACACGTGCCAATAACCACTCCATCCCAACGTGGCAGATCGCGGCTGACGGGCATACTGCCTACCTCATCCTCATGAATGACCCGAGCCTCCTCGCGATCGATCTGGCGAGCAAGGGGCCGACCGTGAAGGCCACGAGCCACGGGAAAATGATCAAGGGGAGCAAGCCCGATTCCCGCTGCGCCCTGACCATCGCCCCGGATGGAACGGTCTACACCTTAGTACGCATCGACAACGAGACAGGCTTCGGTAAGGGCTATCTCCACTACCTCCTGTCCTTCCAGCCCAAGGGGCGGAAGATGAGGAACCATGGTGTCCTTGCGGTCGAGAACCCCGACTTCTTCGATTTTTCCAGGAAGAAGAAGTGGACTCACGGATACCACACTCTCCCGGATGGAACACTCACGCCGTTGCATGCGCACATGGCCCTGCTGGCCGCCCGGGATGGAACGCTCTACGCCACGATCCTGTATCCCTTCACCCTCCTCAAGATCGAGGCCTTCAAGCCGAAGGCGCCCAGACCGAGTGCCGCGCAGGAGTATATCCGGGAGGCGCTCGCGGCCTGTGACCGGATTGAGGCGGACATGAATCGGCTTACCAGGACAGGAGAAGAGATCGCGAAGCGTTATCGCGAGGGCGGGCTGATGGGCTTTCCCTATATTCGCCAGACCCTCGGGGTCGAGCTGATCGGGCGAAGCGGCGGGTTCATGCACTGTGGGTTTGACCGCCCCTGGAAGGAGAAGCGCACAGAGGGCGAGAAACGGCGGGATGTTGCCGTTTTCGGGTGGGATTCGGAGCCGGACGAACGAGATCTGGCGACCGTGCAGAAGGCGAAGGAGCGTGGAGCGTACGTCATCGGGTTTGGATCGGGAAAGATGCCGCAGCTCGCCTCCCACCGGAAGACGGCGGACGTATGGTTCGATACCGGCCGTCCGGCAGACGATCGGGTGGTCCGGCTGGGGGATGGGTCCCGGGTTGGAAAGATCAACCACCTGATCAACGTGCTCTATGGCTGGACGCTCAATGCTGAGGCCGTGGGTGCGCTCACCCGCAAGGGAAAGATGCCCACGATGTGGAAATCGTGGTCGTGGAAGGATGGCAGGGACTGGAGTGAGGCACGGTTCCGAAAGAAGCAGTATGAGGACTTCCGGGTTCCGCCCGCTGCGCCCGGTGCGATCGGCCGGGCCTACCTCGAGCGCATGCGTTATCTGCTCCGCCGCTTCGAGCGCACTGAACTGCGTGCGGTGGAGGAGGGAGCCCGGTTGATTGCGGGTGAACACCGGGCCGGGCGCAAGACGGTCATCGCTTCTACCGGCCACATGGCAATGTATTACATAGCTCGTTATGATGATTCGGCCTGGGCGGTGAACCAGGAGGTGCACGCCTTCCTGGAAAGCCAGACCAAGGGTTACCGGGAAAAGACTCCTGATGGCGCGCTGGTCGTCCGGCTGGGGGAAACTGGCCTCAACCGGGATCTTGCCGCACTCTTCCAGCGTAAGAAGCAGAAGGTCATCGTGATCACCGCGACCAACCCGTATTCGGAGAACAGGGCGTATCTCGATTCCTGGCCGGTGAAGGTCGACATGGGTTTTGCCTTTGGGGATGCCTGTGTGCCTCTGGAGGGTCTTCCCATCCGGATCCTCCCCACTAGCGGAGCGATGCAGGTGGCCGCCTATGAGTCTCTCAACGTGGAGGTCTTCGCGCGGCTCAGGGGGCGGTAGTTTCGACCGCTGAGGGGGTCAGAGATCGATGACCTGCCCATCGCGCGCAAGCTCGACCTCGTAGTCCTTGTCGGTCGAGAACTCCTCGAGTCGTCCCGCGATATCCATCAGGGCGAGCCAGCTCCGTTCCGGGTCGTGGTGCCCGATCAGGGCATGCTTGATCTCGCCCCCGCTCACGCGGTCGAGGATGTCCTCGACACAGCCGTGTCCCCAGCCCACGCGAGGGACGGCGGGACCGGCCCCGATGCCCTGCTGCCCGAGATATTCCGCACGGAGATATTGGCCGTCAAAATAGGCCAGGTCCGCCCCGCGGCAAAGCTCGACCAACTCCTGTTCCGCCCGCGTGCTTTTTTCGAGGGCGCCACTGCCGAGGCCTGCAAGGCCGGGCGTGCCCGGGGACAGTTTCTCATGATCGGTACTGAAGACGAAGACCTTGCCACCGTGCTCGATCCGGTATCCAAGGCACGCGGTTGCCCCGTGGTAGGACTTGAACGGCCGGATCGTCGTGGCGCCGATGGTGACCGGCTCTGCGAGATCCCGCACTTCCCAGGGCACGTCGGGATTGACGTCCTCCCCTTCCGGGGCCCCGCGGAGCTCAATGCCCTGGAAGGAGGCGTTCATGGCAGCGAAGTCGACCGGGTCGTCCTGGTAGGTGGCTTTCGCCGCACTGCGTGAGAACAGGGCAAAGCGTGAGTCAAGCGTCTCGAGAAATTCGGAACCGCCGAAGACCCGGATGTCAAAGGGAGGATCCGCAAAGCAGATTCCGGCGAAGGAAAGACCATTCCGGTGATCGAGGTGGGCGTGCGAACCGAAGATAAAGATCTCGGTGAGACCGGTCTCGAAGCGTTGTCGCAGAATCTCACCAGCGCAGCTGCGGAGGCCGCTGCCGCAGTCGAGAATGATCACGTGTCCTTCCGAGGTCTGGATTTCGACACAAGTGGTCTCCCCCCCGAACACAGGTGGCTGGTCGCTGGTCAGCTCGTGTGCAACTTCCGCGGGGGAGAGTTGCATGAGCTGACGAAGCTCCGAGAGGCCGGATTCGCTCTGGAGGCACTTCCGGACATGCGCGATTGTGGCGGCCGAGACCTTCTCGGCATATGCCCGGATCTCTCCCGGGGAGGGGAAGGAGGGACAGCTCCCGCGTGTGCCCCAGAAGGTGACCCGCATGTTTTCAGGACGTGGCACGTGCTATCGCTTGGATCTGGGTTGAAGGAGGGGATGGTGTTTCATGGCCTGCGAGCGGGATGCCGAGACGGCAGGGTCTACGGAATGGAAACCGTGACCCGGTAGAAGGCTCTGCCTTCGGGAGCGGATTCATCGGTGAGGGAGAGGGTCCCGTCGCCGGGCAGGGGGCCGTGGGAGTGGAGGGAGATCCATGATCCATCGAGTCCAGTAGTGCGCTGGAGGGTGTAGATTCTCCCGGCCTTGCCCTCGCATTCCACCGAGAAGGCGGATCCGGTCCGTGCAAGTGGGCGCAGCTGCAGGAAGTCGGTTGCATTGTTCGGGTCGGTTCCCGCGGTGTATTCGAGGATGTTAGTCACGCCGTCGTCGTCAGGATCAGCATCGTCGGCCGCATCCCCGGTGTTCGAGATCGTTCCAAAATTGGACTGGCGCCATGTCTCCAGGGGGCTGTCCACGGTTGGCTCCTCATAACTGAAGGTCACGGTCGTGAGTTGTCCTCCGGTGATGACAACCGTCTGCGGGGAAGGCGTCTCGAATCCGTCGACCTCCCGGAACCTCAGGCTGTAGGTTCCCGGGTTCATGTTGAAGTTCCTGCTTCCCCCCGGGCGCCATCTCGCTTCGGGGACGAGTTGCCAGCCTGCGCCTCCTGCGTTGACCGCTGCCGGTTCGAGCAGGACCTGAAGCGCACCGGGCTGCGAGGTATTGAGGTTCCCGGCCACGCTTGTGTGGGTAATGCCGCCCCCGGTATTGTTTTCACCCCCGTTGCCACTGGTCTCGGCACGAAGGAAGAGCTCGACCACGTCGCTGTCGATCGCCCTGACGACGGCCTGGCCCGCACCCCCGAGATAGATGGCTGCCGGGTAGAAGGAGCCGTCGGAATGGCGGGTGAACAGTGGCCCGCCGGAGAGGCCTCCGAAGCCGTGGATATCCGAGGTGGTCCACGTCTCCCCGAAGGCCGGGGTGAGGGGAGTGTCAAAGATCGGCGTGGCGTGCACCTTGCCCACGTTTTCCCGGGGGATTCCATCAACCGGGTAACCGGCCAGCATCTTCTCGGCCGACGCACTGAGGAACTCATTCTCATCCTTGGCATCGCTGGCGAGGAACCCGGAGACCCCTCCACGTCCGGCTTCTTCCTGGAAGTAGAGGACCGCGTAGTCGAGATCCTGGGATTGCGGCGTTCCGACACCCGGCTCGACCCCGGGCTCCTGCCGGGCCTCCGCATAGCCCGCCGCGAGGTAGAAGCCCCGGGGCGTCTGGGGGGTTGGCTCGTAGTCCGGGGAATGGCGCTGGAAGAGCCACTGTAAATCCGTGATGAAGCTCAGGGAGCCATCATCGAAAACGACGTGCCCGGCAGTGGCGACGACCCGGCGTTTGACCACGAATCCGGTGCTGCCTCCGGCGGGGCTTCGGATCTGGCCGAGGTAGGCGAGGGGCAGGTCCTCGTTGGCGGAGGTATCCGTAAAGGAAACAGTCTCCGGGCCCTGCCCTGTTGGTTCGTTGGAGGCGAAATACGTCAGGGTGAGGGTGGAAAGACTGTCATTCCCGACCGTGACCGAGGTCGTCGGCGGTGTCCCCCGGCCGGCCACCGGCTTGCTTTCGACCAGGTAGAGGCCAGGAGCGAGGTCGTCGATGACGGCTCCGCTGTCCCGCCAGTCCGTCTCTCCGAGAAAGCGCCACTGGGCCCTGTCGGGTGCCGGGACATTTGCGGCAGCGAGGTTATCCGGCTTCAGGGAAACCGTCAGGGTGCCCGCGCCGGTAGCCGGACTGGCGAAGTAGTGACCCTCGACTGCGACGCTCTCGCCACTAGCTACACTGATGAGTTCGGACGGTGGGTGGATGTAGCCGGCAACCGGACGGTATTCGAGGCGGCGGTCTCCGCTGGTGAGATTGGAAACGGTCTGGCCGGAGGTGCGCCACTGGCCCTCGCCGGCAAAGCGCCATCCTCCAGTGTTGGACGGGCGCAGGGTCACGGTGACTTCTCCATTTGCGGGATTGGGAGGGTCGGGGAAGGTCTGGCCCAGTCCGGAGAGCAGGCTTAGAGAAAATACCCCTGTTTCGCTCAGGCCCGTTCCGCCCGGGCCGACCGCCCGGATGCGATAGTGATAGGTCGTGCCCTGAGTGAGCCCGGTCAGGATAGCGACAACCGTGGTTGGGCCCTCCCCGGAAACGGATGCGGGGGTGGCCGTCACCAGCGAGGCCTCCGCGACGGTCTGGCCCTCGGGCCAGTATTCGAGATAGATGGCGGTCACTTCGGAACCCAGCGCATTGACAGTCCCATGAATCCGGGCCCGGGTAGTGGACAGTGCTTCCGCCCCGCCCAGTTGCGCTGCCGGAGGAGTGAGCGTCCGGAAGCGGCCCTGACCACTCACCGAAAATCCTCCGGCGCTGGAACCCACCAGTCGATAATAGTAGGTGCGGCCCGCTTCCAATCCCGCAATCTGGGCGCTCACGCTGGTGTCGGCATTTCCACGGATGATTCTCGATCGGGCGGGTTGGTTTGCTTCGGGAATTCCCTCTCCGATGGCCGGGGAATCAATATCGACGGAATCGAGAAAATTGTTTCCATCAAGGCCGTATTCAAAGGTCACCACCGAATCAAAATTCCTTGCGTTGACCGAGCCATTGAGGCGGGCGCTGGTCGGAGTCACTTCGGTCACGGGAGTAATGGAAACCTCTGGTGCGGCGAGGGTGGCGAAGGTCAGGATGTCGCTGACGGATTCCCCCAGGTCGCTCAAGACCCGGAAGCGGTAGTGGTAGGTGGTGCCTGGTTCCAGGTTTTCGAGGGTTCTGCCGACCGTGATTCCCTGGTATCCCGCCAGGGAAATCGGAATCGTGAGGGAGGAGGGGAAGGTGATTCCGTCCGTGCCGTATTCAATCCGGACCTCGGTGACGAGGGCGCCCCGCGGATTGATGCTCGAACGGACAGTAGCGTTTCTGCGGGTGAGGCCCTCTCCAGGGCCGGGTGGGGCGAGGAGATAGGTGGTGGGAATACCACGGAATACCATCCGATAGATCTGGCCGGCCGTGCCGTCGGCCTCCTGGACTCCATACAAATCTCCGTCAGAACCGGCGACCAGTGGGCCTTGTGGAATTTCGTCTTCCTCGAATTCGTGAAAGGTCGTAACGATCCCCCGGGGGGTCATCATGAAGAGGGTTGCATGTTCAAACCGGCCTCCGGGACCAGCCGTCCCGTAGAAATTTCCATCGCCCCCTTCAACCAGGGCAACGTTGGGAGCGCTACCGTGGTCTTCCGCCTCACTTCCTCCGAAGGCAAAAAGAGAGGTGAATTCCCCGTCCTGGGTCATTCTGAAGATAGTACCTTCATCCCGGGGACCGCCCCCGCTGGTCGTTCCATACAAGTCACCGTCAGATCCCAGCAGGAGCGCCCCGAGGGGAGCGGATCCCGGAATGGGGACATCTTCGCCTGAAAAGTCCACGAGGGTGGTAAAGGCTCCCTCCGGTGTCAGCCTGAAGACGGTTCCGGCATCATTCAGTCCTCCGGATCTGGTTGTGCCGTAGAGATTGCCGTTGTCGGCCAAGGTCAGGGCCGTTGCGGGGTAGGCGCCGCGGTGGGGCCCGTCCATCCCGCTGAATTCAATGAGGGTAGTGAAGGCCCCCTCGGAGGTGATCCTGAAAATCGTTCCCGCCGCACCAGCTCCATCGGATGGCGTAGTTCCGTAAAAATGCCCATCAGCCCCCTGAGCCAGTGGTGTTTCGGGGCTTTCATCAGGGTCATCAAATTCGAACAGGGTGACGACTTCTCCGGAAGGGGGCATCCGAAAGATCGTGCCACCATCGCTGGTCCCTCCTCCGGAGGTCACACCGTAGAAATCGCTATTCTGACCTTCCACGAGGGGAGCCAGCGGGCCCCTTCCGGGGAGCGGGCCGGCCATTCCGGTGAATTCAGCCAGTCTCGTGATGATCCCGGCCGGGGTCATCCGGAAGATCGTGCCAGAGTCGGTTCCGCCGTCGTAATAGGTCGTCCCGTAGAAGTTGCCATCGTTGCCCTGGACAAGGGCGGCGAGGGGGGCCGCCCCGGCACCTCCACCTCTCAGGGAGGCGAAGTCGACGAGGGTCGTCAGTGTTCCATCGGGGTCGATCCGGAAAGCGGTTCCCACATCATTGCTCCCAAAGCCTCCCGTCTGGGTCGAGCCGTAGAGTTCTCCATTGCCGCCAAGGACGAGTCCGTTTGGGGTGGAGCCGACGTTGGCCTCGCTGCTTCCGGTGAATTCGACGAGGGTGGACAGGCTCCCGCCAGTGGTGACCCGGAAGACAGTTCCGTGATTGTCGGCTCCACCAAACCGGGTCGTGCCGTAAAGGTTGCCATCAGTTCCCCGGGTCAGGCCACCAAAGGGGTGGATGCCTTTCTCCGGCGTATGCAAGCCGTCGAACGACACCAGTTCCGTGTAGGCTCCCTCCGGGCTCACGCGAAACACGCTCCCGTGGCCGGTTTCGCCTCCGTAAGCGGTTGTGCCGTACAAGTTGCCGTCCGGGTGCTGCATCAGCCGGGAAGGCCCGACGGTCAGTTCCTGATGGGCGCCAAACTCGAACAGGGTGATGATCGTTCCCTCACGGGTGACCTTGAAGATGGTTCCGGTATCGTGAGTCCCGCCCGACTCGGTTGTGCCGTAGAAGCTCCCATCGAGGCCTTCAAGCAGGGCCGTATCGGGAGTAACGCTGTCGGAAAAGCTCGCGACATTGGTAAAGGCCCCGGTGGGGGAAATCCTGAATACGGTCGAGTTGCCTGTGTCGCCGCCGTTCATGGTCGTGCCATAGAAGTCTCCATCGCTGCCTTGGACGAGGCCTGCTCCAACGCGGACGGATTCTGGAAACTCGTGGAGGATTGTGAATTCTCCCCGGGGAGACATCGTGAAAAAGCGGTCTCGCAGGTTGAACCCGGTGGTTCCGTAGAATTCCCCGTCCCGGCATTGGAGCAGGGTGGCGTCGAAGCCGCTGCCGGGAACAGTGCCCGCGCTTCCTGTGAATTCCGCGAGGGTTGTCACCTCTCCGTCAGGGTTCAGCCTGAAAATCGTCCCGTAATCATTCTCTCCCCCGATACCGGATATCCCATAGGAGGATCCATCCGCGCCCTGGAGGAGCTGTTGAGGGAGGCGCCCGGTTGAAGCGGCGAAGGTGTAGACGGTCTGGAAGGCAGGATGGATGGACCAGTCGAGGGTGAAGTCGCCGGCCTCTGCCAGGTAGCCTGTGACACGGAGCCAGTAGCGGACACCGTCGATGGCATCCCAGGTGACCAGTGAATCCCCGATGGCATCCTGCGGGTCGCTTTCGTCCAGCAGGGTGAGCTCTCCAAGGGACGCGCCGGGATCTCCACTGAAGAGGGTCAGTTGGGTGTCAAAGTCTCCGCGGGCCCTGATGCTGAAGGTTCCCGTGGCGGGAGCTTCCCACAAGTACCAGACCGAACTCCCGGAGCTCCAGCCCGCCGTCTCAGCGGGTTCGTCCTGCTCCATGGTGGCATTCAGGGTGGTTCCCTCGAGGGAACCGAAATCCTGTATGCCGGACAGGATCTGCGCAGTATCGAAGGCATCATTTGGAAGAGGAGGCAAGGACTCCCACTCCAGCAGGAAGTCCCCGGACTGGTCGTCAGCGCTGCTTACCCTGAACCAGTATGTGCGGCCAGCCACCGTGCTGAACGCCAGGGACTCCGGTCCTCCGGCTGCAAAACGATCGCTCTCGCCTGCCCCCTCGAGGGCATTGTCAGCTCCCTCGGTCAGGACGGCGAGTTGCGTGTCAAAGTCACCGATCACGCTGACGGAGACTGTTGAGGCGCTGGGAGCGTCCCAGGAATACCAGACCGAACGATAGGTCTCGAGTTCCCCGATGACCGCTGACTCATCCGGTTCAAGAGTAGCGTGGTCGTTGTTCCCGAGCAGGCCTCCGGAGGCCCCGGCAAGCACTTCTGCGTCGGCGAAGTTGTCATTTGCCGGTGCCTGGCCAAGGGCCGCACTTCCAATCCCGAGAAGAAGAAAAAGCAGGAGATCTGGTCGTCTGAATCTCACCTTGGTGCTTTCGGTCGTTGTGTCCCCCCATGACTGGTTCCGTCGTCGTCGCAGGGGGCGCGAATCACAAATGCTCAGGGTTCACAGTTACTGCTCTTTCCTTGGGATTCCAAAGACAAAATTCGAAAACAGGAAGCCCTCTTCTGCTCCCAAGCTGCCTGGCAGGCTGATGGACTGCCGGGGGTGGGGGAGAGGCCTGTTCCCGGGGAGGGCGGGGAAGGTTTTCGTCTTGTTCGGCATAACCGAAATCGCTAAGCGCTTTTATCGCATGCAAACCTTTTCACGGGAGCTCTGTGGCCGATCCATCCTGAGACGCGTTTTGTTCGCCGTGGGATTGATCTGTGCGATCTCCCCGGGTAGCGCCCCTGCCCAGGATGCGAAAGTGTTGTCCTTCGAGAACATCGCACAGGCTTCGCAGGGTGGTGGAGGATGGAAGCCGGCCGTCAAGGATCTCTCCCTCGCGGTTGGGGACAGATTCCGGACGAGGCAGCGCAGTCGGGCGACGGTGAAGCTCACCGATCTCTACACGATGCGCCTGAAGCAGTTCACCACCATCCAGTTGACCCCGGCGTTGTTTGAAGATGACAAGTCGAAGCTGGACCTGGTTCGTGGGGCGGCATTCATCTTCAGCCGGGCAAAGGAAGGGGAAATTGACATTTCCACTCCGGCCGCAAATGGGGCGATGCGGGGAACGCAGCTTTTTGTGGAGGTTTCGGAGGACGGCCGGTCCAAGTTTCAGGTGCTTGAAGGGCGCGTTGTGATGAAGAACGCGCAGGGAGACCTGGAGCTGGAGGCGGGGGAGGCCGGCGAGGCCTTGCCGGGCCAGCGGCCAAGGAGAACCGCCGCCATCATAGCGACGAACCTTCTTCAATGGGCGTTGTACTACCCAGCCGTGCTGGATCCCTCCGAACTGGAAATGAGTGCGATCGATCGGCGAGCGGCCGCCCGATCGCTGGAGTCCTACCGGGTCGGGGATCTGCCAGCGGCTTTGGAACAGTATCCCGAGCAAGGCGGTGCAGGTCCGGGAGGAAGGCTGTACCGGGCGGGAGTATTGCTCGGGGTGGGTCGGGTTGAGGAGGCGCGGGCCGCGCTTTCGGGAGTGGCGGGAAGCCATCCTGGCCGGCGAGCCCTTGAGCGCATGATAGCCGCGGTAAAATTCATGGAGGCGGAAGAGTGGAAACGGGAGTCCCTGAAGACGATGGGAGAGGCCCTTGCGGAAAGTTATTACCTCCAGTCCCGCTCCGACCTGGTGGGTGCCCGGGAGGCGGCCAGGATGGCGGTTACCCTGGCTCCCGAAAACGGCTACGCGTGGGCGCGGGTAGCCGAGTTGGAGTTTTCCTTCTCCCGGACGCGGGAGGCGGGTGCGGCTCTTGCAAAGGCGCTGCGGCTGGCGCCAAGGAATGCACAGGCTCATGCGCTGAGGGGGTTCCTTCTCAGTGCGGACAATCGCATTGAAGAAGCGGCGGAGTCGTTTGAGCAAGCGGTCCGTCTGGATGGAGCGCTGGGTAACGGCTGGCTGGGGCTGGGGCTTACCAGGATCAAGAGGGGGGATCTCGAGGGAGGTCGTGGTGACCTGCAGACCGCGGCCACGGTGGAGCCGACCGTTGCGGGATTTCACAGCTACCTGGGCAAGGCCTTCAGCATGGAGGGCCGGTCGGAGGAGGCCCGCAAGGATCTGGACCTGGCAAGGGCCCTGGACCCCGACGATCCGACCCCGCTTCTCTACTCTGCCCTCGAACTGCAGAAGGGGAACCGGGCCAATGAGGCGATTGCGGCTCTGGAGAAATCGATTGAACTGAATGACAATCGCCGCGTCTTCCGCTCCCAGCAGCTTCTTGATCAGGACAGGGCGGTGAGGAATGCCAATCTCGCGAGGATCTACCAGAACGCCGGAATGGGTGATGTGGCTGTCCGTGAGGCTACCCAGGCGGTGGAAAATGATTACACAAATCCCTCGGCGCACCTCTTCCTGGCGAACTCCTTCGACGCCCTGCGGGACCGCAAGAGAATCGAGCTTCGATACGAAACCCCCTGGTTCAACGAGCTCCTCCTATCGAATCTTCTTTCTCCGGTTGGCGGCGGACAGTTGTCTCAGTTCGTTTCCCAGCAGGAATACTCGAAGCTCATGGAGAAGGACGGTCTCGGGGCAAGTTTTTCCAGTGAGTGGCGCAGTAGTGAGGAGCTGCGTTCCAATGCCTCGGTGTTCGGAACCTACGGAAACGTGAGTTTCGGAGTGGATGCCTATTACCGGGACGATCAGGGGGACCGCGTGAACTCAGAAGCAAACCTGCAGGAATTGTATGCGCAGTTCAAATGGCAGCCCTCTCCGGATGATGTGTTTTATTTCCTGGGCAAGTGGGTGGACCAGCAGAGCGGTGACAATTTCGAGACCTACGACAATCTCCCGCTGGCACCGGGGTTCGACTTCGAGGAAACTCAGGAGCCGGGTCTGTTGCTGGGAGGCTGGAATCATCGCTGGGCTCCTGGCTCGCACACCCTGCTGCTTGTAGGGCGCTTGAGCGCGGACCAGCGCCTGAGAGACCCCTCCGCGCAGCAGTTGCTGCTGGAGAGGGACAGCGCGGTCCTTCGTCCCGGGTTCCTTGAGTCGGATGCGTTTGGATTCGACCAGTTCGCCGACCCGGCGCTGAGGAATGCAGCCACGCCCGCGGTGGACGTTGCGTCGGACTGGGAATCGCTCGTGTTTTCCGATGCCTTGAGCCAGGGCATCCAGTCCTATCTGGGCCGGGGAGAGGTCATTGGTGCGCGTTCCGCACCCTTTTCCTTTGATACAAGGCGGTCCTTTGAGATCTATACTGCCGAACTCCAGCAGATCCTCCAGTCGGACCGGAACCTGGTCATTGCCGGGGGACGCTTCCAGACCGGGACCTTTGAGACGGAGAATGTTCTCTCCCTGGTGCGGCCGAATTTCTCGGGAGGGTTCTCGACTCCGGCGGCTCTCCAGAGCACGGATGCCGATTTCAAGCGGATCACCGCCTACGGGTATGACTACTGGAAGGCGACGAGGGATCTGACCCTGATTGGGGGAGTGTCGTGGGACAGGATCGAGCATCCTGATAACTTCCGGAATCCGCCCGTGAACGAGCGTCAACGGGAGAAGGACCGGCTTTCCGGCAAGCTGGGCTTCACCTACGCGCCCTCGCGCCGGTTGACGGTTCGGGGAGTCTATACCGAGGGAATGGGTGGGGTTACCTTTGACGAAAGCGTGCGCCTGGAACCGGTCCAGCTGGCCGGGTTCAACCAAGCCTACCGGACAGTTATCTCGGAGTCGGTAGCGGGTTCGGTTGAGAACCCCCTTTTCCGGATCATGGGCCTGAGCGCCGAGGGCAGCCTGCCAACCCGGACCTGGTGGGGGGCGAACGTCCGGGTCATCGAGCAGGACGTGGATCGAACGGTGGGGGCCTTTACTGGTTTTGATTCCGGGGTCTTCCCCATCTCCCCGGCGTTTTTTCCGGACAGCACTTCCCAGGTTCTCGATTACCGTGAAATCGCGCTCGGGTTCTCGGTCAACCAGTTGCTGGGAAATGAGTTCGCGCTGGGAGCCGGCTACCGAATGACCCGCTCGGAGCTCCGAACGGTCTTTCCGGAACTGGTGGGGAGTGGGGCTGCAGTCGCGGATGTGGAGGACCGGGCCACTCTCCATGAGATCGGTCTGAACGCGCATTGGAACTCGCCGGGTGGCCTGTTTGCAACGGTGGAGGCCAATTGGTACCTGCAGGAGCTCGAGGACGACCCGCGGGGGCTCTCCCCGGGCGCCGCGCCGCGTGCCGATGATGACAGCCTGCAGATCAATGCCCTGGTCGGCTACCGCTTCAACGACAACCGGTGCGAGATCAGTGCTGGAGTTCTCAATATCGCCGACAACGATTACCGGTTCAGTCCGCTGAGCCCCTACGGAAACATCGCCAGGGAACGAACCACGGTCCTCAGGTGTCGAATCAGTTTTTAGCCTGAAGAATGTCCCCGCGAGCAAGGTCCAAGCCGAAGATGACCCGAGTCGAGTGGACTGTTCGGCTGGCCGCCGCGGTGCTGGGGATCGGGCTTTCCGTCGCAGCCGGTTACCTGGGGCTCAGCAGGATGGGGGACTCCCTCCGTTACCTGAGCTATGACCTGCCCTTCCTGGCCTACCCCGGCAAGACCGCGGAGAAGGTGAGCCTCGTCTATCTCGACAAGCTCGACGGAGAACACCTTGATCGAAGCCAGCAGGCGGCCCTTCTGGACAAGCTTGGAGAAGCCGGCGTGCGTGCGGTCGTCTATGATCTGCTGTTCGACCAGCCCTCGGAGGACCCCGCCGTGGACGAGGCCTTTGCGGCGGCAATGCTGCGCTTCCGGGGAGTAGACGAAAACTGGGATCCGGTCGAGGGCTCTCCCCGACGGCACGTGTTTCTTGCATGCGGCCGGGAAAGCTATGAGCAGGCGGGAGTCCTGGTGGAGAGGCTGATTCCTCCGAACGACCAGTTGATCGGTGCGGCGGATGACTTTGGAATCGTGGCCCTGATCAGCGGAAAGAACTACATGGTCCGGGAGCTCGTGACGGGGACGCCTGATGAGCCTTCGTTGACCTGGAAGGCCGCGCAAGTGCTGGGAGGGGAGTTGCGTGAAGAGGACCGGCTGCAACCAAAACGGTGGCTTAACTATGCCGGACCCCCGCGGCGCCCGGGACAGACGGATCAGGCTCCGGCCATTCTCTCACTGGGTGCATCAGAAGTGCTGGGCGGAGTGCCGGACCTCCTCCGGGACAGGATCGTGGTCGTGGGGGCGAAACCCGGAATCGTGGGGGAGGAACTGGGTCTCGACCTCTTTTCGACGCCTTTTCATCGTCTTGATGCCGGGGGCGACCTGCCACTCATGGGCGGACCGGAAGTCCAGGCGAATGGGCTGATCAATCTCCTGCAGCAGAACTGGCTGGTACGCTCCAGCAGCCGGAGTGACACCCTGCTCGTGATCCTGTCCGGGATATTTGTGGGTTTTCTTCTTTCGTGGCTGCGTCCCCTGCGCGCCGTGGTCGTGGCCTTGTTCTGCGTCGTGGCCCTGGTGGCGGCCGGTATTCTCGTCATGACGCAGGGCCACATGTGGTTTCCATGGAGCGTGGTGGCCTTCCTGCAGGTGCCCGTTGCCCTCGGATGGGGATCCGGATCCCGCTACTACATTGAACGGGTCTTCAGGGTGAAGCTCGGCCGGGAGCAGCAGCAGTTGAAAGACGCCTTCAAGAAGTACCTGTCCCCGCAGATGCTTGAGAAGCTTTCCGAGGATGGCTTCAAGATGAAGTTCGGAGGGGAGAAGGTGGATGCCGCCATGATGTTCACCGATCTCGAGGCGTTCACAAACATGTGCGAGCGGGTTGGTGATGCGGAGCGGATCGTGGAGGCGCTGAGCGATTACTTCGAGCGCACCACCGGACATATTTTCAATTACGACGGGGTGGTGATCAAGTTCATCGGGGATGCCATCTTCGCGGCCTGGGGGGCGCCGATTGCCGATCCGCAGGCATCGTTGAACGCGGCCCGGGCGGCGTGGTACCTGTCCCGGGACGATACCCTGGTGGTTGAAGGAGTGTCCTTGAGAACAAGGATCGGGGTGCACTTCGGGGAGGTGGTCGCAGGAAATATCGGGAGCCGGCAGAGGGTGGACTACACAATGATTGGCGACCCGGTGAACGTTGCGGCACGTCTGGAAGGGTTGAACAAGATGTTCGGGACCCGTATCCTGATCAGTGAGGAGATCGAGAGCCGGCTCGGTGGGGAATTCCATACCAGGAAACTGGGAAGGTTCCGGGTCAAGGGGCGGAAGGAACCGACGGCGGTATTTGAATTGGTCGGGCCGGTGGCGGAAATCGATGAACCGGAGTGGAGCGCGATCTACGCAAAGGGCATTGCGGCCCTCGAAGGCGACGATTTCGAGGAAGCGCGTCGGCGTTTTGAGGAAGTAGACCGCATGCGCGGCACGAGTGGAGACGGGCCGGCGAGGTTCTATCTTCAGCTTCTTGAACGGGGAGAGCCGATCCGGCAGGGAGTCTATGACATGACTAAAAAGTAGGATGCCCCTTCACCCATGCATGGCCACAGTCCTCCCGGAGAGCCGGGAGCTGGCGCACGCTCAGTTCCCTGGATTGTCATGCTGAGGCGGCTCCTCGTCCCTGTCCTCGTCCTGTCAGGCATCGGTTCTGTGGTGTATCTTTGCCAATGGCGGGGTGACCGGGCCTCCGCAGGTAAGGAAGAGACGAGGGATCAGGACTCCGCCGGGACCGCGAACCGTGAGCTGACCTGGCTGCGGGAGGTTGGGAGCGCCCCGGGAAGGGGCTCCCTCCTTTCCCTTGGGAAGAAACTCGCCGGGAAGCCACGCTCGGACGCGGTCGCCGAGATCGAGATGTTTCTGGGGAGTGATGAGGATCGCAGCACCGGATTGGAGTTCCGGGTCGGGAGAGAGGGCATGCTGGACGGCTGGCCGACCCTGCGGGTCTTTCTCCTGGACCTCCTTCTCGAGATCGACCCCGGAGCCGCGGCCCGCATCAGCAGGGGGATCCTGGCGGTCGAATCGTCCGCGGACGAGTGGGCGATTGCCCTGAGGAACGTGGCGAAGGGCGAGCGTCCCGGGGGCAACAGGGACTACCTGCGCGCTCGAACCGAAGCGCTGATCTCCCATCCCGGGTGGCAGGCCCAGCCATCGGTTGGATACCTGAACGCCTTTGACGTCCTCGTGCATGTGGGAGCAACCGAGGCCCTGCCGCTGCTCTCGGAGTTGGTCCAGCGGAAGGACCGCCAGGACCTGGCGCACGCCGCATTTCTTACCCTGGACCGGTTGGTGCAGCGCGAACCGGTCCAGATGCTGGCGCGAATAAAGGACGATCGGACCCTGCAGCAGAGCAGGCCTCAAATGACGGCGCAGCAGTTCGCGCGGGCAGACCTGCGCGATACTGCGCAGCGGGACATCGTGAAGTCATGGCTGCTCGACCCATCACGGAACTCCACGGAGCTGGAGAATTTCTCCGCGATCTATCCAAACAACAACAAACTGATTTCAGACAACCTGCTCACTTCCGAGGAGCAGGTGTCTGGAGCGGCCCTGCGGGCCCACGACCGGGAAGTCCTGACCATCCTCCGGGGTTGGCGGGCTGATCCCGCCTTTGATTCCCGGGCCCGGTATCTCGAGGTCATGGAGAGGCGGGTTACCCAGTTCGTGGAAAAGGCGGATGGCCAGCCCCGGTAAGACAGGTGGCATAATCACTTTTTCCACCCAGAATTCACGGGGGCCCGGGCATGGCGGGAGTCGGGAGTCCCGGTCCACGCCGCGAAGCTGGACTCCAAAATCAAGTTCGATTGTTTTCGACAAACCGGGCATGGACCGTAAAGGAATACGCCCAGAAGCGAGCCATATCTACGGAGAGAGACCATGAGTATGAACGAACATCAGCTGCCGGAGCACGGATTCCTGGAGAGCTTGACGAGTGAAGAGCGGGAAGCATTGCAGGGACTCGGTGAGGAGTTGAGTTTCAATGAGGGAGAGAACGTGATCGAGGAAGGCGGGGCGCAGGATCATCTCTACGTCCTGCTTGCCGGGCGATGCAAGGTGCTCCAGAAACATGTCGCACCAGCGGTCACCGCCTGGCTGGAGGAAGGGGATTCCTTTGGCGAGGTCAATCTGTTCGATCTCGAAGAGGCCGGGGCAAGTGCATCTGTGCAGGCGGCCGAGAGCATCGTGGTCTGGCGGATTGATCGCAATGGCCTGAACACATTTATCGGGAGTCAGCCGGAAGCCAGCCTGCGGCTCATGATCGGGCTTGCGACCCTTCTGTCAAAGCGCCTGCGTTCAGTGAACGCACTCGTCAAGAAGATGTCGATCTGGACCCGGTCCTGAGCAGAGTGATCAGGGGAGCGCATCCCGGGGGGGCTTGCAATCCTGCCGGGTAGGCCTCGCGGGCTGGCCTCACCTGTTCAGCAACGTGCCTTCGATGTGTCAGCCCCGGGCTGAGCCCTCGAAAGAGTGCAGCGGCAAGACGCCGGGGCGTGAAAGGAAGGCGTCCAGAACCTTGCCCGAGCTGCGGCGGAGAGGTAGGGCGTCTCCGGTCCTCCCGCCGCAAATGAGTCGGCTTCCCGAGCAGGCGCTACTTCTGAAACGCCGTGTGACCGACCTTGCCTCCCGAGCTGAGATACATCATGAGGTCGAGTACTTCTTCCTCAGTCAGGGTGTTGAGCAAACCCGGAGGCATGAGGGAAACCCTGGAGACCTGGCGCTTCACGATCTCAGATTTCTCCACTTGCCTGACCTCCTCGGGATCAAGCGGATTGACCGCCATGTTGAGGATGGCGTCATCGCCACCAACTTCGCGCCCAACCACCACCGTGCCGTCCTTCAGAGTGATCGCAACCGAAGCGTGCTGATCTGAGATCACCTTCGAGGGTTCAAGGATTTCGGTGAGAAAGGTCTTCGCATCATACCGGCCTCCCACGGAGCTCAAATCCGGCCCGAGCGCCCCGCCTTTTCCATTGAAGAGATGGCAGGTCGCGCACAACCCTTCATACAGCCGCTTTCCACGGATAAACGTGCGCCCGGTCTCAAGCCGCGCAAGCGCCGGCTCCAGGTCGGACGCCTTCCAGTCGGCCACGTGCCTGCGGTTGACCATCACCGGGTTGACCGCCGGGAGCTTGGCTTCCAGCTGCGCCGCGATCACCTTTTTCTGTTCTTCGGTCAGTCGCGTCACCGCTTCCCGACGAATCATCTTCAGGTAGTTCACAAAATGCCCCCCTCCGGTATAATCCCCACGATTTGCCTCCGCACGCTGAATCCATCCGAAGTAGGCCTGCAAGTCCGCGTTACTCCACCCTTCCTTGATCGTTCGCAAGTGATAGGCGTAAAACATCTGGCCCGCTTGTGAACTGTCGCTGAGCAGTTGCTGAACGGATCTGCTCACCGCGCCTGGTGCGTTCAGATAAAGCAGCATGACGCAGAGTTCTCGATCGAGGGACGTGTCGCCGCTCGGGTAGTGCGGGGAGAATCGTTCGACCAGGGCCAGCCGGGTTGACTGTCCAGGCTCTCCCAGCCGGGTGAAGATCAACCCATAGGCCCGCAGAAGGTCGAGCCTTTGCTCGGTAGCCAGGTTTGCAAAATCGAGCCGGGCCAGGTTCTGCTCAAGTCCCTCCCGATGTTTTGTCTCCCCGCGTCGCGCCAGGGCAATTGCTGACTCGATTGCCGCAAGTGGATGGGCGAAACGCCTCGCCGGTTCTTCCCAGCGGGAGAGAGGAAGATGCTCAAGGAGGGTCCGACCGGCATAGCGCACCGCCCGGTCTGTGCTGGTGATTCCCTCGATGGCCTTGCCCATGACCTCCTTCGTATCTGGGGGATCCCCATGGAAGGCTTCGATCTCGCGCCGCAGTTTCATCTCGAGCGTCAGCGGCGAGGTGCGTTTCACCGGGTCGGTGGCCTCCGGGCCGGTATACTTGACCCGGACGAGCTTGCTGCTGCTTCGTCGTCCACCCGTCACGTAGTAGATCGCTCCATCGGGGTGAATCACAATATCAGAGACGGGCATCCCCTTTCCCGAGATGAAGGTCTCAAACTCTCCTTCATACGTCCCGCCCTTTGGCTTGAGATGCACGGCGTAGATCTTGCCGTAGGTCCAGTCGAGCACATAGAGCGCCCGCTGATACCTGGCGGGAAACCTGGCCCCATAGCCGAACACGACTCCGGTAGGGCTGCCCCTGCCAATATCGACCGTCGTTCCGAATGTATCCGGATAGTAGTCCGGCCACTTGCCTGCGCCCCAGCGCCAACCGTATTCCCCGCCGCTCACGCAGTGGTTGACGCGCGTGGCGCGATACCAGGGTCCTCCCACGTCATACTCCATGTCCGCATCAAAGGTGAAGAGGTCTCCATTCCCATTGAAGGCAATGTCGTATGGATTGCGAAATCCGGCGCAATAGACGCGGCGCTCCGTCCCATCGGGAGCGCAACTCACCACAAATCCACCCGGAGCCTTGCGGCCGGTGTTGTGACCGTAATAGGTGCTTCTGGGAAGAAGATGGTCCTCCTGCTGGCTCACGAGATGCCGCACTCCGTCCTCTTTCGGGAGATCGGTGTTATTCCCACACAGAATCACCAGCCGCTTCCCATCGGGACTGAGGATGACCGCGTGCGCATGATGGTCGGAACCCACCTGCAGGGGCATGAGGTGCTCCGCTTTTTCATACTGGTCATCCTTGTCGGCGTCCGTGAGACGAAACAGGCCGGACCGGCCCTTCATCGATCCGGACCCGATCCCTACCACGTAAAGACTGCCAAAGGCATCGAGTAGCCCGTTCGCTCGTCCGACATCCGCCTTCAACGGTTCCACCTTGGGGGGGTGCCCGCTCACCCCGTCCGGAGGCAGCGTGATTCGGTAGAGCGAGCCCTGTCGGTCCGACGTGATCAGGCGCCCCCGATGATCGACACACAGGGCAACCCACGAACCCTCGCGAGCCAGGCTGGCCTCGTAAAGAACCTCCGCCTGAAATCCGTCCTGAACCTCCGCATTCAATGGCCTGAGCTCCCTGAGCTTGGCTTCGGTGTAGACCTGGAACTCCACACTTGGCCGGCTGTCCGGCTGGTTGACTCCACCGTCGTCCAATCCCACTCCACTGCGGAAGAGGATGAATCCACCGGGCAAATCGTAGGTGATCAATCCCTCCGCGTGGGTTCCAATACCGGTAACGGCCCTGCCATTCACTTTCAGGGGGCCACCTGCCTGATTCTTGTTGATGAACGTTCGGCCGTTTTGCTCGGCTGCAGTCCATTTCAGCTTGGTAAGGGGAAGTTCACGCCCATCTGCGGCCACGAGCCGGGGATCAATCCAGTCCGCCCAGTCGTATCCGGTCCCATTCCCGCCGCCATTGACTTCGAGGAAGAGTTCCTTCGCTCCCTCGATGTTGATCTCAAGCTCCGCTTGGTAGCCCGGGGTCTTCTTGGTTACCAGGACATCGGCCGCCTTGGGAGCCGCGCTTGCAGAGGACAGAGGAAAGAGCAGGAGGACGCTGAGGAAGAACGACGAATGCATGGCAAGGGCCATGACAATGGATGGGGTTCCCGCCCTGACAAGGATTTCCCACACCGGAATGGACCCATTCCGGTGCCCGGGGACGGGGGACGCGCAGCAGAGCGTGGGTGCCCTTTGCAAGCGGGGAGAAGCGGCCCCTTCGTGGCCGGCGGAGCGCTTCCTGTTCTCAGCTTGCCGCATGCAAGCGCTCCCGGGGAGTTTACTTCATGGCTTCCTCTTCCGTTTCAACCACCGAGCCCTGGCTGTTCCACCATGTCCTGGAGATCTCTTTGCCGTCCCTGAAGGCTCCTTCCGCTATCTTTGTTCCGTCCGCTCTCCAAAGTGTCAGGCGCCCGTCTATCCTGCCATTCCGGTATCGGCTTTCACCTTTCTTCTGGCCGTTCCCGTGCCATTCGGTCCAGACGCCATCCATTTTATTTTCTCTGAATGCCCCTTCAGCAATTTTCTTCCCATCCCTGTTCCATCTCATGGCGAGGCCATGAGCTTTGCCGTCTTTGTATTGCATGAGCGCCGCAACATTTCCCGACTGGTGAGTCCCTTTGACCCATCCACTGTATGGCGTTGAGGTGCCGGCCTGATAGCGGAGCCCTTTTATTGTCCGAAGGGTTTTCCCGTCGACAGCTCCCTTGAGGAAGTCTGAGACATCATCCCGGTCTGTTCCTGTCCTGACAGGCTCAGCGTTTTCCTCAGGTTCCATATTGGCCTGAATGATGGGTCCGACTTCGTGCCTGAGGTCGGCATCATAGGGTATTTGCCGCACGAGGTTCCCTGCGCGGTCGACCAGAATCCTGGTGGGAACACTTTCAACTGCGTAGTATTCGGAGATTTCCTCAGTGCCAAGGGCGACAAGGTGGTCGGCAGGCAATGCCCGCAGGAATGCGGCAAGGCCTGGCCCCCTGCGGTTGAATCCGGTCACCTCGTCGAGGCAGACCCTGATGACAGCGAGGTCGTCTTTTCTTATGTCCCCCTGCAGTTTTGAGATCTGAGGGGCGCTTTCCACACAGCTTTTGCACCAGGAGGTAAAGAACTCCAGCAGCACGAATTTCCCACGATAGTCACTGAGCTTGAGGGTCTGCTCTGAACCTCCTGCCACCGGCAGTCCCAATTCCGGGGCGGGAGCCTTTCTTGCGAGGGCGTCCTTGAAGGCGCTGCTTCTGCCGCGAACGCGGGCATACTCGATGTTGCCTGAGAACTTTTCCTCTTTTAACAGGGAGTGAACATCCTCGTATCTCTCAATCGCCCCGGCATAAAGGACGGTCGCCTCGGAAAAGTTTCCCGCTTTCCGCAGGGAGTCCGCCTGCTTGATGAGAACCAGTGCGGATTTGTCGAGGCAGTAGAGGTGATTTTGCCTGAAGGACCGGTTGCCCGGGTCCGCCTCGAGGGCCTTGTTGTAGAGCTGGACGGCCTCGAGATAAGTCTTGGAGGCTTCTTGCGCCCGCCCCTTCCGGGCAAGCCCGTCAGCATTTCTCAGTTTTTTATAGGCATCGTCCCCCGGGCGGCCATCGGCCTGAACGCCAGTCAGGAGGGCCAGCCACAGGGCGCATGCAACCAGGGAATGGAAGGGGGAGGTCGGTGGGAAGGACAAGGATTTGCAGGGGGTTAACGGCGAGTAAGTCCCCAACCGCAAATTGGGCCCAGGTATTTTCAATAATGAGTAGTTCCGGGAGACTGCCCCGATGGCCCGGGCTTCGCCAGGGAAGAGCGGGACGGGAATCTGCTCCAGGGTGGCCGGCTTTTCCAGAGGACGAGCGAAGTGCTATTGAGAATACGCAGAGGGAGCTCATGGCTCCCCCGCCGCCTTGATTGCCTCGAGCTCGCCCGAATCGATGATTCCAGCAGCGTGGAATTGCCGCGCCAGCGCGACCTGGGCCTCGCCGACCTGCGCGCCCTTCCGGTGGTTCAGGGTTTCCGGCATGAACTCCAGGTTCAGGAGGACGTTGTCGAGGGCAGGGGAAACGGACCGGGGAATGATGTGATCTCCGGTGGCGAGCTCTCCTGCATACGGTCCCTTCGTGATCGTCGGGGCATTGCCGGTCCTCAGCTTGCCCATCCCGGCCTCGTCCAGGCAGCCCAGATGCTCGAGGATGGAGCGGTTCCGCGCCAGGGACTCGACAAGCATCCGTGCCCGCTCACTCCCGTAGGACCCGTTGAGCCGCTGGGCGGATTCAATCAGCTTCTTCTCGTCCTTCCCCTCACGGCCTTCCATCTCCAGCCAGTAGCAGATTTGCCGGAGCCTCTGGATCGCCCTGCCCTTACCGCGGACTGGTTCGGGGTGGGCCGGGTCCGTTAAGGAGGCGAGCACCTCGGCTACTGCTCCTGATTGGGACAGGGGGGTTCTGGGTGCTTCCTTGCAGGAGCAGAGGATCAGGATGGCGAGGAATGCAACCAGTCTCGCGATTCCGGTTTTGATCGTCAGGTGATTCTGCAGGGGTTGGCGGCTCAGTGGGTTGCCTGCCGGGGTGATGGGGTGAGGTTGTTTCCGGGGGGGCTCCATCATCCCAATCTTTTCGCCTCTGATGTTCCAGTAGGATACTGACACCTGTTTGCCCTCCTTGTGGATTGCCTCGGTCATCTTCTTGCCTCTCTTCGAGTGAGCAGGTTTCCGGAGTCTCTTTGACGGGTCGCGCGATGTCGGCATCAATCAGTGAGTTCGTGCTCTCGCGGGGTGTTTCACCAGGCGGCCTGGCGGGGTGCAGGGTTGCAGAATCTGCAGGGGAATCTACGCGTGCACTATCGCTTTCGATTCTCCGAGTGACAACTTCTTACCACAGCCCCCGACCAGGAGCATGGAAAAATGCAGGGCAGGTCTCTTCACAGTTAAGCCATACCATTTCCCATTCCAAGGGAGCAAGCGGGGCGCTTTCCCGGCCGGAGCGATGCTGTGAGGACTGTAGCAGACCCGGTGGGCATTGACGGTCGAAATGCGGGAAGCTAAGGATGGGACCCTCAACCTATAGCCATCCCCATATCGCCCTTGAAAGCTAAGCCAGTTCTTCTCTGTATTCTCGCGATCGCCCTTCCCAGTCTTGCCCCCGCTGAAGAGGCCAAGGATTGGCGCGGATTCCGAGGCCCCGGAGGGCTGGGGATCATACCGGGTGCTGACGATGGCTTGCTTGCCAGCCTGGGAGAGGATTCCCTGCTTTGGAAGGTCCCATCCGGTTCGGGGCATTCCTCGCCTGCCATTGCAGGTGGGGCCTTGTTTCTCTCCTCGGCAGAGGATGGGGGAAAGACCTTGGTCATGACGGCCTACCGGCGCTCTGATGGTGGAGTGCTCTGGCAGCACCGCCTCCCGGGCACGCCGAACGGCCGCTACGGTCACCGGGCGGCCAATCCGGCGGCTCCGACCCCATGCACGGATGGAGAGCGGGTCTATTTTTATTTTGGGGGATACGGAATTATTGCGAGAGACGCCGACAGCGGTGAACTGATCTGGGAACGGAAACTCGCCGTGCGATCGCATACCTTTGGGACAGGGAGTTCCCCGATTCTCCACGGGGACTTGCTGGTGCTCAACAGGGACGGGTGGAAAGAGGCCGCGATCCTTGGAATCTCTGCCGTTGATGGGCGTATCAGGTGGGAGATCCCCCGGCCGGGCTTTCGGACCACCTACGCCACGCCCTTTGTCTGGAAGAATTCGAAACGGACTGAAATTGTTGTTCCCGGAATGCTTTCCCTGCGCTCCTACGATCCTGCGGACGGGTCCCTGCACTGGAGCGTGAATGATCTCTGTGTTTTTCCCTGCACGACACCGGTTGCCGGCAAGGACCGCCTCTTTTTCGCAGCGTGGGCTACTCCGAATGCTGATGCGAAGGAGCAGAGGAACCAGATCTTCTGGGGTGATATCGAAGTCGACCCGGAGGAGGCCTCCGATCCAAACTGGTTTTTCAAGCGCTTCGACAAGGATGGCAACGGTCGGATAACGAGGCCGGAGCTCCCCCCGAGCCGGGCCCTTGATGTCTTTAATTTCGTAGACAGCAATCGGGATGAGGCCTGGTCGAGGGAAGAGTACGCGAGGGTGGAAAACTCCTCCGCTCCCGGCCGGAATATCCTGGTCGCGATTGATGCCGGTGGGGCGAACACGCTCACTCCGGGCAGGGGGGTTGCCTGGGTGTACGAGAAGGGCAAGGCGTTGCCCTATGTCTCATCTCCACTCCTGCTGAATGGCCGGCTCTACCTGATCAAGACCGGAGGGGTTCTCACCTGTCTGGAGGCGGCTACCGGGTCGACGGTCTACGGGCCGAAACGGTGCGGTGTCAGTGGAGAGTATTATGCCAGTCCGATCGCGTGGGGGAACAAGATCATCCTCTGCGCGCAGCGAGGGGTGGTTCTGGTGTTAAAGGATGGAGACGAACTCACTATCCTGAAAGAGCATGACCTCGGGGAGGAAATCTACGCTACTCCGGCGGTGGTTGACCAGGTTCTCTACCTTCGGTCCCGGGACCACCTGTGGGCCTTTGGGAAGAAGCGGTGAAACAAGCCTGAACTGCTACAGGATCCTCAGCTGGAGCCGGCAAGTGGAGAGAAGCGGCTGCGGGAAGTCCGGATGTGTCCGTTAAGCAAAATTCCGACTCTTCGTGATTTAATGAGAGGCATTCGTTCTGTTAATGGTCCCGACAGCCCGATGCTTTCCCGATCCAGTCTCATCACCGTTCTCCTTGTCCTCTTCTCGACAAGCGTGAGCTCAGCCACGTCTCTCGAGCTGAAACAGGGCGACCACGTCGTCTGGATCGGTAATACCTTCGCGGAGCGAATGCAGTATTTCGGTGAGATCGAGAGCCGGCTGCATGCGCGCTACCCGAAGCACAACCTGGTCGTGCGCAATCTTGCCTGGTCCGCTGATACGGTCAGCCTGCGGCCCCGACCCAAGGATTTCGGGGATGTTCATCATTATCTTTCGGAAGCCAAGGCCGATGTCATTCTGGCCTGTTATGGTTTTAACGAAACCTGGGACTACGGGGGTGCTGAAGGCGTTGCCCGGTTCGAAGGTGACCTTGCGAATTTTCTCAAGGCGCTGCAGGGCAGGAAATACAACGGGAGGTCTGCTCCCCGGATCGTCCTTTATTCGCCACTCGCCTGCGAGGGAGTGACCGTTCCCGACACGCCCGTGCGGAATCGCCTGCTTTCGCTCTACACTAATGCCATGCAGCGGGTTGCGGGTGCGCTTGGAATTCCCTGTGTCGACCTCTACGCCGCCTCCCGAAGAGTGTATCAACAGGAGGGGGGAGAGGCCTGTACGATCAATGGTGTCCATCTCACTGCGGAGGGCTACGTGAAACTGGCACCTGCAATCCTCCCGGACGACCTCTTCGCTCCCCTGCCTGAAGGGGCCCCTCTCGAGGCGATTCGAGCCGAGGTGCTGGAGAAGAATGACACCTTCTTCGAATGGTACCGTACCGTAAACAGCTTCTATATTCACGGGGACCGTAAAAACCCATACGGCACGGTCAATTTTCCTCTCGAGCGCAAGAAACTCCTCCAGATGACCAGCCTCCGGGATCAGCGGATCTGGAGGGCGGTCCGCGGCGAAGACCTTCCCGCCGACATTGATGACTCCTCCACCGTGGAGATCCCCGCGACGCTTCCAGGAAAACGGGGAGGGACCTCTCCGGCACTCACCCCGGAAGGGGAACGGGCCAAGTTCGAGATTGCCGAGGGCTTCGAGGTCGGCCTGTTTGCCTCCGAGCAGGAATTCCCCGAGCTTCGCAACCCGGTCGCGATCAATTTTGATGCGGCCGGACGTCTCTGGGTCGCGACGATGCCTTCCTACCCGCACGCGCTTCCGGGAGTGAAGCCCAACGACCAGATTCTCATTCTCGAGGATACTGACCAGGATGGCAAAGCCGACAAGCGCACGGTCTTTGCCGGGAACCTCTACCTGCCACTGGGCTTCGAGTTTGGAGAGGACGGCATCTATCTCTCGCAGGAGCCCAACCTTGTTTTTCTCCGGGATACCGATGGCGATGGCAGGGCCGATGAGGAGACCATCCTCCTGCATGGCTTTGGGAGCGAGGACTGCCACCACGCCATCCATGATTTTGTCTGGGGACCGGGGGGAGGGCTCTACATGCAGGAGAGTGTGTTCCATCACACCCAGGTGGAAACCATCCACGGCCCTCGCCGCTCCACGGACAACGCCATCTACCGCTTCGACCCGCGAACCCACCGCCTGGAAGTCGTTTCCCGACTGCCGCCGGGAGGAAATCCGTGGGGCTATGCCATCAACCGCTGGGGAGAGCATCTCTATGTCGCCCGTCACAACAACGCCTCGTTAATCAGGCAGCCCGAGTCCGGTAACGTTGCCAACGCGACGTACGGGAACCGCGACAACCGCAACTGTGGACAGGAGTTCATCTCCAGCAGGCACTGGCCGGATGAGTTCCAGGGCAAGGTCTTCTCGAACCAGTATAAGAACTTCCAGGGCGTTCTTCTCCATGATTGGACCGAGGAGGGAACGACCTTCAATCACAAGAGGATCGGCAAGGTCTTCGAGGCTCATAACAAGGCGTGCATCCCGGTAGACCTTCAACTCGGCCCCGAGGGCGCGCTCTACGTTGCCGACTGGTATAACCCGGTTCTCGGGCACATGCAGTATTCCCTCCGTGACGAACGCAGGGACTCCAGCAAAGGGCGGATCTGGAGGGTCACCTGGAAAGACCGCCCTCTGGACAAACCGGTCAGGATCGTAGGCGCCCAGGTAGAAGAACTCCTCGACCTTCTCAAGGCCTACGAGGATCGCAGCCGTTACCGGGCTCGACGGGCCCTCTGGAATCTCCCGGGCGAGGTCCTTCGGCCTGCGCTCAGGACATGGGTGGCCTCGCTGGATCCCTCGGATGCCAGCCATGCGCATCACCTGACCGAAGCCCTCTGGCTTCATCAACAGCGGGGCTGGATCAACCCGGAACTTTTCCTGCAGGTTTCGACTCACCGGGATTATCACAGCCGGGCGGCCGCCGCACATCTTCTCCGTTACTGGTCTGAGGAGCTTCCCGGAGCTCACGGTCATTTCCTCCGCCTGGCGAACGATGCCCATCCCAAGGTCCGGCTGGAAACCGTGGTCTCTTCGACCTGGGCCGACCCATCCATCGCGGTCGGAGTGCTCGAACAGGTGAGCGAACACCCCCAGGACAACTACCTCAAATTCGCGGTCAATAATGCCCGGAAGGCCTTGGGGCCCGCTCTTGAGAATCACCCCATGGCGATCCCGGCGGAGAAACTTGCTGCTCTTCCACCCGGCGAACAGGTCCTGAAGGCCCTCATCCGGCGGCCCAGCCTCGCTTCCCGGCTTCGTATCAAGGCCCTCACTCACCTCGCCGAGGCCTCCTCGAGGACAACGGAGGAAGTGCTGGTGGGAATCATCGAGCAACTCGACCGGGAGGAGCGCCTCGCCCTCGAGGATTGGCTGGTGGTCCTCGACTCCGCCAGAATCTCCCCGGCTGGAATTCTCGACCCGCTCTTGAAATCGAAGAACTCCACCGTCCGGCAGGCCGCCTTTGCGGCACGACTCCGGGCCGGCCATCTTACTTCCATTCCTCTTGACCCCGACGCCCTCCGTTCGATTGCGCGGATTGATTCTCCCGAGCTGAGGACCGCCTATCTCGAGCCTGCCCAAAGGGCCCTTTCTTCGGTACCGGCCGTGCAGGAAGCGGCCCTCTTCTGTCTTGGCCGGATCCCGGGACATGACGCCAGAATCTTCACCCTCCTTGCTGACCGCGTTTCCAATCCGGATCTCACGGAGGCCGCGGCGGAGGCGATGCTGGCCCGCTCCCGGGAGGGTTGGCCCGTCGAAGCGGCCTCTGCTTTGCTGGCCACCCACCTGCCCGCCCTGGAGGCCCTCCCCGTGGAAAAACGGGGCTCGACTTCCTTCAAGCTCGTTTCCGAGTTGCTCACCGCCATCGCTACGATCCGCCAAGTTCCTGATGCGGTTTCCCGGATTGGCTCTCTGCAATTGGTGCCGGTGAAGATCGCCACGGTTCCCGATCAACTGCGCTTTGATCAAACTTCCATCCGCGTCCCGGCGAACACTCCGGTGGAACTCCGCCTGGACAACCCTGATGCCATCCAGCACAACCTCGTCCTGTGTGCCCCCGGCTCACTGGAGAAAGTCGGACTCGCGGTCGACAACAGCGTGGCGAAGCCCGGTGCCATTGATCGTGATTGGATTCCAGAGCTCCCCGAAGTTCTGCATGCCACCCCGATGGCCAACCCCTACCAGGAGGTGGTGCTCCGCTTTCTTGCCCCGGGAGAGCCCGGATCCTATCCCTTCCTGTGCACGGTGCCCGGCCACTGGCGAATCATGCAGGGAACGCTGATCGTTGGTGAGCCACGGGTGTCTTCACTTCCCAGCAAGGGTAACAACGAAGTCCTCATCCTCACCGGCGAACCCGAATATGGCACCCGGGCGTCTCTGGGCGAGCTCGGGAAGAAGCTGGAAAAAGAACACCGACTCGGGATTACTCATCTTGAACTAAACCGGGGGGTCACTCCCCACCGCTTCCCGGACCTTGGCAGGCACCTTCCGGGTGCCGACCTCCTGATTCTGTCGCTGCGGTTCGTAAATCTCGAGGAATCCCAGTACAAGGCACTTGATCAGCATCTCGGGGAGAAGCCGTTCATCGCCGTTCGGACGACAACCCATCTCTTCGATTTTCCCAGGGACTCCAGCCTGGCAGCTGAGAACAGGGCCTTCCCGGCCCGCCACTTTGGAACACCTTACCGAGGGCATCACGGTCATGATTCCAGCCAGGTCAACTACGTGATGGCGGCGGGGCATCCCGTGATGAGGGGGATCGAGCCCCGTTTCTGGACTCCCGACTTTCACTACGCAGTCAACCCTCTGGCGATCCAGTGTACGCCCCTGATGATCGGGCAAGGGCTGAAGGGGCGCCAACGCGCGAGCTTCAAGGAGGTCGGAGGGCACAACCATGCCATGGTCCTGTCAGCAGAAGACCAGGAACGCCTTGCTGGCAGTCCTCACCCCCTTGTCTGGACGATCGATACCAAGCCGGGACGCCGTGCCCTCGTAACCACTATTGGGGCTCGCGGGAGCTTTGCAGATCACAACGTCCAACGGCTCTACCAGAACGCCGTGCTGTGGTGCCTTGGACGCCCGGTTCCAGGGCCATAGTGGCGTCCGCTGGTTTCATTTATAACCTCCGACATTGCTCAGGAATTCAGTTGTCGCAGGCTTGTTTTGAAAGGAGGCTCAGCCGTGCCTGTGAATTTTCCAGATTTAGCACAGCTCCTTGAAGCGCGGATCGCGGTGATTGGGGATCATGAATTCCGTGACCGGGATCCAGAGGCCCACCTTGAAGCGCTCAAACGTGTCAGCGGCGCAATCGTTTCCTGGCATGAAGCGCATCGGAACGAAATTGATGGAAACCTGGACCACTTTCTGACGGGTGCCAGTTACCAGAAGGCCCTTCTCTATCTGGAGACTGGGCATCGCAGGCCGTGTGGAGAGTAGGGGGGCATGAGGTAATCCAAGAGAACTCCGGAGGGGGCAGGGAGCCTTGTGGGTCCCGGGGGGCGGCGTGGTGGACTGGAAAGCGTAATCCTTGATCCCTCACAATCCGACCCGAGCCCCTTCCTATTCCAACTCGCCCTCAATGAACGCCAGCACCAGATCGACGAGCTCTTCCATCCCGGCAGGGAGGTCCTCCTCGATCGTGGCGAGGTACTCCGCCTCCGTTTCGCTGTAGTCGCCCCGGTCCGGGCTGCAGCTTCCGCACCAACGGCTTGCGTTAAGAGGATCGACCAGTGCCGCCGCACCAATGAGATCGAAGGAGTTGATCACCCGCTGCTGATCGATTTCGCTTTGCCAGAACTCGTGCAGGCAGTCCTCACTTTCTAGAATCGGAACGGTTTCGTAGACATCCATCAATGCGCGTTCTTCACGGCTGAGGGCACGCTTGTCCGCCTTGTTTTCCAGGCGTTCGACAAGCGCTTCCACCGGATCCGGCCATTCCACGGCTTCCTGAGTTAGCATCGCGCGCAGGGTCTAAGATCCCGAGGCAACTATGGCAAAGAAAATTCACCCCTTGTCATATCGAGATCAGAAGTAGCCACCCCCGGGCGGCAAGCGGTCGTGGGGCTTCCGGGGGCTGCTCGCTACGGAAGCGGCAGAAGAAGGGCGCCCCCATCCGGGAGGAGCCTCGGGTACAAAAAACTAGGCAGCTTCCTCAAGGAAGTGAGATCGCAGAAGTCTTTCGTATAAGAGTTCTTTTGTTATGCAGGACCTTGGATCTCACTCCGCCGATTGACTGCCTGTTACCTGTATAACCGGATGAGGACAGATCCGATTTTCAGATTTCATTATTTATTCGAAGGTCATCGCAGATGACATTGATATGCTGGAAAACAGGGCCCTTGACGGGAAAGGTCGCAGGGGAGGGAGATCTGTGGCAGGAATGAGGAAACGGGGACATTCCATGAAAAGATACCAGGTCATTACCTTTTTCCTGCTGCTGCTCGGAGTGGCAGCGCCGCTGCGGGCTGATTCCTTGATCATGGAGCCGGATACGCGGAAAAAGCTCTACCGATGGGATGGGACTTATCTGAGTTCCTATTCCAACGGGAGAAAGCTCTTCAAATGGGACGGTCAATACATCAGCCATTATGGTAACGGGAGAAAGCTCTATCGGTGGGATGGCATCTATCTTTCCGCATATGGTAACGGGCGAAAGCTGCACAAGTGGGACGGAAAGCACGTGATGAGCTATGGCAACGGGCGAAAGCTCTTCAGGTGGGAAGGCCGGGATGTAAAGGCCTACGGGAATGGAAGGAAGGTCCTCAGGGTCGAAGGGGTTATCCCGGTGGCGCTTGTTATTGCACTGGTGACCGGTCAAATCTAGGAGCTCAAACCTGTGAAGCTCCCCCTGACATCAATTCTGCTGCTGATCCTGCTCGCTTCGGACGTGCCTTTGTTCGGACAGGCTCCTGACCGGTCCCGGGTGAAGCCTGATATGCATGAAGGTGTTGTGCGGGAAGGCCACCTGCAGTTTACCCATGTGGATAAGGCCAAGCGTCGACGACTGACCCTGGATCTCTACCGGCCGGACAGCGGTAAAGGACCATTTCCGGCCGTGGTCCTTTATTTTGGAGGAGGGTGGCAGAATGGTCGCCCCGGGATCTTCGCTCCGATAGCGCAGGCGCTCGCCCAGCGGGGCTACGTCTGCGTGGTTCCGGAATACCGGCTGAGTGGGGAGAAGCCCTTCCCGGCGGCTGTTCATGATTGCAAGGCGGCTATTCGCTGGACCCGGGCGAATGCGAGGCGCTATCGAATCGACCCCGGGCGCATTGCAACGCTCGGGGGGTCAGCCGGGGGGCACCTCTCAGGATTCATGGGAGCCACCAATGGCATGGGCCGATTCGAGGGGGAAGGGGATTACCGTGGGACCTCCTCGCGGGTGCAGGCCTCGGTAGTGATGTGCGGTCCCATGAGCCTCTTGCTGCCTCATATTGTGGAGCGGGTTGAGAAGGCCGCGGGGAAACCGGAGGGAGATGCCATCATCGCGTTCATGGGCGGGGCCTTGCCGGCCCAGGAAACCGGAATCTACCGGGAGGCTTCACCGCTCACTCACGTTGGCAAACATGCTCCCCCGATGCTTTTCATTGATGGGGAGCGTGATCGTCCGGGTGTTCGTCATGAAGAGTTTCGTGCCCGCCTCAGCCAACACGGAATTTCCCATGAGTTCAAGGTCATGCCCGGGGCTCCGCATCCCTTCTGGAACATGAGGGAGTGGTTTCTTCCAACCATTGAGGCTGTTGATGCGTTCCTGAAAAAGCATCTCCCTCAATAGGACGTCATGAGAGCGAGTGCCTTGTGTGCCCTGTCGGTTCACCTGCGGGAGGAGGCATCATTACGGACGAGAGTGGAGGAGAGAAGCGATTCCAGAGGAGTGGCCATGGCTTGAGGTTTCGCCATGAGGCCTTTCGACAGCACGTTCTACTGCGAAGGCAGTGCTACAAGCGGACTGTATTCTGGAGGCCTGATTTCCCCGGGCGCTACGGGGGCCTGTGGCTGCCGGGGACCGCG
>Ga0163179_10000177_pt1 | contig 44300 bp, 41 predicted proteins | sample AtlANTMetagenome_FD_109643 | JGI IMG/M metagenome (GOLD analysis project Ga0163179, IMG submission 109643) | Marine eukaryotic phytoplankton communities from the Atlantic Ocean - Atlantic ANT 2 Metagenome | ecosystem: Environmental > Aquatic > Marine > Oceanic | place: North Atlantic Ocean... | reverse complement strand
TCTAGTTCTCTGCTACAAAGCAAATGGGAGGAATATGGATAAAGAAATAACATATTATTTATACCACATCCCGGGTAAAAAGATCGGCGTTACACGTGATCTTAATAACAGGGTTACACAACAACAAGGTTACAACCCAGACGAGTATGAAGTTCTAGATCAAAGCACAGATATCGATTATATATCAAGCCGCGAGTTAGAACTTCAAAAGTCTTACGGCTATAAAGTAGACCTTAAACCATATAAAAAATTATTTAAAATGAAGATAAACGCAACCGAACAAACCAGTACATTTCCAGTTCCATTAAATAAACTAAAAGGTAGATTAATGGATGAGTTAGGTAAAACATGGGAAACAATGCATGGAACATTTGAATTAACTAAAGAAACAGTTGATTGGATAATGAAAAATGCTTCAACATCTATGTTCAATAAAAACAGATCTTATATATACAACAAATCTTTTTATGAAGCTTTTCTAAACGAGGCAAAGAACGAAGCTACATTGTTTTATAATCAAATAAAAGATAGAGTTAAAAAACAAAACGGCCATGCTTGGGTTGAAAAAGATAGGTTTCAATTAATAAGAGATTGGGCAACTGAAAGAGGTTTATACCACGGAGGCGATACTAAAACTCAATACTGCAAATTAATGGAAGAAGCTGGAGAGCTTGGTAGAGCTATATTAAAGAAAGACAGCGATGAATTTGTAGATGCTATAGGTGACATGGTTGTTGTGTTAACTAATCTAGCTCATTTAGGTGGTGTGTCAATTGAACACTGTATTGATTCAGCTTACAATGAAATAAAAGATCGCAAAGGCGGAATGAAAAATGGTACATTCGTAAAAGATGAATGATTATCAACAAACAATGACAGCTATAATAGCCGTGCAATTTGTAGGCTTTTTATTAATATTTATATGGACAAGAAATGACAAAAAAAGAAATTAAATTTAGAGATCCAGTAGTCGAAAGAGTAGTAGATAAATTTGTATCACGCTCAGATGTTGGCTATGAAAAATATGGACAAACATTAGACAACGAACGCAAGACTGGCGTTAAAGATCTTGCTGCATACTTAAATGATGTACAAGAAGAATTAATGGATGCAATACTTTATATTCAAGCTGCACGTGAAGAGTTATCTGAACTTGAGATAGGTAACCCAGGTTTACCTTATTATGTAACTGATGTCGCGAACTAAAAAACGAGGTCCTGTACAAGCTAAGAAAAAAGTTGTAGATGGAATAGAATTTAAGTCAGGACTTGAAGCTTATATGTATAAAGCTCTAAAAGAAGCTAAAATAAAAGCTAAATACGAAGGGATTAGTTATGAATTGATCCCTTCATTTGACTTTAAAAATAAATGTTATGAAAGACAAGCAAACTCTAAAGGAGAGTATAGAGATAGAGGAGGCAAAGCGGTACGTAAAGTCACTTATACACCTGATTTTACAGGAGATGACTTCATCATCGAATGCAAAGGACGGCCTAATGAGTCTTTTCCTATACGTTGGAAACTTTTTAAGATGTATGCCTCGAAAAAATTACCTAAAGTTAAGATCTATAAACCTCAAAATCAAAAGGAATGCGACGAAACCGTAAGCTTAATTCTTGGGAACAAAAAGACTTAGCAAGAAGAAAGTATGCTGAAAGACAGCTACAAAAATTTATAAACTGGAGCATAGAAAGCAAAGGTTATTTAAAATATAAAGATTTAATAAAATATAGTAATAAATATGAAGTACAATAGATTAACATATGCGCTAGCTGGTTTAACAACAACGTTAGCTTTATCTGTTTGTTTATTTGAATACAAAACCATATCAGCTAATTCCTATAATATAACATCTTCTTTAGTAAGTTTAGAAGATGAAGAAGTAGTTGAGATAAACAAACCAATTATACCACCCCCACCTCCACCTCCAATTTCAATACCTGAAGTTGTAGAGGTTATTAAAGATGAAGAGGTAATAGACAAACCAATATTAATAGTTAGCAATGAAATAGATATAGACATAGTTGTAGATGTAGAAGAAGAAACAGAACCTATAGTTGAAACTATATTTGATATTGTTGAAGAGATGCCTGAGTATATAGGAGGTGTTGAAAAATTATACGAATACTTAGGTGATAATATTAACTACCCTGAACAAGCTAAAGACTTTAGTATACAAGGAAAAGTATTTGTCCAATTTGTTGTATGGAAAGATGGTACGATTAAAGATGTTAAAGTTGTAAAAGGACCACATAGGTTACTAAATGAAGAAGCTTTAAGAGTTATAACAAAAATGCCTTCTTGGAAACCAGGTAAGCAAAGAGGTAAAAATGTAAATGCTCGTTTTACTTTACCAATAAAATTTAAAATAGATTAATGAAAGAAAGTAAATTGCTAGAAATGCAAAACAAAATACAAGCGTTAACTAATGTAGTACAACATTTGATTAATGAAAACACGCAGCTAAGAGATTTAGCTGTTGGAACGTTAGAGACTATTAAGCTTATGCCTGATTATGACAAAGCTATAGAAGATCTACAAAAAAGTGTAACTAATAAAGAGAAAGAAGCGAATGGAGTTATCAAACAAGATACTAAGTGATATAACAGTTTATATGAAATATGCAAAATATATCCCTGAATTAAGCCGTAGGGAGACATGGGACGAACTAGTAACACGCAACATGAATATGCATATTAAAAAATATCCTGAGCTCACAGACGACATTAAAACAACATATAAATTAGTCTATGAAAAAAAGATTTTACCAAGTATGCGATCGCTTCAATTCGGAGGTAAGCCGATTGAAATATCACCTAATCGTGTGTATAATTGCGCTTACTTACCTATCGATCATATTGAATCGTTTAATGAGATAATGTTTTTATTACTAGGTGGTACTGGTGTAGGTTATTCTGTACAACAACACCACGTTGACAAGCTACCTGGTATTACTAAACCATACACAAAAAGAACTAGAAGATTTTTAATAGGTGACTCAATTGAAGGTTGGGCTGATGCTATTAAAGTATTAATGAAATCATATTTAGGTGACAAGAGAAGTTCACGAATAGAGTTTGATTACTCTGATATACGCCCTAAAGGTGCAATGTTAGTAACGTCTGGTGGTAAAGCACCTGGACCTCAACCACTTAAAGAATGTATAGTAAAGATAACAGGAGTCTTAGACTCAAAGGAAGAGACAGATACTCTCTCCACATTAGAAGTACACGATATAGTTTGCCATATTGCAGACGCCGTATTAGCTGGTGGGATCCGACGCGCGGCTCTGATCAGTTTGTTCTCAGCAGACGACGACGAAATGATATCGGCGAAGTCTGGAAATTGGTGGGAAACAAACCCACAAAGAGGAAGGGCAAATAATTCAGCTGTTCTTATGAGACATAAGGTGACTAAAGAGTTTTTTATGGATCTATGGAAACGTGTAGAACTATCAGGAGCAGGAGAACCTGGAATATACTTTAACAACGACAAAGACTGGGGTACAAACCCTTGTTGTGAAATAGCTTTACGACCATATCAGTTTTGTAACCTGTGTGAAGTAAACGCTAGTGATATTGAATCACAAGAAGATTTAAACAATAGAGTGAAAGCCGCTGCGTTCATTGGAACATTACAAGCTGGCTATACAGACTTTCACTATTTAAGAGAAGTATGGCAACAAACAACAGAGAAAGACGCTTTAATAGGCGTCTCGATGACTGGGATCGGCTCGGGCACGGTGTTAGGATACGACATGAAGAAAGCCGCAAGTGTAGTAAAAAGAGAAAACGCAAGAGTCGCGAAGCTGATTGGAATTAATTCTGCAGCTAGATGTACAACTGTAAAGCCTGCAGGGACAACATCTCTAGCACTGGGAACGTCATCTGGTATTCACGCATGGCACAATGATTATTACATCCGTAGGATCAGGGTTGGTAAAAACGAAAGTATATATAAATACTTAGTTGAAAATCATCCAATGTTAGTTGAAGATGAATTTTTTAGACCCCATGATACAGCTGTAATAAGTATACCTCAAAAAGCTCCAGCTGGATCTATACTTAGAACTGAATCACCTTTTCAATTACTTGAACGTATAAAAAAGGTGGCAACAGAGTGGGTTGTACCTGGTCATAGAAAAGGATCTAATACTCACAATGTGTCTGCTACTGTTAGTTTAAAACCTGAAGAGTGGGAAGATGCAGGAGAGTGGATGTGGGATAACAGAAAGTATTACAATGGTCTTTCTGTACTACCATTTGATGGTGGAACATATACTCAAGCTCCTTTTGAGGATATTGATGAAGGAACCTATATAAATAGGTTACAACAAATAACAAGTATAAATTTAGAAAATGTACTCGAATCCGAAGACAACACTGATCTTAGTGGTGAGCTTGCTTGCGCTGGTGGGGCTTGTGAAATTAATTAATACTATGGTTCCAGGATAATTGAGCGCGCATTCCATAGTATAAATAAAAAGGGTAGTTACTTATCGTAGCTACCCTTCCTTATTTTTAAATAATGTCTCCAAAGAAACACTATGTATGTACCCTCTAGAACTGTAGAGAGCAATACAACTAAATATATATGCATCACCCTACTATCACAGTAGGGTTTTTTTATTTCCTTACCTTAGTGTTAACATTACACTAATAAAAAAAAGGGAGACCTTTCGATCTCCCTTGGGTTACAGGAACTTTGGGTATGGTGCCCAGTTTTTTTTGTTCCTTATTTTACATTTCTATACATTTCTCTATGTATAGGATCTTTTATAGCAAAAAGACCTAACTTACCTTTAGCTTTTGCTTTTTTACTTCTAGGTATTTTATAGGCTTTCATTTGATATTCTTTACCATCTATTTCTACACCGTGAGTTTTTCTCTTAAGAAAACCTCCCCAATCTTTGTTCATTTTTTTATTTCTATGTCCCATAATATTAACATTTCCATCTTTTTCTAGCTGCTTTACCTCTTTCACCAGTCCATCCTTTTGATCTAGCACAAAAAGCTTTTCTTCTTTTCCAAGCTTTACTACCTTTTTTTACCTTACCAGTTACAGCTGTCTTTAGCTTACTACCAGGATTTTTCTTTCTATAAGCTTTAACACCTTTAGAAGTCATGCCAGCACCTTCTTCTGTTGTTCTGAAGTTTCGTCCTTGACCTTTAGTAGTCTTACGTATAGCCATTACTTTTTCTTTTTTATAGGCACACAATTAGGTACTTGTTTGCCTCCTTTTTTCTTCATACCTATTGCTTCATATCCTTTCCAGCATGGGTTTTTCTTTTTCTTTTTTTTCATCGTGACATTCTGTTGAATTTTCTATTAAGCTTGTTAGCTTTTCTAGCACTCATACCAGTGCCACCTTTATTAGTAGCTACCAGTGTTTTTTTAACCTCACCTTTTCTATTGTATATATCTAGAGATTTAGCTGATGGTGTCTTAACCATTTTACTAGTAGTAGTTACATCTAAAAATCTAGGATTACCACTTGAAGAAAAAACTTCTTTCTGTCCTGAATAATTAGTATTTAAAACTGCTTTTACTTTACCTTTTTTAGTATAAGTTTTTGTTTGTCCACCTGGTTTTCTTTTAGAACCTTTAGTTGTTACTTTTTTCTTTGCTGGTTTCATAATTATTTTTTACTTTTTTTGTATATTTCTTTATCAACCTCTCTACACCAATGTAGTATCTCATCTACTTTTTCTTCAAGGTCACTTATGTGTTTTGTTTGCCACTCTTGTTTAAGATCATATTCTAATCTTTTTATTTCTGATGGCGGTAATTTTTTTGCTTCTTCTATATCAGAAGCAAGAGTATAATACATACCTACAAACATCGACGTTACTACTATAATACTTACAACAGTTTTTATGTCTATTTTAAACTCCGTTCCTTCTCCTATTTTCATTTATTTTTATTTTTATATAGTTCTTCTATTTTTTTAACTCTATCAGCTTCGTACTTAAGTGTTTTAGCTATTGAGTCACTTAGTCCCAAGCTTATTAATGTATCTATTTGGTTTTGTTTGTTTAACTTATATAATCTAGCCTGCTGCTTTGTTCTTTTACTAGCAGGTATTGGAGATGATTTTTTAAGTCTAGCCGGAATACTATCATTTTCCATCAGTCTCAATAGTTTATCAACTCTTTTTTGTTCTGTATTGTATTTCTCTCTTATAGTTTTTTTACTGAATCCCAAGCTATCAAGTAATTCTACTTGTCTAGTCTTATTCATGTTGTAGTATTTTTTAACATTAGCATTTGTTTTTTTATCAGCATCACTTATATCTGTTCTTTCTTCTTCTCTGACAAAAGGAGTAGCTGTTGTTTTGTCTTTTTCCTTAGGAATGGATGGTATTTTTGACTTATATATTTTCCCACTATCTTGTTGAGCTTTTAATATAGTTGCTACTCTCGTACCTTCATTCTGCATTTTCTTAATGTCATCTTCACTATACCCATGTTGCTTAAGTATATCTACTTGTTCTTCTTTAGAATACTTTGAAGGATCTGCTATTGCTTGTTTGTAATGAAAATCTTCCTTTTCTTTTTCCCAATTTTCTTTTTTATCGTCTTGACCTGTTAATTGCCACTCTGGCCAACCCATTAATGCTGCTACCTTTTGCCACGTCTCGCTATCATCACTCATAGCGTATTGTATGTTTTCTATTTTTTGTAAACCTCGATCTAACGGAACATTAGTAACTGCTGAAACTACTTTAGCAAATGCTGTAAATGCAGGATTGTCTAAACTAAAACCTTTGTCTATCATTTGTTGTCTTCTCATAGGTGAATCAAACTGATAAGCAGCATTCTTTATTTTACTAAATTTATTTTTTATAGCCGGTGAAAAATCTAATAGCTTATATATTACATCTTGATACTCTGGTCTAGTTCTTCCAGATCTTTTATAAGCATCTAGAACCGTATTTTTAATAACACTTACCGTCATACCAGCTAGACCTGTACCTCTTAATATACTATCAAACATGCTGTTAGCTGTGTTTAAGTATTTGTCTTCTATCTCTGCATCACCAAATTCATCATCATCACCAAAACCTAAAGCAAACAAACCTTGTTGCATAAAATTAAACCATAAGTTTTGTACAGCTCCATAATAAGCTATTCTACTTATTTTTTGAAGTGGATTGCCTCTTCTGTTTATAAGATCTTTTATGTCGGCTAATTGTAATCTATTGTACTGCATAGGTGTATTAACAAACTGAAGAAGTAATCTTCCCATGTCAGTAGATTGTTGCTGTGATATTTTACTAGGATCAGAAGACTGTTGAGATTTTTCTGAAATTTCCATAAACTCTTCAAAAGCTTTTTTCTGTGCCTCAACCTCTGATAAACCTTCTTTTTTAATTATATCTTTTATTCTATTTCTATACCACATAGCGCCTCCAGAAGCAATAGCAAAACTATCAGCAAATTTAGTTGGAGCATATCCTTTTTCTAATATATAGTTTATAGCAGCTTTAGCTTTGTTGCCACCTGTGGCAGCAGCGTCAGCAATTTCACTTTCAGATATATTTAATTTTAATCCATTACGCCTATCAACCAAGTAATCAGAGTTCATTATATCCATGAAGTCTTTCCAATATTGCTTTTGATTAGCAAAAGCTTGACCCATTCTAAGAGGGTTGTTAAAACTTAAATTAGTATAGTTAGCAGAAGATATTGTTTGTAATAAAGCTGATCTCATGTTTAAGAACATTATAGTTCCTTGAGCATTGTTTATATAATCTAGAGCTCTATCACTTAGTCTATTACCACCTTGTATTCTATTTTTACCAGCTTTCATTCTGGCTAGACTATTTTCTAAGGCTTCTCTATATTTAGGACCATAAGCTGCTTCTAATTTATTCATGTTCTTTTCAGAAAACATAACATCGACATTAGCTTGCCACTCTTGTAAGTACTTACCTCTTTTGGTAGTATTTAATAAATCTAAAAAGTCTGTTGTTATAGTACCTGATAACCAATGTTGTTTTGGTTTTGCATATCCATCACCTTTGGTTATTGATAATATTTGATTAGCAAATGTAGAAAGTTTAGGATCGTTTTCTACTATTTTATTTAACTCAGCTAAATCTGTTTTAGATATTCCTGGTACTTCATAACCGGCTTTAGTATATAAGTTAACTCTTACAGCTTGTTCTTTAGTGAAACCAGACTTAGTTGTTTCTCTTAAATCTTTTGGTACTTCTAATTCAGCTTTCAAAGCTTTAAAATCAGACATAAGGTTTACTCTATCTTGAGATAAAGCTCTTTGAGCTCTGCTATAAGGTTTATATAAAGTCTCATTATAAAACTCTCTTTGAGCTTCACCAACTTTACCTTTACCTAAAGTGTAATCCATTAATCCAGAAAAATCTTGAGCTGATGGACCCATTAATTTATAACTACTTACTTCTGCTCCTCTTACTTTAGCTTTTGCTTTTGAAAATTCTTTTTCAGCTCCAATACCAGTTTTACCTTCAATTATTTGATTAAATCTTTTATCTAGATCTACCGAGCTTTTATTTATTCTAGCTTGCTGAACTTGAGATTTAACATCTATAGGTTCTAAAGCTTTTTTAACAGCATCTACATTAGCCATATGATCATCAGCAAAGTAAAAATCATTATAACCTTCTCCAGCTTTACCAACTAACCACTGTGCTTTTGCTTCTCCTGTAGAATTACCAAGACCTACTATATTTTCTAAAGGTATATCAATTCCCATTTGTTTTAAGAACTCATGTATAGCTGGTGCCGATTCGGCTGCTCTAGCAGTTAAGATAAACATATCTCTATCTCCCTCTGCTTCTTTCATTTTCTTCATTAAGTCAAACAATGGTCCTTTTTTACCATCAACAACTTTGTTAAAATCAGAAAAATCCATTTTCCAACCAGCATCAACTAAGTCTTTACCATTTTTAGCAAACTCTTCAGCTGTTAGTATTTTCTTTTCACCACCTTTAGTAGCAAACACTTTACTGTTTGTTCTAGCAACGGTGTCATCAAAATCAAATACTCTCGCTTTTTTAACTGGTGCATCTATTTTTCTACCATTTTCTAGTGCTTTGTCTGCTTTGTCTGTAATTTCTATTAACTCAGACTTAGATTTACCTTTAGTTGCCGACTTACTCATATAAGAAATATTGTCTACAACTTTTCTATCATAGTCAGTCACCTTCTCGTTGCGTTCTATTTTAGCAGCTATCTCATGCTCCTTACCGTATTTAGAAGCTTCAAAATCTTTTGTCTCTATATATTTTTTAAGATCTAACATAGCTCTAGCTCTTCTATCACCAAGTGTAAACTTATTATAAGCACGGGGATATCTTTCTCCTCCTTTAACTATTAAAGATTTTCTAGGTGTTTCTGTTTTGAAAGAATCTTCTAACATTTTATCAAAACTATTTTTATCACCTTTGGTTCTACTAGTTTCTACTAGTGCAGTTTCGTATTGTTCAAATAGTTTGTTTATGTTTTCTCTTGCACTTTGTTTAAGTTCTAAACCTTTCCAGTTATTTTTATTTTGCATTTCTGCTACTATTCTACGAAGCATAGGATCCGCAGCACGCTTATGTTCTATTGTTAAATCTTTTAGTATATCACCTTCCAGTGGAACCATTACATCAGCTAAGCCAGCAGCTTCTCTTAAATGTGTTCTCATGTTTGTATTATAACTATTAAGTTTTAACACTAACATCTCAGCGTCCATTTTCCCTTTCTTAAACTGAACAAAATCATCTACAATTTCATCTACTAAAGCATCTCTTGACAACTCTGATTCTGCTAACCTTGTTTCATATTCTTCTACTAATTTTTCAAACTTCTCAGGATTATTTTCAGCCCAGTTAGGATCTTTAGCGATTTCCTTTACATAATCTAATAAGTACCTTACGCTTTCTGGCTTTTGACTTTTCTTAGTTAAGTCTAATTTCTCGCCATTAAGTTTTACTCCACCAGTTAATCTTCCTTTTTCGTTTGTTTTAAATTCTAATTCAACTCCTTTAGCTTCTAATATAGGCTTCATTCTAGCTAAAAGGTCTGGCATTGCTTTAAAAAATTGTCCTCTATGACCTTCAATACCACCTGCTGTAACCAAGTGTCCTGCATTGTTTTTTAAGTAATTAGTTACTGCAGCTTCTAACTCTTTACCTTCTAATCCATCAAGCTTTCTTTCAAAGTAATCCATAGTTCTAACTATACCTTCTTCAGCTCTAAGATAAGCATTTTCCTTTAAAGTGTATTGTGCTTTTTCTCCAAGGAGTTGTTTTGCCATTTTATCTGCTTCAGTTTTTTCTGCAGTCATTTCATCTAAAGCTTCTTTAGTCTCATACTCAAGTACGTCTTTTTCTATTTCTGATTGTATCTTTTTAAGTTTTGCACCTTCAGCTTCTATTTTTAATTTAGTAGCTTTAAAACCTTCTTGAACTCTTGATCTAGTTTTTACAAACTCTTTAGCCATTGCAGTAGCTACACCTTTTGTTATTTCAAAACCCCCAGCGTATTCTTTACCAACTAATTCACCATATATTTCTCTTACTTTGTCAGCATCCAGAGTTCTACCTAACTTAGGAGCAAGCTCCATCATCTTATTATTTACATCTGCTATGATATCTAACATAGAAGAAGCTCTTCCCTTTACATGGTCGTTTATTGCTTTACGAACAGCAGCACTCTTTCTAAAATTAGATATTTCAATTTGTTGATTTACTTTTTCTTGAAAACTTTTAACATCACCTTCTTTAAACGCTTGATCAAAACCTTCTATAGCGTTACCTTCTGCCATTAATCTTTTTACATCTGACATGTAATTATCTCTGCGAACATCAAACTCTTTTCTGCTTATTTGACCATCAGCTAGTTCATTTTGAGATGTTTCAAAATCTTTTTCTGCTAAATCAAGTTTATTTTCTATTTCATTTTTAGCATCTACTATTTCTAAAAATCTTTTACTACCGTAGCTATCTGCTATTTGATAAGCTAAACCATCTCTTTTAGCTTGCCATCTACTAGGGGCTGCGTCTTTTATAAACTGTGTCTTGTCTAGTTCTGTAATATTACTTTTTAATTTTATAGCTCTAGGTCCTGAAGTAAATCTATTATCTCTACCTGTAGAACTAGCTTCAGCACTTTTTTCTACTAAGTAAGGAAAGTTTCTAGACAGATACCCCACAGGTAACGTTTCAATTATTCCTTCAAAAGCATTATCAAGATATCTTAGATAATCAGCTTTCTTTTTACCCATAGTTTCAGCTACAGCTTTTTGCCCTTTTGCTCCAAAATCTTTTTTAAACTCTCTTATAAATGGAGATATAGTTTGATTTTTACCAGCTGGAGTATTAAAAGCTTTAATAAGTTTTTTGAAGTCTAACTCAGCAAAAGTTTTATCTAATTTAGTAGTGCTTTCAGGTTTTAATTTAGTTTTAAGTAAAACTTGTTTAGACGTTAGAGGTTTATAAGCCGGCTTTACTGGACCTTCACCGAAAGTTTTATAAGAACCATCTGTTGGATCAAAGCCGCCATCTTCTTTTAATTTATCTAATGAAAGCTCTGTATCAAATACTCCCATGGCTTTCTTTATGTTTAATCCTTTTTGATATATGTAAGAATTAATCCATGGGAAAAAACCTTTACTACCACTAGTTGTTTGTTTTGCTTTGTCAAAACCTTTTATGTGATTAGTTAACTCGCCGTAAACACTTTGCACAAACTGTTTGTCTAGCTCTGGCGTCCAACCTTTTTCGTACCTATTAACTGGAAGTTGCGCGCCTATTAATTTATCAAGTAAACCTTTTTTAGTTATCTCTTGCAATGCTTTTCTAGAACCACCTTCACTCCAAGTATCTTTATACTTAAGGTACAGTTTATTTATTTCAGGTCCAACGTCTGCTACTTTTTTATTAGCACTTTTAAACAATTCACTAGGATTGTTAAACTCTTGTACAGCTTCATTAGCTACTTTACTTGCTTTAGCAAAGTCTTTACCTTCAGCTTTAGCGTAATGCAATAGAAAGTCTCTAGCATCTACACCATCAGCAAAAAATTCTTCACCAAAGTTTTTATTGCTATCAGATATTAATTCGTTTAGTTTACTTTTAAAGTTTTTGAAAGCTCTAGTTTTTTTAGCACCTTTTATGTAAGGGTCTAATCTACCGTCTCTAACCATTTCAGCATATATAGTCATCCACTCAGATCCTCTATAACCTTGTTTATAATCAGGATGACTTTTTAATTGATCTAAAACTAACTCATATTCACCTGTTTGTTTTAAAACATCTACAAATTGATCAACTAAAATTTCACCTTTAGGTCCTTTAATATATCCTTCTATAACAGGATGTATTACTTCGTGGAACATAGTGTTTTTCTTAGCTCCGTCTATTATTTTAAAACTGTTACCAGATCCAGCTTCACCAAACATAGGTTTACTTCTTTCAAACTCTTTTTCAAATTCTATCCTAGCAGTGTTAGCTTTTGATTTGTCAACAAAAACAAACTCTTTACCACCAACATTGAAATTGTATCCATAATTTGTTTCATTAATATCTCCAGCCTCTATACCTCTGTCTTTAAATTTTTTCAGTGCTTCATTAAGCTCAGCGGTAGTTTCATACTCTTTAACCTCTGCTTTGTTAAATTCTCTTTTTATTGTTTCAATATCAGCTTTATTACTTGCAGCGTTTTCTTTTATAAGTTTTCTTTCTACTTCTAATAATTCTGATTGTCTTTCTTTTATCATTTCTAATTCTAAATCTAAAGTACTTTTAGATATATTATTAGCTTTATAAGCTTCTCTTAAAGACTTTTCTTTAGAATTAAGTTCCATACTTTCTTTTTGAGCTTTAAAAAAGTTTTTTTGTGTATTAGATCCTTCTTTAAACTGATAACCATCTTGTACAGACGCTAATTCTTTACACCCTTCCACGTAATTCTGAGCAGCTTTTTCACTCATACCAGCTCCTTGTAACTCTTTAATTAATCTGTTTTGAGTATATAAATCTGTTTTTCCTTGGAAGTCTACAGCTTCGTATCTTAATTGTTGACCTAACAATATCTGATCTCTTAAATTTGTATTTTCACCTCTGGATATTCTATTAATAATTTTATCCATATTGCTATTCATAGTTCCTTCACCAAACACGTGGGCTTTAGCTGCTGCTTCACCTTCCATTCTATAACCATCAAGAGCCGACTTTAAACTTAAGAACTTAAATATTTTATTAGTATTCTCAATTTCAGCTTTCTTTTGAGCGTCGTTGAGATTTTTATTATTGTTTATTTCTTGAATCTTTTTAGTTTGTGCCTCTGCTAATTGTGCTTCACTCCAGTGGGTTTTACCTTCTCCATGACTATCTCTACTCCATTTCTTAATCTTAGGTAAACCCATCTGTTTACCCATAACATTCCACTTTTTAGTACCAGCGTTACCAGTCATCGACGTAACATTGTTTGATACGTGTTTAAACGCTAATCTACCATCTTTAAAGCTAGTTCTTGCTCCCATTACCATCATAGCACCAAACGTTTCTATAAAAGAATCTTCATCTAAAGCGTGATCCCAAAATTGTTGATAACTCATTTCACCTTTCCATAGATCAGCAATGCTACCAATCATTTCACCTGATTTTATAGTGGCTGTACCTATACCAGCTTGCAACATTTTTTTAGGCATATAACTAATACCACCTACTAATAAAGGATTTTTAGCCATTATTTCAGTAGTTTCTGTCCATACTTTTCCAATAGCACCTCTACCAAGCATACCTTGTCTTGCTAACATAGCAGCTTTAAAACCAGCATAATTTCTACTAAGCATTTTAAAACCCATCTTAGCACCAACGGCGCCAAAAGCAAAAGATCCAACAGGCATTCTTTCTCTACCCCATAAAGCGCCACCTATTTGATTTGATCCTTCAAGTATCATTGCTTCGTGTACCATAGCTTTAGTCCAACCTCCCATAACGGTAGCGGCTCTTCTACTAAATCTAGGCGCTTTCGATGCTAATTTAGTTGCTCTAAATAAATACCTAAACATTCTAGTAGCTTTATAACCTATATTAGCTAAAGCAATCTCAGAGCCCATGCCCATCGTGGCAAATTCTATAGCCGCAGTCTCTAAAAGCATTACACCAAACTGAGGAACTACTTTACCCACTTTGTAAAACATAGATTTATCCTCTATTTTTTTATTAAGCACATCCTGCAGCTTCTCTCCTTTTTCATTTTCATCTATTCCAAAATCTTCAGCCATAGAATATACAAACTCTTGTTGTATATCTTCGTCTGTAAGCGCCACATTACTAAGTGACTTTAAGCCTATGGCTTCTGGACCACCATCAATCATACCTCTCAATAATCTGCTACCACCATCTATTAAATAGCTTTCATCTTCTTTTAATTTAGCATTTTCATTTTTCATTGTTTGAAGTGGATCATAATTTAATAGATATACTTCTGAAAGAGCCCTTAATTTATTTAAGTTAGAATTATACTCTTGTACTGCTATATGTCTAGAAGAGCCTACTAAAGGAGTTAACTCTTCAAAGTTTAACAATCCTGTTTTATCAAAGTTAGCTATAGCTTTATCAAAGTATCTGAAGTCATCAGCTGTTGTTTTAGAATCTAATTTAGTAGTTACATTAAAACTTTCAGAAAACTCTTGAGTAAGAGCTCCCATACTGAAACCTTCTGTTTGTCTTAAATAACCTGCCTCATCATAAACACCTCTGATGTCTTTTATATTAGTCATTAAAGCGAGTTGAACATTTCTTAATAAGTTACCTACTGTTTCGTTTGTGAAAATGCCAGTATTATAACTATTAAATATTTCTTCATATTCTGTTAATGCTTTTTTACCAGCGTCAGATAGATCTTCTTTCTTAGGATTCAATATAGTTTCACCTGTCATAGGATCAATAATCATTTTTATTTCACCTAACTTCAAGTCTTTAAATCCTCGCTGTATTATAGACTTATACTTATCTCCCATCTCCATTAATTTAACGAAGTTTGGATCTTTACCAAGTTGTTCTGTCGCTTTAACAGTCGCCTCCATCAAGGCTTCGTTTCCTTTTTCTTTTTTATACTCTTCAGAAAAACCATTATATATTTCTTCAGCTTTTATGTTTATTGCGTTTTGATATTGATCTCTAAGAACTAGCGATTCCTGATTTAACGTAACTATATCGTCGGCGTCTTGAGCGGTAAACCTACCCAATACAGATATTTGGTTAGCAGAAGAATTATAAGTATCTAAATCTGTTATAGTTTTTATTGTTTGTACTTTCTTTTTAATATTTGCTTTAGAAGAATCAGTAGTCTTACCATCTAAATTAATTGAAGCATCTACCACGTTTAAATCTGAATCAACGTTATTAGCTATCAACTCTTCAGACTGCGTCTTGTTTGCTATTATACTAGCTTTAGTTATTTCATTTTTTAATTTAGCACCTTCGGGAGATTTATTAAACCAAAATGTCATTAATTTATTAGTAGCATTAGCATAATCATATAATGTTTCATTATACAAAGATTGACCTCTTCCTTGATCGTTTAGCGTAACGTTGAAAATTCCCATTCCTGTAAGTTCACCACGTTGAACCTTTTGCCAGTTGCTATTAGCTTCGTAATAATTTCCTAATAATTCTGAATATTCATCTCTAGTTTCTTCATCTGAAAACATTTGTAAACCATTAAAGAATTTAGGATCCTCCTGTTTTATAGGCTCAATTGTTTTTTCATTCCACCAGGTGTTTACTATTTCAGGAGACATTGGTGTTCCATCATTAGAGTTTAGATAATTAGTAAGAAAACCTCCAAACCCTACACTTTCTCCTTGAGCGTCTTTAGTTGATATAACACTACTTTCAAAACCTTTGTTATTGGGTGACACAGCGTCTATTTTAGACTTGTTAGCATATACTTGTTGATTTCCTTTTAGGTTTAAGTAAGCTACTTTATCTAAGGTTTCTTTACTTGCTCCAGCATTTTTAAGCATTGTTAAGTAAGTTCTAACCTCACCTATTTTATCCATATCCAATGCAAAGTCATGTGTCATTACTTTCCACGGTGAATTAGGTACTTTACCAAAATGAGAATGTAACATATCATTAACATCCCCTCCTTCATCACTTAGCTCAGGTAAAAACTTTAATGATGCGTTATGATACATTGGTTTCTTTAACGCTATGTCGTCATCTATTTTATCGTCTTTTGGCTTTAATACACCGGATAAAAAATCGTTTTTTGGCTTTAAAACTCCAGAATAAGCATTACCATCTCCAGTTATCAAATTTTTCATTTGTTGAGTAGAGTATTTAATGGATCTATCAATGCTATCCAAGTTAAAGATACCCGTTTTCATGTTGCCAATCTTACCACTTTTATAAGCGCTTATTATTTCTTCATCTTTTTTACCTTCTAACAAAGGCTTATAAGTTGAGTAAAACTGATTAAACTCTTGCTGCTCTCTACTAATTTGTTTTTGAGGTTCGCCTTTACCTAAACCGTCTGTCATTTTAGTATAAAAATCTTGAGGAGTACTTACATCACTAACTAAGTCATTATTATTTTCTTTTAACCATTTATATAAATTAACAGTAAAGCTAGAACTAGAATATAAATCTTTCATCCATGCTTCTTTGCTACCAGCTCGTTGTGCGTAACCACTATCTCCAGCTGTTAATGAATCCCATATTTGATCTCTATAATTTGGCATACTTATTCTTGTTCAAATGTTGTTTGATTAGCTGTGTTAAACGCTTCTATACCACCAGTATTTAATTGGTCACCTAATTGACCCTCTTCATCTGTATTGTACAGATCAGGCATTGTATCAAATAAATTTTGTAGCATAAAGTATTTAATTTCATTTTTCATTTCAGTCGCAGTCATGTTATTAAAGTCTTTAAACTCTCCTGTTTGCAGTGAGTTTTCCATATAATAATCATCAGCATAACCACCTATTAAGCCTTCTAATTGACCTTCTAAATTGTCTTCGTTTAAATACGTATCTAATAAAAGTTTACCTCCTTTATTTAGGTAATAGTCAGCTATTTGGCCTTTATCATAAAATCTAACTTTACTTGCGTCACTACCACTAGGTGCTAACGAACTATCTTTTAATATTGTTTTACCGTCTTTTCTTTCTTGACTCTTACTAGCAAAAGCATTTGGATTGTCTGTTAGTATTTTTTCATGTTGTTCTATAAATTGATTTTTTTCAACCTCATCGACGTGCTTAAAGTATTCTCCTCCATTTTCTATACCTTGTTTATATACTTTACCTAATTCAACTATACCTATAGTTTGATCATACTTATACTCTTTATCAGTTCTTTGTCCTTCATCATCATAATACTCGCTGTAATCACCAGCTGTTCTAGTGTTTTTATCTGTAAGTCTTTTTATTCTTTCATCTATAGCTGTTACATCGGCATTTGGATCAGCTTGTAGCGCATCTGCTTTTTTCTTTTCTAATTCTTCTAGTATTGGAGCGTTTCTTTCACTTTCTTTTTTTATATCTTCGTCTGTTGTCAAAGGTACAAATAACCAATTCATAGGGTTGGCTGGGTCTTGCTGAAGAATAATATCATCTCTACCGTTATCCATACGTTGAAAAAGCAATTGTAACTGAGGATCAGAACTTGCCAATATAGCCTTAGGATCACCAGGAGCTAAACTTTTAGACGCTGACCATTCTTGATGTGCTAAAGTTAAAGCTTCTAATTGCTGCTTAAGTGCTTGAACCTGAGACACCGCATCAGCTGTGGCTGTTTGTAAATCTAACGCAGAACCATTTGGACCAATTTCATTTAGAGTTTCGTTAAGTTTATCACCAACAACTTTTAAAGCATTTTGAATTTGGTTTTGCATACCCAACCCTTCTTTAGAATCGTCAACTTTATCTGTAAAATTAGTTAAAGCTGTTTTAGCTTCAGCATATGCTTCGCTAAATGGACTAGCAACTTTATCCATATAATTTCTATTTTCCTTAACTTGCTTTCTTCTTCTCTGTAAAGCAGCGGTCAACATCTCTTGACTTTGCGCCATTTGTTGTCGATACCTAGCCATAGTCTGCGCCATAAGAGCTACATTTTCTGGTCCATAAAGTTGACCGGGATTTTCGTAAGCGTTTCCGTTTGCCATGTTTTTTTATTTTAATTTTGTTACTCCGAAGGAGCAATTCCAAGAGCCTTACTACCTACACCAGCATCTAACCCCATTGACAGCGCGGTTGTCCCTGCTTGTGTTACAGCTCCTGCTGCTTCCATACCTGCAGCTTGTGCAGCTTGATCATAAGCGACAGACTGGGCTCCAGCTCTATCAGCTAATCCAGCCATTCTATTACTTGTTCTAATATCTCTTGTTTCTTGTCTATCATATGCAGCTGTTTCTTCCGCTAATGCAGCTTGTTCTAAAGCCATTTTTTGACCCATTACTTTTGCTTCACCCTCTACTCTTAGTTTTTGGTTTTGTTGCTCTTGTACTTCTATAGATGCAGCTACACTTGCTTTACTAGACGCTGCAGCCATAGCTAAAGCTGTAGCTCCACCACCACCACTAGCTCTTATAGAATCTAAAGTATTAGCTAATGCTTTATCTGTTTCTTCTATTTTTATATCAGATGCTTTAGTCGCGACTCCCATCTGAGCATATGGATTAAACACTTGATCTTTCATTGCTCTAATTTTATCTGCGTTATTAATGACAGGTTGTCTAGCAGCTTCAAAAGCTTTTAATCTCTTCTCCATTCTTGCTTGCTTTGCAGCTTCAATCATAGAGTTATTTTTATTTTTTTGAGCGTTTGCAATTCCCAAGCCAGCACTTGTTAAAGCTCCAGCTCCAGCTACTATCGCTCCTACAACTAGGATAGTACTCATATCTTTTTATTTTTAATGTATTCTTGAAATTCTTTTTGATTCATAGCAACTATATTTTTTTCTATTTCGTCTATATCTTTAGTGTTAGTGGGATTTTTATGTATATTAACAAAGATAGAATCTTCATTTGCAAATATAACTCGTTGATCTCCTGGGCTAGAAACAACGTAACAAGGAGCTATGTAATCTTCAACCCCTTCTTTTTTAGCTATAGTTACATGACCTTCTAACAGAAACCATATGTGTAAATGTTTATGTATAGCTCCTACAACTAAATTATCTTTTTTTAAATCCATTCGTCTTAGATATATGCTATCTGCAAACTCATGCGAGATGGTTACTCCGGGCGCTTCTCTGACAATATCTTTACCATTACCTACTATAGCACTACCATCTTCATTAGCTATCATTAAGTCAGCTAATTGTTTTATTTGTTGTTTTCTACTTTCTATTAAATTTGATTCCATTGTATTATCTTGAAGATAATACATATTCAGATGAAACAGAAAATAATTCTTTTCTACCTCCTGGTTGAGTAGTATTATCTAGTTGTAATTTTACTATTGTTACGTATCCTTTTATACCCGTTAACATGCCTTGAGTTTGATCTAAACCAGCTTGACTCATGTTGGGATAAACAGCTAAAGGATATATCACTTCAGAAGGTCTAGGATTTACATTATCACTAATTAAATCTGCTACATATCTATTTTCTTTTAATGTAAAACCAGCGTTAGCAGGGTACCCAAAGCTGTCAATATATATTCCCTCATCTAAACTTTTCACTTTTGCAGCTGAGTCTCTATAGTTTATACCATAAGTAAAGGAACTTGAAGGTGAAAGCAACTGTGGATTAGTTCTATCAAATTCTTGATAATCAGAATAAGCATGTTCCATAGTCCAACCATTACTACCTTCATAAGCTATTGTTTTAAAGTTTTTAGTAATATTAGGTATTGGATTAAATATAAAAGTAACACTAGATTCAGCAGGCGTAGAAGCTCCGTAAAATTTACCATAGTTATTAGAAACCTGAGGTGATCCAACATAGTGTTGGTAAAGAGAACTATTTTTAAAACTATAAAAGTAGTTTTTTAAACTAGATATAAATAAAGGTCTATAAGAATAAAAACTAACCCAACCTTTAATGTTTTCATCAAAATTTAAAGTCTCATAATCGTATTCTGTAATCTCACAAGACTGACTTGAGTATATAGTGTCAGGAACTTTTTGTATAGATAATGTGTAGTTTTTATTATATATATCCCAACCGCCAGCAATTCTATCTCTTCTTACAACACTAATTGCCATTTGATAATTTAAAGCTAAAGTATTTGTAAAAAATGGCGCGTCTAAAGTTATTAAAAAATTAGATGGATTAGTAGGATCTTCTATTATATTATTTATATATCTAACTATTATTTCTACAGGTGGCACTGGAGCGCCAACTTCAGGACTTAACGTAACTCTACTACCTAAACTCACAAGACAAGAATTATTACTAGCACATATTTTATCTTTAGGTATACTTAATACGGATGACTCTGTATTAGTAGGAGGAGAATACACTAAACCAGTTATAGTGTTTGTTGAAAGTTTATTTAGATTAGATAAACTAGCTAATTGATCTCTAAAATAATCAGTCATACCATAATCAGATATTTCAGTAATACCATCCATTGATAATCTACACACAACACCTCTATCCCTATCTGTAAAATACTTTCTATAGCCATGTACAGCAAAGCTTTCAGGATTTTTACTTATACCATATTCTCCTGCGTATGCATGTTCTTGACCAAAGAAAGTTATTCTACCTGTTTCTCTAGAACCTTGAGTACCTGAATAAAGTACGTTTTTATTTATTAATACTTTGTTTATTTTACGCTCTTGAAAAACATGTAAATTAGTATTTTCAGTATATAAAAATTGTATACTACCATTTATAGCATCCATATCTTTTTCTATATCTTCAGCTACAGAAAAAACATTTGTTTCATTATAACCTGTTCTTGTATTTAAAACACCAGAATGAATCAAACTTTGAGATCTATATATGCCTTCAGGATTATCTAAAACTGTGTAAGCTCTAACACCAAGTGAACATCTATTGTTATTAAAACCACCTTTATGTGTTGCTTCTTCTATATACCAGTTGCTCGCAAAGTTAATATTGTCATTATTATACTGGACACCGCTGTAAAAGTGTATAGTACCTGGTTTAGAATAACCTACTCCATTAATACCATACCTAGGAGCGTTATACCAAGCAAAAGGAGGGTATTGAGACATTGCTGATTGAAGAGGATTACTAAATGCTCCTTCTTCACCAGCTGGAGATATAGCGGCTGGTCTCCACGGAAGACCAACCCAATAACCTGATATGTTAGCATTCCAATAATCATTGTTGTTAGCCGCATTTGCTGCTTGGTTGCCAATGGGTAACCCTGGATTATTAGAGCCACTAGGGTAATCAGCGTTATATTCTTCGTTTGAAGCAGCTTCTACTGGAACAACTTTTTTTATCCAAAAAGAATTAAAGTATTTTATTTCTATTGTTTTAGCCATTATAAGTTAATATTAAACCATAAATATTTATATTCTACACTAGCTTGATCTTTACCCACTAAAGGAGTAAAAGATGTTCCATCACTATCGTACACTTTCATTGTAGGAGTAGATCCATTTGTAAAACCAGGGTTTCCAGCCCACAACTCATATCTTCCAGGACCGTGATTTGCCGTTGGAAATCTTCCTGTAGTATCAAGTATGTTTGATGTTTCTGGTATTTTTACACTTAAAGCGTTACCACTAGCATACGCTTGGTTTGTTTGTACATTAGACAGTACATCATATTCTGATACATCGCACGCAGTGTATGTATAAGCACCTTGAGCACCTGTTCTTTTGTATAATTTAGGAAGTAGAGCGCTATTTGTCATACCAACTTCGTTACCATTTACAACTGTTGGTATGCTTGTAATAGATGAAGATGGTGACGTCGTTGTTGACGATGAAGAGTTACAAAGACCTTGAACAGCGACAGGTGCTCCATCGCTTATATGCGCCCAGTCTGCTTGAGCAAAAGCTCCAGCAAAATTACAAACTGCAAAATCGTATTTTTTAGATCCATTAAAAAACTTCATCGTGCAAATAAGTCCATTGTTGAAATTAGGTAAATTTTGATTTCCTGTTGGCTTCCAGTTAGAAGCAGTAATCCATTTACTTATATAAAAATCACCCAAAAAGACACATCGTTCTCCTTGAAAATATTGACTTATAAACACGTTAGGATTATTACCTGGTCCACCTAATTTGTATTGAGTAAAACCTCCAAAACTAGTGCTACTACTACCACCTTCTTGACAATAATTTTGAGCATTCCAAACCGGATATAATGTGCTAGGAATTTGAGAGTTACCCATACTACTAGTTCTTCCTGTTTCAACCTGTATATCTGGGAATTTATTAGATATAGTATAACCAGCTCCGTTGTTATTTAATATCCAAGTATTAGTGTCCATCGAGCCGTCTATTGCATAACTGCTTGACCGTGTTATTGTTTCAAATGTGAAAGAAAAAGTATTCTCTAAATCATCACTTTTATGCCAAGTAGAATGATTAAGATAAACATTAGTAGTTCCATCTACATTTGCTAAAGCAAACATAGGGGCGCTGCTACAATCATCTGGAATAAGTGTTGTAGTTCCATTAAAGTCTGTATAACTTAATAGTTTTATAGTTGGATCACCTGCAGTTGCTATGCTACTATCGATAAAGTCTATATTAACTCCACCTGATGTAATAGATCTTAAATTTTTAACAATTGGCTCAGGATATCTCAACGGCTGAGGTATTGCGTTATAAGTACTGTTATCAAAACTATTACCACTACTGTTCCATGTTGGTACACAGCCAGGAGTGGTATTATATCCTTGATTTGTAGATGGACCGTCTTGAGCGTATCTCATACCAGTACCAGTAACTAAATCAGCTGTAGCATCTGCGGTATTACCTTGTATAGGTCCACCCCACGAAGCTCCCCCATTTTGACATGGGTTAGGGCCACCTACAACTAAATCACCTTCCCACATGCCTACACCTTCAATAGGTGAAAGAGGAGTTGTGTCCTCTGGTATAGTGCCACCTGGGTCTGTTCGAAGTTCTTGTGGTGCAAATTCATCTTCTTCTAGTATAGCTGTATTTAATTCACTTATGAGTCCTGAGGTACTTGTTTCCCAATATATATCTAGCTTAGAAACAACAGGTTCTGTTTCTAATATAGCTAACTGAGGATTCATGTTTCCAGGGTTTGGATTAAGCTTTACAGTCATGTATGTTGCTCCTTCAGCATTACCACTTTTAACTTTTGCAGCGAAGTTATATTGATAGTTTGTACCAACGTGACCATAGGTTGCTGTTGATAAACCAGCGGTAGCATTTTCTTGCTGTGTTAATATTTTTTGTAAATGCCAAGGAAATCCATATATATTATATCCTTTAACACCATTTTCACCGTTAGAGTTAGAAACGTTAATAGCTGCTTTTTTAGTTAGGTTGGTTCCACCTTGGTCGTCACTAAATCGTAGGGTCCCAGTATCTGCTTCTTCTGATGTTGGGTTTACTGCTGCTCTATAAATGTTGTCTATGTTAATTAATAAACCAACACCTTTACTTCCTAATAACCCATACTGAGATGTAGGCCTAGGGCCTGAAACTCCATTTGGTTCAGATGGAGAAACAACAGTAGTAGGCGAAGGATATTCACTTAGATAATTGTAAGGCGCGTCATAGGGTCTGGGCATAACCGCGTCTTTTAATCTCGTATCTTCATACGAGTAATATATAATACCTACATTTTTTGTTCCTCTAATATAATTAGCGCCATAAGAATTACCTGGAGTATTACCTATATAATTGAGGTTATTGGTGTTAAACTCACCTTTAAAAGCCTCGTAAGTTACCTTACCAGCAAAAGGGCTAGGGCCTCTAACACCTAAGTAAGACAACTCCTTTTGTTGGTTTTGAATATCTAGTTCGCTATTTAACTGAATTTCACCTTTAGCCATTAAAGGATTATCTTGAAAATTATAAAATGAATAAGCCTCATTAAAAGGTGGGTTTGCTGAAACATCCCATAAACCTAGTTCCGTGCTAGTACCTATAGTTGTTATTTCTAAAACTCTTTCACCTGGATACCATTGCTTATTAAATTGACCATATAAATTAGCAAACGTTGTATCTTCAGGAGTTATTACAGTGCCATTTATTCTTGCACCAACTTGCTCAGTGGAAGTTTGAAAGCCTCCAGTTCCTCCCATTGGGCCAGTATAATTAATAACTCTAGGTATAAGTTTTACAGATGAGTTTGTTAAAACACTACCAGCATCTAAATCTCTAGCTCTATCTCTAGACTTTAATCTAATTTGATCATCTACATCATAAGGATCTGCTGAAAAAGTTTTTCCTGCATCTGTAGGATCAATAAAGCTATAATAATCGGGATCGGCGGATACTGTTGGTCTACCTGTTCTAAATTTAGATTGAGTTGGACCTACTTGAGAAAGATCTCTAGGAACTTTATTTATATTATCACCAAAAAGCTGCACGTGAAAAGTAGGATCATCTAGTGTAGCTCCACTTAGATTGCTTATGTAATCACCTGAGGTTTGCGAAACTCCTGATAGTAATATACCTGCATTTGGTCCTTCACCATCAATATATCCACTTAATATACCTGGTGTATAGACATTATAGTATTCATTTTCTTGCTGTTTTACAACTACCTTATAGCTATACCAACCAGTTGGATTAGGTATTAATAAACTACCTACTTGTAAAACTAAAGCATCTTCACCACCACCAGGTATTATAAACTCATCTCCTACTTGGTAAGATTCTCCAGCGTTCTCAATAACAACTCCTGTAACTAAACCGTTGGTAACAGTTGTGCTTACTATTAACCCTTCACCAGTGCTTGAGTTTAACGTATAACTAGACGGTTGCATAACGCTTCCAGGAGATATTATATTAATAGATGATACAGAACCATCAACCACGTATAAACCAGGCGTTCCTGAAGCTGAGTTAAATGTAGATTTAATTTGATCTAAAAAAGTTATTTTTAAACTATCACCAGGCCAAGTATCATAGGGAACTTCAGGTGAAGATTGACTATCAAAGGCTGTTAGTAAATAATCACCAGTGACACCGCTTGAAAACTGACTAAAGTTACTTGCGTTTTCTACTAAGCCATCAACATTATAGTTTTGCCCATTTTTATATGGATGATATATAGTGTTAGCTTTGTTATCAGCTGAAAGTAAAACCGTTGATTGCCTACCATATCTATCTGATAATACTATCCCTACTTGATAATTTCTGTTTTGTTTTAAAGTGTGATTTTGATATTCAACTCTAGTTAAATCGTTTCCTGATACAACGTTTGTTGGACGACCATTAGGATTAGCTATAGATTGGTCATACTTTAACTTAGAAGAAGCACTTACAAAATAAGGTATATTAGAAGGCGGTGTATGCTTATCAAGATAATTTCCATAAGCAATTGCATCTTCAACAAACTCTTGTGTGGCAGCTCTTACTGGAGCCTTGTCGTAAACTCTTGTTAAATCTTTTGTTGGTAATGTTTTATAAGGTTTTTGAGATAAATACTCATATAATAAAACTTCTTGATCAGCGTAGTCTAATATTAACTCACTATCTATTTTTAATGATTCAACTACATTTAAAGAACTTAAGTTAGATTGTTTAAATATTATATCTATTTCTTCTATTTTAAATCTATTAATAGCTTCTCCCCATGTTTTATATGGAGATTTTATTACCACTCTAACATAATTAACTTTATTAACCATAAACTCAAGTTCAGTGGTGGTAAAAGTTCTTTTCTCTTGTGCGTTTGTAACAAAGTAGCCATCTTGTTGAGGAACAAAAGCAGCTTGAGTAAAGGGTGATATTAAAGAATACTCATTGTCAGCATTTTTAAACCTCCATGCAAACCTAACAAATTTATCTTGTAAAAAGTCTTTATCTCCTTCGTAGTTAGCATCATAGAATGGGTTGTCAGCTACACCGTCAGGAAGTTTAGGGGTAACTCTATCTTGAAGAGTAGATTGAGCACTTACAATAAGTTCAAAAGTTGCTCCACCTTGTTGAACTGTGGAATCTCTACTGTTAGTTAAGTAACAAAAACTTTGATTTTCATAACCTACTCCTATAGATATAACTTCAAACTGATTAATTTCTTGATTTAGAGGATTAATACTTAATACTCTTATTTTAGCTCCTCTCCCTTTGTTATTATAAGCTCTTAAATAATAAACTTCATTAACAGCATAGTCATTAGGACTACCTGGGTTAGAAGGTATGACTTTAACTATAGCGTTATCTATTAATAACGGTGATTCATACGGGTAATATTTAGCAACACTTATTTGATCTTCACATGTGTAATAGTTGGGAGATGGTACATCTGAAGGATTAGCTAGTCTTATATTTATTTTTCTAGGTTGGTTTCTGTTATCTGTAAAATATAAATAATCTTCTACTAAGTTAACAAAATTTATAGGATTACTTTTAGAGAAGTTAAGAAAATAACCTTCAACAAGTTTAACTACATTAAGAGTATCTAGCTGTATTAATTGTATTGAGTGTATAGAATTAGAAGAAGCAAAATTAGAAAGAGTATCTGGAGACGCATCTGTGTAGTTAGTTAAGAAAACAAAAACTCTATTATTAGCCACGTCCATAAAATAACCTACAACTTCTACAGTACATTCAGTAGTGTAACCAAAGTCTGTAATTTTGAAATTACCAAGTACATTTTCTAGAGAACCAACATCATCACCGTCAGATTTACTAATCATAACGTTTCTAGCGTCTCTGTATTCGTTGTTTGGAACTAATCTTTGCTCTAAATCTTTATTCATTTTAGAGCTCATAAAGTTGTTTCTAACTTCTGCCATATTTAATGTTTAATCCATTTAGATTTACCTCTCATAATTTGAGTAAATTCTTCTAGTTTGATATTCGATAATCTTATTTTAGCATTTCTAAGTTCAGCAGATCTTCTTCTTCTATATCTTTGTACTATATATTCAGGTACGTTAATTCTAGATGATAAAACCCCATAAGATATATGCATATACATAGCTTCTTCTATCATCTTAGGTATTTTAGAATCCATATTATATGCTAAACCATCTGATATGTATTCTAATATTATACATTTTCCTACTAAATTACTTGAAAATCCAAATGTACCTGTTCTTCTATTTATAGTATACCAACCGTTTTCTTGAGTTGTTTCTGGAGCTAAACCATATCTTTGTCCATAAAACAATTTCCAATATTCCCAATCATAAACACCTAAATCATCTAAATCATATTCACCTGTTAAGTTTTGTTGGTTAAAATTTTTCCATCTTTCTTCTGCTTTAGACTGAGCTGCTTGAATATTGCTCTCTATTCCAGGTTCGTTATCTTGAGTTGGTATTCCTTCAGAGTCTTGTATTGGTAACTGAGTAGGATCTGATGTTAAATTAGGTTCAGCTGGATATATAATTCTTTTTACTCCAGCGCTATCAAGCCAGCTTACTTTTACATAATTAACATAGTCTTGGGGTATTGGTAAAGCTAAACTAGGTGGGATAGTGAGTTCTTGTTGGTTAACACTTCTTAATGTATCATAACTAAACTCTTGCAAACCTCTTTTAGCGTGAAATATAACATCTGTTCTAGATACTTTAGGTATTAATTTACCTTCTCCAACGTAACCAACCATAAAGTTGGAAACAATTTCTTTTAGTGATATATATTCATAGCTACCATAATTATCTTCTACAGCTTGCTTAGTAAGTTTTACTAATATCTGATCGCCGTTTGCTGGTGCTGCATTAAACTCAATTTGATTAGTAGGTTTAGAATTTAACGTATAACTAGAAACAACACCTCCATTTACATAAACTTCAAAATTACTTAAAACTGTTTGCGTTGGTACTCCTATTACTAGCTGAGTGTTAAATGTACATTGAAACTTAGTTTCATTGCCATCTCCAACGAATACTTGTTGACCTGCATAATAATTTGCGTTCGTTTCATCTATTAAACCACCGTCTGGATATTGTAGTGCCATTTTTTATTAAGATTTTTCTGTTACTTCTTCTTGTTGCAAGGCTTTTTCAGCAGCACCTACAATTTGTGGGTCTCTTATTATTACTCCAGCATACATGAGTATAGCTAAAACCACCTCTGTTTTTTCTTGATCAGATATTTCAAAGTGAACTGAGCCATCTGGTGAGTTAGGATATTCAGATTGTTGACCTGGTTTTACATAAGTGTATTGTCCTTGTGTACCTATATCAAATGCCCATATAGGATTTTTAGGTTTTCTAACGTAATTTACCGTAATTTTATTTATGCTGTTTGGAAATACTCTAGCTTGATTAGATGATTGTGGAGTTGCCACAGAATTTTCTAAAGTATATAAAGGGGCTGCAGCTGTTGGCGCTGTAAGTTTTGATCTTCTTATCTTGGTTAGTTCGTGAACTGTACATTTTTGTATTTCTAACTCTAATAAGTTGTTAGTTTCATAAGTTAATGTTCCTAATCTATGTACGGGGTATGTTGTACCTTCGCTAGGTAACAAAGGATCAGGATTTTCTCCTAATATAAATGGCGAGTAAGCTTGACCTGTAATAGTACTATCTGTGTTTATTTGCTCTGCTATTTCAAACAAAGCTATTTTTTCTTCAGTAGATTTTATTCTATCTGCATATTCACTAGCTACAACAGGTGATCGTAAATAAAAGTTTAAGTCTTCAAAATATTTTTCAAAAATACCTTGCTGTACTTGAGCAGCCACTTGATTAAACTCAGGTGGAGTCATATATCCTCTTTGCTCTTTGTTTAATATAAAAAGTACTGTTTGATATACATCATTTACGTCTATTGCCATTTGTTTTAGTTTAAAAAAAAAGGTGGCGGAAAGCCACCCTTTTTATAATCACTTGTTATTTTAACTTTTTCTCTAAAGTTTTATAAACTTCTACTCCTTCATCAGTTTTAAACCAAACAGCTAAAGCTGAATATGGATTTTCTTCAAAAGGTATAGTCATTAATTTTCTACCATTACTTCCCCATTGGAAAGTTCTTTGGTCTTGAGACATCTTTAATAAACCTTGTTCTGTGGCTTTAATACCAAAGTTTCTTAGAACAACATTTTCATCATTCATTAAGTTTAAGAACATTGCAGGCTCTTTTCTAGCCATTAATATAATATCTCTTTTTATTTCCTTAGAACTCATCTTAGATACATCTGAACCTATTTCAACTCTTAGTATAGCTTCAGCTTGGTCTATATCTAAATCATAAGCAGATGTAGTAGCTTTAATTTCTAATTCTAATATATCAAAGTCATCTTCTGCTTCTTGAATAGCGTCAAATTCTTCATAAAGCTCACCTCTCATTGGGTGGTAAAGAGATAAAAGCTTTTGTAAAGTTGTATTATTTTTACTAACATTTAAAGTTCCGTTTTGAAAAATAATATGTTCTAAAGTAACAGGTCCTTCTTGCTCGTCTACAAATATTGACTTTTGATTAGTAGCATATCTTAGCTCCCTGTTATATCCTTTTTCTGCATCAAACCATAATAAAGGATGTCTACGAGTATGTCTAGAACCTAGTTTAAATATCAAAGGAGATGTGTTTCCTTTTAAATAATAGTTTCTATCTTTATACTCAAAAATGTTTTTTGTTTCTTGTTTTTTCATAATATAATATAATATAATAATTAAAAAAGACCCCGCCGAAGCGGGATCTTATTATTGTTTTAATTCAGCGTTAATTTAGCGCAAGATACTCCTGCGGGTAAATTATCCATTACCGAATGAGAATTTGGACTTTGCATACATTGTCTTAGTTTAACATTAATAGCTAAAACCACATCTGTGTGATTAGCTGTTGTTAAACCATCTAAATATATGTACCATTTTCTATCGTGATCAGGTTCAATTTGATGAACTTTAATGTAACCAGCGCTTACATCATCAGAAGCAGCTTCAGGGTCAACGTGCATTAGTTGTCCATGAGGAGGTGCTACTAAGTTTTTAGAAGCTAAACCAAGACCAACCAAATTAGCCGCGGCTAAAGTAAATGTTACAGGTCCAGTAAAGTCTCCTCCAAGAGGATCTTCAAAAGAAACTACATCTCCTATTTTGTATCCTAATCCTCCAGCTGTAACTGTCATTGAAGCAGTCATATTAGCTGTACTAGTACCACCAATAGTAATAGTAGCAGTTAATCCAGACCCAGAACCTCCACTAGCAACAAGGCTAGTAGTTCCAGCAGCTACAAATACCGCACCTGAAACGTCACCGCCTGTTACAGCAGTATTCGATACAATAACTGAACCGTTTAAAGGTATAATAATCATGTTATCCATAGTCTTTACGTTTGAGAAGCAGTAGCTGTTTTTAGAGGATCTTCATCCGCTAATGTTATGTCACTGCTTGATGGTGGAACAAAAGTTACAATTCCGTTAGGAATTTGTTGTACGTCATCAATCGCAACTCTTAAAGAGTCTAAATCTCCTGACGTTATATTAGCACTAAATTTAACTGTAGTTGCCCAAACAGCTACACTTGCCCCAGACGCTACGTTGTAAAACAACTTAGCAGCATTTGTTGACGAAGCATCAACTCTGTAAACACCTTCTACATTTAAAACTAGCGAGCCTGATTCCCAGGCCATGTTTAATAAACTTGCCATATTTTCTATTGTTTAAAGATTAATAATGTAAATTATACAGTCGACTTAAACAATACGAAGTTATTTGCAGCTTGAGTAACTAAACATCTTTCTGTCAAGAAGTGAACTTGCATAGCATCGATGTCAGAAGTATACGCGCCACCTACAGATCCAGTGATCCATGACTTATATCTTCTATCATCAGCTTGAGAAGCTCTATATCTTACATGTAAGAAAGGTCGTCTGATATTTTGACCTAACATTTGATCATATACTGTAGAAGTACCAGCTGGTACCATAACACCATCGATATCTTTAATCATACCACGAGTAGTAGCATCATTTAGATATTTCCAGTCAGTTTTATAAAAGTCATAAGAACCTCTTCTAAAACCAGCAAATCCAAAGTTAAGTGCCATTTCTTGCTCATTCTCAAATAAACCGTAAGAAGCAGCTTGAGTAGAAGCATAACCTCCACCAGCTTGAGCAGCGATCATATCATCAAAGTCAAGAGCAGTAGCTCTGTTTAAGAATAACATGTTTTCTTCAATTGCTCCTTGCTTATCTAATTGCTTAAGGATAGCATCGAAATCACCTAATGCACCAGCTCCAGGAGCAGCCGCACCAGCAAAATCGTTCCATACTAAACCTCTGTCTTCGATAGCATCAAAAAGACCTTGAGTACCTTTAACAGGTGCTTGATTACCAGTAGGTACGAAAAGAGTATCTCCAGCAGCACCTAATGCACCAGAACCAGCATCAGCTTTTACACCTTCAACACACATCATTTCCATGTAATCCTCAAATCTAAGTCTTGTTTCAGCTTCAGATTTCATATACCAGAAATACCCAGCAGATCCGTCTTCAGCAGCAATCTCGATCCAACCAATTTGAGCTGTATCAGAACCAGATACTTCAAAGTAATCCTTCATAATGATAGGACTATTAGAGAAAGTACTTGGTACAGGCTCAATTGAATCTTGTCTGTTACCAACACCTTTTGGAAATTCAGATCCATAAACAAATAGTTTATAGTTATCTTCAAGAGATCCAAAAGCGCCAGTGATATCTGCATCTTGGTAAGGTAATAAAGTTGCTTCACTGTTTGCAATGTCTATAGCACTAACAATACATTTTGCAGTAGTGTTTCCATTAGCTAGTAAAACAGTGTTGTTAATTTTCAAAGCAAAGTTACCAGGTATTTTGAAAACATTAGAGCTAGAAGTAGTTCTTTCAACACCTTCATAAGCAATGTGTAATCTATTTTGTTCAGACCAAATTACTTGATCAGATGTCATTGGCATTTCAGCGCCAACCATTCTTAAGAAACCAGATAAAGTTCTGTTTCCATATCTCTCTACTTCTGCTTCGTAAAGCTCAGGTAGATACTGTTGTGTCCATGTAGAAAAATTGCTGTCATGAAAATTAATATAATTATCAGGCAGGGTCATTTTCTGTGGCATCGGCTTAATCTGAGCTGGAAAAGCTCCAGTATTAACACCGGTGTTATTATTTACAAATCCCATTTTTATGATTTTAAGTTAAAGTTATTTTTTGTATTTTTTAATTTTTAACTTGGAACTATCATCTCCGCTTATTGCTCTAACCTTGTATCCATTAAAAGTAATTTCACCTGGGTTAGGCTTTGCAGCATTGTCTATATTAGCTGATTTACCCATAACACCTTTAATTCCATCAGCTTTACCTTGTTCGTAAAAGTGACGAGCTAAAGAATCTGGGTTTCTAGCAGCGTATATAGCCTTGTGATAGCCATTAAAATCAGAAACTTCTCCATCTTTGTTTAAGAACTTCTTAACTAGATTGTTAAGGTCTGACTGTGCTTTAGCAGTGTTTTCAGTATTATTCAACTTGTACTTAATATTCTTGTCACCTAAATCAAAATCGAAGCCCTCGAAATTGTTGAAGTAACTATCAGTACCTTCTTGAAATCTACCAAAACGTTTTTTATTCACATCTTGTTCCACGTTATATCTATTGAAAAAGTCCATAGCTTTTTGAACCTCGTTAGAATTTTCTGATGGTCTCAACTTGATCTCATCATAATATTTCTTTTTTGTTGATTCTAAAAAGCCCTTGGCCTTTGCAACTTCTTCTTTTAAAGCTATTTCTTTTTGAGTGATGGTTTTATCATCGTCCTCGTCTTCATCCCAATCAAAGTTTTCTTCGATCAACCATTCGATCTCATCAAAACTTAAATGTGGTTTTGTAGCTTTATAATATTCCATTAATAACGAATCACTATCTAATTTTGAGTAATCCGCATTTAACCTTACATAATCTTCAACAGTTCCTCCAGTTTCTTCCATGAATTCCACTAGTTTTTCAATGTTTTCTGGAAGCTGTTGTTGAGGTGCTTCGGTTTTAATATCTTCTTGTTTTTCTTCTTGTTTTTCTTCTACCTCTGGTTCTTCAGTAGCTTCTATTACTACTGTTTCTTTTTCAACCTCTTCGGTAGCTTCTTGCTTTTCGGTGTGTGTTTCTCCCACCTTTTCGCCATCTCCGGATGTTGCATCCACATCCACTTTCTCTGCGCTTGACTCTTGAACGGCATTTTCTATTTCTTTTTCTTTTTTCTCTATAGCTTCTTCCTCTTGCTTTTTAAAGTCAACAACAGTTGTGTTGTCTTTAGTTTGAGAAAGTTTTTTAGGCTTCTTTTTCATTTTAAATTCGCCTTCTTGTTTTACTTCTTCTGACATAATATAATATAATAATTAATAATTAACGAGGATTAAAAGCCTCTAAACCAAATGAACCATCTAAAACATCATTGCCTGATGATTCAAAATCTGTTGGCATACCATCGTCTTTTCTTTGTTGTATCATTTGACTTTGTTGTGTCGCTTGAATCTTAGTTCTTTGGTCTTTACGATTTTCTATTTCTGCTATTTTCTCACTTTCGCTTTTTACTTTAGCTTTAGAAAGCTGCATATTATATTGAAACTCTAAATCCATTAATTCTCTTTTAATGTTAGCTTCAGTTTGCATTCGTTGTATTTCAAACTGAGATTTACCTTGCTCTATTTGAAGTTGACTTTCAGTTAAAGCTTGTTGCTTTTGAACTTCATATAAGGCAGCTTGTTGAGCAGTTTGTTGATTAGCTTGAGCTTGAGCTTGTATGTTAGCTTGTTGCATAGCTTCTTCTCTTTTCTCTTTTTGCTGTCTTCTTTTCTTCAGTAGTTGATTAGCTAGTTTTATGTTATTTACATTCCTAATATCTATAGCATCTTCCAAGTCTATACTGCCTTGACTTAAAGCTGTCTGTATATTCTCTTCAAGTTTAGCTTTATCTTCGTCGTCTGGTTCTAGTTCTATAAATATACCAAAATCATGAAGTTCTTTATTCATTAACTCATCTAATGTCGCAGCATTAAAAGTAGTAATAGAATCTTGTAAAGCTATTCTAGTTAAAGGAAACATTAAAGAATCATTTATTCTTCTTGCAATATTCTCACAAGTTTTTAATGTTAGAAATAAACTTGCTTGTAATATATGTCTTGTAGCTGTGTTACTGTTTGCTGCAGCTAATTTTTGTAATCCTACTAATGAATCTCTATCTGGTAAACTACCATCTCTCGCTTCGTTTAACCCGGTTGTATCTCTTATCATTTGTAAATAATACTGATAAGTCTGTATTAAACTTTGTATTTTAGCACCACCACTAGAACTTTGTAGTTCTTGTATAGGTATTTTACCTCTGTTTAATTCACCTTCTTGAGTTAAAGATCTACCAACTACACTACCTGTTTGGAAATACATATTAAGAGCTTCTGCTGGGTTATAGTTAGTTCCATTTCCTAAATCGACCTCTGCTAATCCATCAACGTCAAGATACACACCATCAGGAACCATTCTAGCTAATACTTGCTGTATTTTTAAATGCGTTAACTGTATCATATCGGCAAAGCCTGTTATTCTACTAACAATAGACTCTATTCTACCTCTGTACATTTTTGGCGCACAGATTTGATAATTCATATTTACCTTAGGAGAGTTAGCTTCTGGCCTTGTCATGTTTCTAGCCATTTCCCAACTTAACATCATTGGGTGACCTAAAATCTTAGCTCCAGTATATAAAACCTCTATAGTTCTTGAAACTCTTTTAAACGTATCATTTTCAGGTGGTAAAAAAGTGTCTTCTTTTAAAAGAGCTTTTTCCATACCGTGGTGGTTTTCTTTTATTTTAAAAACTTGATCTACAAATGTTTTGTATTCAAAAAATAAAACTTGAACAGTATTATCATCATATCTACCATTCCATCCTCTCATGTACTCCTCGTTACCTTTATACTTTTCTATAACTTCTAATTCTTCAGGCCCTATCTTTGGAAACTGTTTTTTAAGCTGAGGTATTGTTAAATATTTTATTTCACCAACATAATAAAGATCTTCAAAGTTAGGATCTTCAGTATACGACCAAACCATTCTAGATGGATCACAGTAATCTATAACAACACCTTCAGATTTATTCCATGTAGTTTTTACAGCAGCAATACCTAATATAACTAAATCTTCATTTAATCTTTTTCTTACTAAATCATATTTGTTTTTTGCTAACACTTGATCTATTGCTTCTTCCTCAGCTATTTCTATAGACTGCTTGTAAGTGAGCTGTAAGTGCATTGGTATTTCGTCTGTACTTTCTGGAGTGTTTTTATCTTCTGTAAAGTTTTTAATACCCATGCCAGCAAATATTTGCTCCACAGCAGCATTGTATTCTTTTAGTTGTATATCTTGTAAAAGCTTTTGAGCATAATCTGTTCTCTGTTGTCTTGACTCTGGATCTTGAGCAATTGTCTTAACATCATACGTTCTTTGAGACATACCATTAACAACTATATCTACAAATTTAGGTATAACTGGAACAGGTTTCCAATCAAGGTTTAAATAGCTAAGGTCACCATTTATAGCTAACTCATCTTTGTATTTTTGTACAGGTTGCTCTGCTCTAGCATAAAGTCTTAGAGTATGAAACCAAGTATAGTTATTGTAAAATTGATAACCTGTACCTCTATAATTTCTAAACCATTCTGATTCTATTGCTCTACCCACTGCTATACCATATTGCTCAGTATTTTTTTCAGCTAATGGAACTGCTTGATCTGGAAAAACGCTATTAGTGTTAGTATATATTTGCATTTATTTATGTGTTAATTTTTGAAGTGTATCCAGTGTTATCATAAGTTTTTATTCCTAAATTAAATTTTTTTAAATTGACTAAAGCATTTGGTCTATATCTGTTTTTGTTACAAGCCATTATAGCCAAACCAGAACTAATAGTAGCATCGTGCTTTGTTCTATTATTTATATCAAATGTAGCCCAATCTTCTAAAGTCTTCTGAAAATACATATCACCTATTTCTTCATCATTGTACCCTATATAATCTTCTATATAAGTTTCAATAGCTGCCGCGTGAGCTTGTTTGATATCTTGACTGGAGTTTGGTATTCCACCAATTTCTCTTTCAGTAACCGAAAGTTTATTCCAAGTTTTATCTGGTCTATTCATACTAAAACCTCTATAGCCTCTTCTTTTAAAATAGTACAATAATCTAGGCTTGTTGTTTTCACAAAGTAATGGCATACCATAAAAAATACACGCCATTAAAACATCTTCAAAAAACACTTCGGCTGTTTGTGGTCTTGATATGTATTCTAAAAAAAAGTGATTAGGCGGTGCATCTTCCATCGAAAACTTAGTCAATCCATGAAGTGCTCCCTTAGACCCGCGGCCATCGACAGTACCACTAATATCATAAGAGTCACAACCAAATGCTCCGATATGATCGTTTCCAGGGTATTTAAGTCCATTTTTTAAGATTATTTTATTTTGTAAGTTTGATGGTGGTATCCAAGAAACAAGAAATCTTCCGTTGTTATTAGGTACAAATATTACTTGTGTATCTTTAATTGCTTTTGTCCATTGAAAATTACCTTTAGTAACATTTTTGTTAGAATTAGAATATTCATTATAATCTATTTGCTGATATATTTTAGTAAGATTAAACAAACTGTTTTTAGCTTCATCTCTAAAAGCATGAGCTTCACTTCGAGGAAATTGTCTATAGTATTCATTTAAACTATCTTGATCATTTTTTAATCCTTCTACTTCATTCTCCCAATGTTCAATTACTCCTGTATCAATTGAGACATTATCAATTCCGATGATCTTATTTTTTGGCGTAGTGAATACAGGTAATCCAAAAGTATCCATGAATCCTTCGTAGTTCCATTCCATAGGGATGAAAAGAGAATAGAGTCCGCTAACTGTTTGTCCGTTTCTATTTCTTTTTGTAACGTCTGAATTATAGTAAAGTTTTTTGAAGTTGTTTCCACCTTTGTCTAATGCATTTGAAGTTGAGCCCATCATACACTTACCTACGATTCTACGTCCTAGTCTTAATGTAGTTTTTGTAACTCTCCAGTTGTTTAATATATTATCAGGCCTCTCCCATTTACCACTCTCATCATGAGCTAGTATTTTTAGTTTTTCACCATCGTAAGAGTTATCACCTGTGTTTTTCCAATCTATAGTTGTGTCAAGACCTTGTAGTTCTTTTAACTGCGCATTTGTATCTAATTTACGTCTAGTAAGTTTTGAAGCTGGTACTCTATATGCCAGTTCGGTCTTAGGACGATCCATACCATCTTGGATTGGTTTGAAGAAAAACGGATAGTTAACGGATATCGGGACAACTTTATCTGTGAACATTTTTTTAGCATCTGCTCCAGTTTTTGAAAGGATGCCGAATCGAGCGTCTGAAGATATGGTTGCTTGGTTAACCAACTCGGCGGACGACATGAAGCTAAAGCCACTCCGTCTGTTTTTAAGGTAACACATTCCATAGCATCTATTATCGGCTTTACATGCTTCCCAAAATATAAAGAAGAGTCTATTTGCTTCTCTATAGTCGGGAGCACCAACGTCGATTTTTGACCATTGCAAGTACATATAGTGAGTACCTGTGATATAAGTAGGGCTACCGTTATTATAAAACCAATACCCTTCATCTCTTTTTTTAAATTCTTCATCTATATAATCAAACCATTCTTCTTTAAATTCATTTGGATATTCATCCCAATCAAACCTACTTTTTATTCTACTTAAAGCTTTCGGGTATTCTTGTTTCTCCCAGTACTGTTCCTTTTTAACTTCGCTTCGTTTAAAAGGTTTATCTGCTTTTGGTAGTGCAATACGGAGGTTTTGAATTTCAATGATCTGTCCAATTTGTCCAGTTTTACTTATTACTATAAAATCATAATCAGCGTTATAACCATACTCCCACTTCTTTAATCTATTTTGTTTAGATAGTATTTTAGAGTTTACAACATCTTTTATCTCTATCCATAAAGTTTGCTCGTAACTCATTTACTTCTCCCTTCCGCGAACTTAAAAACCCTTTCTTGCTTTTTCTCTTTTGGCTTCTCACTAAGTTTATCTTCTTCTTCTTGTATACGAGTTAATATTTCAAAAGCATCAAATATAGCAAGCTTTTTAGTTGCGGCGGCATTTTTAAGTCTATCAGCCGTAACATCTTCTCCTGTATCTACTATAGGCTCTTTTGCTACTTTTATTAACTCAACTACTGCTGCTTGCCCAGCTTGGATTATTTTCTTTTTCGTTTCCTTTGTGTTCATGTGTTAGTGCTATATCATTAGATTTCATACAATAAAGGCGTTCGCCTTCTATAATAAACTCAAATTCAGAATCTGGTGTAAATACTACAAGATCTCCAGGTTTTAATCCTACAGCTTCTAAGGAGTTATTAGAATATTTTAATATACCAAAATGTTCTTTCTCTTTAGAAGTGCTTAAATTGGATTGATTTACTATAGGTTTAACAAAGCAATAGTTTAAGTGGCACTTTAGATTATACATGTATATTTGGTCTAAACTGCAAAAATACAAATCATCTTTAAAATAAGTTGCACTATTTCTTTGCTTACCTTTTTGATCATACCATCTTCTAAACAAGTTGTGATGAACATAAAGTTTATCACCTGGTCTTATATCCGTATCAAAAGCAGAGGGTGTAGAAACTACTAAAGCTTGTTTACTTACTGATCTAAAATCTTCTATACTAGTATTAGTAATAAGCTCTTTACCCTCTACATATGTCTTATTGTTATACCTATCCTTATATGGTTTAACAATAAAATTATATAAACTACGCATTAATATTTAAGATCAAATTCTACGGCTATTGCCATGTTAGAATTAAATCTTTTCCAGGGTAATACTTCATTTCCTTTTTTAATGTAAATAGAGTATTCACCACTGTTATCATTGCTAAGTATATCACATATAGTATGACCACCATAAACTTCTTGGCCCACTGAATAATGCATTGCGTCGTTTTTGTAATCAGATCCTATACTTATTTTTCTAATTATACTATGCATCTTCAAGTACTTCTACTTCTTCTTCTTTCTTTTCAATGTCAGTGTACTCACCAGTGTTAACGTCTATGTTAACTTCACCGTACTTAATATGAAGTTCTTTCTTAACTTCTTCTAGCTTTTCGTTTAGCATAGCTAACTCGTGTAGTAGTCCGTGCTTTCTGCTTTCTACTACACCAATATCAAAAACTGTTTTATCTATATTAGAATAAGACTCTTTTAATCTTTCTAACTCTTTTTCACTTAATTTATTTTTACTCATTTAATTTAATTTAATTGTTTATTTATTTTTAGTATACCTCAGAAGGTATTAGTAACTGTGCGTAAACTAATCTCGGTAATGAAGCTGAGGTAGCTGCTTCTATAGCTATAGCCATAACACCAGATCCAGCAGAGTCTTCATTCGCGTAACCATCGTAAATACCTGATCCATCATGATCTAAAAAGTCTCTTATTGCAATTGAACCTCCAGTTGGACTACATAAAACAGGCCACACACCTGTAACCGCTATAACAACAGTGTCATTGGTTTCTGCTTCATCATAAACACAAACACCAACTAATTCAGTATCTCCGGCGGTTGTAGCTATTCTAGTAGTACCAGTTGCACTAGTACTTAAATCAAGTAGCATTCCTTTGTCACAAGCTTGATCAGTTACTTTTTTATAAATAATAGTTTCACCTGGCACATACCATCTAACTCCTGACCATGCGAATATTTTAGGATTTACACCTGTCGCCCATGCATAATCTGTATTTAAAAATTGTTGTCCAACAACAGGATTTGCAACAGCAAGCATCTGAGCTGTTGTACCTGAATCTATAGCGCTGCTGCCACCAGTAGTTATACTTACAGATTTATTACCAGCTTCGTTAGCAGTAAATGTAGTAGCTGCACCATCAACAGTAATTGTTAGTTGTCCGTTGTTAACAGTTGGTAAAGACGAGCTTGTTATAAAACCAGAGTCGTTTGTAATATCACTAGTTTTTGTAGGTATGTCTAAACTACTGACTAATTCAGCACCTGATATTTTTACATTTTGATTTGCTTGGTCTTGAGCATCAGTTCCTACACCAGCTAAAGCTGTTATGTTGCTAATGTCAGCGTCCTTAACTGCGCTAAAATCACTTATTTTCTTATTTGCCATTTTTTATTGTGTTTGTGTTAAAACTTTATCTATACCATTTTGCATTTCTAATTCACTACCATCTTCCCATAGTATAAAAAAATCAGATGGTGGTGGTGGTGGAGTAGGTCCTCCGCCTGGTCTTGAAGCACCTGGTAAAGCAGCTAAGTCGGGCAGTATCGCCCCCATACCCATTTTCATTTAAAATAATGCTAAAATGTCATCAACTGTAGTAGACTGAATGCCTTGATCATCTGTTGAATATATTTTTGTAGCTAATATAGGTAAAAAAGATCCAGCAGTAAGTCCTTTAAATAATACTCTACTACCATCTTCTAGTTCTACGTCTAAAGTTGAACCACCTGTTATATTACCAATATATATACAAGCTCCTCTAGTTTGAACTGTTTGAGTGTCGCCTACTGAAGGATCAGTACCGGTATTAGGAATTACATAAACAAACAAGTTTTCGTTACCCGTGCCTGTGTCATTGGACAAAGTTATAGTGTTTGCTGAATGGGCAAAAACCCTTGGTTGAGCTGCTTCATTTCCTTCTAATCCGGCTATTTCTATTTTATTTACTGTTGCCATTTTATTTTTTTATTTTTGTTATTTTTTCAGCTCCTCTGCTTCCAAAGTATGCTACATAAACTGTTAATAGTAAAGCTTCTAATAATGAAACCCAACCTTGTTTTATTTCTAATAGTATAGTTGAATCTAGTACTATAAATATTGTCATGGCTAAAGTAAGAAATATTAGCGTCATAGGTCTAGTGTTCTTGCTTAGCCATGAATCGCTTTTCATATCACTAGCCCATCTTTGAGATATATTATTCATCTCAGCTATATCTTGATCTAAAAGCTTTAAAGCCATATCTTTGTCAGCTGCCTTAATACTTTTATCACTTGTTATAAGATTTTTTACTATCCCAAGACCGCCTTGGTCAGGTAAAAATTCCCCTAACTGTGAAACTAACTTAGGAGCTTTCTCTGTTAAAAAAGCCCCTACTTTTGTTTCTTTAAATTTCTTTTTAGGTTTACTCATGGCTTGAAAAAACTTTTAATACTAGATTTCATTTTATCTCTTCTATCCATTCTCTTCTGTTGTTTGCCAAATTTGTTTAACTTTGTTTTATCTCCTTTTTGTTTTCTAAAGTTAACGTTTGTTTCCGTAGATGTTAATCTAGTTCTTGGCGTATTTCCAAATGCTGAAGTTTTATCAACATTCATTCTACTCGCGTAACTATTAGCACCTGTAAGAGTTGCACCTCCAGCTCCAGCATTTACTTGAGCTGTTTGATAATTTGTTTGGTTTTTATTGAATTTTTTGATGTTGTCAGTTCTTTCTCTTTTAAAAGCCTCTTCGCTTATTTTTTTACCATTTTTAGTATATTCAAGAGCTCTACCTTTAATTGAGTTAGGATTATCACTAACAAAACCTTTCTTTATATTTTTTCTAGCCTCTCTTCTAGTTGCAAACAGTTGATCTCTTCCAGCGAAAACTTTAGCCTTTCTTTCTAATTTAGTATCTACACTACCTGACATATCTAAATCTACACGACCTTTAATTTTCTCAGGTTTCATTCTGTGATCGTTTAATCTTTGTAATCCAAATTTATGTTTGTGTAAGTTTTGTTTTTGTAAAGTTCTACCTACTTTTAAGCTTTGAGTTGTTTCATTAACTGCTAATTTTGAAAAATTATCTCTACCATATTGACCATATGGATTTTTATCACTACCAGTTCTAGTCCCATATTGATTAGCCACTCTAGTAACTTTTTTAACACCTGGATTATTTCCAGTGGCGAATATAGTTTTATCACCTTTTCTATTACTTGATTTAACGTCATTATTTAATATCTGACCATCTTTACGAGTATATGATACAGATTTTAAATTCTTGACTTCAATAGGTGAATATCCTCTTAATTGAGAAGCTCTAGATGCACCTAAAGCTTCTGCTCCCATGGTATTTACACCTGCTCCAGTTCCACCATGATAATCTACTACTTCACCATCTTTTGCTTTTCTTGTAGAATGTCCATATGCATCTGCGTAAGTACTTCCATCTGCTGCGTATGGTGTTGTAGAAGCTCCAGAAAACTTATCTTTTAAATCTCCTAATGTTAAGTCTTTAACGCGACTACTCTCGTCTCCAGCTTTTATACCAACTGCTCCCATTCTCTCACCTAAATTTACCTTATTATAATTTGTAGGTGTATTTGCATCAGGAATCATAGACCTGGTAGCTCCCCTAACTTCATCTTGGCGTCTTACCCCGCCCAAAGCTGTTCCGCGCATTTGATAGTCGCCACTCATATTTCCAATCATCATATCACTTCCAACGAAGTCTTTTTCTGCGTTTAGTCGATCTGGGTTTTGTAATTCACTTAGTGAGGCCGCGTTGTTAACTTCTAAAGCAGCGCTATTGCCCTTCATCCAGTCTTGCCTATTTCCACCATGATCCTTACCGGTAATATCTACATAGTTGGTTGCTGTTGTTCTATTTAGTTTTCTAGCTTCGCTTGTTAGTAATGCTTGATTATATTGTTGAGTTGGCTTTTGTACTAAGTTTTCATCAAATGAAGAGGACGCGTCAAGAACTTCTGGGCCTAAACCTTCGGTTTGTATCCCTGCAAATCTATCTGTATTCTTTCCCTTATTGCTAAATTTCTTTTGCTTTAATTTCTTAAACTTATTATCTTTTCTAGCTTGTCTATCCTCTTCTCTTTGTTTCTTAGTTCTTCTAGCCATTTTACTCTGATTTAAACGCTAATAAAAATTCTCTTATACCCATGCCGAATGCTATACCAGCATATAGTGAGTGTGAATGCATAACTAATAATATACCTATACCGATACAAGCTATGCTTTTAGATAGTGGATGGTTAATAATATCTTTAATAGTTTCCATTACTCACCCTTTCTTTTTCCAGTATAAAGAGTAGCTATACCTTTATCTGTTGATGAATCAAAATGTATTTTTCCAGATCTTGGATTATTTTTTCGACTATGGCTATGTACTTTATGTACTGAAGACTCTCCACCAGATCTACTCATAGCTCCAGCGTGACCACCGTGTCTATGTTCAGCATCAAAGTGAGCGTCTTTTTTTAAGGCGTGTGCATGATCAAAATCATTTTCAGCAGCAGCCATTTTACCATGTGCAGCTTCATATCTACCATCTATCCTTAATTTTCTCTCATGAGAGTAATCGTCCATAGATGCTTCTTTGTCTTGATATTTATTCATAACTTATTTTCTTTTACAACCAAAATTATTAGCATAGTTAGCCATTTTGATTACGTTTGATTTATACTTTTTCTTATTTTTCATTACAGCAGAGGCAGCAGAACAAGCGTCTTTAAAACCGTTCTTTTTAGCCCACGCTGTAAACTTACCTTCGTTTTCTTCCTTTATTTCAGGAAATTCTTTTTCTGCCATAACTATTGTTTATAAGGGAAATTTTTATTGAACCAGTCTTTACGCTTGTCACAACCACAGCTAGCAGGTATAGTATCAACTAATTTTTTTATACCTGTGGCTTTTGTAAACTTTTCTATTGTATCGCCTAATCCTTTTGATTTCATTTTAGTATTTTGTAACTGTTCTTTTTCTTGATGTAACTTTTCCAGCTTTATTTCTCTGTACTTTTTTCACTACCAGCTTACCTTTTCCGTCTATCTTTCTTGTCTTGTATTTTCTTTTTTCAGTTTCTCCATCTGCATATGTTGTTTTACTTTTTGAAGACTGCTTTCTTTTAGTAGCCTTTGACTTAGCTTTGCTTTTAACTACTGTTTTTTTCGGTCTAATTTTAACTCCCATTGTTTATTTATTATAAATGTTTATATTCTTCTGTTGCATCAAAAGATGGACAGGCTTTTTTAGCATAATCTCTATGCGAATGTATAGTTGCCTCTGGATACATAGCTTTTAAAGTTCTAAGTACAGCAAGCAAAGCTTCTTTTTGACAATCTAGTCTAGTATCTTTCGGGGTCTTACCATCAGTTTCAACGCCACCACAATAGCATATACCTATTGAATTACGATTCAAGCCCTTCGTGTGGGCCCCGATTTTAGCTATGTCTCTACCTTTGTGT